>Ga0075423_10006968_pt1 | contig 10647 bp, 6 predicted proteins | sample SoiMethybrSBSTD2_FD_80114 | JGI IMG/M metagenome (GOLD analysis project Ga0075423, IMG submission 80114) | Bulk soil microbial communities from a Populus tree surrounding site in Tennessee, USA - Soil MetaG P. TD hybrid SBSTD2 | ecosystem: Environmental > Terrestrial > Soil > Tree plantation...
CGATCCTCAATTACTGATATGTCAAATCGCATTTGGACCGTGTCAGGAGCCCTGGGCCTCCTGTGTGTATCGGTGATCTCTGCACAGCCGCGACCGCTCGCGCCTAACGTCGCGCGCTACGTTTCCGTCAACGCGCCTGTGGTCGCGCTCACGCACGTGCGCGTGGTCGATGGCACTGGCGCGCCGGCACGCGAGGACCAGACCATCATCGTGCGCGACAGCAGGATCGAGGCAGTCGGATCGGCCAGCGCCGCAAAGATCCCGGCCGGGGCGCAGGTGTTGGATCTCACGGGCTCCACGGTCATTCCCGGGCTCGTTGGCCTGCACGAGCACACGTGGTTCGGCGGCATGCAAGTGAGCACGCCGATGAGCGTCACCGCACCGCTCCTGTACTTGGGGCTCGGCGTGACCACGGCGATGACCGCGGGCACTATGTTCGCCTACCAGGAGCTGAACCTGCAACGCGCCGTCGATGCGGGCGTCGTACCCGGGCCGCGCTTCCTGATCGCGGGACCGTACCTCTCCGCCGGCCCGCCCTCCGCCGCGAGTGGAGACCGATTGCTGACCACGCCAGAGGAAACGCGCCGAGTCATTGCGTATTGGGCGAGCGAGGGCGCGACGTGGTTCAAGTTCCTCGGCGGCGAAACGCGCGCCGAGCTGGCCGCGGGCATCAAGGAAGCGCATGCGCGCGGGCTCAAGGTCACGGGACACCTGTGCTCCATCACCTTCACAGAAGCATCGGAGCTCGGGATCGATCTCCTGCAGCATGGCTTCATCACCAACAGCGACTACGTGCCTGGCAAGAAGCCCGACGTGTGCCCGCCGGAGAACATGAAGGTGCAGGCGGACGTCGACGTGAATTCCCCGGAGGTGCAGGCAAGCATTCGCGCGATCGTGTCTCACGGCACCGCGGTGGCGTCGACGCTCGGCGTCTACGAGACGTTCGTGCCGGAGCGTGCGCACCTCGATTCGGCGGCGATGGAGATGCTGTCGCCCGCCGCGCGAGCAGAAGTCCAGGCGAACAACGCGGGTCTCGCGCAGAGCGGCTTCACGGTGCCCGTCAGGCTCCTCAAGAAGATGATGGAATGGGAGCGCGCCTTCGTTCGCGCCGGCGGACTGCTGGGTGCCGGTTGCGACCCATGGGGCACCGGCTATCTGCCCGGCTTCGGCGATCTTCGAAATTACGAGATGCTGATCGAAGCGGGGTTCACCGCCGAGGAGACGGTTCGGATCATGACGTTGAATGGCGCACGCATCGTGGGCAAGGACAAGGAGACCGGCTCGATCGTGCCCGGCAAGATGGCGGACCTGGTCGTCATCCGCGGCAATCCGGTGCAGACGCCACACGACATCTACAACGTCGTGACAGTCTTTAAGAGCGGCGTAGGATACGACTCCATGAAGCTTCGAGAAGGCGCCAAAGGACGCGTTGGCGTCATGTAAAGGCGCACGCGCCGTTCTTCAGGGGAGCCCGTAGACTACGATCTGACTCGCCGCCGACGCGCCCGGCCAGATTGGGGATTTCATCCCCGCCGCCACACCGATCCGCTGCCTTTCGCCCGCGAGATAGCTCACGATCCCGCCTCCCATCGACTGCTCCGTCGTTAGGCGCCAGAGCACGTCACCCTTCTCGGCATCGAACGCATAGAGCGTCCCGCCGAGGTCGGCCGCGAAGACGAGCCCTCCCGCTGTCGGCGTCACGCCCGCGAGCACCGGGCGCGGCGCCGCAAACTTCCATCGGACCGCGCCGTTGTCCGCATCGAACGCCGTGAGCCATCCCCTCGCACTGTCTGCCGGATCCAATTGCAGCGACGCCGCACCGAACCAGCCCGCGCCCTGCGGTGGCACCGGCGCGGATTCGTCTACGAGCTGCACCGTCGCGCACCAGTCGACGGCGCCGACATAAAGCGCGTTGAGCGACGGGTGGAACGCCGCGCCATTCCACTCCGATCCACCGAGGTACCCGGGACAGAATCGCGTTTTCGTGTCCCGCGAGAGCGGCGTCTCGACGTTGGCACGCGTCGTCGTCGGCATTTGATAGAGCAGCGGCATGGCGCCCGCTCGAACACGCGAACGATCGACGACCGAGAGCAGTCCATCCTTGTTCGCCGACGCCGCGATCTCGCGACCCGCGCGCGTCCTGACGAGCGGTGATGGACTGTCGACGTCCCAATCGTGGAAGTCGTGTTTGACGAGCTGGTTGTACGCGAGGAGCTTGCCGCTCGACGCCTCGAGCGCGATGAGTGAGTTCGAGTACAGGTTCTCGCCATCACGCACGGCGATGTCGAAGTCCGGCGCCGGGTTGCCGGACGAGACGTAGAGCACGCCGTCCTTCTCATCGAGTGTGAACGCCGTCCAGAACGCGCCACCGGAGATCGGATAGCGATCGGCCGTCGGCCACGTCCGCGGAATCGGGCCGGTGGACGGCACCACATCGAAGCGCCAGACGACACGACCATCCTTCGCATCCAGCGCGTACACGTGGCCAATGACGCCGGAGAGGTCGCCGCCGGCGTTGCCGACGAACACCAGCCCATTCCATGCGGTCGGCGCCATCGGCACGGTAACGCCGCGTCCTGCAACGTCGAGGGTGACGTCCCACAGCTCGTGGCCATCGGCAGCGTCGAGCGCGATCACGTGGGCATCCGAGGTCCCCCGAAAGAGCCGGCCATTCAGGTACGCCGCGCCGCGGTTCACCGCCAGCCGACTCGGTGTCGGGCTGTGCCTAACGCTGTGCCAGCGCTCGGCGCAGGTCGCCGCGTCGATGGCGTAGGAGATCGTGTCGGTGGTGAAGTACATGACGCCGCCGATGACGATCGGGCCCGTCTGGAGTGCCGTGACCTCCGGGAGCTGATAGCGACACACGACCGCGAGTCGCGCAACGTTCGACCGGTCGATCTCGGTGAGCGGTGAAAATCGGTCGCCGGCGAGCGTCCGGTTGAACGTCGGCCAGTCACCCGGCGCGACGCTCGGCGGCGACGCGACAGCCGCTGAGGGCGCGGGCGAAGTGTGCGCGCAGGCTCCGATTGCGGCACCGCACGCGAGCAACGCTACGACGACGACAGTCCACACCGTCCGTCCCTGTTCTCGGCTCATCGTTCCTCCGGTTGACCGATGGGATCATAGCAATCATCGAGCTCCTTGCGTAGTTCGGGCGCTGGGCAGTTGGATCTGTGCTCTAGCTACTGCTGGTTGGGGATTCCATACTCAGTCATCACCGGGAGCGGACCCATGGCCAACATTCCCTTCACCAGCAACTACACCGACCTCTCGAACCAGCGCGGCTACCAGTTCCAGTTCTTCTGCCGGAAGTGCGGGAACGGGTACATGTCGACGTTCCAGGCCAACGCCCTGAGCGGCGTCGCCAACGTCGCGAACGTCGCTGCGACGATCTTCGGCGGGATCTTCGGCCGCGCGGCGCAGTCAGCCGCCGCCATCCAGAGCCAGGTCGCCGGCCCGCAGCACGATTCGGCCCTCGACGCGGCAGTGCGCGAGATCAGCCCGATCTTCAAGCAGTGCTCGCGATGCGGAAGCTGGGTCTGCGAGCCAATCTGCTGGAACAAGAAGGCCGGCCTCTGCGAGACGTGCGCGCCGGACATGGACGAGGAGATCGCCGCCGCGCAGGCGCAGGCCGCTCGCGACCAGGCGATGACCAAGGCGCGAACCGTCGACTACCTCGGCCAACGGAACCTCGAGCAGGTCGTCTCCACGCTGTGCCCGAGCTGCGGGGCGAAGACACAAGGTGGCAAGTTCTGCCCCGAGTGCGGCACGAGCCTCGCCCAGAAGCGAACGTGCGGCAACTGCGGGGCGGAGGCCGACGGCTCGCCGAAGTTCTGCCCGGAGTGCGGGAAACCGTTCGGGAGCTGACGTGGTCGCGGAGCCGAGGCGCACCGCGGCCGCCTTCGAGCTGCTCGGCGCGACGGGAAGCGTTAGGCAGGCAGGCGACGCCGAGGCTGTGATCGGGGATGATGCGCTCTCGGTCGGCCCGGTCACCATCTCGTGGCTGGACGCCGATCGACTGACCTCGGCGGACTACCGGCTCGAGCTGCACCTCTGGCCCGAGGGTCGACTGGTGCTCCGCCAGCTGGGCCGACGGTTCGACACCTTCGCGCACGAGTTACGACGAGTCCGCAACCAGGCACGAGTCGCGGGCATGCTGGCGCACGGCGTCACCATGCCCGACGTCTACGACGGTGCCGTCCTCGCGCCGGACGCTCGACCGGCCGAGCTCCAGGTGTACGACACCCACGTCGCGGTCGTCCCCGCGGACGACGACCCGTGGCAGGTTCCGCTTGGCGCCATCACGAGTGTTCGAGAGGAGCGTGAGCCACCGGGCATCACGCTGGTGACGCCGGCGGGCCTAACGACACTCGGTCGGCTGGGTCGGCAGCGCGACGCGTGCCTGGCGGCGATCACGGAGCGCCGCGAGGCACAGCGGCAGATGCTTGCCGAGCTGACTGGTGAGGCGGGATTCTCCGATGGCCGCGGCCTTGGTCCGGCCGAGGTTCGCGACTTTACCAGGCTGGTCGAGCGGTTCACCGCGCCGGAACGAGTGCCGTGCGCCCGCACACTGCTCTCCGCAGCAACGGCCGACGTACGCATCGGCTTCGTGCAGCTGCTCGATCCGGACCGTGAGAGGCTCCAGCCGGCCGAGCCGTTGCCGAGTAACTGGGCCGTGTTCCTGCTCGTGCCCGTTGGTGTGAGCACGGTGCTCGAGATGCTCGCGGGGCCGTCGGCTGCCACCTATGTGTTCCGTGAAGAGATCGAGGCGGTGAACCGGGATCTCCAGGTCCTGCATTTTCGTCGCGCACCACTCGCGCTCAGCGAGGAGCAGGCAGCGATCACCACCGACAATCCTCATCGACTGGCGCTGCGGAAGCTCGAGCCCTTGAGGCGACTGCGGTCTGCGATGGTCGCGCGAATCGTTCACAATGAGCGCTGGTCCAGCGCGACAGAGGATACGCTGAAGCTGGCGTCCGTTCGCTTCCGGCGAGCCGTCGACGTGGCAGCGAGGGGAACGGGGTAGGCTTGCCCGGCTGGCGAACTCGGCGGCCAACATCGAGCTTGGAGCGTGCCATCAGACCGCCCCGCGTCGGTTCCCGCCCCCGGCCCGCCGGCCCCATTGACTGGATCCGCCCGCCCGATCGAGGCCGCGCTGTCCGGCCGCTACCGCATCGAGCGTGAGCTCGGCGCCGGCGGTATGGCGACCGTCTATCTCGCCCACGATCCGCGTCACGACCGGCCCGTCGCCATCAAGCGAGGCCGATGGCTTGTTGTTCTACGTCATGCCGGTCGTGACCGGCGAATCGCTCCGCGGCCGCCTCGAGCGCGAGCGCCAGCTGCCCGTGGCCGCCGCCGTCCGTATCGCCCGTGAAGTCGCGAGTGCCCTCGACTACGCACATCGCCATGGCGTCGTCCACCGGGACATCAAACCGGAAAACATCCTCCTGCAGGATGGCCAGGCGCTCGTCGCCGACTTCGGCATCGCCCTGGCGGTACAGCAGGCCGGCGGAGAACGGCTCACCCAGACCGGGCTGTCGTTAGGTACGCCGCAATACATGTCGCCGGAACAGGCGATGGGCGAGCGGACCATCGACGCGCGGAGCGACATCTACGCGCTCGGCGCAGTCGCCTACGAGATGCTCGCTGGCGAGCCACCGTTTACGGGTCCGACGGTTCAGGCCATCGTCGCTCGGCTCGTGTCGGAGCAGCCTCGCACCCTCACGGTACAGCGCAGGTCGAGCAGTTCCTCATGGTCCAGCGCGCGGAAGGCGCCAAACGTGGGCAGGTCGTTGTCGTCGAGCACTGGGCGGAGGAAATCCGTCGGAGACCTCGCAATTGAAAGCTGGCAAACTCGTCGGCCATCATCGAGTTTGCAGCGTGTCACGAGCCTAGACTCGAGCCTACCACGCCAATAGCCATGCGACACGCGATTGCCCTCGCCGCTCTAGCGCTTGCCGCCGTCTCCGGTTGCAGCCCATCGCAGAGCGCATCCGGTGATACCACCGGCGCGACCCCGCCGACTCCATCGCGACGGGCGTTGCGCCCCGCGAGGGTAGCAACGGCCGATTCGGCCATGGTCGTATCGGCATCAGCGCTGGCGACCAACGCCGGACTCGACGTGCTGCGACATGGCGGCAATGCCGTGGACGCCGCCGTCACCGTCGCGCTCACGCTGGCCGTGACGTACCCCGCCGCCGGGAACATCGGCGGTGGAGGTTTCATGGTGGCGCGCATCAACGGCAAGAACGTCGCGCTGGACTTCCGCGAAGTGGCACCGCGCGCGGCCACGCGCGACATGTACCTCGACTCCGCCAAGAACATGACCGACCGCAGCGTGACAGGTGCGCTGGCGGCCGGTGTTCCGGGGTCGGTGGCCGGTCTCTACGAAGCCCACCGGAAGTACGGGACGAAGCCATGGAGTGAGCTGGTGCGCCCAGCCATGGATCTCGCCGAGCGAGGCTTCGTCATCGACACCTCGTTCACGGATGATGATGAGAATGGCGCCGATCGCCTCGCGAAGGACTCGGCGAGCGCCGCTCTGTTCCTGCGCAACGGAAAGTTCGTTCCCGTCGGCGATACGTGGCGCGCGCCGGAGTTGGCAGCCGTGCTGCGGCGCATCGCGGAGCGTGGTCGAGACGGATTCTACAAGGGCGAGACGGCGGACCTGATCGTCGGCGCCATGAAGCGGAGCGGCGGCATCATCTCGCGCGAGGACCTCGCCGGATACCAGGCGATCTGGCGTACGCCGATCGAGTTCACGTATCGCGGCCATCCGGTCGTGTCGATGCCTCCGGTCTCGTCAGGCGGGCTCACCCTGGCGTTGATCCTCGGGATACTCGAGCGCAGCAACATCGATTCGCTGGCATGGCGAAGTCCCGCGTCGATCCACCTGCTGGCGGAAGCGGAGCGGCGGGCCTTCGCGCGACGGAATACGCTGTTGGGAGATCCTGCGTTCGTGAAGATTCCTGCTGCCAGCTTCACGTCCGCGGACACCGCGGCGGCATTGCTCGCAGAGATCGGCACGACGTCGTCCGGAAGCAGCGGCGGTTCGGCGACCAAGGAGCCGCGCCACACCACGCACTTCTCGATCGTCGACGCACACGGCAACGCGGTGGCCATCACGACGACGCTCAACGAGAGCTACGGCGCCGCGTTCACCGTGCCGGGTGCGCAGTTCCTCCTCAACGACGAGATGGACGACTTCACGGGCAAGGTCGGCGCCGTGAACGCGATGGGGCTCGTGCAGGGAGAGGCGAACGCGATTGCGCCGGGCAAGCGCATGCTGTCGAGTATGACGCCGACGATCGTGCTGGACTCGTCAGGCGCGCCGCTCCTCGTGACCGGCGCAGCGGGAGGGGCGTACATCATCACGGCGGTGGCGCACCAGATCGTGTCGCTTTTCGACTATCACCGGTCGCTGGGCGAGGCGATGGCCGTGCCGCAATTCCATCACCAGGACGTGCCTGATTCCCTCCTCGTGGAGCAGGTGTCCTGGGCCGACAGCGCAGCGGTGTTCATGAAGCCGCTCGGCCACGCGGTGAAACTGTCGCCGTGGGGATCCCTAGCCAACGTGCAGAGCATCCACCGCGAAGATGGGAAGTGGCACGGCGTGACGGAACCGCGAGGATACGGGTTGGCGAAGGGCTACTGACGGCAACGTGACCTAGTCAACAACTCGCAAAATGCCAGTTTCTATTCCCGCAGTCGTGAGGCGCGCCCTTGCGGCGACTATCCTCGTGTTGGCGGCTCGCGACGCGGGGGCGCAGTCTCAGCGGGAAGCGCGAACCGCGTGGGAGCGCCTCTGCACCATCCGACGTGAGAAGTTCGACCGCATCCTGCCCGAGGCAATGCGCGAGAACCAGATCGACATGTGGATCGTGGCGATGAAGGAAGGCCACTACGATCCGCTCTGGGAACTGCTCGGGCGCGGCTACGTTGGGACCATCGGGTACTACATCTTCACCGATCGTGGTGGCGATCGGATCGAGCGCGCCGTCATTGGGATCACCGATCACAACCGCGACGCGTGCGGCGCGTACGACATCGATTCGAGCACCGCGTTAGGAGCGTTTGTGGCCGAGCGGAAGCCGCGCCGCATTGGGCTCAACATGTCAGAGGAGATGGGCCTTGCCGACGGGCTCTCGCACACGCTCTACAACCACATTGTGAAGGAGGTTGGGCCGCAATACGCTACGCGGCTCGTGTCAGCTGAGAAGTTGATTTCTGACTTCAGCTCGCGGCGTGTGGCCTCTGAGCTGGTCGCGTTCGGTGAGGCAACGGAGATCGGCCGCCAGATCGCGGAGCGGGCGCTGTCGAAAGACGTCATCACGCCGGGCCTAACGACTCTGCGAGACGTTGCCTGGTGGATTCAGGACGAGCAACTGCGCAGAGGCCTCGGGTCGTCGTTCGAGGTGCCGTCAATCTACATCACCGGACCTAACGGGATCGAGGCGACGTCGAACGACAGGATCATCCAGCGCGGCGATCTCCTGATGATCGACTTCGGCGTCGGCTACCTGAATATGTGGACCGACCAGAAGCGGATCGCCTACGTGCTCAAACCGGGCGAGACGGCGCTGCCGGCGAGCTATCAGCGCGCGTTCGACAACGCCGTTCGTGTGCGCGAGGTAATCCGTCGCACCGCGAAGGCCGGGAAGCTGGCGCAGACGATGATGAATGAAGTGAACGCGGCAGTCGCGGCAGCGGGCTTCACGGCCATGCGCGGATTCAACGAGGTGCGCGCGGACAGCTCGATCGAGTTCATCATCGGGTGCCACTCGGTAGGCGACTGGGGCCATGGAATCGGCCCATCGATGGCGTTCTTCAATCCCGGCCGCCTAACGTACGAGATGCGTCCGACGAACCTGTTCTCGATCGAGCTGTTCGCGTATACGCCAATCCCCGAGTGGCAGGGGAGGAAGCTGCGGATTCCTCTGGAGGACGATGCTGTCGTCACGGCGCGCGGCGTGGAATGGCTGTCGCCGCCGATTCAGCGGATCGGACTCATCCCGTAGCCCTCGCGGAGGCGAACCCGAGGTCCGAGACGTCCTGGCTCGACTTCGCGTACCCCCACGCCTTGCCGGCGGGGCTCCTGAAGATGTACACCTAGGCGGTCGTCTCCCGCGAGAAAACATGCTCAAGCGCACCGGCACCCTCGTACTCGCAGCCGCCGCATCGCTCTGGGCGCCGAACCACGACGCCCTCGCGCAGCAGCAGAGCCAGCGACCCCGCGTCCTCGTCTTCTCCAAGACCGCCGGCTTTAGACACAGCTCCATCGAGCCCGGCATCGCCGCGATCAAGAAGCTCGGGCAGGACAACGGCTTCATCGTCGATGCGACGGAAGACGCGACCGCCTTCACCGACGCGAACCTCAAGCGCTATCGCGCGGCGGTCTGGCTCAGCACGACGGGTGACGTGCTCAACCCGACACAGGAGGCAGCGTTCGAGCGCTACATCCAGGCGGGTGGCGGCTACGTCGGAATCCACTCGGCCACCGACACGGAGTACGAGTGGCCGTGGTACGGCAAGCTCGCCGGCGCCTACTTCAATGGGCACCCGAACAACCCGAACGTGCGGAAGGGGACGTTCCGCGTCGTCGACAAGTCGGACCCGTCGACGCAGGGACTTCCGGAGCGCTGGGAGCGCACCGACGAGTTCTACAACTTTCGGAACATCCAACCGGACCTGCACGTCCTCGTCGACATCGACGAAAAGAGTTACGAGGGCGGAACGAACGGTGACCGCCACCCGATGAGCTGGTACCACGATTTCTCCGGCGGGCGCGCGTGGTACACGAACATGGGACACACGGACGAGACGTTCTCGGACCCGCTCTTCCTTCGCCACCTAACGGCTGGCATCCGCTACGCGATGGGAAAGGCAGCGCTCGACTACAAGCGCGCACGCCCTGAAGAGAATCGCTTCACGAAGGTCGTCTTCGCCGAGAAGCTGGAAGAGCCGGTGGAGCTGGCAGTGCTGCCTGACGAGCGTGTGCTGTTCATCGAACGGCGGGGTGCGATCAAGCTGTACACGCCGGCGTCCAAGGCTGTGAACCGGATCGGCTTCATCCCCGTGAGTCTCAAGTACAACGACGGCGACCAGGCGGAGGACGGTCTGCTCGGTCTCGCGCTCGATCCGGGCTTCGCGACGAACGGCTTCGTCTACATGTACTACTCGCCAGCGGGTACGGAGCCGAAGAACGTGCTCGCACGGTACGTGATGCGCGGCGACTCTATCGACATGTCATCAGCCAAGGTCATGCTCGAGGTGGCGACGCAGCGCGATAAGTGCTGTCACACGGGAGGCTCGATCGCCTTCGACGGACGCGGGAACCTCTATCTCTCCACCGGCGACAACTCGAACCCGTTCGCCAACGGCTACGCGCCGATCGACGAACGGCCCGGACGCTCGCCGTGGGACGCACAGAAGTCCTCCGCCAACACGAACGACCTGCGCGGCAAAGTCATCCGCATTCACCCTGAACCAGACGGCTCGTACACGATTCCGGAGGGCAACCTCTTTCCGCCAGGGACGCCGAAGACGCGGCCCGAGATCTACACGATGGGCCACCGTAACCCGTACCGGATCTCGGTAGACAAACACACGGGCGTTCTGTACTGGGGCGACGTCGGCCCTGACGCACAG
>Ga0075423_10006971_pt1 | contig 10645 bp, 7 predicted proteins | sample SoiMethybrSBSTD2_FD_80114 | JGI IMG/M metagenome (GOLD analysis project Ga0075423, IMG submission 80114) | Bulk soil microbial communities from a Populus tree surrounding site in Tennessee, USA - Soil MetaG P. TD hybrid SBSTD2 | ecosystem: Environmental > Terrestrial > Soil > Tree plantation...
TCGATGCGCCGCGAGCCGAGCCTCAGATGCTGTTACGCACGCTGCAGCACATGGGCTCGGACCGGCTGTTGTTGTTCTCGACCGATTACCCCCACTGGCAATTCGACGCCGACGACGTCTTGCCTGACGGTCTGCCCGAGGACACAATAGCCAAGATTCTGATCGACAATCCGCGCGATACCTATCCCCGTTTGCGTGACCCAGTCATGGGACAAGCTCAGGGAACGGGCGAAAAGGAGGTCCAATGAATATCGCCGTCCGGCAAGCGCCAGCGACCCAACGGCTGAAGATCGTCGACTGCGATATTCACCCTGTCTACCGGACACCTGCGGAACTGCACCCCTTCATGTCGGCCAGGTGGCGCGAACACATGGCCACGTTCGGCACGCATTTCCGTCATGGCTTGCATGGCCAGCTGCCCTACCCGCGTATGATGGCTGCCGGCATGCGTCTCGACTCCTTTCCCGAGAATGGTCCACCGGGTTCGGATCTCGATTTGATGCGCAGGCAGCACCTCGATGCCAACGGCGTCGAGGTCGGCATGTTGATCGCGCTCAGCCGCGGCGGGATGGAGGAGCGCAACCTCGACTTCGGTGCTGCTCTCTCCAGCGCAATCAACGACTGGCAGCTCGAGTGCTGGGTGAAAAAGGAGCCGAGGCTACGCGCTGCAATAGTCGTGCCGCAGGAGAACGCGGACTATGCCGTGACAGAGATCGAAAGGCGCGCTGGCGATCCCGCATTTGTCCAGGTTATGATCTCGCCACGCTCCAGCGATCCGCTCGGTCACCGCCGCTACTGGCCGATATACGCCGCGGCCGAGCGCTGCGGCAAGCCGCTGGCGCTGCACGTTGCGGGCTACAGCGGCGGGCATGCATCGACCAGCTCGGGTTGGCCGACCTACTACATCCAAGAGCACTACGCCATGTCCACGGGCATGCAGAACACGTTGACGAGCCTGGTATTCGAGGGCGTGCTGGAGCGTTTCCCGAAGCTTAAGGTCGTAATGATTGAGGGCGGCTTCGCCTGGGTGCCGGCGCTTAGCTGGCGCATGGACAAGCACTGGGAGCGCATGCGCGCGGAGACCCCGCACTTGCGACGTCCACCGTCCGAATATGTGCGCGAGCGCGTCTGGTTTACGACGCAGCCGATCGAGGAGCCGGAAAACCCTGAGCACCTGAGTGACATCATGGAGTGGCTTGGCTGGGACCGGCTGATGTTCTCGACCGACTACCCGCATTGGGACTTCGATGACCCAAGGCAGGTCTTCCAGGGCAGACTGACAGACGCGCAGAAGACCAGGCTCTTCCGGGACAATGCCAAGGCGCTTTACGGTCTGCAATGAGCCGGCAGGTTGTAGCCCGCGTCGGCGAGGTCGCCCCCGGCAGCTGCAAGATCGTGACCGCGCGCGGCCGTGAGATCGGCCTTTTCAATATCGGCGGCACATTCTTTGCGCTCTCCAACCGTTGTCCGCACAAGGGCGCCGAACTGTGTCGCGGTATGATTGTCGGGCTGGCGCAGTCCAGCATGCCCGGGGAGTATCGTTTGTCACGCCTAGGGGAATTCATTCGCTGCCCCTGGCACGGCTGGGAATTCGACATCCGTACGGGGCAGTCTTGGTGCGATCCGACCTCTGTTCGGGCAAGGCATTTTCACGTCAGCGTCGAACCCGGCTCGCAGCTGCTCAAAGGGCCCTACCTGGCCGAGACGTTCCAGGTTTCGGTCGAAGAGGACTATCTCGTCATCGATCTGTAGTCCTTGACGGCGTCTATCTGCAGGCAGGTGTCATGCCTTACCAGCCACGCCAAAACTCTGGAGAGGCGGTCGCTGTCACCACGGCCCGATCGCGGCCGACGCGCAGGACCGCACGCAAGCGCTCTTCTCGAGTCCTAAGTATGTTGCCGGGATTGATCTAACCGGGCGCCGTGCAATAACATTCGAGCAATTCTCTAACCGTGAGTCGGCATGGGCGCTATCGGGCAACCTCTCCTTCGCAAGGAGGACGTTCGGTTGCTGACCGGCAAAGGCCGTTTCAGCGATGATTTCAGCATCGAGGGACAAGCCTATGCCGCGATGGTTCGCTCGCCCCATCCGCATGCCCGGATCGTCCGTGTCAACGCGGCGCCGGCCCTTTCCATGCCCGGCGTGTTGGGTGTTTTCAGTGGCTTGGATTGCCTCGCCGACGGCCTCGGGCCCATTCCGCACAGTCCCGTTCCTCAAACGAGATATGACATGAAGCTTACCGCCCCAAGGGGCGGTAAGATCTTCATCGGGCCGCACTTGTTGCTGCCCTTCGATAAGGCACGCCATGTCGGCGAAGCCGTGGCCATGGTGGTGGCCGAGACGTTGGCCCAGGCGTTCGATGCGGCGGAGGCCGTCGAGACCGACTACGAAGTTCTACCCTGGAACACCGACTCAGAACGAGCCTTCGCCGGGGGTACCCCGCCGGTTTGGGACGACGCTCCGGGCAATGTCCTGGTCAACACAATTTTCGGCGATGCAGTCGCTACGGATCGTGCTTTCGCTTCCGCCGCCCATGTGATCCGAAGGGACTTCCGCATCGGCCGCGTCACCGCAGTCCCGCTGGAGCCGCGCGCTGCTTTGGCGCACTACGACACACGAACGCAGAGATACACGCTCTATGCCGGAAGCGGCGGCGCAGTCCGCCAGAAGCATGAACTCGCCGCGGCGCTTGGCATCGCCTCCGATCGATTGCGTGTGCTCTGCCACGATGTCGGCGGTAACTTCGGATCAAGAAACCGGCCCTATGTCGAGTTCGGCCTCGTGCTGTGGGCGGCGCACAAGCTCGGCCGACCCGTGAAGTACACCGCTACGCGCTCCGAGGCGTTCCTGAGCGACTACCAGGGGCGGGACCTCCTGACCAAGATCGAGCTGGCGCTGCGATCCGATGGGCGTTTCCTTGCCATGCGCGCATTAAACATCAGCAACGTCGGCGCACGCTGCGTATCCCTTTCGCCGCTCGGCAAGGGAGCCGGGTTGGTCACGGGCTCCTATGACATTCCGGTCGCAACGCTGCGGGCCTGTGCGGTGTTCACCAACACCATGCCGACCAACGCATACCGCAGTTCTGGGCGCCCCGAAGTGACGTTCGCCCTGGAGCGGCTGATCGACATCGCGGCCGCAGATTTGGGCTTCGACCGCATTGAGCTGCGCCGCATGAATCTCATTGGGTCAAAGTCGATGCCGTACACCAACGCGGTCGGCATGACCTACGACAGCGGTGCGTATGAGACCAACATGGACCTGGCCATGCGCATCGCAGATTGGGACGGCTTCGAGCTGCGCCGCCGCGACGCTGCCGATCGCGGCAGGTTGCTCGGACGCGGTCTTTCGAACTACGTTGAGTCCTCTATTGGCGCGCCGAAGGAGCGCGCGGAGATCACCGTTTCGGAAGAGGATCGCGTCGACGTCGTCATCGGCACGCAGCCGAGCGGCCAGGGGCACGAAACCAGCTTTGCGCAAGTCGCTTCCGACCTACTCAGCGTGCCGGTGGCCAACATCAACATAATCACCGGCGATACCGACATCGTCCATGCTGGCGGCGGCTCCCATTCGGGAAGGTCGCTGCGCCACGCTGCCACGGTTATGGCGAAGGCTGCCGAGGAGCTAATCGCCAGGGCAAAGGTGATCGCCGCTCGACTCCTGAACGCACGCCCGGACCAGATGGAGTTTGTGGACGGCCGGTTCAGGACACGCAGCACCAATCGGTCATTCAGCTTCCTCGAGCTGGCCACGGAATTAGCACGATCGGCCTTGCCGGACGAGTTTAAGCGTAGTCTGCGCGTGACCGCCAACAATGAGATGCACGATCCCGTGTTCCCCAACGGATGCGCGGTCTGCGAGTGCGAGGTCGATCCCGAGACGGGCGGCGTCAGGCTGACGCGTTATGCAGCCGTCGACGATGTTGGCCGCTGCATCAACCCGATGATCGTCCACGGACAAACCCATGGAGGCATCGCCCAGGGCGTTGGGCAGGCACTGTGGGAGCTGTGCTATCTCGACCCCGACTCTGGGCAACCCCTCGGTGGATCGCTCATGGACTACGGTATACCGCGGTCCGACACCCTTCCCTCATTCGCAAGCGAAATTGTCGAAGTTCTCTCACCAACCAACCCCTTCGGCATTAAGGCCGGCGGGGAAGGAGGAACGACGCCCGCGCCGGCCGCGGTGATCAGCGCCGTGGTCGATGCGCTAAGCGGGTTCCACATTCGCGACATCACTATGCCGGCAACCCCGTTCACGGTCTGGCAAGCGATCCAGAAGGCAAAGGCGGCCGCTTAGCCTTTCTTGGGCCGGCTACTCGGCGATCTGCGCCAGCCCTCCAAAAGCGCCATCCACGCCGTGCTCGATCGTCACGGCCTCGTCATCTTCGCTGCCGAGATCTGGCTGGCCTCTTATAGTCCAGAACACCCTCGGTTATTCGGCTCAAGCGAGATCGGTGAGCTCGATCGTCTCTTCGCCGCTGATTTACGAGCGCAGGCGCTCACGCCAATGATCAACGTTCCGCGTGCCTTCTTTCAGAGCCGCACTAGCCGCCAACCGATCTATCACATCGCCCTCGAGGAGAAGCAGGACTGGGCCTATGCCGGCGAGCCGCTTGTGCCGCTCAAGGGTTATCCCGGCGTGTTCTGGAAACGCTCCAAGAAGAAGCCAGGCGTGCAGGAGGCTGGAGTATTTTGAGGTGGTCTAGCTCGTCCGGCTCAATTTCAAGGTCGATCTTAGAGGCGCGAACGCCGGCGCGCCCTAACTGGCGTCGCCCTTGCGCCCCAGTCCTGATGGGAGAACAATGCCTGGTGGTTGGACCGGAATACTGGCGCGCCGACAAGGTGAGTAACTGGCATGGACCTGCCCGCGTCTGCCGGGTGGTCTATGAGCCGGCCTTGCCTGATCATGCTAAAGCGACCGGAGACCCGCATGTTTGAGCGAGTGAACTACAAGCTGGTCGAGGGGCTGGCAGCAATTGCCCGAGCGCTTGGCGCATCGCGACGTTGCCGGCGTTGCCGTCGATCAGGAGGACCGCATCTAGCCTGAGTCTGTCGCGGCGAGAACCTGGTAATTGTCCATGACCGGCAGTGCAATTTCCTGGGCACTTGGGCAAGGGTGACTTCTCCATGCGCACGCATGGCATCTACGTCGACCCGAACGGGACCATCTTCGCCGCCGCGCGAAGAGGCTTCGCTGAACCAAGAAGCAAGAGAGGGGCGCCATGCGCATCGTCGCGTTGGAAGAACATTACACCGTTCCCGCCATCGTTAGCCGCATAGATCCGGCCGCCATTCGCCGCCGCGGCTTTCCTGCACCCGATATCGTCTGGGGCCAAACCCTCAAGCGAAAGGAGCTGGCCCAACTCGGTGACGCGCGTATCGCAGATATGGATGCGAGCGGGATTACCCTGCAGGTGCTTTCTGTCGCCGGTCCAGGGGCCGACGTCGTCCCGGGCGCCGATGGCATTGCTTTGGCACGGGACTACAACAACGTGCTTTTTGAAGCGACGTCTTGGCACCCGGATCGATATCAAGGCTTTGCGCATCTTCCGATGCATTCGCCGGACGCGGCGGCGGACGAGTTGGAGCGAACGGTTAAGGACCTGGGTTTTCGGGGCCTGTTGGTGAACGGTCCAACGGACGGACGTTTCCTCGATGATCCGATGTTCGAGCCGATCCTGGCGCGAGCGAGGCTTTGAGTGTTCCGATCTATATCCACCCGGGCATCCCTTCCGAGAAAGTCAGGGAGGCTCATTTCGATCAACTGCCCGGAAACTTCAGTTTTGCGCTCGCCGTTTCATCCTGGGGCTGGCATATGGAGACAGCGATCCATGTGTTACGTCTGGTTCTGAGTGGGGCTCTTGATCGCCATCCGCGTCTCCAGATCGTCATCGGACACTTGGGCGAGGCGATACCGTTCATGCTGGATCGCATCGACGAAACGACCGCCGCTGAGGCGAAGCGGCTACTCCGCCGCTCGGTTCGCCAGACACTCCTCGATCAGGTCTGGATCACGACCAGCGGGTTCTTCACGATGGTGCCATTCCTAGCCGCGCTCATGACGTTCGGCGCGGACCGCATCATGTTCTCCGTCGACTATCCGTTTGCCTCCAATGCGCGGGCGCGGGCATTCCTCGATGCTCTTCCCGTTTCGCCCGCGGATCGTGAGAAGATCGCGCATGGCAACGCGGATCGGCTCATGAATCTGGCGATCTGACGCAGCGTCATCAGCGATCATTCATGCCGCGCCATCGGCTATTCGATTGTGGGGCAGACATCTGTGTTGGCGCTTCCGTCCCGTCGGGCCGTCGCCATGGAGCCACCTCGGTCAGAGCGCATGAAGGGAGCTCTCGATTAGGCCAAGTCTCGTGATCGGCTGTATTGTCGGAGAGCGACCGTGCCGCTGTGGTGAGGGCAGCACCATTTGAAGCCGCCGCATTCAATCCCGATGCCAATCTTCATTTTACACGCTGCGCCCAATGGAGCGTTGGTGTGCAATTGGGCAAGTGCTGTTCTCTTCGGAGCCTAGCGGCCGAGATTTCCAGGCCGAGGGTTTTCACGTAAGGTGATGCCGCAATATCGGACTACGGCGCCAAGTTTGCGGCAAAGTGCAAGCCGCATCGGCCGTCTGGGGAGCAGCGAGTGCAGGCGGGCGAACGTCAAACCTACGACTACATTGTGGTTGGCGCCGGATCAGCCGGCGCCGTGGTCGCCAACAGGCTCTCCGCAGATGCACGCAATCGCGTCCTGCTGCTTGAGGCCGGACCTGCCAGCCACCGCTGGAGCCGCATTCCGATCGGCTACACCAAGCTGCTCAATAACCCCGCGGCCAACTGGCTCTACACCGCCGAGCCCGAGGCCAGTACCAATGGCCGCCGATTGGCCGCCCCGCGCGGCCGCTTGCTCGGCGGCTCTAGCGCGATCAACGGCAACGCCTTCGTGCGGGGCCAAGCGCAGGATTTCGACACATGGGCCCAGATGGGCAATCGGGGCTGGAGTTACAAGGACGTCCTGCCGTTCTTCAAGCGCATGGAGTCCTATCAGGGCGGGGGAGATGACGCCTACCGTGGTCGGCAAGGCCCGCTACGCGTCACCAATCCCGAGCCGCGTGATCCCCTCTGGGCTGCGCTGATCAAGGCAGCGGGCCAGGTCGGGATCCCGCACAACCCCGACTACAATGGTGCCCGGCAGGACGGCATCGCCATGAGCCAGGCGACGATCGCCGACGGTCGCCGCATGAGCACGGCGCAGTGCTATCTCGATCCTATCCGCCGGCGCCCGAACCTCCGCATCGAGACGGGCGCGCTGTCCGAGCGTATTCTGCTCGAGGGCAAGCGTTGCATCGGTGTCCGCTACAGCGTCGGTGGCGCCGTGCATGAGGCCCGCGCTGAGCGCGAGGTGGTCGTGAGCGCTGGTTCGTTCAATTCTCCTCAGCTGCTTGAACTGTCCGGCATCGGCCAACCTGAGCGCCTGCGGGGATTGGGGCTGGAGGTTCGCCACGCGCTGCCGGGCGTCGGCGAAAACCTGCGCGACCATTTCGCACCGCGGACGCGATGGCTGATCGGTACCAAGGGCGTCACCTTCAACGACCGTGGCCGCGGGCTGCCGCTTGCGCACGAGGTGCTGCGCTACTTGATGACCGGCAAGGGCATGCTCGGCACGGTGGCGGCGCCGCTGCGTGCATTCGTCCGCTCCCGCGACGGGCTCGACGCGCCAGACCTGCTGCTGGGCTGGGTGCCCATGCTGACCGAGCCAGGATCCAGCGGGCCGAAGTTGTCGCGCAAGTCGGGCATGACATGCTACGCGCATCCGATGCGGCCGGAGAGCAGGGGTCACGTCCACATCACCTCCGCCGACCCACGCCAGCAGCCGGCGATCAACTTCAACTTCCTGTCGGCGCTCATCGACGGCGAACTCACCGTACGCGCAGTCCGCATCGCCCGCTCTATCATGCGCGCACCCGCTATGGCTGAGATGCGGTTGACGGAAATCGGCCCTGGCCCGGTTCGGGCAACCGACGAGGAAATTCTGGACTGGGTCAGGCAAGTCGCCGAGACGACCTACCATCCGGTTGGGACCTGCAAGATGGGTTTGGATGCGATGGCTGTCGTCGACGACCATTTGCAAGTCCGGGGCGTTGACGGGCTACGGGTCGCCGATGCCTCGATCATGCCGACTCTCACCTCGGGCAACACCAACGCGCCCTCGATCATGATTGGCGAGAGGGCGGCCGACATGATGCTGAAGCACGCCGCCGCATGACGATCCTGTGCGGGGCGGGTCATTGCAACAATCGCTCGATAGTCCCGCTGCAGAGTTCGCGGACATCAGTCCATCGCAGTGAACAGCACCATCATCGCTCGAAAGCGTCGTCCGCTGTTCTGCTGCCAGACTCAGACTATGACTTCTCCTGCCAGGAATGGACTCATGGTCAGCCCGGTGCAACCGTGGACGCTCGACGTCATGGGGCCAGCTTCCCGATACCGGTACGCCCGTTTGGATTTGAGCATCAGCGTGTAGCCCGATAGAGCGGGCCAGGATGTCGTCATGTTACCAGCCGAGAGGGCGCGATGGGGCGCACCGTACGGTCTGGATAGTTAGCCATATCGGCCGAACGAGCTTGCGCTAGAGCACCTGAGCACGTGACGAGAAGCGCAAAGCGCCTGCGCAAGCCTGTTCATTCTCGCACTCCCCAAGCATTTCTGAGGACATATCTGCTCATCGCGTCTCTCGATCGGCGACCGGTCCGACCCCAACGTGCTCTAGATAGCGGTCGAGGGCTGGTCGTTCATCGCACGAAACAATGGCACCGATGTAGCCGTCCGGCCGGATCAGCACCCAGGTGCCCGGTTCAAGACTATAGGCGTCGCGAACATGTCCGCCATCGTCAACGACATCTCCACGCGGATCAAACATGTGGATGTGCAGACCGGGGCGCGCCCGTACAGCTGTCGAGCGATCTACCTCATACCCCAGCAAAGTCCAATGTGGACCCTGAAAGAGATTGAACAGACGGGTACGCACTCCCGCCGCGCCAAGAATTGGCGCATCGGGTGCGCGATGCCCGGCTCGCAACCCCGAGCTTCTTAGGGGTCTTTCCAGAGAGAGCACCGATTCCGGGTAGCCAAGATCTAACTGCTGTGTGTCGCGGCCGCGTCGCATACCGCCGGGTTTTTTCAGCTCATTGAGAAGCTTGGTTGATAAGCCCAGCATCACCGCGGCAATCGGGCGACGTTCATCTTCGTAGCTTGCAAGCAGCGCTTCAGGCGCACCTCTAAGGACCGCCGCAAGCTTCCAACCGAGATTGTAGGAATCCTGCACACTGGTGTTGAGCCCTTGCCCGCCCGTGGGTGGATGGATGTGGGCGGCATCGCCTGCCAGGAACACACGTCCTACCCGAAAGTGGTCCGCCAGACGTACATGCATGTTGTAAGCCGAAGCCCAGGCCACAGCACGGATCAGGATGTCGCTCCTGCCGGTGCGTCGGGTAGCCATGGCCGCCAACCCCTCCGTTGAGAGGTCGATAGCGCCCTCCAAGGGGATGAGGGCCTGCAGTTGGAATAGCTCGGTTCCCCTGAGCGGACACAGAGATATCTGATCCGGGGTTCCGTCGTTGAACCGGTGCCAAGCGTCTGTTCCAAGCCCCTCTACGAGGACATCCGCGACGACCGCTCGGATATCAAGGCTGTTGCCAGGGAAGCCAATGTCGAGTGTGTGACGCACCAAACTTCCACCGCCGTCCGCGCCCACGAGATAACAAGCCCGGAGCAACGTAACATTTCCGGAGCTGCTGATACGTGCGCTCACGCCTTCGGCGTCTTGCTCGAGCCCCTGCAGCTCGACTCCATACTCTGGGCGATGTCCGAGTTCTGCTAGGCGCTCGCGCATGGCGGCCTCGGTCAGAAATTGCGGCACCATGATTGCTGTCGCATAAGGCTCATCGGGCGTCGGGTCGCGATACTCCATTATCAGCGACTCTTGGTAGCTTCCATCGTCCCGATACACGCGCTGAGGTGGATACGGCCCGCCGGCAGCGACAACGCGGTCCACGATGCCCAAGTCTTCGAACACCTCCTGACTGCGCGGCTGAATAGCCTTGCCACGCGCGCCCTGGAAAGGTGCATCGATCTTGTCGATCAAGCGGAAGGCAATGCCACGACGGGCGAGATCGATCGCCAGTGTCAGCCCGGCGGCGCCGGCGCCGCAGATTAGAACGTCCTTCGATAGGGTATCGCTCATCGCCAACTCCAAATCCGCTCAGCAGCGCGCCCATCGGCTCCATCTTGGAGGCCTAATTAAATGTCTCCGGGCGAATTTATGCTCGATATCGGCGGGCGCCAGCGGGATCGCACTACTGGTACCGCGGGGGCGAAGCCTTAACTCCACAACTCCCGGCTAGCGATGCGTGCGCCTTCGGCCAAAGCCGCGAGTTTGACCCAGACCACGCTGGGGTGCACCTCGCAGGTCGAGGCGAAGCTGGCGAAGCCGCAATCGGCGCCGGCGATCACATTGTCGCGGCCGACCACGCTGGCAAACCGGCTGATGCGCTGGGCTATCGCATCGGGGTGCTCGACAATGTTCGATGAATGGGTGATGACGCCAGGAATGAGGCTCTTGTTCTCGGGCAGCTTGATACTTTGCCA
>Ga0075423_10006972_pt1 | contig 10645 bp, 7 predicted proteins | sample SoiMethybrSBSTD2_FD_80114 | JGI IMG/M metagenome (GOLD analysis project Ga0075423, IMG submission 80114) | Bulk soil microbial communities from a Populus tree surrounding site in Tennessee, USA - Soil MetaG P. TD hybrid SBSTD2 | ecosystem: Environmental > Terrestrial > Soil > Tree plantation...
CATCAGGGCAGCGAGCGAAAGCGGCCAGCCAAAGGCGTCCGTGTTTCCGCGGCCGGTGTCCTCGCAAGCCCCGATAACGTGCGTTTGATCGGCAACACAAGGCCGAACACCGATGTTATACACGCCGTTATCGATGAATGAGCCTGCGAACCCTGTGAATGGGACCGGAACCCCAGCCCCGGCTACAGGTCCGCTGCCCAAGTCGGAGTGAATGTCATAGCCGGTGATGTCGGCATTGACAGTAATGGCGTCCGGAAACACGTAACCGGAACAGTTGTCTGTGATGCAATTCCCGTTATTGTTCACCACCGGGGCAGGAACAAGACCCAGATTGCCCGCCTTGCGCTCAACAGCATCCTGTCCCGGCTCGTTGATTTCCGACTCGAGCAGGAATCCGGAAATGACGCGCTCGCGGACCGCAGGCTCAGTGAGCGGTTCAATCGTCGGATTGGATCTTTCAAACTCCGCGAAATTGTCAAGCTCCGTCCCCTTCACGGTGAAAGGGAAGGTGTGGTCGGTCAAGGCCGGCGCATTATGACAAGCGCCGCACCGCGCCGACCGGAAGTTGGGGTTCTTGAGAGACAAATTGGATCCAAAGAAGATGTCAAACCCCAGCAACGGATCCGGGTCGGTCGCTGGATTGCGAGTGCCGCCGGCGGGAACCCGCTGCGTGCACGTCCGGATACCGGCTATGGAATTCTGGTTAATGCAAGCGGTCATTTGCGCATGCCCAGCAGTATCGTTTTGGGTGAAAACGGTAGGGCCGGGAAATGGATCACGCTTGAAGTTCCCGACCTCGCTGAAGCAGCTCCCGCGATACTGGAGGAAACCGTCAGACCCAATGAAATAGCCACGGTGATAATTCGTGGGATTGGGGCAGTTGGGCAGGTCGAGAACCAGCAGCGGTTCCCCGGTCTCGCCCATATTCGCTCCGGCGTCCGGATTTGCGTCCAGGAACTTGTCGTCGGGAGTGTCGTCGGGCACTAGGACGGTCGCCCACACGTGAATCGACTGCCCCCAGAAGAGGCTGAAGTTCCCTTCCATCTGGGTGAACTGGTTCGAGTCAGTTGGATTCGCCGCGCCGCCCGCAAGATTGAGCACGTATTGATCGAACGGGTCGTTGTTGTGCGCATTGACCGTACCGTTCGGATCGAGGACCTCGATTGAAGCCGCCGGGTCGCTTCCTGTTCCGCACTGGTTCGGGTGGATGTCAGGCCGCCCATCCGTGTAGCAGCCATTTAGGTGCTGGCTGATGTTGTCGTGGAGTGCGGGGTAAAAAGCATGTCGGATCAAAGCGGCGTACGTGATGCAAAGACCCGGCACACCCGCTCCAAGAGCCGTCGGAGGGCCACCTTCTGGTGAGCGATCCGCCGCGGGAAGGCCGGCGCAAGCCGACCCACCCTGGTTGGAGTAGCGACCCAGGATGCTGTCGGTCGGCTCCACCAGTTGGTTGGCCAGTGGAGTAACCCCGGCTTGCAGCAACTTCTTGCCGATCTTTGGCCAGTTGCGGCCATCGAACGACATCTCGAACTTGCTCAGCGCCGGGCCCTTTGCCAGGGAACCCAGGCTGGAGAATTTGATGAGCTGGCGCGTCGGCACCAGTGTCCCACTATTGTTCACATAAACGTGGGCTTGCGGGTCGGCCGCGCCAAACACGCTGCCGCCGTTGTCGTCGTGCCGGGCGCGACCATCCCAGAAGTTATCGAAATTCATGTCCGCCAGGAAGATGGTCGGCGTGTTGCGCGGCTCAACCCTCCTGAACTCGTTGCCTGATGTTCCTGCGAAGCCGGGAATTGGGTCAACGTTGTCAGCAGCGACGGTGCTACGCTGATCGCGCACCAACGCCCTCACACCGTTCGAAGCAGGCCCGAAAGACGCCGCTCCGATCGCCGGTATGTCGAGGAACCTGCCGAAGTGGACGCCCATGGATGACGCCACGTCATCGGTATCGCTGATCTGATTGGCGGCATCGCAAACCCTGTTATCTCCGCTGAAATTCAAAATATTGTTCTTGGGATGATCGAGCGGGTCACCATCCGGAAAGGTGAACCCATTGACATTGGCCGTGATCGCAGGAGTGCACAGTGGGTCGCCGGCTATGTCCGGGTCCGTCAGCTTCTTGAATGGGAAGTCGGTCCTGACCAGATCATGATTGGGCTGCATCGTGAATGCATTCGGCGTGTAGTTGGTCGGCGGGCCTTGTATCCCATCTTGCCCGTTCGGGTTGATTTGGTTCTTGGTGCGGTTATCGGCAGCAGCATGGGCGTGGCAACTGCCGCAGGCTTGGACGCCATCACTGCCCACCTGCTGATCCCAGAACAGCGACTTGCCCAGCACCATTGCTTCCAGCCTGGCCTGCTGCTTTCGTTGCATAAACACTGCGTTCGCGCCACCACCGCCGCCCGGGCCGAAGAGCCCAACATAGTCGTTCTCATTTGACGGCGCCAAGTCCGCTCCTGTTGGATCAGGGCGTTCCGCACTCGCGCCAAGCGCCGAGTTCCAGAGGTAATTGGGGTTAGCCCCAGTTCCGCCGAATTCGGCTTTGCGCAGCGAAGGCTTGTGCAGGCCGCCTCGGCCCGACGGGATATTCAGCGGCTGAATCTCACCTCCGCGGGCGGGGTCGAAGAGGCGGAATCCGGCCGCCGGGTTCATAATGACGCCAGTTCCCCTAGGTGCCACACCTCCTGGATCCGCGGTTGTGATCCCACCGTTGGGTATTTGCATCAGCATCGCGGCGGCGAGGTTCGGCGCGGGAACACCCGGGATGGAGTACCACGACGTGGTTGACTGTCCCAGCCTGGGCAATCCCATATTGTCTTCACAAAGGGGACCTGCCAGCGAAATCGGGAAAGCCTCGGTTGCGCATAGAGCCAGAATGTTGGTGTTCAGGGCCAAACTAGCAGCGCCAGGCTCCCCTGGATCGGATCCGCAAGTCGTGAGGTTCTCGGAATCGAATGCGGTGCTGGTAGAGCCGTACGCACCCGTTATAGGAATTGGCTCCGGGTTGGTTTGGCACATACGAGCTTTTCGCCCGATGGCAATGTTCATGTCAATTGCCGTGTCTCCCGGTTCCGTAATCGTGCCGGTTGTGAGACCACGCTCTGCGCCTGACGTTATGTTAAGGATGTTCGTCGCGGGAGTACACGCACCGCCGACGTTGTAACACACGCTGGTGGCGTTGAATCTGCCACCTGGATAGTTCGGGTTAAGGAGGCGCATTTGTGCGCCGAAACCACTTTGCGGGTTGTAGTTAATTGGGTGCACCAGGAATGGGCGAAGAGTACTGACCAGAAACCGGCCGCTTGCGTCCAATGTGGTGGGACGGCGAATGAACGCGCTGCTGGTGCAGTACGTGGGATAGCCCTGCTCGTTTCCCGGGATCGGACCCTTCTCATCGTTGCAAGCCGCGCCCCAGGTGTAAAGGTAGGGATTATCCAAAAGCTGCTCGAACTCGTTCCAAGTCGTCGGAACCTCTTTCAACGACGATGCCGGAGTTTCCGGCTCGAAAAAGAGCTCGGTAGTCAGAAAGTTTGTTGACCCATTGCAAATCACATTGCCTTCTGGACACGGGACTCCGGAAGCACTGCCAAACGTTGTCGGCTGCTGGGCTGTTGCGGGTGAGGGTGAGAGGATCACGGCAAAGGCAAGGGCCAGAAAACATAGGGTCATGCCTGCCCGGAAAGGCTGGCAACACAGAGAACGCATCATAGTTTGTCTCCTACCTCAGAACTGGGTGGGAATACCCCGCTCCCCAAAAAACGTCACAAATCTCCTGCTGCCCCAGACGGGGAGGGCAGTCCGACATTCGTGAGCGCCATTCACACAAACAGTCGCCCACAAGTTGCTTTGCCTAGGGCCGTTGGGGGATTGCACGGACATGCCAACGCTGTCCGTTGAGCGTCCGTTCTTTGGGGAGGGCGGCGGCAAACTTACGTCTGCACGCCAAGAAGCGTATGCGCAAGCTACTCCCGTGCCATGAGTCGGAACAATCAGGAGATTCCGGATTCTGACGTGCGCCTGCCCTCAATTCTTGGACTGAATCCGCCTAGACTTGCGATGGTCAGGGGAAACAACGAGGAGCACTAGTTGATCGTACCCTGCAGCTTCAGAAGGGTTCATTCTGATTCGTGACCGCCAACTTCCCAACTCAATTTGCATACGATTCCGGTGCTGGCGTTCCCACCAATTCCCAGCGGAACGCCGACGCCAACTTCGAACCGGTGACGAACGCGTCGATAGAGTCCCGGAGTTAGGTAAAAGGCTTCCTTCCCATGAAAATTCCTGCCGTTGAACTCCAAGGTCGGAATCCAGAACCGATGGATCGGATAAACTGACCCAAGGTTGTACTCGAGACCAGGCTTGTCTTCTCCTAATTCAAAATCCGCAGCGGCGCTTGCATGAATTTGTAGATGACGAATAGACTTCGCAGCAAGGATTGTCGGCTGAAACTCCACCTCTTCCCCAGAGCTCATAGGGACGCCAGAGTCGATACCAACCGAGAGCGCGAACGGTGCGTCGCTTTTGATTATCTGGTAGCGAACTCCGAGATTCATCGTTTTCAATCCGGAGGAGTTCTCAAAATTCTCTTCCTCAGACACTCCATAAGGGAGATCCAAACCGACTTGGAGACGATCCGTTACGCCATACTCCATTTTCACTGTTGTGTTGGTTCCAGTCGTGTGTCGAGTGTCGAGCCCAACTGTAAGCTGAAATTCGCCACGCTCTTGATTACGAACAGCGTCGGAGAGGAAGAATTCCTGGATGTATTCCGGTAGGGGAGACTTGTTCTGATCAGAACCGTTGCTTTGACAAACTGCTGAAGGCAATAGACACAACCACAGCCGAGGAGTGTCGCGCTGACAGGTGGGTGCATTGAGGGTTTTTATCTAATTGAGGGATTTATCTACACCACAAATAGTCCGTCAGTTCTTGTACTTGGCTTCCAATTCCAGTTCTTGCTCCATCGACATTCGTAATGGGACGAGAGGAGATTCCTGCACCAAACCCTCGCGAATCGCGTAGCGCACTAGTCCAGCAACCTCGTGGATATTGAGCTTCTGCATGATGTTGGCGCGGTGTGACTCGATGGTCTTGGAGCTGACTCCCAGAATGCTCCCAATCTCCTTTGTGTTCCTACCTTCGGCGATCAATTGCAGTACTTCTCTCTCGCGGGAACTCAAGGGATCGGCTGGAGTGTCATCCTTCGCCAGGTATGCTTCGGAGACGACTCTGGCGATCGTAGGACACAAATACACCTCACCTCTCAGGATGGCCCGAATCGCTTCTACTAGCAGCGAAGCGGCTTTACTCTTCAGGACAAAGCCGGCAATTCCGGCTCTCAGGCTAGCCAATACGTAACGATCCTCGGTATACATCGTCAGGATCAAAATCTTGGTAGCCGGGGAGTTCTTAAGTATCTGGCGGCCAGCATCGATGCCGTTCAGCATCGGCATGGAGATGTCGAGCACGGCAACATCAGGCGAGAGTGTTTGAGCTAGCCGAACCGCTTCGTGCCCATCGGAGGCTTCCCCCACAACGTCAAGGCCGTGCTCTCCCAGGATCGCCTTTAGACCGTCGCGCAGGATGGCGTGATCGTCCGCCAAAATCAATCGAGGAGCTTCGTGAGTCAGTTGCAGCATGTTCACTCCTTAACTGCACACCCGTCTTGAGTGTGAGTGGTGAAGCGCTCCTTGAGGAGTACAACCGAAACGCTCCCAGGAATTTGGTTCGCTGCTAGACGCCTTGAATATCTGGAGGGGGAACCCAGTGGTTATGAATTGAACCACGCGTCCACGCGAAAGAGTGTCAAGAAAAGGTAAACTATGTGTAAATCGAGTGCGCTAGCTTTGCGTCGGGGTCCCGACAAAGCACGAATCTGTGCCTAGTATTGTGGCACGTCTCGACCATTGATACTCTTTCGCATAACTGCGAGCGGCGATTTGGGTGTCCTTCGAGGGGAGACTGGGATGCTGCACCGATGGCTACTTCCCGGAACCGCATTCCTGATATTCGTTGTGCTCTGCGTTCTTGTTTTACAGCCGGGACCTGTTCGCTTTGATCTTCAGATTCGTGCATGGTTCCACGAATTATCGTCGGCCAACCTGACCGCATTCTTCGTTTTCATCTCACAACTGGGCTCATGGTTCGTTTTGCTTTCGATGGGGGTTCTACTCGCCATGCTGATAGTCAATCGCCATCCAGAAGTGAGGATGTTGACCATCACTTTGTATGGTGCGGTTGCCCTGAGCGCGGCACTGAAACTGGCGTTTCATGTCAGCCGCCCCGAGCCCTTCTTTGGACTCGCGACACCTGAGACACACTCATTTCCTAGCGCGCACGCATTAGTCTCTTGCTGCTTTTTCTCTCTCATCGCTGACATCATCAGCCGAAGAATTCGACACCGCCTCGGACGATGGTGTATCTGGGTTATCGCAGGGTGCATGATTACCGCAATCGGCATCTCGCGTGTGTACCTGGGCATGCAGTACCCAAGCAGTGTCCTAGCAGGGTACGCGGCTGCGGTCATCTGGTTGGAATTTGCGAGTTTTGCCCTGGGACGCATGACTGCGAACTTGGACGATCGTGAAGTTGTACATCCAATTCATTGAGATGTGCGATCGGAATGGTTTTTACTCTTCACAGTCTTACCAGAATCTTGCGGATTGTCTGCCAGCCCAGAAACGGGTATCTCAGCTGCGATAGGCAGGTCGGCAGTTAGTGTTGTACCCGTGTTGCTGGATACGATTCGCAATTGCCCTCCAAGCTGCCGCACCCTTTCGCGCATACCAGCGATACCGACTCCGACAAGCGCACTCGGATGACCAGTCTGTTCAAGGGTTCCAGGCGGAATTCCTTTACCGTGGTCCACGATCTGGAGTGTTACGTGATGTGGGTCGCAGGAGACCGTTATCTCGGCAGTCGGGCTTCCGGAATGCCGGTGAATGTTCGTTAAGCATTCCTGCACAATTCGAAAGAGGGCCAGTTCAAGTTCGTGCGTCAGCCTTCTGAGGTTTGACTGTAGTTTCACGTTCACCTTGATTCCGCTGCGACTGCTAAAGCCAGCGGCGTACCACGGCAAAACCCCTTCCAGGCCCAAATCGTCGAGAATCGGTGGATGTAGGAGGTAAGAGATGGTGCGTAGCTCGGTGGTTGCTCGCTCGACGAGGTCGCTGCTGTCTGCCAACAGCTGCGGAGCCTTCCGAGTGTCTCCTGCTGAGATAACCTTCTCTAGTCTTTCAAGGTCAATCGCCAACGCTCCCATGATCTGCACTGTACTATCATGGAGTTCCCGAGCAATTCGACGCTGCTCCTCATCCCTTAATTGCAGAAGACGTCCGGAAAGCTCTTGCAGAGATTCTTCAGCCTGCTTTCTTTCACGGATCTGGGCCTCCAGCTCCTTGTTAGCGAATTTTAGCTCTGCGGTTCGTTGTTCGACGCGTGATTCGAGTTCATCATGCGCTCGCCGGAGTTCCTGAGACCGAAAATACGATGTTCGTGCGAAATCGAGCGTCGTAAAAAGCAGGAGACCGATCAAAGAACCCGTGAGAAGGGCTACTTCGGGTAGTCGGGAATTGATCTGCTGCAGCATCACAGATTCTGGCCAAACAATTATCCGCCAGGGCGCCCCAGGCAAATCCACCGGTGCTTGCTGGGCCCAACGTTTGCTATCGTTCGAACCCACGCTGGGCGTGATGAAGATTTGCTCGTTCCCGTCATACGTGGCAATACCATAACCAAGACCCACATCGTCTTCCAAAATTTGTGTCAGAAGTCGTGATTCATCGATGGTAGCAAGCAAGACGCCGAGAGACTGCTGGTTACGGCAGATCGGTACGACGACGTCGCGACTGGTGTTTCCGTTCGCGAGATGGGCTGGAGACGTGAATTTTGCATCCTCTCGGCAATCTCGGCGCAAGTCATGCAGCAGGTTCTGCAGTTCCTCCTGAGAAACCGGACTTCGCTGCGCACGATTACCGTCGGCACTCACATTGCCGAGCGTGAGGCCATTCTCGTCGATCCACTGAACAGCAACATAACCCGCGTGATGAGTAAGAAAGAGTCGTGCCTGAGATTCCCAAAGCCCCGTAGGAATTCTCGGCTCTGTGGCGAGCAACTCGGCAAAGCGAACTTGTGCCAGTACCTGGTGGCGCACTTCGTCCAAAACGTCAGTTTGTAAGCTACGCGCGTACGCTTTTGTAATGCGCTCGGTGTGAGAATGAATCTCGCTACTCAAGGGGCTCCAAAAAGCTAACCCGACGGCCGCAATCACCCCCACCATCAAGCCCACCCTGATCAGTGTCGCCCAACTTGGTATCGCGAATCGCATGAGCAGCGGGATTATATCCGCGATATTCGAAGGGGCTGCAAAGCATTTGCAAGCAAGTTTTTACGCGATTTGTACCGTCTGCAGTCAGGCAACTGGGTATCCTTATCAACTAGGAGTCGCCGTCAGGGAATTTGCGAAAAAAAACGTCCTACAGTGGGGGATTACCCTATTGTCACTGTCCAACAGAACTTCATAAGCTCTTGTTTTCAACGAACTTGGAGTATCTGCCAACTGGCAAGTTCAACATAAGAAGGGACTCCCAGCAGAGCACTGAGCGGCTCCCGGCCGTTGCCAATGATGAGGACAGTCTTTGTTTAGTTCTCTGACTCGAAAGGATCGCCTAACGACAATGAGAGAACAAAGTATTCTACTGGTAGAAGACGAAGAGGCGATGCGGATGGTGGTCAGCGATCGCCTTCGAATCGAAGGCTACGCTGTCGATTCAGCCTCGGACGGAGAAAGCGGATTCGCAAAGGCCACTTCATTGCCCTTCGACCTGATGATACTGGACGTAATGCTGCCTGGTCGCAATGGTTTTGACCTCTGTCGCGACATCAGACGTGCCGGGCTGGCAACGCCGATTCTCTTTCTCACCGCACTCCGCGAACCCTCCGAGACTGTTGCTGGTTTCGGGGCAGGGGCGGATGGCTACATCACAAAGCCATTCGAAATGGGGGAACTCACGGCGCGGGTCGAGGCGTTATTGAGGCGTGTCCGCGGGCCCAATGCATACCCCAAAAACTTACGTCTACAGCGGACGAAATTCGATGACTCTCACGACAAATCGCGAACAGAAACGGGCAGACGTATTGAAAGCTCTGGTTCAGTTCGAAACGCTCAACTTGCGCACGACTTCTACGCGGAGGTTGAACGAAGAGTTCGTGCGCAGGAAGGCTCCGGACTTTCAGAACGGGTTGCCCAATTGCGAAAGGCGCTGAACCCGGAGCAGGAGAACCCACATCCGCCACACGACAAAGCGTTGCTGGGAGTCGCTCAGGGCATCATCGAATTTCTGGAAGATGCTTTTCGGCGAATCAAATCGTCAAAGAACAACGAGTAGTGCAGCAGGAGACTTTTAGGAAAGTTATTGCGCTAATTTGCGAATCCGCCCGATTGTATTCTCAGCAAGAGCAGCACTATCCTTTTTGAGAACCCAGGGTGCGGCCACTCCCCCTAACACAACGAAGCTGCTGGTTGAAGGGAGGATGGCCATGCATTTCATCGTAACGGGCAGCGCCATATGCCCAAAATGCACAACAGCCGGACCTTCAGCTCTGAACTTGACGCAGAAAGTGCAGAGGCGGCAATAAGGAGATTCAAAAACAGCCACCAATACTGCTGCAGTTGCTCCCTTTTTGGAATCCGAGCGGAACTCAATTTCAGTTCAAATGTTCAGGTTGAGGAGCAGCTATCAACCTCGGATCGGCATCTCTTCAAGCCCGCCATCAAGCACTAACAATGAATCTCGCTATCGATGTAATTAACTGACAATCTGTAGCCAATTCCGGGAACGGTAACGATCAACTGGGGCGTTTTCGGATCCTCCTCGAGTTTCTGACGAAGGCCGGCCACGTGGACATCGACTGTGCGGGTGAGTGTGACAACATCGTAGCCCCAGACCTCACGTAGCATCTCCGTGCGAGATAACGGCGCCCCTGGGTGCTCGGCAAAGTAACAAAGAAGCTGGAATTCCCGAGCCGAGAGAGGAATTGGAACTCCTTTCTTAGTAAGCTCCATAGCCGACACATCAATCGAGATTGAGCCGAGCACGAAGACGTTCTTGGCTGACCGGAATTGCCTACGTCTTAGCAGCGCCTCGACACGAGCCGTTAGTTCGAGCATGTCAAATGGTTTTGTCAGGTAGTCGTCTGCCCCGAGCTTGAGCCCGACAATCTTGTCAGCGGTATCGCTGCGAGCCGTAAGCAGCAGAATCGGAGTTCGCAGTCCGGCACTTCGAACCGTTCGGCAGATGTCCAGGCCATCGCGTCCCGGCAGCATGACGTCGAGAATGATCAGGTCGAAAGGCTGCGATGTTGCCTTCGCTAAACCGAGTTTTCCATCAGAAGCGAAGTCGACGGAATAACCTTCGCGTCGCAGGCGATCCGTTAGGAGCATCCGCATTGCTTCTTCATCTTCCACCAGCAGAATGTTCTCATTCATCTTGCAATGGACTGCCTAAGGTACACCTAAGAACTTCATGGTGGAGAAATCGGTCGTCGGCGATGAACACACTCCGACTGCATCTGCAATGACAGCACCTGATTGGTAATACATCGGTCTCCTGCTCAGTTGATTGCGCCCGATACCAGATAGTTAGAG
>Ga0075423_10006975_pt1 | contig 10639 bp, 7 predicted proteins | sample SoiMethybrSBSTD2_FD_80114 | JGI IMG/M metagenome (GOLD analysis project Ga0075423, IMG submission 80114) | Bulk soil microbial communities from a Populus tree surrounding site in Tennessee, USA - Soil MetaG P. TD hybrid SBSTD2 | ecosystem: Environmental > Terrestrial > Soil > Tree plantation...
GGCCAGTTGCGTCTTCCAGTCGTTATGCTCATCGCAGCAGGTTTGATCGGTGGTTATCAGACTATAGACCTTAATTTTGTTAACTACGACAACGACAATTCTTACTACGTTTACGTTTACGCCCATACCAGGCGCGAAACCAAACAGTTGGTAGACGAAATTGATCGACTTGCCAGACAGGGTCCAGATCCTGGCCGCACGGGCATAACGATAGTTTCCCCAGAATATTGGCCGCTTCCATGGTATCTACGGCACTATAGCCGTGTTGGGTATTATGCCCACATGACCCCCACCAATGAACCGATCATCATTGCCTCCTCTGACCAACGAGCTGAAATGGACCTAAACTTCGGCAGTATGTATCGACTCGTTCCGTCCGGCCCAGGTGAGGACGCTTTTCCTCTCCGACCTGGAGTAAAACTGCTTCTCTATGTACGCCGGCCCGGCCCGACCGCTTCAGCCGCGACACAATGAAACTTTAAGCGTCAGAACTAAGTTTGCTGTTGACTTAACTTAAGGGATGCTGACTTCAAGTTCTGGTTGACATTCTAAGCGACTGGCACTTATATTGGCCTCCCGTACGCGCATCCCCTCGAAACCGGGTTCAGGTCGCGAGGCTGGCCTAAAAACAGAGCAACCTAGCGCATGTTCAAACTTCAACGCCTGGAAATTACCGGTTTTAAATCCTTCGCTGATTACACACAAATAATCTTCACTGGGGACGGAATAACTGCCATTGTCGGACCCAATGGGTGTGGCAAGAGCAATGTGGCTGACGCCATCGCCTGGGTGCTGGGCGAACAACGCGTAAAACACCTCCGTGGCGGCGAAATGAAAGACGTCATTTTCCAGGGGTCGCGGAACCGACCTCCCAGTGGAATGGCTGAGGTGGTGATGCATCTCGTCCGAGATGAGACGGTCGAGCATGAGCCGGACATCGAGGACATCGATTCAACGCTCGAGCAGATTGACGATCGTTTGATTACTCTGGACGAAATCCTTCCAGCGGAGAGTCAAGCGCCCGCTGAAGGTATCGACACGGCTCCGATAGAGGTGACCAATGAAACGGCTGCAGCTGGGACAGAGGGTGTTGGCGATGCAGCAGTCCAAGCTTCACAGCCAAAACACTCACACAAACGCCATTGGCGCCGACGCAATCTAGCGCTCGAATTTTCCCCTGGTGAGGCTGTTTCAGTTACTCGTCGACTCTATCGATCCGGTGAAAGCGAGTACTTGCTCAACGATAAGATTTGCCGGCTGCGCGACATCCAGGATCTCTTTTCAGGAACGGGTTTGGCTGGTGGTCACTACGCAATTATTGAGCAAGGCAGGATCGGCCAGATTCTGTCTGCCAAGCCGATGGATCGGCGGACGATAATCGAAGAAGCAGCCGGTATTACGAAATTCAGAGTTCGTCAACGCGCTACAGAAGGCAGACTCGAATCCGCTCGTTCGAATCTCGCTCGAATCACGGACATCGTCTCCGAAATTGATCGTCAGGTGAACAGTCTTCGACGACAAGCAGCGAAAGCTCGGCGTTACGGAGTACTAAAAGAAGAGTTACGTGGGCTGCTACGGCAGGTTTACGTCGCAGAAGACCAAAAGCTCACGACAGTATTGGAAGAGACAAAGGGGAAGCTCGCGCAAATTGGCGAGGCGGAACTCGGGATCGCCGCCGAATTGGCCAAGGGTGAAGAAGAGGCCAAGCGTGCGACGCAGGAAGCGCGGAATCTAGAGGACGAGTTGACGACGGTCCGTGCGGCCGCCGCTGAAGCAGTATTACAGCGCGATCGACAGGCTCGCGAGTGCAGCTATCAACAAGAACAGTTGTCGGATATCGAGAAGCGAAAGCATGAGTCAACTACAGAGATTGAGGCGCTCAGTGCCCGACTAGTTCTCATCGAATCCGAATGTCGTCGATTGCAAGGTGAAGATGCGAAACTTCGAGAAGAAGCAGATGAGACTTCTCAGTCGCTGTTACTTGCCGAAGACTCTTACGCATCGCGCCTATCGGCTGCTGTCGCTGCGGAAGCAGAGATCGAAAGTGCACGTTCTAATTTATTATCACAAACCGCACTCGCGGAGCGGCTTCGGGAAATTGCTCGACAGCTTGAAGGAACACTCGACCGCCTTTCTCAACAAGCCGAGGGTCTTGCTCGAGAGGGCGAGCGAGCGGCTACACAACATAGCGAACGAAAACTTGAGGCAGAGCGATTTGCTCAGGAGCTTTCTGAAGCTCGCACAAGGGTTGTGCGATTACAGGCAGAGCGCGAATCGGCAGTTGATGCTGTAGTCAGAGGCCATGAAGCGGTTAGTGATACTGACGCTGAACTGACGAGACTCCGAGATGAGTTCTCTCGCGCTAGTCATCGACTTGAAAGTCTGAAGGAACTTGATCAGCGCCGCGCTTACTATTCCCCGGCAGTGCAACTGGTTTTCACTCCGTCTGAGACACCTAAGGACTTCAATTACATCGGTACGCTCGCCGATGCGCTGAATGTCGATGCTAAATGGGAGCGTGCTGTTGAAGGAGTTCTTGGTTCATCACTGCAGACCATCGTTGTCCCCACTCCTGATGACGCACTCCGTGCGGCGCAGTGGCTTCGTGAAAACAACGGTGGCCGCGCCAGCTTTCTCGTTGCGGGTCTGCAAGGGGGCAGCGAAGAATTAGATACATTGACTTGCAGGCTGGACGAACGATTGACCCTCTCGCTGGGTTTGAGTGCTGATGTGGACAAGGAGTTACGCATTAGCGATCTTCTTGGCGCACCTCAACAGTTGATAACTGTTCTACAACGAACGTTGCCTCACAAGATGAACGCACGTCTCGCCACAAACCTTGACGAGGCGATGACTAAGTCACTGTCTGACGGCGAAATGTACGTCACTCTCAATGGTGACTGGATTGCCAGCGGTCAATTCGTTAACGCGGGAGATGCGCGTGCCATCGAAGAGGGTGCGGGTCTGCTGGCATTCAAGCGAGAGTTAAGGGAATTGGAGTCGCGAGCCGCGGCGCTGGGCAGCGAAGTCGAAATTGCCGCGTCTGCGACGAAGGCAGCTCGAAATAGGTTGGTAGAACTTGAAGATGTCGTCGTTACCTTGAACGAGGCAATTGGGCGCGAAGAGCGCGAGGCGATGACGCGCGAGCTGACTGCGACAAATCTCGATCAGGAGATCGAGCGCGCCGAACGACATCTTCGAGTAGTTGGTCAGGACTCTGCGCGTGTAGAAGCTGAACGAGTTGAACTTGCTGATAGACGTGCCCGTGCACTTGAGGAGGCCGAAGCGGCCGAAACCGCGAGAGAGACTTCAGCTGATAACGTCATTAAGGCTTCTGCATCGTTAGCAGATCTCAGGCGGGAAGCCGAAGTTGAGAGTGAGGACCTGGCTCGACAGCGCGCGATGTCAGCGGCAGCAACCGAACGAAGACGAGCCACTAGCGCGGAACTCCGCCGTGTTGAAGGAGAACTTGCTGACTTCGCAGCACGTGTTGAGCGACATCGATTCGAATTGGCTGAGATGAACGCTCGCACAGATGAGTTACGTGCATCCATCGCCTATCTTGAACAGAAGGCTAGTTCGGTTGAGAGCGACAAAGCACGAGAGGAACAAGAGATTGCGGCGCTAAGTGAAAAGCTTCATGAATCACGAGCTCGGGCGGATGCGTTCGCCGAAGAACTGTCAGAACTAAACCGGCGTGCGGCTAGTGTTCGCGACGAACGCGCTAATCTCGAAGTTCAAAAAGCGGAGGCACAGGCGCGTCAAAGCTTTGTCCACGAGAACTGTCAGACAGAGTTGAGTCAATCACTTGAGGATCTGGCTCGCGAAGTTGTTTTAGCTGAGGATTTCGATTTTGAAACAAGTCATCGGCGCGTTGAAGAATTGAGGGCTCGGCTGGAGGGTTTTGGCGGCGTAAACATGATGGCTCTTGAAGAATTGGCTGAAGCAGAAGAGCGCCTGTTGTTCCTGACAGTACAAAGACAAGACATCGTTGATGGTATCTCATCAACTGAAGAAGCCTTGCGAGAAATCAAACGCCGTTCGCGTGAACGGTTTCGCCATGCGTTTGAACAGATCAATAAGAACTTTAGTGAATTGTTCCAGGAATTATTCGGTGGCGGCCGCGGTGAAATGAGTTTGATTGATGCCGATGATGTTCTTGAATCTGGAATCGATGTAGTTGCTCAGCCGCCAGGAAAGCGCCTTCAGAATGTATTGCTGCTATCAGGTGGCGAAAAAGCAATGGCTGCTCTGGCATTGGTGTTAGGAATCTTCCACTACCGGCCGGCACCCTTTTGTTTGCTCGATGAGGTCGATGCTCCACTTGACGAAGCGAACGTGGGACGCTTTACTGATAAGGTCGTACAAATGTCCGCTGACACGCAATTCATCGTAATCACTCATAACAAGCGGACGATGGAGATGGCCCGGGCGCTTTATGGCGTAACGATGGAAGAAGTGGGCGTCTCGAAGTTAGTATCGGTAAAGTTCGAGTGAAGAAGTTTTCAATCGTTAAGCAAGGACTCCCCGCCGCGCTTTTTGTTTTGAGCGCGGCGATTTTCACTTTGGCGCAGGATAGCTCGTCAAAGCACAACGTTCGTCCGGAAAGAACGCCCGCTCAAACAGCGACTGTTGATACGACGACGTCGGCACCTCCGGTTAAGTACACCTATGAATTCACCCAGCCGAAGTTCTATGTAAAACATATCGTGCTGGAACATGAGGCAACGGGCCGAGGCACGATTACCTTTGAACGATTGAATGAAGACGTTCCAGTCGTAGAACCTATCGAGCTTTCCCCGGCTGCCCTCTCCAGAATTATTCCCTACTGGAAAGCGCTAAATTTCCTTGACTCGCAGACGGACTATCAGGCGGCCAAGCAGTTTCCGCATCTGGGTACGATGCGAATTGGAATGCAGCAGGGAGATCGTAAGCGCGTAGCAGAATTTAATTGGACCAACAACGATAGTGCCTCGGGACTCGTGAATGAATATAGACGTATCGCAGATCAGGCAATCCTCGTGTTTGATATTTCCATTGCTCGTGAAAACCAGCCGCTAAATGCTCCGAAGTTAATGGAAGTCATGGAGTCGCTCCTCAAGCGCAATGGACTTTCAGATCCCATTCAATTGCTGCCCTTACTTCGCGACATGAGTACGGATGAACACATTCCACTGATTGCGAGAAATCACGCTCTCAGAATCATCAAGCAAATTCAAAAGTAGCTTTCGCTCATTTGGCAGAATTCGATCGCGCGATTCTCCGCCCAGAAACGGTCCTCAGTGTCAGTTGCCTCACCAACAAACGCCACATGCCCACCGCGTCCTGTCTTGATCAGAAGCAAGTATGGATTTTCAGTAAAACCGTTCTGGCGCATCGGCTCGAACGGAATAAACGGATCATCTTCCGCGTGAATGATGAGAGTTGGGATTCGAATCTGATCGACGACTCGTACCGAACTTGCTTTGTAGTAATAGTCTTCGGCGTTTTCAAAACCATTCCCACGTGAGGTGAACAGTTCATCAAAATCCAGGAGTGTTTTTACGCCATTGAGTTTTTCAAGGTCATATAGATCCGGATAGAGTAGGTGTTTCTTGCGGATTCGAGCCTTCATGCTGTGAATGAAATTACGGTGATATAGCCAGTTTGAGCTTTCGCAAATCAACCTGCTACTGGCTCCGAGATCCACTGAAGGCGATACGGCACAGATCGATATGACCTCAGCCGGAGGGCTCTCGCCATATTCGCCGGCAAGTTTCAAGACCATATTGCCGCCGAGCGAAAACCCAATTGGATAGAGTCTGCTTAGTCCGTCCCGGGTAATGAGTTCGTCGATGATGATTCGTAAGTCGGCGCTCATGCCTCCGTGGTAAAGCGTGGGAGTAAGGTGTTCGCTGTGTCCGCAGCTACGATAATTGACGCGAATAACGTTGAAGCCGGCTTTGAAAGCTTTAGCCGCCGTAGACCACATGTAAACTGAATCAGTAGATCCTTCCATCCCATGCCATATGACTACAGTCGCACGTTCGCGACGTTGATCTTGCCAACGACATTGCGCCAGAACTTGCACACCATCGTCTACTGTAAATAGCCTTTGCTCATCGTTAATTAAGGTCCCACTGAGACGACGCCGCCGCGGCCAGGCATAAGCCGCTAACGTTTGAGCGTGAGCGCTTGCAAAGATCCGATGAGGCTTGAAGGGACGAACTCTGAATTGCCTTTCAACATCAGCAAAGAACTCGAGGGCTGCAGTGAGATCTCGATTGGCTCGCTTGGGGGGTGATTGAGGATCGCCATCCATGTCTGAATTAGTTGGTTAGTTCCAGGACAACCTCTACTGTCAGAGCTGTCCTATTCAAGTTCCTATTCCATTTTAGATTTGGAGCTGGTTTACCTTGGGCTCGTCTTTCCAGATACAACGGCCGCAGAGCTTCAGAGAATTGATTCTTTGAAAACTCCATGGAATAACCGTCATCAAAAACTTCTCCAGGCTTTAAGCCCCAGCGTTCATGTATTCGCTTATCAACTCCCTCTGGGAATCCTTTGGTGATGAACTGCCCCATGTAGAACTGCGGACCTTCTCGAACATCCATTCGGTAAGATACGGTTTGAGCCTTATCGTCAAAGTTTGGAGTGCCACGCAGGAACGCCATTAGATAGCCTTTACGCCCGTATGCCTTCTGAATCTCTCGAGCTGCTTTGTCAATTTTTACTCCGTTTGCAGGTTGGCCGGTTTGCATTCCCAGGAGTTCAGTCAACTGCTGGTTCGTAAGTGCAGTGTTGCCGGACCACTCTGCTTTATCCCACTTATAAATAGGGCCTTCGTCAACAGGAATGGTTAGATCCACTCCACTCTTGCAGTTGGCGCTTTCCTCTGGTTTTGCCAAGGGAGGAGAGAACGCTGCCTTAAGTTGGCCAACCTCTTGATACAGCGGCACCAGAGTCTTCACAGAAAACAGGCTCACGTACTTGTTTGAGTAGTCGTTACCAAACAGTGATTTTGAACTTTCGATCAACTTCGCTTCCGAAATGTTACTGGCTCCCGGAAAGTGTAACGTGCAGATGGGCATTGGTATTCCATTTACGCTAAATACATGTTCCTGGGAAATGCTGGCAGGGGAATCCTGCGAGGCCATGTAAGAAACCGTGGATTCTATCTGGTGTTCGTGCAAGAACCGTTGAAGTGCCTTAGTTATTCTTTCAATGGTATCGCCATTGTCCGGAGCGGTACCTGAAAACGTAGGCACCTCACGTTGGACCGCTGCCACTAATTCAGTATCACTAAACCAAATGAAGTTGTCGAAGACGACGCGTGAAGTCGTGACTTTTGATTCCTCAACGATAAAGGTTATGGTTATCTGGTCTCGATTTGGACGAGTCCGGTAGGCTACGTTTTTAAAGAAGCCGCTGTCCACCAACCGCTGGGCTGCGGCGTCAAGAGCAGACAATTCAAACTGTTCACCAACCTTCAGCCCAGTAGTCGCGATCATTTCGTCGAGCGAAAGGCGATTGAGGCCCTCGAATTCTATTTTTGCAATCTTGAAAGTTTGCTGGCCCGAAATTGAAAAGCTGAGCGCTAATAGAAGAGCGGCCGTCAGGACGATCGAGGCTTTGAGGGACATACCCTGTTCTCGTTAGGCTGAGATACGAAATCGCGAAGAGAGTTTAACGTAACCGTCAAAGCACGAAAAGTAGCGGCGTACGACAGGCTGTTAGCTCTGTCGTCGGTTTGGTTAGTTACACTTCGTTTCATAGAGGATTGCCGAGATGCAACGACAGGCTAACAGCCTGTCGTACTGTTTCCGTGTGTTGATATGACCGTCAAAAACAACGAGCCCCGTACCAAAGAGGACTTGATTCTCACTATTTGGGAAGAGTGTCGTAGCGAATCTGTTGGAGAGCCCGAACTAATTCACATTCAGCAGGCGCTGTCAGATACCTTGGGTGTTGTGGAGAGCCCGGCTCGCATTGCGCGGACCTTGGCGGATCATCAGGTTCGACTTCGGCATTTTGAAGTTCTCGCTACAGATTCCAGGTGGCGTGAAGATCAAATCAACAAATGGCCTGATCTTCGAGAATTCAATTTCGAAACCATCGCAAGCGCCATCAGCTCAGTGCAACGACTCGAGACATTGCGGGAGAGATTCTCATCAGCCGGGAACGACGCAGGGGTGCAAATCGTTGTTGAACGGGCTCGGGAATTAAAGCTGGAGATGGCCCGCAAGCGCACGGAACTCGCCAGGGAGCTTGTTCAATGGCTGACTATTTGGCTTCAAAATCCCGAGATTTTCATGGATTGGCTGGAGCTCCGACAGGGCTCTGCTGAGTTTCGACAGCAGTTTTCGTCGGAAAACTAAAATTGCCCGATATTGTGGAACTTTCGCCAACCTTCGGGCGAATAGACTATGAGTTCACCGGTGCTCCAGTCACAGGAACGAATGAAGCCAAACGTAGATATAACTGATGCAGAACTGGTTCGGCGCATGATGTCGGGTGATGAGGAGTCGTTCACGCTTCTCTACAAACGCAGACATCAGAGCATCTACCGATTTGCGCTTCAAATGTCTGGTTCGCAGCAGGTGGCTGAGGACGTTACGCAGGATGTTTTCCTGTTCTTAATGAAAGATGGACACGTGTTCGATCCTGCGCGCGGTTCGGTTAGTTCGTTTTTGTTCGGCGTCGCACGCAATTATGTGCTCCGGCGGTTTAGAGGTGACCAGTTGACAGTGCCTTTTGCGGACGGTGACAGTGATGAGCCGTTCGATCAGATGGCTAATGAGGTCAGTCCGCTTGAGGATCTGACAAGGGCGGAGATGATCGACAACGTCAGATGTGCGGTTTTGAGTTTGCCCGAAAGGTATCGTGAAGTAGTGGTGTTGTGTGAACTTCAGGAGTTGAGTTACGGAGAAACTGCCGAGATTCTTGGTTGTGCTATCGGTACAGTTCGCTCGCGCCTGCACAGAGCTCGGGGGTTGCTGCTCGCAAAGTTGCGCCCTAATAGAGAACAATCCGAGGTGGTGAGCTCTGCGGCCGTAGAGTCTGCGAGGTGTTTCGCATGAATTGTCAAAAGTTTGAGAGTCTTGCCGCTGAATTGGCGCGAGGCGAAATTATGGAAGTGGATGTTTTGGTTGCTGCTCGAGCGCATGAAGCGGAGTGCGCCAAGTGTTCATTGCGGCTTCGTGACGAAGAGATGTTGACTCGTGGATTGCATTCATTGGCAACCGAGATGAATTCTTTGGAAGTGCCCGGTTCGATTGAAGAGCGACTGCTGAGTGCTTTCAGACAATCTTCCGTCGTAGTGCCTTTGAAGCCTGCTCGCAAATATCGACCTTATTGGCTTACAGCTGTGGCGGCTGTACTCCTAATTGTTCTTGGTTTGGTAGCTGCAGCAGTGTGGCGAAGATCACCAGCGCCTCAGAAAGAAACTGCAGTAAAACAGCCAACGCTTGAAGCGCCCAAACAAATTAAAGAAGAGAAGAGTGCGGTTGCCCCCGAGCGCCAAATGGTTGTTGATAAAACGCCACCGCTGCGTAAACCGAAGCGAACCATCAATCCAGGCGTTCTTCAGGCGAAAAGCGTCAGGAGCGGCAGAGACGCCAACACCGTTGCTAACCATGCAGTCAACGAGGTGGCGACAGACTTCATTCCCCTGGGTTATTTGAATCCTGCGTCGTTTCAGGATGGTGGACAGATAGTACGAGTAGAAGTACCGAGGACTACCATGGCGAGTTTTGGTTTCCCGGTAAACATGGACCGCTATAACGAAAGAGTTAAAGCAGACGTACTACTCGGGGTTGATGGTGTGCCACACGCTATACGTTTTGTTCAAGATAAGAGATCGCAGTAGCCAGGCAATCGCCTGAAAGGAAAAGGAAATGAGAACACTATTAATCTTTCGTGCGGCAATCATGTTACCAATCTTTGCCGCAGTCTCAATAACGGTACTTGCTCAGCAATCACAGCCCGCGCCTGAAGGCGTTATGTTGAGACAACGCGTTTTTCAGACGCAGGACGGCGGCCCTACGCCTCTTCCGGCGGCGGACATCTTTTTCATGAGCCAGGAGATCAACTTTGGTGGAAAAATTGTCAAAGGGGCACCTTACTCCGCTCAGGCAGTAACCGAGACTATTCAAACGCTGGGCGACGGCAATCGAATTATCAATAAGAACACTAGCGCGCTGTACCGCGATGGCGACGGACGTACACGACGTGAAGTGTCAATCAAAATGTTGGGTCCGATTGGAGACAGCGGCGAACCCTTACAAACAATCTTCATTAACGATCCGGTTGCGGGCGTCAGCTATTCACTCGACTCGAAAACGAAAACTGCTCATAAGAGTGTTCCATTCAAGTTAATTCAAAAAATTAAGCCGGGCGATGAGCTACCAGGACTTGAAGAGGGAAATCGCTTCGAGTTTAAAGTGGAGAATGGACCAACTACCGGTGTGGTGGTGAAGACCGCGCCGCCCGGAGCGCCAGGCGCACCCGAAGCCGCGGCTAAGGCGAACACTGAGTTCAACTTTAAGATTCAGACAGACAACGCTGGCGGTGGTGTCTATATGTTTCGACGAAAAGGGCCCAACGAAAACGCGGTCACGGAAGATCTTGGGAAACAAACGATCGAGGGCGTTGAGGCACA
>Ga0075423_10006976_pt1 | contig 10638 bp, 6 predicted proteins | sample SoiMethybrSBSTD2_FD_80114 | JGI IMG/M metagenome (GOLD analysis project Ga0075423, IMG submission 80114) | Bulk soil microbial communities from a Populus tree surrounding site in Tennessee, USA - Soil MetaG P. TD hybrid SBSTD2 | ecosystem: Environmental > Terrestrial > Soil > Tree plantation...
TAGTCGAGACAATATGCCGCTTGAGGTTCATCTCGTTGGGATCAAAACCCAGGGCCAAACCTACGAACTGAGGCAAGTGGAGAATCGGCAGATCAATCTCTTTTCCTGTTTGTGCCTCCGCCCTCGATTGGTTCCCATCCAAGTTTAGATGGCAGAGGGGGCAGGGGGTGACCATAAAATCAGCACCCTTCTCTTTGGATTCGCCGGTGTGCTTTGCCACCATAGCGAGGGAGTTTTCCTCGTTGGCCGAAAGAATCGGAAAGCCACAGCACTTTCCCTTGCCGCTGATGTCCGCCATTTCGGCGCCTAAAATACCTATGAGCTCATCCAGATAAGCTTTCCGCCGGTTAAGTTCTTTTGTCGGAGTTATAGCCTCAGGGGGGCGGCGCAAATAGCAACCATAAAAGGGCGATACCTTGAGACCCTTAAGCGGTCTTTGTATTAAAGACTGGAGACGCTCGATCCCATAGTCTTCAAAGAGAACCCATAGCAGATGTTTCACCTCAATGGTTCCCTTGTACTCGAGGCCCTCGTCCGCGAGGTATTCTCGGTTTATCGTGTCGCGGTAATTTGGATCTTCCTTGAGCCGGTAGTTCGCTTGAGCCATGACTCCCGTACAGGTGCTGCATATGGTCATGATCGGTAGGCCCAGCTGTTCGGCTTTGGCGAAGGTTCTGGCGTTAATCGGATCAGAGATGTTTTGGGGCAGGACGCCGGCTCCGGTGCATCCTACACTCTTCAGCTCGTCAAGTTCGATTCCCAATTTGTCAGCGACCTTGACCGCCGACGGATAGAGCTCGGGGCAGCCTCCACGAGAGACACAGCCGGGGTAGAACGCGTATTTCATTTTTCCTCCTGCTCAGCTTTCTCAAAAATTTTCTTGATCTTATCGGCGTCGGGCCGCTTCGAATGCATGTACGGAATGGGCGCCTTCCCTCGGCTGAGCGCTTTCGCTGCTGTGGGAAGGAGTTTCATTAGGCCTTTTACGTTTGTGAGTCCTTCAGATTCAACGGCAAGCCTACCTTCATCCAGCCAGCCGCTTTCCTTAACCGATGCGGCAAAGCTCTCGTGGTGCCGGGCGACGGCTTCATGAGTGATCCCAGAATTGAAGGCCCTGTCTCTCAACGCAACAATCCGCTTCGTAGGTTCAATGCCGCGCGGGCAATGTTCGTCCGCCTCGTAACAGTGAACGCAATCCCATATACCCTTGGGTTTTTCAACGATCTTCACTTGTTCCCGTGAATCCTTGTTCCTCGGATCAAAGGCCAAGCGATATGCTTTCGTTAAGGCCGCGGGACCGAGAAAATTAAAATCCACGGGGAGGACGGTACAGCCCTCGTCGCACATACCGCAGTAAAAGCAGCTCATCACTTTTCTTATGTCTTGCATTGCGGCATCCGACACCGAGTTTTCTCCGTTAGCGGAGGTTTCCTCCGCCTCGAGCCACGGCTTGACCTCCTTAATCTTGTTCCACATGAAAGCGTCCCAGTCGAAGACGAGATCTTTGATCACCGGAACGTTGCGCAGCGGGTCGAGGGAGATCTCGGGTCCCTTTTGGGTGTAGGCGGATACTTTCGCCGTGCAAGTCAGACGGCTACTGCCATTGACACGAACCATGCAGTCGCCGCAGTGCCCGCGGAGACAGGAACAGCGGAAAGCAAGGCTGGGGTCCATCTCGTCGCGAATTTTGAACAAGCTTTCGAGAACGGTGGCGCCGTCCGGAACGTCCACGGTGTAATTGGTGCGGCCCGGCTTGCCATCTTTCTCCGGATCTTTGCGGTAAACCTTGAATGTGACTTGCATGAGACTTATCTCCTCCGCCGTGCACTGTTAGTTTGCGACCGGCTTTTTATCGAGCTGCGTGGATCCTTGTGAAAGTTTTGCGACGGTGTGGCTCTTCCAGTTGGTGTCATCGAGATTGGGAAAGTCGCTTCGATAATGCGCTCCGCGGCTTTCAGTCCGCGCCTGCGCAGAGCGAGCCACGATTTCTGCGAGTATAAGCATCGCGCCGAGTTCAAGATGCGTCGTCAGCTCGTAATTATAAATTCTCCCGGTGTTTCGAACCTTGATCTTTTGGTAGCGCTCCTTTAACCGTGCGATTCGATCTAATGCCTGCGTTAGTCCGCCGGCGTCGCGGATGAGACCGACCTTCTCGTTCATCAAGCCACCCAGTTCGGCGTGGACCGCGCTCAATGAGTCCTGGGATGAATCGCCCGAGGCGAGCGCCGCAAGCGTTTTTTCTTCATCCGCAAGCTGTGCCGCCGGGAAATTCTTTTTAACGGCGGCTTTGGCGTAGCCGGCCGCAGCCTCACCAACTCTTTTACCAAAGATCACGGCCTCACTGAGCGTATTACCTGCCAAACGACCCGCGCCGTTGAGTCCGTTGCAGGCGCATTCGCCCACAGCGAACAGCCCCGCTATCGATGTCTCGCCGGAAGCTTTAACTTCGATGCCTCCCATAGGCCGATGTGCGACGGGATGGATGGGAACTAAATCCTTGGTGCAATCCAGGCCGGCGACGGATCGGAGCAACTCATGAGTCTGAGGGAAGAATGACAGGATTTTGTCCTTGCCAATCGGCTTGAGATCGAGGAATGCCGAGCCGGCGCCGTTTTGTGCCGCCTGGGAAATCGACAAAGAGAGTTTACTCCTCGGCGCATCCTTGGAGACCTGGATCGCCGCGCCTTGCTGGTTGACGATCTGCGCGCCGCTCCCGAGAGTGGCCTCGGTAATCAGAAGCCCCTGTCCCTTGGGAAACACGGTAGGATGGAACTGAACCATTTCCATATCCATCAGACGAGCGCCAGATAGATAGGCGAGAGCTTGGCCGTCACCGGTCGTGCCGATGGAGACGGTCGAAGGAAGGTACATTCGTGTCAATCCACCGGTAGCGAGTACCACGGAGCGCGCCGCAAAGGAATCGAGTTTTCCAGATCTAAGGCCGAGTGCGATAGCGCCAACGCAAGTTTCTCCGTCAACGGCCAGCGAAGTCACGAACCACTCTTCGAATGCAGGAATGGCGAGACGCTGAAACTGTTCATAAAGCACGTTGAGAACGATATGGCCGGTGCGGTCATCAGTGTAGCAACTGCGGCTCAGGCTATTCGAACCGAATCGACGACGATCGAGGCGTCCATCTTTGTCGCGGTTAAAAGGCACGCCCATTTGTTCGAGCCATAGAACTTCCTTCGCTGCTTCTTGGGCGAAGCTCTGAACAATGGAACGCTCGCACAAACCGTCGCCGGCCGCTAGTGTGTCCTCGATAAATCTTTCCGGCGAGTCATCCTTCCCGAGCGGGGCGTTGATTCCGCCTTGCGCGAGTGCCGAATTGGATCTGAGAGGGTGAGTCTTTGAAATGAGCGCCACCGAAACGCCGGCGCGCTTCGCCGCGACGGCCGCCCTTAGTCCTGAAACTCCGCCACCAATGACGACGACGTCAAATTCTTGCATGCAACATCCGCCTCTGTGTGAGTCCTGTTTTTATAACAGACGCCTATGAATGCGTCAACAAAGGATAAAGTGTGGGAACGCAGGGAGCAGGGAGCATTATTTGGCTGCCGACTGCTCACTGCGAACTGCCGACTGATTTATTCTTTCTCGGGAATTCCTGGTTCGGTCATCCGCCACGGATCCAAGATTTTAGCGAGCTTGTCGGGCGCTAGAACCTTATGGGCGAGGGCGACTTCTCTCACTGTCCTTCCGCTAGCGTAGGATTCTTTTGCGATACTAGCTGCGGCATCGTAGCCGATTATCGGCGCGAGGGCAGTAACCATCGCCAGGCTCTTTTCGATCATCTCCTCGCAACGCTCTTGGTTCGCTTCGATTCCCACGACGCACTTCTCGGTAAAGGCTTTCACGACGCTGGCGCTGAAGGTGATCGCCTCGAGAAGACGAAGCGCCATAACCGGCATCATCACGTTCAATTCGAAATTGCCGGCCTGCCCGCAAAGGGTTATCGTCGCGTCGCAGCCAATCACGTGGGCGGCCACCTGCAGCACCGACTCACACATCACCGGATTCACCTTGCCGGGCATAATGGAAGAGCCCGGTTGAGTGTCCGGCAGGCCGATCTCGCCGATGCCGCAGCGCGGACCTGAGGACAACCAACGCAGATCGTTGGCGATCTTAGTCAAGCTTACGGCCAAAGTTTTTACGCTGCCGCTCACTTGGACTACCGCATCTTTCGCTGCCTGCGCTTCAAAATGGTTTTTGGCCTCGCGAAAGGGTAGCTCGGTCATTTGAGAGATCTTTGTGATGGTCCCGGACGCAAATTCGGGGTGAGTGTTGATGCCCGTGCCTACCGCCGTTCCGCCCAGAGCAAGTTCCTCCAGACCGCTGGCAGCAACTCTGATGCGTTCGATGCTGAGCTCGATCTGGCGAGCATAACCGCTAAATTCTTGGCCCAAACGAATCGGGGTTGCGTCGGCGAGATGAGTGCGGCCGATTTTCACAATCCGGTCAAACTCTTTAGCCTTTGCAGTGAGCGCTTGGTGCAATCCTTGAAGGGCAGGCAGCAGTTCCCGCTGAATCGCTTCAAGCGCGGCGACGTGAATCGCGGTCGGAATCACGTCATTGCTCGACTGGCTCATATTGACGTGATCGTTCGGATGGACCTCCTTGCTACCTCGCTCTTTGCCGAGAAGTTCCAGCGCGCGGTTGGCGATCACTTCGTTGGCGTTCATATTGGTGGAGGTTCCGGAACCGGTCTGGAAAATATCCACGAGGAATTCTTTATTTAGTTTTCCGTCCATGACCTCCCTCGCCGCAGTGCGGATCACGTCGGCGATTTTCGTGTCGAGCAGCCCCAACTCCTGGTTGGCCGAGGCGGCCGCGTGTTTGATAATGGCTAAAGCGCGAATGAATCTAGGAGGAAAGCTGATGCCGCTGATCGGAAAGTTTTCGACGGCCCGCTGGGTTTGCGCGCCGTAGTAGGCCCGCTTCGGAACCCGCACTTCGCCCATCGAATCACGTTCAATGCGAACCTCGTCCGTAGTCATATTGTTTCTCCTCTCGGAGTCTACTCACCCATAGAAGAAAGACATTTTGCCTTTGATAGAATGGCTGCAACTCTTGGTGTTTATGTTAGCACGAAGCGACGAATACAAAAGCCGCGCCAATCAACGCAAGATCCTTTGCTGGCGCAAAGGCTTCCAGAGAGGCGCTGAATGGAATATCGCGGCGGGGAGCGGGTACTTTGATTTGGCGGCAGAACCAAAACGGATCAAGAATTGTAAACTATCGGCAGCGGCTTATCGATGCCGAGAGTTTGCATCTTGTAGGACAGGATGCGCCGCGTTACTCCGAGGGCGAGAGCGGCTTTCGTTTTGTTCCATTCACACTTTGCAAGTTCGGCCATGATTATCGACCGCTCGTATTGCTCGGTTTTCTCCACTAGATTCCTGTTGTCGTTGGTTTCACTTGCACTCCACGGTCGCGGCACCGGGGTCCTGCGCAAAACCGCCGCCGGCAAATGAGAAATCTGAATTTTATCCTCGTGACAAACGGTGTACGCGCGCTCGATAGCGTTCTGCAGCTCGCGAACATTGCCCGGCCAGCTATGTTGTTGGAGAGCGATCATCGCTTCGTCGGAGACGCTGCGCACGTGGGTGTTGCCCACTTGACTCGCCGCGTTTAAAAAGTGGCTCACGAGCTCGGGAATATCACTGGGCCGTTCTCGTAAGGGTGGCACCTCAATCATCAAAGGGTTGATTCGATAAAAAAGGTCCAGGCGAAACGTGCCAGCCTCGACGCAAGTTTCGAGATTCTGATTGGTCGCGCAAATGACCCGCACGTCGACGTTAATTTTTTCTTCGCCGCCGACGCGTTGGAAAGACCGTTCCTGCAATACCCGTAACATCTTCGCCTGGGTTACGAGCGGCATATCGCCTATCTCGTCGAGAAAAAACGAACCGCCGTGGGCTTGCTCGAACTTGCCCCGGCGGCGCGCGAAAGCGTTGGTGAACGAGCCTTTTTCATGACCGAAGAGCTCGCTCTCGATGAGCGTCTCCGTCATTGCAGCGCAGTTGACGTCGACAAACGGCTTGGCGGCCCGACGACTGGCGTAATGGAGCGCCTTCGCGACGAGTTCCTTGCCCGTACCACTTTCACCGCTGATCAGAACGGTGGTGTCGGTCTGCGCGCCATGGCGGATCATGTCGCGAACCTGTTCCATGCCGCTCGATGTGCCGATCACATGCTCTAATTTATAGGTGTAGCGAATTTCCGTGCGAAGCTTACTGAGGTCCTGCTGCTGGCGTGATAATTTCAACGCGTTGGTCAATGAAACGATCAAACGTTGATGATCCACTGGTTTGGTCAGATAATCAGTCGCTCCGCCTTTGAGCGCTTTGACGGCATCTTCGATAGCATTTGAAGCCGTCACGACGATGACCGGAGACTCTGGCAAGCGCAGGCGCGCCTTGGCCAGGAGCTCCAGACCAGAGGCATCAGGGAGGTTCAGGTCGACTAACAGCAGATCGGGTTTGTTCGTTGTCAGAGACGACAGAAATTCGCTGCCGGTCGTAACTACGTCGACCTCGTAGCCTGCGGTTTCAGCGATGGACTGGACGAGCCGGCCAGACGCCGGATCGTCTTCTACATAAAGGATTCGGATGTCAGCGTTACTTTCAGGCGTCGACATTGAAGTTAACCTATCTACGAGAGTAACGTGCGGGTAAATTATACAATGTTTCCCGTGAGCCGCAAATTTCCATTTCAACCACTATGGGGTATAAATTCACGTGTGCTTTTTCATGCGTCAAGCTGCTAATCGACCATTGGAATGAAAAGCCTCCGCGAACTCAATAACGCCATCGTCGACTGCCGGCGCTGCCCGCGTCTGGTTCGCTGGCGGGAAGCCTGCGCCGAGAATCCGCCGCGGCGTTTTTTGGGCAACGACTATTGGGCAAAACCGCTGCCCGGATTTGGTGACCCAATGGCCCGAGTATTGATCGTTGGGCTTGCTCCCGCAGCCCACGGTGGAAATCGCACGGGTCGAATGTTTACCGGTGACCGTAGCGGCGATTGGCTCTATGGAGCGCTCCATAGCGCTGGCTTTGCGCGTCAGTCTTACTCTAATGATCGCAAGGATGGCCAAAAACTTAAGGATTGTTACATTACCGCGGCGGTGCGTTGCGCTCCGCCCGGAAATAAGCCCAGTGTTATTGAATTTAAACGGTGTCGGTCGTATTTGGTTAGCGAGCTCAACCTGTTCAAGCAAGCCAGGATCGTGATTGCGCTCGGCAAGATCGCCTTCGATTCGTTTCTTTCGGCGTACGAGGAAAACGGCGGTGCGGTTCCTAGGCCCCGTCCCAAGTTCGGGCACGGCGTGATGATCCTTCTGCCGGATGGCATCCGGTTGATTTGTTCTTATCACCCGAGCCAACAAAACACGTTTACCGGCAAGCTTACCAAGCCGATGTTTCAGAGTATTTTCGATCAGGCGCGGGCGGCCGTGGAAAACGAGTAGGCAGTGGGCAGTCAGCATAACAGCAACGGCAGCTCAATAGAGGATGCAACCTAAGAATTAAGATTGACCGGCAAGGTGAAGGCAAACTTGGCTCCCTGGTCCGGCCGGCTTTCCGCCCAGATCTTGCCGCCGTGCGCCTGCACGATCATCTTACAGATTGCCAGCCCCAATCCCGTGCCCTTGTGTTCAGAAGTTCTTCCGCTTGCGGTCTGTTTATATTTCTCGAAGAGGTTGCCGATCTCCTCGGGCGCGATGCCGCTGCCCGTGTCTTTTACCCAGACGATGGTTTCGGTGTCACTCCCATCCACGCCCAATTCCACCGCGCCGTCGGCCGGCGTGAATTTCAGCGCGTTACTAACCAGATTGCCGAGGACTTGTTCCAGGCGACGCCGATCGCCGCGAATCGGTTGAGGCGTAGCGCCGACTTTTTTGCGCAGCAAGATCTCTCGGTCTTTGGCAACGATTTGATAATTATCAAGCACGGCATCGAAGAGCTCTTCAACCGCGATCGGTTCCAAGTTTAGATCGATGTGACCTGCCTCGAGCTTTGACACGTCGAGGAAATCGTTCACCAGGCTGACCAATTGGCGCACGGTTTCGACGACTTTGCCGAGCCATTTCTTCTGGTCGTCGGTGACCGGACCGAATACGCTGTCGGTCATCAATTCGCTGACGCCCATCACCTGAGTCAGCGGCGAGCGCAAATCATGGGCGATCATGGCGGTAAAATCGCAAATTTCCCGATTGGCTCTTTCCAGCTCGTCGGCCTGAGATTTGATCTGTGCATAAAGCTGGGACTTGTGAATGGCCATCGCCGCTTGGGCGGCGAGCGCGGTCAAAAACTCGATTTCTTCGGAAGCGAATTCGTGCTGTTCTCGCGTCAGCAGAACCAAAACTCCCAGGACTTCATCCTTGACGACGAAGGGGATGCCGAGGTAGGCAATGACGCCTTGCTTCCGGTAGAACTCGCGGTCGAGAATTCTCGGATCGGTTTGGACGTTGTTGGAGACGACGAAAATTTTACTTTCCACCGCGATTCCAATCAGCAAGGGAAGCTGTTTCAGCTCGCGGCGCAGCCATTCGTCTCGGTCGATGTTTAAACACGTCGTCCGTTCCAATTTCCCGGTATCGGTGTTTTTGAGCCAGATCTGCACGGCTGCGTAAGGCAACAGGTCGACGATTTTTGCCATCAGCGCTTCGAGCACGACGTTGAGCTCCAGGCTCGAGCTGGCGGCCGCGGTGATTTCATGGAGGGTGCGGATACGATCATGGTTGCGTCGCGCCCGTTCCTCGGCTTCGCGGCGTTGGGTGATATCGATCATGACGCCGCGCAGCTTGGCTGCTTTGCCACTTTCGACGACCACGGACACGATGTCTCCGAGCCATACGATACGCCCGTCGGCGGCGATCATTCGATACTCGAAGCGGTGCGGCCGTTTTTCTTCGGTGGCCTTGGCACAGTAGCGAACGGCCCACTCGCGGTCCTCGGGATGAATATGATCGGACCAGAAACGGGGCTCCTCGATCCAGCTTTGCATGGGGTAACCCAAGATGCGCTCGGCATCGTCGCTGACGAATGTGAAGCGAAATGTTTTGGCATCGGCTTCCCACACGATGCCATCAATAGAGTGGATCAGCTCGCGGTACTGTTGTTGACTGTGGCGGAGCGCTTCGGCGGCGCGCTCGCGCGGTGTGACATCTCTGAAGCTTACCACAGCGCCAGTCGTTTCGCCGCGCTCGACGATCGGGCTGATCACGTATTCGGCGGGAAAGCTGGTGCCGTCGTTGCGCCAGAACAATGCCTGACCTTCGCGGCTCGATTGCGTCTCCGTCGCGGCTAACATGGGGTGATCGCCGGCGAATCCTGTTCTGTTGACCTGGGCAGGTTGCAGCAGTTCTTGGATCGGCCTGCCGATCATTTCCTGGATCTCGACGCCGAACGATTTTGCCGCGACAGGATTGGCAAAGGTCACCCGTCCTTCGCGGTTCAAGCCGTAAATGCCTTCGCCCACGGAGTTCAAGATCAGCTCGTTTTGCGCGGCGGCTTTCTCCATGAAACGCCACGCGATGATGCTGCCGACGCCCTGAAACAAAATAAAAAACGCGTGGATTCCGGCCCAGGTCCAGGGCGCGTTCAGCGCTGCCGAATGGTTAAAGACTTCTTCGGGCCAGAGTGTTCCGACGATCCCGTGGTGGATCGCTACGTAGCCGACGGCGAGGAGATAGGGTACCCAATCCTGATACAGTGCCAGAAAAACCAGCATGACGAAAAAGTGAAAGTGCAGTTCTATGTAGCCGCCGGAAAGGTGCACGAGAATAGCGGATGAGCTGATCAGTCCGAAGCTGACCGCAGACGCGCGAAGCGTGCGGCTGCCCTTGCCGGACGAGCCTACGAGCGCGAACAGAGCGATTATTAAACCTTCGAGCACCGTGTGAAGCACGGTCCCGTCACGGAAAACGGCGCCGATGCTCAGTTCCCAGCTGTAGCCTGCGATCGGACCGATGACGGCAATGACGAAGGCATGAAACCATGCAAGCCCGGTTAAAAACCGGTGCCGCGCACACCACACATCCTGCGGCAGCGAACGGCCCACAGGCACCACCGACCACATCCGGCGGAGGAAGCTGGAAATGGGCACGCGGCTATTATTGACGGTCATCGGGCGCCTCGTCTCGATCTGTTGAATTCACTGGAAGCTGGGTCGACCTCCATGAACAAAGCAATCGCGCTGGGAGAACCAGTCGGGCTTATCGGCAATCCGTCAAGGTGAGATCCCGCGAAGTTCGAGGGATCGTAGCCAACCTGCGATGCATCACTGGCGGTTCACTCTCCCCAATAGCCCGGCGGAGATATTCAGCAACCCATATGCCAGGCTCTGTGCTAAGTTTAAGCTATTAATTTGACTAAATAATTGCTTAAGTGCGGATCGAATCCTAAGTAATTGCAGCCAACCAGTAGCAATTCTGGACATTTATGGACAATGGCTCTTTGGAATGCGGTAAATCGACTCTGCTGAGCGGGGTGTTATTTCGCCATCGCCAATCGTCTGATGGGCTCCTCGCTTAACCAAATCTCTTGGCAGTCTGTCGGAGCAAACCCTGTGAAATAAGCATGTACTAGGTCGATGTTTTGAAGAGCGAATTTAAATTCCAGTGGGGTGTAGGGCCAA
>Ga0075423_10006979_pt1 | contig 10635 bp, 7 predicted proteins | sample SoiMethybrSBSTD2_FD_80114 | JGI IMG/M metagenome (GOLD analysis project Ga0075423, IMG submission 80114) | Bulk soil microbial communities from a Populus tree surrounding site in Tennessee, USA - Soil MetaG P. TD hybrid SBSTD2 | ecosystem: Environmental > Terrestrial > Soil > Tree plantation...
CGCGCCCAGCGCCGACGACAAGGACCGAAACCGGATCAACAGCGTGTTGTGTGCGGCCAGCGTGGGCGATATGTCGACCTCGTGCGCCACGAACATGTCATCGGACACGAGCACGAGCTGGTCGTTCAGCCAGACCTCCGCGAGAGTCGCGAGGCCATCGAACCGCAGCACGCGGGTTCCGGGGACAGCGTTAGGTTCCGCAGCGAAACGGCAGCGGTACCACCAATCGCCGTCATCGATCGTCGGCGCACGGTCCATGTCGAGCGTCCCCGCCCGCCGCATGCATTCGGCCACAGTTCCGGGGACGACGGCGGGCAGCCACACCGGACAGAGTGCGGCGAGCGCCGCCGCGTCGATCGCGGCATCGGGATCAGTACGGCACAGATTCCATCCGTCGTGCAGTGGCACACGACGGTGCGAGCTCACCGACTGCACGCGCGGTCGTCCGGGGAGCCTCGTCATGCGATCGACATGCGGGTCGCAACGTCAGCGCGCGAACCGATCCGTGAGGCGCGACATGCCCTCGTCCCAGGCGGCGACCATCTCCGCCATGTGAGGAGCGACGTCGGCGTCACGCTTCAGCCTCGCCATGCGCGCGAGCTTGAACTGCACCGTCTTCGCCTCGCTCGCGAGGCGGTCGAAGGCAACGGCGGCCTCGCGGAACCCCGGCTGCCCGTTTTCATCGAGCCAGGCCAGGAACGCGCTGGCGAGCCCGAAGCACGAGCCGACCTGGCGCACCGTGGCGAACGCGTACTGGTGAAACGACTGCAACGGCTGGTTTCGAAGCCACGCGAGATCATCGGCGACTCGCGCGACGTGGCGCGCGATCGGATTGGTGCGCGGCGCGGCGACGAGATGGAATCGCGTGAGCGCCAACGCACGGTCCACGAGCGTCGGCGTCTCCAGCCTTCTGGCGTCGTCGAACTTTGCGATCTCGGCGTATGGAGGCAGCACGGACGCGTCGGCCGCGAACTCCCCGAGCCGGAAGATTCCATCGAAGTCGTTGCCGCCTAACGTGTGCAAGCCGCGACCGTGAAAGTACTGCATCACGTTCCGCTCGACATCGATCGCCGCGATCCCGATCGTCGACTTCCCATGCTCGTTGCGGTACGAGACGCCAGCCGTGTCGGGCAGGAAGAATGCGTCTACTTCGGGCGTCAACATTCGGCCGAGCGCGCATTGCTCGACGGCGTGAACCGTGAGCGGCCGCCAAATGTTCAGCTCCTGGACGTCGATGCCATACAGCGAACGCAGGTCGCGATGCGGGAACTTGTAGAACGTGTACTGATCACCCTCGTAATCGAGTCCCAACGTGAACGCCAGACACGCGCGTGGCTCCAGACCACGCGAATGGAGCAGCTCGATCCAGAGATCGACATAACAATTCGTCTCCGGCCACGTCCGCTCTTCGGCGTGCAGCGGATGTGGCACGTATATCCCTGCCGTTCCAGGCATCATCGCCGTGGTGGTCATGATTACACTCCGAGCGTTGCGAGGACCTTCGGGGGCCAGGCGTCCACCTCGAATCCGTGGTGCTTGAACAGCCCGAGCGTGATCCGCTCGAGGCCGAAACCCACGCAGGCCGAATGCGCGAACGATCCGCGCGCGTTCCGAATCTCGAACGCCCGGCCGAACGTGTCCTGGTGGTAGTTGCATGACACGCATGCCGTCGGTCGGTCGACCGACGCGATCGGCACGACGAGCTCGAACTTGAGCGCCTGCTCGCGCTGACTGGCTGCGAGCATTAGACCACCCCGCCCGAAAAACGGATCGTTGGCGACGACGGCGTCCACGGGCAACTCGAGGGCGCAAAGCATCGCGTGAGCACGGTCCAGCCACAGGTCCCGGTGCGCACGGCTTGCGTCTGCCTCTCCGACGTAGACGTACTCACGCTGGCGGAACATCCGCATTCGCGTCGGATCGTCCGACGGCTCCTGGCGAAAGCACACGCCCAACACGTCGAAGATCCGGCCAGATGCCGGCAGCGTTAGGCCACCAAGGGTCGGATAGATCGGGTAGCACGCTGCCGGGTTGAGCACCACATCGGTCGGCTCGAATGCGTTTGACCACCGGCCGCCGCGGGCCACGGCCTGCAGCAGTTCCGAATGCGCGCGTTCATCGCCCTCGAACGCGTGAATCGCTCCAACGAGATGGGGAAAGGACTTGAGGTAGCCGCTGGCCTCCAGGTCGCCACGTGACAGCAGCGACGGGAATCGAACGACCTCCGCGCGAGAGTCCTCACCCGCTCGCGTGATGAGCGCGTCCAGTCGTTGAAGCACGCGATCGAACTCTGCTCCAAAGCCGTACACGCCACGCACCGCGGTTGGAATCAGCAACCGATGCCTGACGAGCGCGTCGCGATATGACGCGGACTGGGTCATGCTGACGTCTCGAATCATCAGTCGTCGCGGTGTACCAGCAGCATCGAGGCGCTGGCCGCGAGCACGCGATCGTTGTTGATCTGGATGCCGGCGCTGTATGCGTCTCGGAGGTGTCGCTCGACGCTGTACTTCGTGTCGGCCTTGTAGCCGGCAATGCCGCAGATCGCCATCGCCTGCGCGACGATCTGCACGACGAGCGTCGCGCTCTGCACCTTGAGGCCGTTCATGCGCAGCGCAAAGCTCATCGATGAGAGTGCGTCTCGGTCATCGAAGATCGCGTGGTACGCGCGCGCGGCGTCGTGTATTTGAGCCCGCATCGTCTGCAACGTCCCGACTACCTCGGCGAGACGTGTCGCGCCTGGCGGCATTGACCCCGGTATCCGCCGCGCCGCGTCGCGAACAAAAGCGCGCGCGCGATTCACGGCGTCGGTCGCGATGCCCAGCCACAGTGCGCTCCACAGCAGGTGGCTGACGGGCAGCATTGTGTGCGCGGAGATCTCATCGTAACCGTCGGCCAACACGTGCGTGGCTGGAACGTGAGTCTCGAGCAGATAGCCGGAGCTGCAGGTGCCTCGAAGCCCGAGTGCGTCCCAACCAGTCGTTCGCGTCAGCGTCGTGCGCGCGTCAGTTGGTGCGAAGACGAGCACCTGATCGCTGGCAGCCGCCTCACCGTGTCGGCGCGCGGTGACGAGAATGGCGTCCGCCTGTTCGGCGTAGGAAATCACCGGCGCCTGTTTGCGCAGATGGATTTCCTCTCCGCGCTGGTCCACGGCGCAGATGCTTCGTCGCACGTCCCCGCCGACATCCACCTCGGATGTCGCGGACGCGAGCAGCAGTTGCCGGTCGACGAGATCGTGCAGCAGGCACTCGAAGAACGGAGTGCTCCCCCCGTGACGCATCAGGGCGGCCACCTGGATCTGGTGCATCGCATAGACCATTGCCGTGTTCGCGCAATGCTGCCCGAGCACGTCACAGATCTCCGCCATCTCGATGATGGAACATCCCAGGCCGCCAAAGCGCGTGGGTACGAGCGCGCCCACCAGGCGCGCCTCCCGGAGCGCGGTGATTGCCTCACTTGGAAAGCGCGATTCCCGGTCGACACTCGATGCTGCCGGTGCCGCAACGGCACGCGCGACCTGACCGGCGAGCGCAATCGCGTCGGGACCGGTGCGAGCGACGAGGTGAGGAACGGTGAGCGCGGTCATCGCTTGACCGTTAGGCACCGGGACTCCCGCTCGTCAGCTCACCGACAGCACCCGCAATGGACGCGATGGACTCGAACGTCCGCCGACGAAGCATTCGTTCGGGGAACTCGATCCCGAATGATTCCTCGATCGCCAGCATCAGGTTCACGCTGGCGTGGGACGTGAGGCCAGCCTGATACAGGCTCGCGGTGTCATCGAGCTTGTCGACGGCCACACTCAAGCGGCCATGCTCTCCAACGATTGACCGGATGCGGTCGTGCGGCATCGTCGCCTCACGTCTCTGGATGGTGGGCACGTGCTACAACGGTCGCCGTTGCGTACTCTCGCTCGTGACTCATCGACACAGACAGCTCGACGATCCCATCTCGCTGGGCGATCGCGAGCGCACCGTCGTGAAGCACGATCTCGCACGCGCCGCCGGGGCGCTGTCGTACTTCGATGGACCGCCATCCCACACCGTCGTACGGCGACGGTCGAAGCACCTTGAGCGTCGCTTCCTTGGCAGCAAAGCGCGCCGCGAAACGCTCGGCGGCACGCGCACGATCCGCCTTGCAGTACGCGCTCTCGTCGGCCGTGAAGAGCCGCCCGACATAGCGATCTCCGAATCTCTCGATCGATGAGCTGACGTCGTCGACGCGAACGAGATCGACGCCGACGCGCAATGACGATGGCGGCATGTGGTCCGCGATCAGTCGAGCCATGATGGGGACGGAGATGATAGCGTGATGGACGTGGGACCGCGACTTCCGAGATAGCCGGCTCCGTGCCGACGCTACGCGCGTGGAGCAACATTAATGCAGGCTAAATCTTCTCTGCAACGGGCACTGCGTCCTGCTTACAGGCGACGTTCCTCCCGACCTAACGCACGACGCAAGGCGTTGCCTCGATTGCCGTTGTGCCGTCGGGTGTCGCTTACGCGACCGCACATTCGGTCGTTTTGACTCAGCGAGCGTTAGGTGAGGGGCAGGCGACTTGGATCCGCATCACGGGCGACTATGGCGGCGACCGAACACCACATGTTGAGTGTCCGCGACTACATGGTTGAGAGTCGCGTCATATGGGGATGCGCAAGATGCAGAAGGGCCGCCTAACACGGCGGCCCTTCTGCACTTCTCGGCCCCAAGGCCGACCGCGACGACTACGGATCCCTGTCGTCGTCGTCGAACCCGAACCCGCCGGTATCATCGCCGCCGCTCACCCGCTCGACGCGCAGCACCTGCTTGTATGTCTTGCCGCCGACCGTCAGCGTGACCAGGTAGTCGCCGCTGGCGACGACCGGCGCCTGACCCCCGCGGCCGCCGCCGAACCCGCCAAAGCCACCGCCCCCACGGCCGCCTCCGGCCTGACCGGGTGGCCGCAGCAGCTGCTGAAGCTCCTGCGCTCCGCCGGGGAACGCATTGAGCGCGTCGGCCGGATTGTCGCCGCCGCCACCCGCACCTTCGGCCGCGCCTTCACCGCCGGCGCGCGCACCCGCAGCGCCGACGACCGCTCCCTCGCCAGGACGCGCGTTAAAGGCGCCGCCGGTTCCGCCGCTGCCACGGCCGCCGCCGCCTCGGAAGAAACCTGCGACGTCGCCGCTGGTCATCATTTGGCGAATGCGATCGAGCGCCGGCTTCGGCATGGTACCCGCTTTCTCCAGCGAGTCGAACACGAACGTCATGCGCCTCGCCGCGACGATGCTATCCCGAAGCTGCGACGGCGAGAGCGGCGGACGCACGGCAGCGCGGCCGCGGAAATCCCACGTCACGCGATGCAGCCCGGCCGTCGCCGGTCCCGTCAGCGTGCGCACCGTGTCGCCCTTCGCGTTCGTGATGAGAATCTGCGCCTGTGGCCCGCGCTGCCCGCGCTGTCCCTGACCCCGAGCAGATGCTGCGCCGGCGTTAGGTGCGCTGCCGTTGCCATCGTTGTCGCCCGTGGACGCGCTGGCTACTGCGCCAGCCCCAACCCGATAGGCGATCTCTGCCCCGTATGCCGGGCTCGGTGCATTGAAGACCTTGTGCCCCTCCCCGTTCGACGACGCACCCAGTGCCGGGCCCTGTCCGTACTCGTACGCCGTCTTGGGCTGGAACAGATAGGCGGCGTCGGCGACGACCTTCGTTCCCTTGTCGCCGGCGATCTGCTCGAGCGGCGTGATGTCGACGATCCAGATCCCGCGCCCGTGCGTCGCCGCGATCAGCTCGCGATCGCGCGGATGGATCTTGAGGTCGTGCACCGGCACCGTCGGCATCCCGGCCATGAGCCGCTGCCAGCTCTGCCCGCGATCGAGCGACGTGTACACCGCGCGCGATGTGCCGACGAACAGGAGATCACGGTTGTACGGATCCTCACGGACCGTGTGTACGTAGTCCGCGACGCTCTCCTTCGGCAGGTTGTTGACGAGCGACCGGAACGTCTTGCCGTAGTCGCTCGTGACGTAGACGTACGGCGTGAAATCGTTCCAGCGATGGTTGTCGAACGTGACGTAGAACGTCAGCGAGTCGAAGTGCGACGGCTCGATGCGGCTCACGTAGACATCGCCCGCGGGGAGGCCGGCGAACGCCTTGCTCGGGATCTGTTCCCACGTTGCGCCGTCCGTACGCGTGACCCAGACGTTTCCATCGTCCGTGCCCGCGGCCAGGAAGCCCGGGCGCACATACGATTCCGCGAGCGCCACGACTGTGCCGTACGTCTCGGCGCCCGTGGCGTCGAGCGTGACGCCGCCCGTCTTGTTCATGCTGGTGTCGATCTTCGCCATCTGCTTCTTCGACAGGTCCGGCGAGATCGGATACAGATTGTCGCCGCGCTGCGTCGACTTGAGCACGCGGTTGCCGCCCACATAGACCACGTCCGCGTTATGCGGCGACAGGAAGTACGGCGTCTCCCAGTTGAAACGCAGATCGAGGTCGGCGGAGTCGGCTTTCTGGTGTGAGCGGAACGCAGTGATCTTGGCCTGCGCATCCTTGGCCGCCGGCTGCGTCGTGTCGCCGCGCAGCACGAGGATCGAGTCCTCGTACATGGCATAACGCGGGCGCCACGTCGGCTTCACGAGCGACGTCTGCGTCCCGTTCTTCAGATCCCAACGCTGGATGTTGCCGCCCTGCGACTCGCCGAAGATGATGTGTGGCTCCGTCGGATGCTGAGCGGTCCAGAAGCCATCGCCACCGGAGTACGTGAACCAGTACGCGTTCGTGACCGGCCCCTGCTTTCGCCGGCTCGGGCCGCACCACGAACCATTGTCCTGGGCACCGGCACAGACGTTGTACGGGGTCTCGAAGTCGAAGCTCACCGAGTAGAACTGCGCGATCGGCAGCGTGGCGGCGAAGTCGTAGTTTCCACCTCCGTCCCACGTCTGCGAGATGCCGCCGTCGTCGCCGACGACGAAGTGATCCGGATCGTTAGGGTCGATCCACATGGCATGGTGATCGACGTGGATGCCCTGCGTGGCGGTACGCGCGGTCTTGCCGCCGTCGCTCGAGACGAGCACCGACGTGGACGAGAACCACACGCGATCCAGGTTCCTCGGGTGGACGCGGACCTGCGAGTAGTAGAACGGACGCGTGTTCGCGTCGTTCGTCTTCTCCCACGTCTTCCCGCCGTCCTTCGTTCGGTAGAGACCGTTCGCGAGCTTCTGCCGCTTCGCGCCCGGGACGGCCTTCTGGCCGCGGATCGAGTCTGCCTCGACCATCGCATAGACGATGTCAGTGTTCTGCGGATAGATCGAGAAGCTAATGCGCCCCTTCGGGGTGTCGGGCCACCCGCCGCCCTTGATCTCGGTCCAGGTCGCACCGCCGTCGGTCGACTTCCAGAGACCCGAGCCAGGGCCACCCGACTTGAGGAAGTACGGTCCCCGCGATCGCTCATAGCTCGACGCCCACACGACGTTCGGATTCTTTGGATCGAGACCGACGTCAACGAAGCCGGCCTTGTCGCTCACGAACTTCGCGAGCTTCCAAGTCTGGCCGCCGTCTTCGGTCTTGTAGAGGCCACGCTCCGGGTTCGCCTTCCACGCCGCGCCGAGCGCCGCCACGTACACGATGTTCGGGTTGGTCGGATGGACGGCGATGCGACCGATGTGCTGCGTCTTCTCGAGCCCCATGAGCTTCCACGTGAGCCCGCCGTCGATGGACTTGTAGATGCCCTGTCCGGGTTCGATCGTGTTTCGCGAGTTCTGCTCGCCCGTGCCTGCCCAGACCTGCATCGTGTCCGACGGCGCAATCGCGAGCGCTCCCATCGAGACGACGGGATAGTCATCGAACACCGGCCGGAAGGTTGTGCCGGCATTCGTGGTCTTCCAGATCCCGCCGGCCGCTGCAGCAACGAAGAACGTCTTCGACGGACTCGGGATCCCTACGACGTCGGCCACGCGCCCTTCGAAGTTTGCGGGGCCGACAGTGCGCCATCGGAATCCGGCGATCGTCGCCGAGTCGAGCGCCGATCGCGGCGCCTGCGAAAACGCCGCGGAACCTGAAATGGCTGTGGCCGCGAAGACCGAGAGAAGTAGTTTGGATCGCATGACGGGGCGGGGAGGAAGACTGCGTACGGCGGAATCCGCGTCGATGCCTCGACGTGACCGGTCCTTCGATGGACCAGTGCAGCATTGTTGTACGCTTCGGTGTGACGAAGCGTTGTATCCCTGAGGATTGGCGAAGGCAAGGGCCGACCCCTAGCCTTACATCGTCACGATAGAGGCCTCAATGTCGATACGATCCGTTTTCCTCCCGACCGCACTCGCGGCGCTGGCGCTCCAGCCCAGAGAGGTAGCGCGTCTGACGCCCGTGGCACCGGTTCATGAGCGCGCCAGGCCGGCGCCTGGATCGTTCGCGTTCGTCGACGTGACCGTGCTGCCGATGGATCGTGAGCGCGTTCTCACCGGACAGACCGTGATCGTTCGCGATGGTCGTATTACCGCGCTCGGCCCCACTGCATCGGTGCGAGTGCCGTCCGATGCGCAGCGTATCGAAGGGCGCGGCAAGTTTCTCATGCCGGGCCTGGCCGAGATGCACGCGCACGTGCTCGGACCACAACAGCCGCAGGAGCTCAATCGGGACCTGATGTTCCTCTACGTCGCGAACGGCGTCACGACCATTCGCGCGATGCTCGGTGCACCGAACCAGCTTGTGTTGCGCGAGCAGCTGAAGAAGGACGAGATCCTCGGCCCGAGAATGTTCGTTGCCGCGCCATCACTCAACGGCAACAGCGCGCCGAATCCCGACACCGCGATGAAGCTCGTTCGCGCGCACAAGGCAGCCGGCTACGATCTGCTCAAGCTGCACCCCGGACTTTCGCGCGCGACGTACGACAGCATCGTTGCGGTGGCGAGAGCGGTCGGAATCACGTTCGCCGGACACGTCTCACAGCAGGTGGGCATCGACCGCACGCTGGAGGTGCGACAGTCGACGGTCGACCACCTCGATGGATACATCGAGGGCGCAGTCGCCGATCTGCTCAAGCGCCGGATCATGTCGCCGACGGACCAGGTGCCGTTCAGCGAGTGGATGGCGGGCGTGACGGACGAAAAGATCAAGGAGCTGGCTCGCAAGACCAGGGACGCGGGTGTGTGGAACGTTCCCACAATGTTTCTGTGGGAGAGTCTGTTCTCGTCGTTCGCGCCGGAGTCCGCCGCGAAGCGCGAGGAGATGAAGTACGCGCCGAAGCAATGGGTCACGGGCTGGATCAACCAGAAGCGCAACACCGCGCAGGCGAACACCCAGAGCGGCGTCACGCCGGAGCTCGCCCAGCAACTGCTTGCCTCTCGCCGCAAGCTGCTCAAGGCGCTAGCCGATGTCGGTGCGCCGCTCCTCATGGGCACCGACTCGCCGCAGATGTTCAACGTGCCCGGCTTCGCGCTTCACCGCGAGCTGCGGCTCATGGGCGAGGCCGGCCTAACGCCGTATCAGGTGCTCGAGTCGGGAACGAAGAACGTGGGCCTGTACGTCGAGCGCGATCTCAAGCAGGACGGAAAGTTCGGCACGGTCGCCGTGGGCAACTGGGCCGACCTCGTCCTCCTCGATGCGAACCCGCTCGAGTCGCTGGACAACATCGGCAAACGCGTGGGGGTCATGGTACGCGGACGCTGGGTTCCGAAGTCCGAGATCGATTCGGGTCTCTCCGCACTCGCGGCCAAGTACGCCAGCCAGTGAGTAATCGTTAGGCCGAAGGCTGCGAGCTGCGCACGGAGGCGTCGTGGCGACGAGCAGCCGGCCCTAACGTGTGGTTTGCCACCGAGCGCGGGCGCTCGGCGTAGGCGGCGTCGAGCGAGCAGCGAGAGACGACGGGGCCGAGCCACTGCCCTTGCACGGAGCCTGGTACCCGTTGGCTCGAGCGTCGCGAGCGGTGGCCGCCGGAGCCGAGTGCCCGCGCTCGCCCCGCGATGATGCCAGACGTGCCCCGGCGCGATGCCACTCGACCTGCCTCGCGGCGCGGTGAGTCACCAGCAGCAATCAGCTACTCGACGACGATCCGACGCTCCGCCCTAACGCGATATTGCTTCGCGACCTCGATCTCGAGCTCGACGAGATACGCCCCGGGCTTGAGCGTCGAAATGTCGACCTCCACCGCGCGCGGCGAGATCGTCTTGCCTCGTGCCGAGACGTCCTGCACCTGCACGCTCACGGGCTTTGCTTCCTTCCACACCCGTAACGCGCGCTTGAGTCGCTGCGCCTTCGTCGGCTCATCGACGACCTCCGGCGCAACCGTCACACTGATCCCCATCGTCTCACCGGCCGGGTTCGTACCGTACGCCTCCCAATAGAAGCCGATCTTTCGATCAGACCGCACCCGCAACGTGGGGATCGTGTGCGGGATCACCTCGTCCAGCGACGCCGGAAGCTGGCCGTACGGATCGAACAACAACAGGTCCGACAGCGACACTCGCACGCCGACCGCATACGGCGGACGAATCCCGTATCGCGCCCGCGCGCTTCGCCGCATCGTCGGCGACGTGACCTCGGCACTCATGAGCAGCGGCGCCCACACACTGTGCGCGGTGATGATGCCGCGAGACTTGTTAGGCACGCGGACGATCGTGGCGTCGCGCTCCTCCCCCTGGGTCAGCACCAACGCGGCTCGCA
>Ga0075423_10006980_pt1 | contig 10634 bp, 10 predicted proteins | sample SoiMethybrSBSTD2_FD_80114 | JGI IMG/M metagenome (GOLD analysis project Ga0075423, IMG submission 80114) | Bulk soil microbial communities from a Populus tree surrounding site in Tennessee, USA - Soil MetaG P. TD hybrid SBSTD2 | ecosystem: Environmental > Terrestrial > Soil > Tree plantation...
CGGAGGTTGGCCTAAATGAGATGCCGCCGCGCTTCCTGGCCGCTCAACACGTCGGCGCGGAGGGCCGCACGCAACTGCGCGCTGGCATCCTCGCCGGACGTCAGCCGCCCGATCGCCGCCGCGCCGCGCTCCATGCGCTCGGCCAGCTCGACCTCCTCGGCGGCGCTCAACAACGAGACACGCCCGATCTCTTGTAGATAGTGCTGAACGGAGTCAAGCGTTGGCTCCTGTGGCAGCGTCTCCTCAAGCGCCTCGGATGTCAGCTCCTCGACATCCGAGACAGCTTCCATCAATGGCCCTTCAACCTCGTCGCGCCGCTCGTCCAACTCCCAACCTCGCTGCTGATTTACCATGCGATTCATAACCCCTCCACAGAGACACAGCGCGGCTCCCCCCGAGCGGGAGGAGCCGCGCCCTCGAATTATTCTGAGACAATCGCGCTCAACGGACGGGGTTGAGCTCTTGGCATTTTCCTGTCGTCAGAGGGTGCGACAATATTGGGAAGCTTCCTGCGCCGAAAGCTTCTGAGCGACTATACTATACACCCGACAACGTCGTTTGTCAACGGTTTTTTGACCTATAACACCAAAGCATTGGCGCTTATAGTAGTGTACGACCACTGTTGTCATATTGGATGCATTAGTACTGTTGCACTGCTGCTGGGCGCTCCCGCTCGATGCGTCTATGCAGCAAGTTCGGGGCCACGGCCTTCGCCGCTATGCCTCGATGCTGTCGCCTGTGCGATTGGTCATCGGACATGCGCAATCCTCCACTCGCACTGGGTAGCATAGTCATAAGACGCTGAGCCGTCGGTATTTGTTCCACTCTTTCGAGCAGATTTCAGCGGAATATTTCCTACCATTCTGGCGATCAGTGTAGCCAGCTTTCGGTCTGCGCCATTGCCGAGGTCGCCCACCCCAGCTTCAAATGGTTCAAGCCAGCCAACACCTTGCCGGTGCTGCTGGCGATGCCGGTGCTGTCGTTGCAGCTGGCGATGAACAGCACGCCGTCGCTCGGCCCGGTGTGCTCGTTGTGGATTGTTGGGATGTCGTTGGTGTCGCCGCAGAGCAGGTAGGTCGCGACGGACGCCGGCACGCCTGCGCTCCTGATCGTGCTGACGAGCGAGCCCTGACTGATCGCGTAGTCGATGCCCGAGCCACTGGTGTAGAAGCCCGAGCCGCCGTAGTAGGTGGTGTACCAATCCTGCTCGGCGACCGGCAGCGGGTAGACGCTGTCCCAGCGCGCCAGCATTTGCTTCTGGCCGGGGAAGAAGTTGCCGCTGGTGGTCGTGTAGATCGAGAGTTCGGGGTGGTGACGCCAGAACCCGTAGCAGACCATATCGGTGTGGGGTGCCGGCGCGTTGACGCTGCCGCCGCATTCGCTGAAGATGCTGAAGTCGTGCGACCAGCCATGCCGAAAGATGTAGTCGAAGCCGCCGTTCGGATTCCCCAGCAGCAGCAGACGCCGCACATCGCTGGCGTAGGCGGTCGCCCAGGATTTGCGCACGCTCGACACATACATCCGGGCGGCGAAGGCACCTTTGCTCCAGCCGACGAGGTCGACTTTGCTCGCGCCGGTGCGGGTTTTGACGACCTGGATGGCGTCATAAATCTGCTCGGCCCAGTAGTAGTTGTCGCCCTGCTTGTGCGGGAAATTGATCGCGAAGACTTTGTAGCCGCGACTGCTGAGGTATTGCATAAGGCCGCTGTTCGGGCATGTGAACGCGCCGCAGCCGAAGCCGCCCAGCTCGTTGGGATTCGCCCATGCGCGGTCGGCGGTATCGTTTGTGCCGTGAACAAGCAGCACTGGGTAGGGATTTGGGTTGGTGTCCCAGCCGGGCGCGTAGTAGAGCAGGAAGCGGCTGGAGTGCGGGCGCGCGACACCGCCGAAAAAGGTCAGCCGCTGCCCGGTCTGGTCGCCACGCCCGTCGGGTGGGTAGTCTTCGGCGGGGAAGTTGCTGTTGTTGTCCTTCCAGCGCTCGACTTTGACCCAGCCGTTCGCGACCGTCGTGTAGGTGGCTTCGAGCGTTCGCGATGATGTGGCCAGGGCGGGCGTCGCAAATTCGCCGTTGCCGCTCACGAGCAGCGCCACGAGGAATGCGACCAACAGCGCGCTACCGCGTTTTCGTGCTTGCATTGTCGGTTCCTCCTATTTAGCGTTTGAGTTCGCGCTTGAGGATCTTGCCCGCCGACGAGATCGGCAGGCTATCCATGATCTCGATGCTTTTGGGGATTTTGTAGCGGGCCAGCCGGGAGCGCAGGAACGCGAGCAGCTCGGCTGGGTCGGCTGCGCTGTCGGGCTTGAGCACGACAGCGGCCACGCCGACTTGGCCCCACTGCGGGTCGGGTACGCCGACGACCGCGCACTGCTGGACGGCTGGGTGGCCGTAGAGTGCCTGCTCGATCTCGACTGGGTAGACGTTCTCGCCGCCGGAGATGAACATGTCTTTTTTGCGGTCCACAATGAAGTAGAAGCCGTCCGCGTCCATGCGCGCTAGGTCGCCGGTGTGGAACCAGCCGGCCGCGTCAATGCAATCGGCGCTGGCCTGCGGGTCGTCGAAGTAGCCCGAACAGATCGACGGACCTTTCAACACTAGCTCGCCGATCTGCCCGAGCGCTACCGGCTGATTGTCGTCGTCGACCAGCTGGGCGTCGACGAAGTAGTTGGGCCGGCCGATCGCGCCGGCCTTCGTGATCGCGTGTTCTGGGCCCATGCTGAAGATGCCCGGCCCGAACTCGGTCATCCCAAAGCCCTGTTTGAAAGGAGTGTCGTGAACCGCGCGCCAGGCCGCGATCAGCGGCAGCGGCAGTGGCGCGCCACCGCTGGTCAGGAATCGGACGTGCGAAAAGTCGGTGGTCGCGAAGCGCGGCGATTGCAGCAGCTGCTGGTATTGCGTGGGGACGCAGAAGAACATTGTTACGCGCTCGCGCTCGATCAGCTCAAGCATGGCGTCGGGGTGCCACTGGCGCATGATCACCACGCTGCCGCCGAGCGTGAGCAGCGGGATTGTGTAGACCAGCAGGCCGCCGGTGTGGAACATCGGTGTGTGCGTGATCGTGACATCGTCGCGGTTGAGCTCGTGGACGACCGTGTTGAGGATGTTCCAGGCGATCATGCGATGGGAGATGCGCGCCGCTTTGGGCAGCCCGCTGGTGCCGCCGGTGAAGAGCAGGCAGCAGATGTCTTCGGCGGTCACGCGCGGGTTGCTGATCGGCAGGGCCGGCGCGGTCTGGAGGATCGTTTCGTAGTGTTCGCTCGCGCCGACGCCCGGCCCGTCGCTGTGCAGGTAGCGCGCCACGCTCGGGCAGCGCGGTTGGATTTGCGCGATCACATCCGTGAACGCGCCGGAGAAGATCAGCACGCATGGCGTCGTTCGGTTGATCAGTTCGGCCAGCTCGTGCGGGTGGAGCCGCCAGTTGTAGGGCACGCAGATCGCGCCGAGCTTGCCGCAGGCGAAGAAGGCGTCCAAGCACTCGACGCCGTTGTGCGCGACGAGCCCGACGCGATCAGCGTCGGCGATGCCGGCAGCGCGCAGCCAGTTGGCGAGCCGGTTCGCACGCTCATTCAGCTGCCGGTAGCTGAAGCGGCCCTGCTCCGCTCTGGCCGTATCGACCACCGCCAGCTGATCGGGCCAGTAGCTGGCGCTGCGGCCGATCCAATCGCCGATATACATTTTGCCTCCCTGACGCGAGAAGGGGCATGTTTGCACCACAAAGACACAAAGGGCACAAAGGTCCACTTTATCTTTGTGTCCTTGGTTTCTTTGTGGTGAGAGAGCATGGGCAACTCACATCATACTGCTAAAGCGTCCAGCGGAACACCGCCGCCGCCATGGCGATCCCGCCGCCGCTGGCGCAGAGCACGAGCTGATCGCCGCGCTTGAGCTTGCCGGCGGCGACCGCGTCGTCCAGCGCCATGGGGATGCAGGCCGCGCCGGTGTAGCCCCATTTGTGCATGATGCAATGCGTTTTGCTGAGCGGTTGCCCAAGCGCGGTCAGCGTGTCGGCGATCGTGCGTCGGTTGAGCTGGGTGAACAGAAACAGCGCCACATCGTCGAGCGCCAGCCCGGCTTTCGCGACGACATCGCGCACCAGCGCCGGCCAGCGCTCGGTGTTGAAGCTGGCCGGGAATTTGCGAACGAACTGGACATGCGGCGGCCCGAACTGATCGATGCTCGCGGCCGTCGCTGGCCGGAAGGTGCCGCCGGTGTAGATGCCCAGCGCGTCGTGATAGTCGCCGCACGCCTGTAGCCGCGCCGCCAGGAAGCCCGGCTCGCTGCTCGCGCGCAGCACCGCCGCGCCCGCGCCGTCGGCGAACAGCGTGCAGGTGTATTTGTCGGTCCAGTCGATGAAGCGGGTCATCGCATACGCGCCGACGACCAGGATGTTGTTGTAGTCGGGGTCGGCGGCGATATATTTGCAGGCGGCGTCGATGCCGGCCACCCAGCTAGCGCAGGCGCAGTTCAGGTCGTACGTGCCGGCGCGTTCGGCCCCCAGCTTGGCCTGGACGACCGAGGCCGTCGCCGGGCTGAGGTAGTCAGGTGTGTCGGTGGCGACGATGATCAGGTCGAGGTCGCCTGCGCCGATGCCAGCGCGTCGCAGCGCCGGCCGCGCAGCCGCGACCGCCAGGTCCGAGGTGGTCTGCTCTGCGGCCATGACGTGGCGCTGCTCGATGCCGACGTTCGCCACCAGCCAGTCGCCGATCGCCAGGCCGAGCTGTTGCTCCAGCTCGGCGTTGGTCAGCACGCGCTCTGGCACATAGTGGCCGGTCCCCGCAATCGTGGCGTAGCGTGCCATCAGCTATGCTGCTCCAGGAAGCGAAAGACCAGCTCGCGAAAGATCGCGGGCTGCTCGATATGCGGCGAGTGCCCGCAATCGGCGACGACCTCTTCGCGGTAGTGGCCGCCGCGCGCGCGGTAGCGTTCAAGCACGGCGCGTGTCTGGCCGATCATCGGCTGCGGTGGGTAGCGATCCGCGCCCGGCCAGCCCGGCACTGCGCCGATCTGCCCAAGATAGCCCAGATCGAAGAGCGAGGTATCCGAGACGATCTGGTCGTCGGCACCGCGAATCCAGAGCAGATCGGGCTGGGGCGTGATCGCGGCGAAGCTGCTCAGGTCGCAGTAGCTCGGTGCGAAGGCGTTGTTCATGCCCTGGCTGCCCGGTGCCACGCCCGGCCAGTTCTGCGAGGTGCGTATGTCGCCGGGATAGTTCGCGTCGCCAACCTGGGTGCTCAACAACGACGCGACGAACGCTTCCGCTTCGGCGGGCGCTGGCTGGAAGGGCGGCTTGAAGTAGAAGTTGTTCATGACCACACGCGGCGAGAGTGGGCTTTCGCTGCTCGTATCGCCGCTCGCCAGGCGCTGCACGAACTCCGGGTTGGCGGTGCCGCCGCCCGAGCCGGCATAGTCGGGCCAGCACGGCGTGCCATCCGCGTCCTTGGTGCCGCCGAAGCCATACGGCGGCAGCGGCGCGACCAGCACCAGCGCGGCCACCTGGTCGGGATGGTCGATCGCATACTGCATGATCACGCCGCCGCCGGTCGACCAGCCGATCAGCTGGACCTTGCGCTGTGCATCGGTCAGCTGGAGCGCCTCGATCAGGCTGTGTAGGTCGTCGGCGAAGTCGCGCATACCGCGTGTCGCGTCCACCGGCTTGGTCTCCGACGCGCCGAACCCGCGCAGATCGAGCGCCAGGCCACGATAGCGGCTGGGCAGCGCGGCGAGCGTTTCGGCCCAGAAGCGCGACGAGGAGACGTTGCCGTGGACGAACAGCACCGGCGACCCATCCAGCGGGCCGCTGGCCAGCAGGTGCGTGCGTAATCGTGCGGTCGTGATCGTCGTGGATGAAACGCCCTGGAGCGCGACCGAATCGCTCATGGTGATCCTCCTTCGTTTTCCTGCTGCGTCATCGCGCCGTGCAGTTCAATGCCGTGGCGAACGAACAGCATCATCGTGTCGAAAACCGCTTCCGGCAGGTGGTGATCCTCCCAGAGCACCCAGCGCATCCCCAGAAAGTCGCCGATGCCCATGAGACAGTAGGCCAGACACTCGGGGTCGAGGTTGCGAATCTGCCCAGCCGCGATCGCCTGAGCCAGCCCTTGGGTGTAGCCTTCCGCTAAACGGCGGTAGTACCAGCGAAACAGGTCTTCGTCGACAAACTCGGCCTGGCGCACGATCTTATACAGGTTGCGATGCTGGTGCGCGAAGGCGAAGAAGGTTTGGAAGCCGACGCGCTCGACCGCAATCCGGTCGGGCAGGCCAGCCACAGCGGCGGCGATCGCTTGGCGCAAGCGCTGGCTCAACGCTTTGACCAGCTCGACAAAGATCGCCTGCTTATCGGGGAAGTAGACGTAGAACGTGCCCTGCGCAACGCCGGCCTGCCGGGTGATCGCGACGATCGAGGCGCGCTCGTAGCCCTGCTCGCCGAAGATCGCCTCGGCGGCTTCCAGGAGCTTTCGGCGGGTCAATTGGCCGCGTGGGGTGAGCGTATTCGGCATTCTTTTTTACGATCCGCGAAGCCACGCGAAGACGCGTGAAGATGAGCTTATTTTCGCATGTCTTCGCAGATTCGTGACCAATGTTCTCGACAAAGTTGACAGCTGATTCAGCTTTCATATAGCACGCGCTGGTTGATTTGTCAAGCGCGCTGCGAACCTTGACGCGCATGCTTAATCTCGGTATAATAGTGGTCGGACACATGATCTCTACCGGTTCAACCCCTCGATCTGGAAGGAATACGACCATATGCGAGGACGAACGCCAGCAAAATATCGAGTAGCACCGGGCGGCGCAGGATGATACAGATCCTGCTGCCGCCCTTGTTGTTTTTTAGCGAGCTGACGTTGGTGCCGCGAAGCTGGGGCGCTTTATCTGGAACACGGCGATGCAGCCGTGTGGTGGTAGTCTTTCAGGATAGCTGGACGTGGATGTGACCACGTCGCCTATTCTGTCACAATATGAGGAGGTGCGTATGCACTCGGACCTGATCGGCAAGATCGAGAAGGCACGGCAGTACGCTCGGGAACCGGAGCGAATCGCGCTTGATGAGCTGAAGGCTCATTTTCACGGTGGTAACAACGATCATACAATTACACTCGCGAATGGTCAGTGGTCGTGTGATTGCAGTTTTTTCCCGCGCTGGCAGACTTGTGCCCATGTGATGGCATTCCAGAGGATCTTTTACGCTATGCTCTCACCTGAGGCGCGCGAGGCCGGCGGGCCAGCCGTCGAGGCGCAGATGGTCGGTAGCCTGGGCTAACAAGCACCGAGTGATCGACGCCCCCTTCCCATGCGGAAGGGGGCGTTTTTTAGCGAGACGCCATACTGTTTGAGGAGCTGGTATGCCTCTGGTGATCGCCCATCGCGGTGCCTCGGCGTATGCGCCGGAAAACACCATGCCGGCGTTCGCGCTGGCGCTACAGCAGGGTGCCGATATGATCGAACTCGATGTGCAGCGCAGCGCCGATGGTGTCCTGGTGGTCTTTCACGACGCGACGACCGAGCGCTGGGATGGCCGGAAGCGCCCAGTCACCGCGCTGAGCCTGGCCGAGCTGCAAACGCTGCCGATCGGCGACGCGCGCATCGCCACGCTGGCCGAGGTCTGCGCGTTCGCCCGCGAGCACGCGCTGCGCCTGAATGTCGAACTCAAGGGGCTGGGCATCGGCGCGCAGGTCGCGCAGGTGCTGCGTGCGGAGCGGGTTGAGGAGCTGACGCTGATCTCGTCGTTCTCGCCGGCCGCGCTGGACGAGGTCGCTGCGGCCAGCCCGCAGCTGGCGCGTGGCTACCTGATGGGCACGTATAGCTATCGACCCGACGTGCGTTTTCGCGAAAGTTGGCCGTTCGGTGCGCTTCGGCGCAGCGGCGCGGTGGCCTGGCATCCCGCCTACCAGATGCCGCTGCTCGACTGGGTGCTGCCGCGCGTGCGCCGCGCCGGCTATCGTGTCAACGTCTGGACCGTCGATGATGTCGCCCTGATGCGCCGGCTGATCGCGCTTGGCGTAGACGGCATCATCACGAATATGCCCGATGTGTTGCGCGATGTGTTGCGCGAGCAGTCGCTGGTCTGATCGTGCTGAAGCGTGAAACGTGAGGCGTGAAGCGTGAAGCGTGAAACGTGAACCGATTACGTTTATCGGCAATCTGCAATCTGCAATCTGCAATCTACAATCGACCAATCGGCTATCAGCTATTTTCGCCCTCGCGGCCCTCACGCATATGCAGCAACAGCGCCACTGCGCCCAGCAGCCCCGCGCTGTCGCCCAACGCCGCCATCTGCACCGGCACATCGCGGTAGACCGCCAGCGCGCGCTCGCTGATCACGCGCTGCGCACGCGCGATCAGCTGCGGGTTGTGGACGACCACACCGCCGCCCAGCAGGATGCGCTGCGGGCTGAAGAGATGTAGCATATTGACTAGCCCAACGCCGATCAGCTCGCCCTCGCGGTCGAGCAGCTCCAGCGCGAGCGGGTCGCCGGCAGCCGCCGCCTGCGCGACCTCCTCGGCGGTCACCGTTTCGGGCGAGGCCAGCCCGTGCAACAGGCTCGCAGGCGCATCGCGCATCGCTTCGGCGGCGGCGCGCGCCAGGCCTGGCCCGGCCGCCAGCTGCTCCCAGGTCGAGCGGGTCGCGGCTTCGATGATATGGTGCCCGACTTCGGCTGCCGCGCCGTGGTGCCCCAGCAGCAGACGCCCGTCGGCGATCACACCGCCGCCGATGCCCGTGCTGACCGTGACATACACCAGGTTTCGCAACCCCTGGCCGGCACCAAAGAGCCACTCGCCCAGCGCAGCGGCGTTGGCGTCGTTGCCCAGCTCGATCAGCAGGCCGGTGCGCGCGGCCAGCATGTCGCGCAGCGGCACATCTTTCCAGCCGGGCAGGTTTGGCAGCGTGAACACGACTCCGCTGTGTGGATCGATCGGGCCGGGCGAGCCAATTCCCACGCCGAGCAGCGTGCCATCCGCCGGCAGCGCAGCCGCGACCTGCGCGATGCAGCTCACGATCTTATCGATCACGGCCTCGGGGCCTTCATCGCCCTCGGTCATGATTCGCATGTGCGTGTAGAGCGTGCCGTGTTCGTCGGCTAGCGCCGCGCGGAGGTTAGTACCGCCCAGGTCTACTCCGATGATATAGCGCATTCGGCTTGAGCTCCCTTCGTCGTCGATCCGGCGCTATTATAGCATGGCCGGGATCGCTGCCCGCGTTGCGCAGCGTGTTTGCACGTCTGCTGCCCCTCTGCTATACTTGCGCTCTGGCAAGCGCAATCCTGCTGTTCGGGGGCTTCGCATGAAGGTGCATCACAGCGCTCGTACGGATGTCGGCAAGACACGCGATCACAACGAGGATAGCTATGGCATAGGCGAAGGTCCGCAGGTTGAGCAGGTGGGCGCGGTGTTGGTCATCTGCGATGGGATGGGCGGGCACGCCGCTGGCGAGGTCGCCAGCCGCATCGGGGTCGAGACGATCCTGACGCAGTATTATGACGACACCGATGAAGATCGGCCGGTGGCGCTTGAGCGCGCGTTCGAGCAGGCCAACGCGCAGATCTATGCCAAGGGCCACGGCAGCATGGGCACGACCGGCGTCGCCGCGCTGCTGCATCACGATGCCCTGCACATCGCCAACGTCGGCGACAGCCGCGCCTACCTGCTGCGCGATGGCAACCTGCGTCAGGTCTCGCGCGATCACTCATTCGTGAGCGATCAGGTCGCGGCTGGGCTGATCACAGCGGAGCAGGCGCGCTCTTCGCCGCATCGCAATGTGATCACCCGCGCGCTTGGCTACCAGCCCGATGTCACGGTCGATCTGTTTCGCCTGCCGCTCCAGATCGGCGATGTCGTGCTGCTGTGCTCGGATGGGCTGCATGGCCTGGTCTCCGACGCCGAGCTGTCTACGCTCGCGGCGCAGCCAACCGAGGAGGCTGTGAAACAGCTGGTCGATCTGGCCAATCAGCGCGGTGGCCTCGATAATATTACCGTGGTGATCGCTCGCGTCGATGCGCTCGACTGGGATTCCCAGCCGGTGACCGATACGACCGAAACCTCGCACGAGCGTGTCACCGTCGAGCTGCCCACCCCAGACGAGACGCCGACGGTCGAGCAGCCTGCGCTGCTCGCCCCGGCTGCGGCGCCCGCGCCGCCTGCGCCGCCGCTTGATCGCCGGCTGACCCTGCTCGGCGGCTTGCTGGCGACGCTCCTGCTGACGGTGCTGGTGTTTGTGATCTTGTTCACGCTGGATCGGCCCGTCAGTAATAGCGTGCCGACCGCCTTCCCAGCCACTCAGCCGGCTCTGGTCGCCACCGCCGCGCCGACGCTCGCGACGACGCTGCCGCAGACACGCACCGCTGTCCCGACCGGCAGCCCCGTGCCGCGCTCGACCCCGACGCGCCCCGTCAGCAGTCCCGTCAGCAGCCCTGTCGTGCCCGCTACATCGCTGCCACAGCCGTGAACAGTTTTCACCACCAAGCCACAAAGCGCACAAAGGCCCTATGATCTTTGTGTGCTTTGTGTCTTGGTGGTAAAACCCTCGTGGTATGTGCGCCGAGTGATACAAAGTGGAATGCATGCCGCTGTGGTGCGCTTTTCCGGCAAAGTGATTGTGCTCCCGGCTCCCACAGCGCGCCGGTGTATGGTACAATAAACA
>Ga0075423_10006983_pt1 | contig 10633 bp, 5 predicted proteins | sample SoiMethybrSBSTD2_FD_80114 | JGI IMG/M metagenome (GOLD analysis project Ga0075423, IMG submission 80114) | Bulk soil microbial communities from a Populus tree surrounding site in Tennessee, USA - Soil MetaG P. TD hybrid SBSTD2 | ecosystem: Environmental > Terrestrial > Soil > Tree plantation...
CTCATGTCCGCGCAGCGCCGTGATCTCGCGCGCCGTCGCGGTTTCCCAGATGCGCACAGTTTTGTCCTCGGACGCTGTCACGATGCGCGAGCCATCCGGGCTGAACGAGGCCGAGATCACGCCCGCCTCGTGCCCACGCAGGATCGCGATCTGCCGAAACGTCGCCGCATCCCAGATCCAGGCCGTCGTGTCCCATGAGGCGGTCACGATCTGCCGGCCATCAGGGCTGAAGGTCGCGGAGTGAACCGGCGATTCATGGCCCTGCAGAGCGCCGAGCTTCTGCCCGGTCTCGGCATCCCAGATGAAGGCGTTCTTGTCCCAAGAGGCTGTGAGCACGCGCGTTCCGTCGGGACTGAACACGGCGGAGTAGACCCGGTCCTCATGACCGCGCAGCACCAGAAGCTCCTTGCCGCTACGCGCATCAAAGATGCGTGCGGTCTTGTCCTCCGACGCCGTGACGACTTTGGTGCCGCTCGGATTGAAGGCTGCAAACACCACCGGTCCCTCATGCCCTTCAAGCACCGCGATCTGCCTGCCAGTTGCGGCCTGCCAGATGCGTGCGGTCTTGTCGGCCGCCGCGGTCACCACGAGCGAGCCGTCAGCGTTGAATGCAGCCGAAGGCGCCCTCCCCGTGGGACCCTGCAGGATGATCGGATCGTTGCCACCGGTCTGCCAGATCCTGGCGGTACTGTCGTTCGACGCCGTCAGGATTTTCGATCCGTCCGGACTGAAAGACGACGACATCACGCCGCCGCGGTGGCCTTGCAGGATCGCGAGCTGCTTACCGCCCATGCTGTCCCAGACGCGCACGGTCTTGTCGCGTGACGATGTCACGATCCGTGCCCGATCAGGGCTGATGCTCACGCAGGTGACCTGATCCTCGTGCCCGCGCAGAACCATCAGCTCCTTGCCGCTTTGGGCGTCCCAGATGCGCGCAGTGCGATCCATCGAGCTGGTAAGCACCCAGGCCCCATCGGCGCTGAAGCTTGCGGACGAGACCCGTCCCTCATGTCCGCGCAGGACGCGCTTCTCCTTCCCGGTGTTCGCGTCCCAGATGCGGGCGGTGTTGTCGAACGATCCGGTCACGATCTCGGTGCCGTCCGGGCTGAAGGCGGCGGTCATGACCTGCTGGTCGTGCCCTTCGAGTGCGACAATCTCCTTGCCGGTCGCCGCTTCCCATACTCGCGCGCTGTGATCCTCCGAGGCCGTAACAATGCGCGTGCCGGCGCGATTGTAGCGGGCAGTATGAACCTGACGCGTATGCCCGCGCAGCACCATCAGCTCGCGGCCCGTTGCGACATCCCAGATTCTCGCGGTGTTGTCCCACGATGCTGTAATGATGCGGGCGCCATTGGGGCTGAAGGAAGCGGACCAGACGCCGGACTCGTGGCCCTTGAGGACGACAAGCTCCTGCCCGCTGCGGGCATCGAGCACGCGGGCCGTATTGTCCCACGACGCCACCACGAGCTTCGATCCATCCGGGCTGAATATGGCTGACATCAGAGCGGCCGACCCTGCCCGGAGCGTCGCCATCTCCTCACCGGTATTGGCGTTCCAGATCCGCGCGGTCTGATCCCACGACGTCGTGACGATCCTCGCTCCATCGCTGTCAAAGGCCGCAAACGTCACCACGTCGGTGTGACCACTGAGGCTCAAGCGCCAGCCCACCTGCGACACCGCCGCCGCCAGAGCTGCGAGTGCTGGCGTCGCAGCGACGGCAGCGCGCTTGGCCCTGAGATCGAGGCGCGCGCTCAAGGTCGCGAGCCGCAGCGCGCCGTCGGCATTGCCGCGCAGCCGCTCGACCGAGGAGAGGCCGGAGAGCAGGTTGATCCGTCCATGCTCGAGCTCGAGCTCCTGTGCGAGATTGACCTGGCGCTGCCACCATCCGAGCGCGAGGCCGGCGATCACAACGACCGCCATCGCGGCCAGCATCCAGCGCGCCGTGCGCTGCAGTCGCGCGGTGCGCGTCTGCGCGACCGCAATCTCGGCGAGTCTCGCCTGCTCGCGCGCCAGCGCCTCCTCCTTGGCTTGGCGCTCGGCCGCTTCGCGCGCGCGGCAAGCTGCGATGTAGTCGGTGCCCTCAGTGCCCAGGCGCTTGCGGAAATCGTCGCGCAATGCCAGCCGATCGGCGGTCGCGAGGCGCTCGGCGCGATGATCCAGCCACGCCTCATGGCGCCCATTGCGCGCCCATTCGGCCGCGGCGCGCTCCACCACGTCGATGACTTTGAGGTCCTCGGCGTCAGCTTCCAGCCAGCCCGTCAGCGCCGGCCATTGTCGCAGCAGGCTTTCATGCGCGATCTCGATGACATCGACGCCGCTGCGCCGGTCGGCCACGAGCAGCCGCTTTCGCACCAGCCGCTCCACGATGGTGCGGGAGCCTTCCGGGATCTCGTCGCGGCGCGCCAGGCGACGCATCGGCACGCCACTGTCGGGATCGACGCGCGCGAGCCATGGAATGAACGCCGCCCGTATGGCGGAAAGCTGCGCGTCCTTGGCGGCTGGAATCGCGGGCATATGAGTGGGCTCAGCGAGTGCACTCGCGATCGCAGCCTCGATCGAGCCTTGCACGCCACCGACCTTCTGATAGTCGGCAAGTGTGAGCTCGCCATCTCCGCCGAAATCGGCGTAGAGCCGCTCCAACGTGAAGGCCAAGAGCGGCAGCGCATCGGCGCCCTGTGCATCAGCAATGAGCTGCTCGGTGAGGGCCGGATCGATTTTCAGGCGCCCACCGGATTCCACGACCCGGCGCGCGGGTCCGTTGATCACGCTCTTGAATTCGGACGGTGCGATCGGCGGCAAGTTGAACAGGTCCTGCTTGACCGGCAGCAGATGCGGCTCCGACTGCAGCAGCTCATAACGATCCGAGCGGATGGTGGCGAGCACGAGGATGCGGCGCGTAGCGGTCGTACCGGCAGGCGCAAGCAGCTTGGCGAGTTCCGCAAGGAAGACATCTGCCTCCGCGGCACCTTCGGGATTGAACAGCTCCTCGGCCTGATCGATCGAAACGATGATGGCAGGATCGGCTTGCGTCTGGTCAAGGCTGACCAGCCGGCGCCGCGCGACCGCCGACAATTCGTCGAACAGCGGAGCAACTCCGCCTTCGCTCAGCGCGGCCTTGATCCGTCCCGGCGGCCGCGGCTCGCCAAGCCGCTCGAATGTGCCGGCGAGCGCGACCGCCAATCCGGAATTGCCGGTGATGACAGCGGCCTCCGGCCGGATCGGCGGCAGCGGTAGAAACGATACGTCGTCGCGCGCGAGCCGCGGCCACAGTCCAGCACGCAGGAACGAGGACTTTCCCGAGCCGGACGAGCCGAGCACGACCAGCATCTTCTCGACGCCGCTCTCGACCAGGCCGCGAATGCGATCGAGGCCGCGCACGATCATGGCGTCGCGGCCAAAGAAGATCGCCGCATCCTGCGGCTCAAGCGCGCGCAGGCCAGGATAAGGCGCACGCTGCGGCTCGCTCGGCGGCGGCCACGGGAAGCTGTGCGCGTCGAGGCCTGCGCGCTGCAGGCCACGCCGAAGCAGCTCGAGCCCGGTCTCGCGGAAAGCCACCTGCTGCTGCGCCCGACCGACGTCGACCTCGAAGGTGCGGAAACGATCCTCGCCAACGAGCTCGCACAGCTGCCATTCCGACGTCATCTCGACGGGCAGGCGCTCGATCGGCACCGGCTCGATCATCAATCCGAAAATGCACTTGTGCAGGCTCTTGGCCAGCAGGAACTCGGCCAGGCACCATTTCGAATCGAGCCAGGCCGGAGAGACCAGAAAGAGCACGGCCTCGCAGCGATCGGCGGCGGCCTTCAGCGCCTGCTGCCAACGCACCCCCGGCACCAGCCCGCGCTCGGGATCGATGTCGAGGAAGACGTCGTTCTGGAAACCCTGCTCATAGAGCCAGTCGCGCAGCGCGAGCGCAGCCGCGTTGTTTGCGCTCGAATGGCTGATGAATAGACGCGCCACGGATCGATAAGCTCGCGAGGAAGAGGACTGCTGCGGTCGGAAAATAGAATGGAAAGCAATGGCCTGCAACGAAGCAGGTATTCCGGTCCTCAACCCATCCGCGAACCTGTTTACAACCCGATTATGGACGTGCCCTTCCCGCACGCGAAACCGTGAGACAAAAAAGAGCCTCGGCGAACAGCATCCCGCATAAGACCAATGACATCGATCTCGCCGAGCTCGTGGCAAGCGCAATTGCAGGCTTGCGTTCCTGATACGAACCTTGTCGCTCGGCCACTGGCGGAACGCACCCGGTGCGTAGGGCCTTGGCGCGTATGCCCCACCTTTTCAGGTCCCACATGTCGGTATTCACGAAAGATGTCCGGCGCAGGCCCGTGCGTCGCAAGACCCGCCACCGCAGCGGAACTGAAGTCGGTCTGAGCCAGTTTTGACATAGTCGATCTTTGGAGTCCCTCGAACGCAGCTACCAAGCGCAATCCGGTTAACCGTGCGCACCTGCATTCTCTTGATTTGTAAAATTGCGACGTTCGCGGGTTGAGCCACTTGCATCGGTTATTTACGACAAAGCAGGCCGTTGAGCGTCAACATGCCACTTGCGAATGCCCAGCTTAACGCTCTGCGTTCATTAATACTGCTCTACGTGCTGATGTACGCTGCATTCGGCGTAGCATCGCCCTTTTGGCCCCGCTTTTTTGAAGCGCGCGGAATGACACCGGAGCAGATTGGGCTGTTGTTGGGGTTGGGCACGTTGGTGCGTCTGATTGCCGGCCCGGTCGCGGGACGCATCGCAGACCGTTGGCAGCAATTGCGCGGCGTGCTGGCCGCAACTGCGGCCCTCGCCGCCTGTCTGGCGTTTGGCCTTCTTTGGGTTGGAGGATTTTGGCTTTTTCTGATCGTCCGCCTCTGCCAGGAAGCTGCGCTTGCACCGACCACTTCGCTTGCCGACGCCCTGACGTTGGGCGCTTCGAAATCGCGCGCTGCGTCTGGAGTGCGGTTTGAATATGGATGGGTGCGCGGTTCGGCGTCAGCTGCCTTCGTTGTCGGAACGATCGTTGCCGGCCAAGTGATCGCGTCGTCTCAACTCACTTCGATCGCATGGATGCATGCGGTCTTGCTTCTGGGCGCAGCGACAAGTGCAATGCTGTTGCCGGTTCCTGACCACAGGACCGAAGCGGCTCACGAACCATCATCCTTCAGAGCCATCAGAGAACTCATGGGGATTGTCGTGTTCCGTCGCGTGGTGCTCATCGCGGCCCTGGTCTTCGGCAGCCATGCCATGCACGACGCATTCGCGGTCATCCGATGGAATGCGGCCGGCATCAGTCCGACCACGATCAGCCTGCTGTGGTCGGAGGCGGTGGTGGCCGAGGTCATTGTCTTCGTTCTGCTTGGGCCTCGACTCGTTGATGCCATCGGACCGGGAGGTGCAGCCGCAATTGCGTGTATGGCGGCTATCCTGCGGTGGATTGTGATGGCGTTGTCGACCAATCCTGACATGCTTGCGTTCGTGCAGCCCCTGCATGGGTTGACGTTTGCGCTTCTCCATCTCGCATGTATGCGCCTCATGGGCGTTGCGGTGCCCCAGCATCTTGCCGCTACGGGTCTGGCCATCTATGCGCTCGGACCCGGACTCGTCACAGCGCTGCTGATATTGTCGTCCGGAATGCTGTATGCGCGCCTTGGAGCCAACGGATTTCTGGTGATGGCGCTGTTGTCGGCTCTCGCTTTGCCGCTGAGTTTAGGGCTGCAACTTCACTTCAAGAGGTGCTCTGATTGATACAATACTGGCGAAGTTGCTCAGATTGGCGCACCAGGAACTGCCATCGCCCTCTCATGCCTCCTTCGATTGCGCCCTCTGCTCCGCCGGCTTTTCCGATCGTGTCAGGTTGAGGGCGCTGTTGACCAGCGCCAGATGTGTGAACGCTTGCGGAAAATTGCCGACCAGCCATCGCGTCCTTGGATCGTATTCCTCACTCAGCAGGCCGACATCATTGCGCAGCTCGAGCAGACGATCGAACAGCGTGCGCGCATCATGCCATCGGCCTTGCAGCACATAGGCGTCGACCAGCCAGAAGCTGCAGGCCAGGAAAGCCCCCTCGCCCGGCGGAAGGCCATCCTTGGTTTCCTTCGAGTTGTAGCGCATCACGAATCCATCGACGAGCAGGTGCCGCTCGATCGCAGCGATTGTGCCGCGCACGCGCCAGTCACTGGCAGGCAGAAAGCCGATGGCGGGCAGCAGCAGAAGGCTCGCATCAAGCTGTTTGCTCCCGTACGCTTGTACGAAGCTCCCGAGCTCATGGTCGAAGCCGCAGCGGCAGACGTCCGCGTGAATCTCCACCGCCAGTGACCGCCAGCGATCGACCGGTCCGGCAAGATTGAATAGCTCGGCGCTTTTCACGGCACGGTCGAAGGCCAGCCAAGCCATCGCCTTGGAATAGGTGAACTGCTGTGCGCCGCCGCGCACCTCCCAGATTCCCTCGTCCGGCTCCTTCCAGATACGCTCAAGGTGATCGAGGAACGCCACCTGCAACGCCCAGCCCGATTCACTTCCGGCAAGCCCTTTGCGTCTGGCCTGATGCAGCGCATCCATCACTTCCCCAAAGACATCGAGCTGGCGCTGACCATATGCGGTATTGCCAATGCGAACCGGGCGCGAACCCTCGTAGCCCGGTAGCCAGGCGGCTTCCCATTCCGTCAGCCGCCGCTCACCCGCAATGCCGTACATGATCTGAGCTTGTTCCGGGCTTCCGGCGACGGCGCGCAACAGCCATTCGCGCCAGGACTGCGCCTCCTCGTCGTAGCCCGCCTCCATGAGGGCGAGCAGTGTCAGCGTGGCATCGCGCAACCAGCAATAGCGATAGTCCCAGTTCCGTGTCCCGCCCAATTGCTCGGGCAGTGAGGTTGTGGGCGCAGCAACAATGGCTCCGGTCGGCCAGTAGGTGAGCGCCTTCAATGTCAAGAGAGAGCGGCCGACGGCGTCCGAGCAGTGTCCAGCTGGCCGGCATTTCTTGGACCACTCCAGCCAGAATTTTTCAGTCTGATCGAGCGCCGCCGCCGGATCTACCGGAGGCGGAGGTGGAAGGTGCGAATGACCATCGGTAAGCACAAACGGCACTGTCTCGCCGGCATGGACCGTGAACTCTCCGATGGTCTTCATGTTGTGACCCACGAGCTTCACGGGAGTCCGCAGCGAAGCCATGTCGGGTCCCGCCACGGCGCGCAGCGTTCCGTCCTCGAGGCGCGTGACCCATGGCACAATCGCCCCGTAGCCGAAGCGCAGCACCAATTCAGTTGACATGGCGACTTGGCCGCTCTCTCCAATCAGCAGGCGCACAATGCTCGAATGCCCACCGCCCCGCGGCATGAAGTCGACCAGCAGAGCGGTGCCTTCCGTCGTGACAAAGCGCGTCTCCAGGATCAGGCTGTTACCGCGATAGCGTCGCGAGATCCGGGCCTTGTCGCGGGGCGCGATAATCCAGCGTCCGTGCTCGTTATCACCGACGAGTGCCGCGAAGCAGGCGTCCGAATCGAACCGCGGCCAGCACAGCCAATCAATCGAGCCGTCGCGCCCCACAAGCGCCGCCGCTTCGCAGTTGCTGATCAGCGCATAGTCTTCGATGCGCAATGCCATAGCGGCCTGTTGCAGAAAATCGATGATGAGTTCGATGTCGCCTAGCCCGCGCTCCAGCGTCTTGCCGAAGCACTCAAGGGGCGCGCGAGCTGAGGCACGATTGGCAGTGTTGCGATCGTGCGCATCCTCATCGACGCGTTAGTGACCGGAAAGTTCCCAACAAGGCCGTCCAAATGGCTGCGCCTGCGCCTGCTTTACGGTCGGCGGGAGCACCAGGCGTTAAAGAGAAGCGCGCGGCGTTTGCGACGATCCGGCTACTCTTGCACCAGCTTGTGATCGAAGGCGGCTATGTTCACGCAGGCTGCACCGGCCGCGTCAGCAGGACCTATCGCTGGAGGCGGGTGAGTGGACGAGTACTGGTAGGTATGCTTCGGCGTTCAGTTCCCGTGGATCCAATCGGGGTGAGTCCACATGTTCCAGCCCATGCCCCCGACGATGAGGAGAACAACTACAGCCACCATAATCCACATGGCGCGCATTTCGGCCTTGTCGCTCTGTTGCTCTGCCATCAAGCGTCTCCTTATCTAAGAGCTTGAATTGTATCGGTGAACCCGGCTGAACTTACGCGGCTCGTCCCATGCACATCTGTGCTTGATAGCCATGCTTCAGACCGGGCATCTCCATGACCTAGCAATTCAGATGCCAAGGCCCGATGCCACGCCCAGAGGAATTCGTTTGGATATTCAGCCAGTTAAAGACGTAAGCGCTGAGGCAGGGCAGCGCATTGGCGGCAGTCCGCCAATTTCACATCGTCTGGTTGGCGCTTTCTTTCCAGTGCCTGGATGAGGCATGCTCGGCGAACCGCTCCGCTCGATCGGCCATACGGGCCCAAGACAGCCGCCGCGGCCGCATAGCTGAAGCCCAACGCCAGCGCTGGCGAGAGCCTGCCGGGAGCGTCACGGGCAAGGCCGGGGCGAGAACCGCTCCCACGATCGAGAAAGCCTCAGCTCGGCTCCTCTGAATAATGCCCAGACGCGCGTGCGAACCCCCGCACGTCTCGAGTCCGGCGGGAAAAGAAGGCTCCCAGAACGCTGTGGAGGTGTGAATGCGCGCATTCCGGTCGCCCCGTAGCCCCCTCTACATCGCCGGGAGACCGAGGTAATGTCGAGCTGTCGGTGGGGCGTGCCTAAATCTCTTTCAGCGACGGCGTTGGTGCCACCGGCAGGCGCGAATTACGAAACAACTTGGATGAGCGTGACAAGCAAACACGCACTCCAAACCTTATTCGAAGCCAATTTTGGGAGGACAACATGAAACTTCCCCGCCGTACATTTCTGCGATTGGCCGCGGGAGGCGCAGTGCTGCCCGCTATGTGGCGCGTCGCAAGAGCGCAAAGCTATCCATCGCGACAAATCACGTTGATTGCACCTTGGCCTGCAGGCGGTGCGATTGATGCGCTCTGCCGGACGATTGCACCCGGGTTGGCGGAGCGACTTGGCAAATCAATTGTAATCGAGAACCGACCCGGAGCCGGTTCTATTCTCGGTGTATCAGCAGGCGTGAAGGCAGCTCCGGATGGCTACACGTTAACGATGGCTGGAAGTGCGTCACTTGCCATTGGCGTAACACTCAATAGGAATCTACCGTACAACCCGGTCAGGGATGTCGAGCCAATTGCATTCACAGGGCAAATTCCTTTCGTCCTCGTGATCAATCCGTCGCTGCCGGTACACTCAATCTCGGATTTGATCAATTACGCCAAAAATAATCCGGGCAAGTTGTCGTTCGCTTCGGGTGGACCAGGGTCCCCTCACCATCTACTCGCAGAACTGCTCAAGAGCATGACGGGGATCGAAATGCCTCATGTTCCGTACAAGGGCAGCGCGCCAGCCTTGACGGATGTTATTGCAGGACATGTGCCTTTGCTTTTCTCCGACACAATACCGTCGCTGCCGATGATTCGGGAAGGTAAGGTGCGTGCCATTGGAGTGTCCTCAGCGCGCAGGCTGCCATCGGCTGCAGATATTCCGCCGCTTGCTGAAGTTGGATTACCGGGCTTCGATGCCAGCGGCTGGGGAATGATCATTGCGCCCGCGGGCACACCCAGTGAAGTCGTCAGTAAGGTTTATTCGGCTGTTCGCGAAGTGCAGAGCCTACCGGACGTCCAACAGCAAATTGTTCGGCTTGGTATGGTCCCCCAAATTAGTCCGCCGCCCGACATGCTGCGAGGCTTTATTGGCTCCGAAATCGAACTCTGGGCCAAAGTGGTTCGCCAAGCCGGCCTCGCCGGCTCCGAGGGATGATGTGCAGATAGCGCAAACACCACCGGGTCACCGTTGAAATAGCCGGTTCGCCCCTGAACCACGTCATTCACCAGGGCGTTGCGGTTGCTACTTCACCCGCTGCTGCCCCACTGGGCAAGCGAGACGTCCGGCGCCTCGCGTCGATGCCGGCGTACTCCACACCTGTCGACGAGCTAGGATTTTGCCCGGTCGCAGGATCAATGGATTATGAAAGCTCGTCCAACAACAGCTTGGCATTTCTGACATCAGCTGTGTCGAAACCCTCGGTGAACAGATGATAGACAGGACTTAGTAGATCGAAGGCTTCCCTGCGCCTAAACTGCGCGCGCCAGAGACGTGCCAGGCTGGTCGCCACACACAGCTCCCATGATCTTGCTTGCTGTCGACGGGCAATCTCGAGCCCATGAAGGAAGCATTCCTCAGCCCTAACCGCAGCGCCAGAGGATCGATCTTTCAGCAGCAACTCGCCCTTGAGTTGATAGAGGCGTGCCTGAAAAAAACATTCATTCGTCTCGTCTATAACCCGCAATGCTTCTTCTATAGCTTCGAGACCATCGCGCCATTGATTGTTTTTCCCGTAAGCTTCAGCCAGGAGGGTTAGCCAACGTGGCCGATCCATCCTTGCTCCCGTTGCGAGAAAATCAGTGATCCCCTTGCGCAGCTGAACAATGCCATTCTCCCCACTACGTTCCGTGACTGTCGCCCAGCCCGCCATGATTCCTGCTTCCGCCCGCCAAAATGGAAATCCATGCTCTAAGGCAAGTGCTGTCACCTCGTCGGCAGGTTTCTTAATAGCTTC
>Ga0075423_10006984_pt1 | contig 10633 bp, 8 predicted proteins | sample SoiMethybrSBSTD2_FD_80114 | JGI IMG/M metagenome (GOLD analysis project Ga0075423, IMG submission 80114) | Bulk soil microbial communities from a Populus tree surrounding site in Tennessee, USA - Soil MetaG P. TD hybrid SBSTD2 | ecosystem: Environmental > Terrestrial > Soil > Tree plantation...
CCAACTCCGGGTGAGCGAGAAAACTATCTGCGGGCCTTGTATGGATACTGGGGACGCCGGTGTGTTTATGAGGGTAACGATCGATATCGGGCTTGTGCCTCGATACGTGACTATCTGATTTACTGGGGTCAGCAGCTGATCTTCTATCGCCTCTACTTCTCATGGAAGAGCCTGCCTTTGCCGCGAACCTGGAAGGCGTGGCTGGACCACTGGTCAGGGAGACTATCCCGAAAGCTCTCGTTTCCCGAGCCCAAGACATAGATTTCGGCAGTGCCCTCCGGGACCTGGGAGGCGCGAGACGATCAGACGATTCGCTCGGGTCGCGCGGGCCGAACAGCTCGATCGGGCCGAAGGCAGGACTGCCCGCCGGTTCGCGCGTTCTCTAAAAAGGGGTTGATAGCCGGTTTCGCACGTCGAGTATTGGCAGGGCAACAAGCAGTTTCGCGAGAGCAGCCGCAGCGACAAGGAGCGCGTCGCGGTCGCCCTGCTCAAGCGCCGCCAGGGCGAGATGGCGCGCGGCGAGTTCATTTCCCCGCACAGCGGCGTTGCCAGTGTCGCGTAAGTTGTTGGTGCGCGAGGGGAGACTTGAACTCCCATGGGTTTCCCCACTGGATCCTAAATCCAGCGCGTCTGCCAGTTTCGCCACTCGCGCGCGACTACGATTAGGCGAGTTTACCGCGATCCACTTCGCCCGCGGAGCCCTAGGCTGGCGATGCCAGGGGCTTTCCCTTCTGCACAACATAGGTGATGAGAACTCTGCTCTTGGCGTTGCCCGGCTTACCACCCGCGTGCGGCGTCTCGGGGGGTATTTGAAAGCCGTCACCTGCTTTGATCGTACGGGTCGGCTGACCTTCTACGGGAAGCTCGAAGCCGCCTTCCAAGACGAAAGCCGATTCGATGCCCGGATGCGTATGCCGCGCGACCGCCACGCCCGCTTCTATGGTCGCTTCCACAAGCAGCGTCTCATAGCCCGGCGCCGGACCATCTGTCTGCGACAGAATCTTTCGCGTGACGCCGGCCGTCGTTGCGGGGGGCGTGGCTTGGGCCTCCGCCTCGCTGACCCTGAACTCCGAGGCCATTGCGCAGATCGCGCAGGAGACAACACCCGCGAATGCTCGTCGTGTCAGCATGACGCCCTCCCGGTCCACAGTTTCCACCAGAGCCTTGCGTCGGAGTGCTTCTAGCGAACACATACCCCAGGCAGCCACGTTCCATTCGCAGCTTGGCAGTAACAGGGGGTTCCAGGCCGGACGGTGAAGGGAATCGCGCAGATTCCCCACTGCGTCGAGCAGACGCGTATGAGGGGGCATTGGTAATCCAGCGGCAGGAGCATGTAGAACGGTGGGGCAGGACACTGCTGGCCTATCGCCGGAGTGACCAGGGCGACGATCAGCGCTCCTGCGAGAATCAGCCGGGGCCACCACAGCATTTGACATAACCTAAAGTGCGTGCGCCCGATAGTCAATGGCGGCGCAGGCTCTGGTCGCCCTGGCTACTTCACCTTCACGCGCATGACCTCGCGCTCCATCACACCCCATGGATACTTGGTCCACTCCTTGACCCAGTGCTTGGCCTCCGGGGCGTACCACATCTCGTAGACAACCTCGTTGGTCGTCTTGTCGCGACATACGGTCTTGATCGTGCGGTAGATCCCGCCGGCAACCGTGACGGTCTCCTCGCCCGTGACGCGGCACGCCCTCGCATTGGTCTCCGTCGAACTCGTTCCCTGGCGCTCGGTCGTCACGACCACCGTCTGCTCCCATGCGCCACCGACGGTCAGCGGCCAGACGTAGCGCAGCTGAGGCGGCTCCGCGCTACTTTGGAGCGCGCCGTTCACCTTCAGCATGCGCCAGGCTAGATCGGTCTTCTGGTAGAAGAACTCTCTCGCCGGCTCCTGTCGAGTGGGACCCGACGTGATGACGTAATATGCCGTCCCGTCGACGACCTCCTCGCGATCCACCGACCACACGAACGTGCCGGAGCCGCGCGGGCTATCCGACCAGAACGTCCACTGATCTCCCGGCTTCCAGGCCGGCACGATGATCGGAGCCGCGGCCGATGAAGTGCTCGATCCCGCGCTTTGGGATCCATTCGGCGCCGGGGCTTCGGGGAATCGAGCTTGCAGGTCTGCGATCTCCTCGGAGGGCGGGCGGTGGCCGGGGGCGTTCGGCTGCCCGCGATTCTGCGCGTTCTGGGCCGAGCGGAGAAAGACCATCATCGTGCGGACCGCCTGGGGTTGGGGCATACCTTTGACGCGGATCATGATCTCGACCGCCTTCGCGTTCGCGTCGAGCTCGCGCACTTCTTGCGCCTTCAGGAGCTCTGCCATCGACACACCCGAGGTCGGTTCGTGTCCCAGCACGTAGTGCCCGAGCTCGTGGGCCACAACAGCGGTCAGGTGCCCTGAGTCGAGCATGTTGGCGTTCAAGTAGAAGTTCCCCTGTCGATAGACTCCACCGATCCCGAGATTGGTCGGCGCCTGGACGGTGACGGGAATGCGCATCATTCCGTAAGCCGCCGCCGTCGCGTCGGCAAACTGCTGGACGTCGGCCACGGTGTCCTTCTGCGCCGGCGTGAGGCTGACGCAACCACCCGCGAAGCCGAGCGCGCTCAGAGCCAGCGCGAGCCGAAGCGTTCTCTTCACGAGATCCTCCCCGGGCGCCGAGATTAGCTCAGAACCTCTAGGTGTCGCACCCGTTTGTTCTCGTGCCCGGCATAGGCTAGGCTGCCGGCCATGCCGACGCCCGTCGGATACCTCCGTGCGCAGATCGCCGAGATCGAGCGCGACGACGCGCTGCGCTGGTACGGCGTGGCGATGGCGTTCCTGCACGTCGTCACCTATCTGTACTGGGTCGACCAGCGGATCGTCACGGTCGTCAACGCGCAGGCCGAGCCGATCTGCTGGCCGCTGCTGCCGGCGTGCGAGAACGTCCGGGTGCTATCGGCCGGCGGCGTCGCGCTGCTCCTGCGCGCGTACTTCGCGGCGGCGATCGGCACCGGTCTGCTCTTCGCGTTCCGGCGGCTCGTGCCTTGGGCCTACGCGGGGCTCGTGCTGGTGAACGGCGTCAAGCTCGCGGTGATGCTGCTCGACTATCGATTGCGCATGAACCAGCACTACATGGGATTCTTCGCGACGTTCGCGTACCTGCTCGTGCCCGGCAAGCGCGACGCGCTGCGCGTGCTGGTCACGCTCTTCTACTTCTGGGCCGGCATGCTCAAGCTCAATTGGGAATGGGTCTCGGGCGCGGGGCTCTATCGTCCGATGTGGCCGTTCTCGGGCGCGGGCGTGATCGTCGCGTGCCTCTACGTGATCGTCCTCGAGCTCGGCGTCGCGTGGGGGCTCCTGGCCAAGCGCGCGTGGATCTTCTGGGCCGCGTTCGCGCAGTTCCTCGTCTTCCACGCGCTGTCGTGGCAGGTCGTGGGGTTCTTCTACCCGCTGCTCATGTTCGCGATCCTGGCGATCTTCCCGCTGAGCCGGCTCGTCGAGCCACAGGATCCGCCGGACGGGCTATTCGCGGCGCTCTTCAGAGGTCGGGAAGTCCGGTCGGTGTACGCGCTCGCCGCGCTCTTCTCGGTCCTGCAGCTGATTCCCTACGCCTTCCCGGGCGATCGGGCGCTGACCGGACAGGGGCGTCTCTACGCGCTCCACATGTTCGACGCGCGGGCGACGTGCGTGGGGTGGGCCGATGTGCACAACGTCGACGGCACCACGACGCGCCGCGATCTGAAGCTGCCGCTCGACACCCGTATCGCGTGCGATCCGATCGTCTACTTCAACCGGGCCCGAAATCTGTGCCGACAGCGCGACGCCGGGCGCGCCGCATTCACGGATCTCGATCTCTTTCTGTCCGCTCGGCGCTCGAGCGAAGGCGAGCTGAGACGCGTGATCGACACGAAGGGCTTCTGCGCGAAGCGAGAGCGCTACGATCCCTTCCGCCACAACGCCTGGATCTTGACGGAGTGACCCTCAGGCCGACGGGCCGAGCACGAGCTTGCGGTGGAGCGCGCTCAGGATCTCGTCGATTCCGGCGCAGGCCCAGATCCGGAAGAACGGCGACTGCTGCAGCTCGACGAACTCGCGGTCACCGCGCTTCTGGGTCTCTTCCTTGCTCTCGCCCGGCCGCGCGCCGCGGATACCCGCGACCACCTGGTCCTTCTGGTAGATCGCCGGGAACTCGGTGTAGTGGTAGATGTACTCGAGATCCTTCGTGTAGAACACGGCGACCGGGATCGACTGCCACGTCTGGCCGTTTTTCGAGTTGAGGAACTCGGCCATGATGTCGGCGTTGCTGTCCGGGGCTTCGGCCAGGGTCGGCCGGTGACTCGAGCTGAATCGCTGGCCGTCACGCCGGAAGATCCTGAGCTCCATCCCGCCCGCCTCGGCCAGGCGCGCGAGCATCGGCACGTCGCGCCGGCAATCCGACGACCACTCCTCCGAGATGACGAGAACCTTGGCGGGACCGTTCGGCCGCGCCGCCAGCCACTTGATCGCCGCGGTCTGCGCGTCGTCCAGCCGCGCCGCGGTATAGCCCGCGCGCAGATTGGCGGTCATGTCGCTGCGCGGACGTCCGGAGCCCTCGCGCTTGAGATTCTCCGGTGTGCCGACGTAGGCGACGTACTGATCGAACGTCATCCCCGACGCGAACCGCTCGCGCGTGACCACGCTATTCTTGCGTTCCATCGCACTCTCCTCTATCGTCTCGCCACCGGTCTCGCCGTCCGGGCGGGCAGCGGAACTCTAGCACAGGAGACGCATCATGAAAGCGCTGGCGCTCTCGCTCATGGTGGGCTTTTCGCTGCTCCTCGTCGCCGGCGCTGCGGCCGATCCGCTCCCGCGCGCGAAAGCGGACGACGTCGGACTCTCGTCCGAGAGACTCGACCGCATCGGGCAGATCCTGCGCGCCGACGTCGAGCGCGGCCGCATCCCCGGCGCCGTCGTGATCGTGGCGCGCAAGGGGCGCATCGCGTACTTCGACACCGTGGGCTTCCGTGACAAGAGCTCGAACGCGCCGATGCCGCCCGACGCGATCTTCCGTATCGCGTCGATGACCAAGCCGCTGGTGTCCGTCGCGACGATGATGCTCTACGAGGAAGGCCGGCTCTTGCTCACGGACCCCGTCTCGAAGTACATCCCGGAGCTCGCCAATCGCCAGGTCGGCGTGGAGAAGATCGATGCGGCCACTGGCAAGATCGTGTTCTACACGATGCCGGCGGCGTCCGAGATGACGATCCAGGACCTGCTCCGCCACACGTCTGGCTTCACCTACGGTAACCGCGGCACGACGCAGGTCCACAAGCTCTACGAGGGCGCGATGAGCGGTCTCACGCGCGAGCTGACGGCGCAGGAGTTCATCGCGCGCCTCGCCAAGCTGCCGCTCCTGAATCAGCCGGGCACGGCGTGGGAATATGGCTTCTCGACCGACGTTCTCGGCCGCGTCGTCGAAGTCGTGTCGGGCAAGCCGCTCGGTGAGGTCCTCGCGGAGCGCATCTTCCGTCCGCTCAAGATGACCGACACGGGCTTCGTCGTCACCGCCGACCGGCAGGCGCGCCTCGCGCAGGCGCTGGCGGTCGATCCGGACACGAAAAAGGAGATCAAGCTGTTCGATCCCACGAAGCCGCCGACGTTCGAATGTGGCGGTGGCTGCGGCGTGTCGACCGCCGGCGACTACGTGCGCTTCACCCAGATGCTCCTGAATCGCGGCACCCTCGACGGTGCGAAGATTCTCGGCCGCAAGACGGTCGAGTACATGACCTCGGACCACCTCGGCACGCAGATCGCGCCGGGCCCGGCGTATTCGCCGGGGCCGGGCTACGGTTTTGGGCTCGGCTTCGCCGTGCGCAAGGAAACGGGCGTGGCGGCGCTCACGGGCTCGACCGGCGACTACAACTGGGGTGGCGCCTACGGCACCGGCTTCTGGGTCGATCCGAAAGAAGAGCTCACGGTCATCTTCATGGCCCAAGCCCCGGGCCCGATCCGCGTGCACTACCGCCAGCTACTGAAGACCCTGGTGCTCCAGGCGATCGTCAACTAGCCCGACTTTCGCGCTCGAGTGAGCGGCGGACGGGTGGCGCCGGGGGCCGTACCCCCGCGACGGGTGGAGTGGGACCCCCTCGTCCCGTCCGCAGCTCGAAGAGCTGCGATTCGGGCGAGCGGGTGACGGAACCCGTCGCGGGGGTGCGGCCCCCGGCGACAGGCCCTGTCCGCCGCTCGCTCGAGCGCGAAAGTCGGACTAGCGCGATGTCCTAGAGCTAGCGCGCGATGTCCTGGGCGAGGCCGGGGACGATCGTGGTGTTCGGGATGCGGCGGAAGACTTCGGGCGAGATCTTGATCTTGGACGACCGGCTGCCGCTGCCGAGGATCACCCACTCGCGGTCCATCAGCATGTCGTCGACATAGATCGGCAGGTCGGGCGGCAGCGCGAACACGGTGACGCCGCCGATCATCATGCCGGTCAGCGCCTTGGTCTCCTCCGCCGAGGCGAACGACACCTTGGAGACACCGAGCAGCGCGCGCACGGCGTGGTTCACGTCGAGCCGCCGGGTCGCCTTCACGACGCACGCGCCGAATTTTCTCGGCTCCTTCTTCGAGGCGACGACGATGGTGTTGCCGGCACTTTCCAGCGGCAGCGCGTATTTCTCGCAGCACGCCGCGGTGTCGGCGAAGGCCGGGTCGATCTGCATCAGCTCGTACGGCACGCCGAACCCATCGAGGATCTGGACGACGCGTTCTTCGATCATGGCCGAATCAGGGTGATGCCATGAGTCGCCAGTGTCAAGGCGACGGGCGAGCCGGGTGCGAGCGGCGCGTCGACCGCCGGGCTCGTGACGAACAGCTCGCCGATCTCCGACGCGATCGAGTATTCCATCCGCGAGCCCAGGTAGGCGGCCCGGCTCACGGTGCCGCGCAATGCATCGATCTCCGTGCCGGCGCGGGCGATCAGGATCGCCTCCGGTCTGATGGCGACGTCGACCGCACCGTCAGGAAGCCCTCGATGGAGCAGCGTCCGGGTGAGCCCCCCGATCGTCACTCGGCCGGTTCGATCGTCGAGCCGCCGGAGCACGCCCTTGACTCGATTGGCCTCGCCCATGAAGCCGGCCACGAAGACGTCGTCCGGTGTCTCGTAGAGGTCGCGCGGCGGCCCCTCCTGGGCGACGACGGCGTGATTCATCACGATGATGCGGTCCGAGACGCCGAGCGCCTCTTCCTGGTCGTGCGTGACGTACACCACCGTGATGCCGAGCCGCTGCTGGAGCGCGCGGATCTCCTCGCGCATCTGACGCCGAAGCCGCGCGTCGAGGTTCGAGAGCGGCTCGTCGAACAACAGCACCCGCGGCTCGAGCACGAGCGCGCGGGCGATGGCAACGCGCTGCTGCTGGCCGCCCGACAGCTCGCTGGGCAGTCGCTCGCCGAGCTCGGCGAGCCCGACGCCGGCCAGCGCCTCGCGCGCCGACTCGGCCGCGTCGCGCCGCGATCGTCCGCCGACGCGCGGCCCGTAGGCGACGTTGTCGAGCACGGACATGTGCGGGAAGAGCGCGTAGCTCTGAAACACCATGCTCACGCTCCGGTCAGTCGCGCCGAGCGCGGTCACGTCGTCATCGCCGATCAGGATGCGCCCGGACGTGGCCGCTTCGAGCCCGGCGATCAGGCGAAGCGTCGTCGTCTTGCCGCAGCCGGACGGGCCGAGCAAGGTGACGAGGCTGCCGGCGGCGACGATGAAGCTCACGTCGCGCACGGCCGTCACCGGCCCGTACCGCTTCGTGACGTGGGCGAGCTCGATACGCGCGGCGCGCCGGTCGCTCATGCGAGGGGTCCGGCCGGGAGCGGCGCGAGCGCCGGCGCCTGACGCCGCAGGCGCCGCTCGCCGACCAGCAGCTGGATGAGCCCGATCGCGCCCAGCATCAACACGATGAGTACGGAGCTGTAGGCGATCGCGACGCCATAGTCGCCGTTCAGGACGCGATGGATGATGAACGTCGTCGCCATGTCGTAGTCGGCGGAGACCAGGAAGATCACGGCGCTGACCGTCGTCATCGCGCGGACGAAGCTGTAGACGAGCGCGGCCACGACCGCGGGCCGCAGCAGCGGAAGGATCACCCGGCGCAAGGTTACGAAGCTTCGGCCGCCGAGCGTGCGCGAGGCTTCGTCCAGGCTCCCGTCGATCTGACTCATCGCGGCCATGCCCGCGCGCAGACCGACGGGCATATTCCTGAACACGAAGCAGACGATCAGGATGACGCCGGTGCCGGTCAGCTCGACCGGCGGCACGTTGAAGGCCAGGATGTAGCTGACGCCGATCACGGTGCCGGGAATCGCGAAGCTCAGCATCGTGGCGAACTCGAACGCGGCGCGCCCCGCGAAGCGCTGGCGCACCAGGAGGTAGGCGGTCAGGATGCCGAGCGCCGCCGTGAGCGGAGCGGCGATCGAGGCAAGCTCGAGCGTCGTCCAGAAGGAGCGCCAGGCCGAGCCCGACCAGATGATGCCGGTGGTGCCCCACTCGACGGAGAACGCTTTCGCGTAGTGGCGCAGGGTCGGCGTGTAGTTGCGTCCCCAGGTCTCCACGAATCCCCCCGCGAGCGCCATGCCGTAGATCGCCACGGTGAGCAGCGCCCACGGCAACGCCACCCCGAACGCCAGGCGCCGCACGAACGGCGGCAACGGCGCCGGGCGTCCACTGTCGCCCTTGCCTGAGATAGCCGTGTAGACCCTGCGGCCCACGACCCGGCGCTGCACGAAGAACGCGCCGAGCGCCAGCGTGAGCAGGAGCACGCCCAGCGCCGCCGCGCGCCCCTGGTCGAGCTGGGCGCCGACGATCGAGAAGAACGTTTCGGTCGAGAGCACGCCGAAGTTGCCGCCGAGGACGATCGGGTTGCCGAAGTCGGCGATGCTCTCGATGAAGCCCACCAGAAACGCGTTGGCGAGGCCGGGGAGCATCAGCGGCAGCGACACACGGCTGAACGTCTGCCAGCGATTGGCCCGCAAGGTCTGCGAGGCTTCTTCCAGAGATGGGCTCACGCCTTCGACGACGCCGATCAGTACCAGGAAGGCGACGGGCGTGAACGCGAACGTCTGCGCGAGCCACACGCCCGGCAGGCCGTAGATCCAGCGCGAGGGCGGAATCGCGAACGCCGATTCCAGGAATTGGTTGACGAGGCCGGACCGGCCGAAGATCAGAATGAGGCCAAGGCCGATCACGAACGGCGGTGTGATGATCGGCAACACCGTCAGCACGCGCAGGAGTCGCTTGGCCTTGAATCCTGTTCGCGTCGCCACCAGCGCGAACGCGAGACCCAACGTGGTCGTCGTGGTCCCGGTCAAGATCGCCAGCAGGAGCGTGTTCCACCCGACGCCACAGCTGCCGCCGGTGAGGCAGTCGAGCCGCCAGATCTTAGCGGCGAAGAGGCGCTCGGCCAGCGCGCGACCCGAGACGGCGCCGTCGCTCCCCTGGATCGCGCTCAACAGAACCCGCGCGACGGGATAGAGCGTGAAGAGCCCGACGAGGACGGTGACAACCACGACGGCGCCGGCGACGAAGCGGTCGCCTTTGAAGAACCCCCGTGCGGCGAGCCCGAGCGAGAACAGCATCACGAGGCTCGTCGTGACGACCGCGGCGCCGAGCCCTAGACCGGGCTGACCGGCGACCGCGAACCCCTGAGCGGCGACATAGATGAAGCCCACCCCGGCGAGGGCCGCCAGCCAGAGCCCCAGGGCCGGGCGCGCGTTACGCCGGAGCGCGACCGTCAGGGAGGCGAGGAGCGCGGCCGCGGGCGCCAGACGCCAGACGCGGCTCGGCGCGGCACCATCGAACGCTGAGTACCAGGGAAGGACGAGAAGACCGGCGCAGCCCACGAGGCTCCAGACGAGAGCCCAGCGGCGAAGACTGTCGCGCATGGCGCCGTGCCTACTTCGGCTGGCTGTTGACTTCTCGCTCCCACCGCTCGAGCAAGCGCTTGCGCTCGGCGCTCGAGCCGTACTTCGCGAAGTCGTAGTTGATCAGCTTGACGTCGGCGAACCGCGGCGCCTGCGGCGGCAGCTGAGCCTCGCGGTTCGACGGCACCTGGAACTGCTTGGAGTCGGCGCCGAGCTTCTGCGCCTGCGGCGTCAACGCCCAGTCGACGAACTTCTTCGACCCCTCGAGATTGCGCGTGCCCTTGATGATGCTGAGCGAGCCGACCTCGTAGCCGGTGCCCTCGCACGGCGCCTGGATCTTCACGGGGAAGCCGGCGAGCGCCTCGGTGACGCCGTCGTGCATGAAGCTGATGCTGACCGACGTCTCGCCGCGTGCGACCGCCTTGATCGGGCCCACGCCCGACCGCGTGTACTGGTTGATGTTGCGGTGAAGCTGCCGCAGATAGCGGAATGCCTCGTCCTCACCGAAGAGCTGCACGATCGTGGCAATGGCCGTGTACGCCGTTCCCGACGAGTTCGGGTTCGCGATCTGGATCTCGTCCTTGTAGTCCGACTTGATCAGGTCTTTCCAGCACATCGGCGGCGCGAGCTTCTTTTTCTGCAGGAGCTCGGGGTTGTAGCCGAACCCGAGTGCTCCCGCATAGATCCCCACGGTCTTGTAGCCGGACTGCTCGGCCTGGCGGCGCGCCCAGTCGTGCAGCTTGTCGAGGTTCGGCGATTTGTAGG
>Ga0075423_10006985_pt1 | contig 10632 bp, 12 predicted proteins | sample SoiMethybrSBSTD2_FD_80114 | JGI IMG/M metagenome (GOLD analysis project Ga0075423, IMG submission 80114) | Bulk soil microbial communities from a Populus tree surrounding site in Tennessee, USA - Soil MetaG P. TD hybrid SBSTD2 | ecosystem: Environmental > Terrestrial > Soil > Tree plantation...
AGCTTCTGGATCGATCTCTCGAGGGGAGAGCCCTCGAGCTTGAGGCCCAGTTCCTTGATCGGTTTGGAAAGGATCTCCTGGACGTCCGGGGGGGCCTTTTCGAAAGCTTGCAAGGCTCTTCGAGCAGAGTAACAAGTCCCGCGTCCAAAGTCCAAACCTCGTCCCGATTCATTCGCCGTTGACCGCCAGCGGCCAACTCTCTACCCTAGAACGCAATACCGGATGAACATCTTCAATCTCGGCCAGGTCGTCCACATCGTCGGGGCGGCCCTGCTCGCAGCGATCTTTCTCTACCTCTCGCGGGGCGGGGGAAACCGCGCGCTCCAGGCGGCCGGCGTTGCCTGGGTCTTCCTCTCACTCTCGCTCGTCTCGCTCCTTCTGCTCTCGGGGCGACAGCTCCCCTTCGAGAACTTCCTCTTCCAGTACTGGAAGGGCTTCTTCGTCGTCGCGTTGATCGTGGCGGCGAGGCGGATGGATCGAAAGACTTCGCTCGCTCGCCCCCTCACGATCTGGGCGCTCGTCGGCCTGCCGTTGTCTCTGGCGCTCGTCTTCCAGGCCGGGTCCGGCTCGCTTTTCTACGCGATCCACTCCGGAATACTCGCGGCCGCGTGGACGGTCGTCGCCGTGCTCATCTTCGCCGGCCGATCGTCGGGGATCGGCAAGCGGTTCGCCGTTCTCCTCGCGACCGCGGCCGCCGCGTTCCAGGGGGGATACGCCGTCTTCTACACGTATGCCGGCGCGAACGCCCACCGGGAAGATCCGTTCCTGATCTACAAGGGCTTCTACGACCTCTTTCTCGAGATGCTGTTCGGGATCGGTCTCATCATCTGGGCAATGGAGGAGACCGAGGCCCGCCTCTCGGTGATCCACGCCCGCGCGGTGGACGACACGCGGCGCCGGAAGAGACTCGCGTTGATCGACCCGCTGACCGAGGTCTACAACCGCCACTTCTTCGACGAGATCCGGCCGACGCTCGAGCGCGAAGCTGCGGGGGGTTCGGTCGTGCTCGTGGACGTGGACGAGCTGAAGACCATCAACGACACCGAGGGGCACGAAGAGGGAGACCGCGCGATCTGGACGATCGCGACCGGGATCAAGAAGTTGATCCGTGGGGCGGACTTCCTGATCCGCTGGGGGGGCGACGAGTTCCTGATCATCCTCCCGGGGATGGACGAAGATATCGCCAAGAAACGGTTCTACATGCTCCCGCAGAAGCTCGAGGAGGTCCGCCAATCGGGACGGTTGAGGGAGAGGGCGTACCGACGGTTCCTTGCCGCGTCCGTGGGAGTCGCGCAGTTCTCGAGGAGGGTGTCGATCGAGCAGGCGATCGAGAAGGCCGACAGCGTCATGTACGAACGCAAGAAAGCGCACAAGGAGATGCGGGGATGAGGGGTCACGTATTTACAAGTCACCCGGAGGGACCGTCGAGCCGAACTGGTCGTAGAACGGGGACAGATTTATTTTAGCCGCCGTCCACCGACCTGCCTCAAACCGAGAGCGCTAAAATCAATCTGTCCCCATGAACTATCACTGGACGATCTGCCCGAAATGCTCCTGTCAGATCGCCGTTAACTGGAGCCTGCGGGACGACGCAGTCACGGGGTCGCTGCGGCGGTGGTCGAACGACCGATCGATCAACGACGGCCGTCCATTCCTCGTACCCGCGGCGGACGCCGCCGGCGCGTTGACGGCGCTCTGCGTCTGTGGGGCGCCGATCCCCCTGCCCGAGCGGCCGGACGCCGTCGGGGGCAACCGGTCGGACGATCTGCGCGTCACGTTGACGACGGGCGACTGAACGGGTCGCCGTCCGCCGGACGGCCGGCTCCCGGCCATGAAACGCGTTCCGATCGAAGAGTCCCTCGACCTCCACTCCTTTCTCCCTCGGGACGTTCCCTCCGTCGTGTCCGAGTATCTCGACGAAGCCCTCCGCGCGGGGTATCGGGAGGTCCGGCTGATCCACGGCAAGGGAAAGGGCGTTCGTCGCGCGGAGGTCCGCCGCCTGCTCGCGGGGGATCCGCGCGTGCGGGACCTTTTCGACGCTCCGCCCGAGCGCGGCGGGTTCGGCGCGACCGTGGTCGTGCTCGCGGTCTAGACGGGTTCGATCTCGACCTTCAGCGGCATCGCGGCACGAACGACCTTGGAGATGATGCAGTACTTCTCGGCGAGAGCGAGCGACTTCTCGACTTTCGAACGGTCCGCCACGAGAAGCGCTTGCGGCACTCTCGCGCCGATGATGATGCCCGTCATGCGGTACCCACCGGCGGGATCGGTCCCGAGAGTCCCGGCGATCCGGATCGCCGGCCGCGGATGGTCGATCTGCAGCTTCCGGAGGAAGATTGCCCAGGTGTTGATGAAGCACGCGGCCGTTGCGCCGATGAGGAGCTCCTCCGGGTTCGCGGCGCCGCCGGCTCCCCCGAGCTGCGTCGATCCGGCGATCGGAATGGCGAGCGCGCTCTCTCCGAGCGTCAGCTCCCCCGAGCCGGTCGCATCGCCGGTCCACACCGCCAACGCGTGAAAGACCATCTCGGGCGCGGCCGCGGCCTCCTCGCGAGTCGCGGAGCGAGCCGATCCGTCGGCCTGAGAATCGCGGACGTTCTTGCCCGAGGGAATCTCCGCGTCGGCCATCGCGGGGGATCATAGCCCGCGTGTTCCGCAGAGCTCTCTTCCTCGCGATCCTCTCGTTCGCAAGCGCTTGCGCGACGCGGCCGCGACCGACCGCCGGAACGCTCGTGCGATCGGCGAACGCGCGCGCGATCGTCGAAGGGCGGATTCGCGACGTCGCGGGCCATGCCGTCGCCGGCGTCTCCATCCAGGGTCTCCCGCGCGAGAAGGACCTCGCGTGGTCGCCCCCGTCCGTCACCGATTCCGAAGGACGCTTTCACCTGGAGCTCGTCGCGCCGGGCGACTACGGGTTTCTCGTTTCCCGGGAGGGAATCACGGTCGTCGCGCCGCGGGAGGACGATCCCTCTCGCGTTCTCGTCCGGGTCGTGCCCGGCGAGCATCGCCGCGGAATCGAACTCGTATTCCACCGCGACGAGTGGGAGCGGGCGCGACGCGCCGTAGAATCGAACCATGGCGAGTGAACGGAAGCCGCCGCCCCGCCGCGTCCGGTGCGCGATCAACGGCGACGAGGTCGACGTCTGGGAGGGCTACCGTCTCTGGGACGCCGCGCTCGACGCGAACGCGCGGTTGTGGAAGTGGTGCGGAGGCAACGGCATCTGCACGACCTGCGCGGTTCTCCCGCTCGCCGGGGCCGAGAACCTCTCGCCTCCCGAGCGACTGGAGAAGATTTCGGTCGCGATGTGGTGGCTCGGAAAGCCTCTCGCGTTCATTCGGAAGCGCTGGAAGGGAAAGCCGATCCGCCTCGCCTGCCAGGCGTACGTGCGCGGTCCGGTCGAAGTCGTCGGTCTCTTCGGGAGCAAGGCGAAAAAGGTCCGCGCGGCGCACGGCCTGCCGTAGAAATCGGGGACGACCACGGTTTTCATCGACGCTCTTCCGTGAGTCGACCGATCCGAAAACCCTGGTCGGTCCCCCTTCTCGCCGTCGCCTCGGCGGCGGCGGCGCTCTTTCTCGCTGCCTCCTGGCTCGCGGCGCGCCGGCTCGCCGAGAGGCTCGTCTCGGCGACGGGCCTCGGTCCATTACAGACGACCCGCGAAGACCTGCTCGACGCGCTCGCGAAGGCGGCGCCGATCCTGAGGGAGTTCCGCCACGCCGGGAGCCCTCTCGACAACGTCGAGCTCGGGGCCACGTTCGCGTCTCCCGGCGATCCCGAAACGCGGTCGACGATCGTCTTCCTCCACGGAAAGGGTGGCCACTCTTCCGAGTGGAAGCCGGACGCACTGCGCGCCCTCGCCCTCGGCTACAACGTTCTGATCCCGGACCTGCGCGGCCACGGCGCCTCGGGCGGCCGGTACATGACGTTCGGCTTCCTCGAGAAGGAGGACCTCGCCAACGCCATCGACGCAGCGCGCGACCTCTGGGGAATCGATCCGGACCGGGTGGCGCTGCACTCCTGCTCGGCGGGATCGGCCGTCGCCCTCGAGCTCGCCGCGCACCGCCCCTCCATTCGGGCGATCTGGCTGGAGTCGCCGTTCGCGGACCCACGCGAGATGGCGCGTCACTACCTCTCGGCGGCGACCGGGATCCCGCCGCCGCTCCTCTCGCTCACGACGCGCTGGGCGGTCGCTCGCACGCTCGCGCGCGTGAAACGCGATCTCGGACTCGAGGACGCCGCCGGGGGAATGGAGAAGGCCGACCCGATCGGAGCGATTCGCCGGCTGCGCTGCCCGGTCGCGCTCGTCTATGGCGGCGAGGACCGGCTCGTTCCGCCGCACTTCGTCGAGAGGCTCGTCGACGCGCTGCCCGACGGAAGCGAGGTCTTCCGCGCGCCGGGCGCCGGGCACTGCCACCACGAGAACGAGGCGCAGGCCGTGGCGCGTGAGGAGTACTTACGCCGATGGACCGCGTTCTTCGCTAAGCACCTGCTCGCTTCCGCGGATCCTGCGTCCGGCCCTTGAGTTGCCCGCATGCGGCGGACGCGTCCGGCCCCCGGCTGCGGCGCACGGTCACGGGAACGCCGGCCGCCGTCAGCGTCGCGGCGAACCGGTCGATCGTCGTCTCGTCGGGACGCTTCCAGCCCGGGAGGTAGACCGGGTCTTCGTTCAAGGGGATGACGTTTACCTTCACGCGGATTCCCGAGAGGAGCCGCGCGAGGCGCTTCGCCTCCTCCGGCGAGTCGTTTCTCCCGGCGATCAGCACGTACTCGACGGTGATCCGCCGTCGCGACTCGAGAGGCCAGTCGCGCATCGCGCGAAGGAGGCCGTCGAGCGGATAGACCCGGGTGATCGGCATCAGGGCGGCACGCGTCTCCGCATCGGCGGCGTTCAGCGACACGGCGAGGTTCGGGCGCACGCGCCGCTGCGCGAACTGTTCGAACGCCGGGGTGATCCCCGACGTCGAGACCGTCACGCGGCGCGCCGGCAGGAGCTCGAAGAGAACGTCCAGCGCGCCGAGCACCCCTTCCGGGTTCAGGAACGGCTCGCCCATCCCCATGAAGACGACCCGCAGGCCCGAGGTCGTTAGCCCGACGTCGTCGACGACCGCGTACAGCTGTCCGAGCATCTCTCCGGCCGTCAGGTTGCGCCCGCCGCCCAGCCTCCCCGTGACGCAGAAGGCGCAGTCGACCGCGCACCCCGTCTGCGACGAGAGACAGACGGTGAATTTGCCCGGCGCGCTCGCTCTCCTTCCGGGAGAGGGTCGGGGTGAAGGCGTCGAACCGCCACCCGGACTCGCTCGGGCATCCGTGAACTCGTTGACCGCGGCCGTCGCCATTTCGCCGGGCATGTAGACCGCCTCGATGAGAGCGCCGTCCCCGAGCCGGAGTCCGTACTTGACGCTCCCGTCGCGCGAGGCTTCGCGCCGGAGGATCGCCGGGAGACCGATCGGCAGCTCCCGTTCCAGGTGCTCGCGCAGCGGCCGCGGGACCTCGTGGATCTCCTGGATCGAGCGGGCGCCACGGCGGTGGAGGGCGTCGAAGATCTGGCGACCCCGGAACGCCGGCAGGGCCCAGCTCTTCGCGAGAGATTCCCAATCGCGGCGGGAGAACCCGAGAGGCTCCGAAGAAGGCTGGGAATCGCTCATGGCGGCAGGCAGCCGCCCGGGAGACTAACTCAGTCGCTCTTGACCGGACGCGCACGGCGCGTCGCGCGAAGCCGTGTGGTGATCGCCCTTCGATTGCGAACCTTCCGCGTCGGATCGATGCCGACGGATTTCAAGAACCGCAGGTCCTTGACGTTGATCCGGAACGCGGCACGCTCCCCCGTGGCCGGCTCCTGCGCGCGCGACGCGGAGGAACGTCCCCGGGAGCCGCCGCGGGATTCGCGCCGGTTCACGCCGACCTTGGCGTCGAGGACCATGTAGAGGTTGTACCCCTCGTCCCGGATCCGCTGAATGGAGTCGTGCACACGACCCGAGCCCGAGATCGACTCGTTGATCGCCTGCCCGAGCTCCTTCAGCATCTCGCGAAGGTGATCGTTCAACTCCATGACCGCGGCGATTATCGCTTCCGGTTTGCGGGAGCGTCAAGCATCGTCCGGTCGGGCTTTGGTGCTATTCTGTTCCGCCTCCTTCGACGCCATTCCTGCGCGCGCCACTCACTGATAGGTTCTCCGCGTGTTTTCTTTTTTTGCGCACCTCGCCTGCACGAAGTGCGGGCGCCTGCACGAACGTGACAGCCGCTTCGGAGTCTGTCCCGCGTCGGGATGCGGCGGTCCGCTCTTCGCGCGCTACCACGATCGCCCGCTCGATCGCGACGCGGTGTCCGACCGGCCGCACACGATCTGGAGATGGCACGAGATGATGCCGGTCGAGAATCCGGAAAACGTCGTTTCGCTCGGCGAGGGAGGAACGCCCCTCCTCCGCACGAGCCGACTCGGCTCGCGAGCCGGTTTCGACGATCTCTGGATCCAGGACGAGTCGGGAAATCCGACCGGCTCATTCAAGGCCCGGGGTTTGTCGGCCGCGGTGTCCAGGGCGAAGGAGCTCGGGTTCCGGAGCATCGCCGTGCCGAGCGCCGGCAATGCGGGGGGCGCCGCAGCCGCGTACGCGGCGCGCGCCGGAATGTCCTGCGACGTGTTCCTCCCGCGCGACACGCCGCCCCTCTTTGGCGCCGAGTGCGAGCGATACGGCGCGCGCGTCACTCTGGTGGACGGATTGATCGACGCCTGCGGGCGGCTCGTGGCCGAGGGAGCCGCGGCGGGAAGGTGGCACGACGTTTCCACTCTCAAGGAGCCGTATCGGGTCGAGGGCAAGAAGACGATGGGCTACGAGCTCGCCGAAGAGTTCGGCTGGGAGCTGCCGGACGCGGTGATCTATCCGACCGGCGGCGGGACGGGACTGATCGGGATGTGGAAAGCCTTTGGAGAGATGGAGCGCCTCGGGTGGATCGGCGGCCGGCGGCCACGGATGATCGCGGTGCAGGCGACCGGATGCGCGCCGATCTCCAGGGCGTTCGCGGACGGGAAGCCTGTCGCCGAGCGCTGGGAGAACGCGGAGACGTATGCGTCGGGCCTGCGCGTTCCCAAGCCGTTCGCGGACTTCCTGATCCTCGCGATCCTGCGCGAGTCGGGTGGGGATGCGATCGCCGTGACCGACGCCGAAATGCGGGAGGCGGAGGAGGAGATCGGCGCAGCGGAAGGTCTTTTCGTCTGTCCCGAGGGCGCGGCAACGTGGGCCGGAGCGAAGAAGCTCGCCGAGGAGGGACGGCTCGATCGCAAGTCGCGAGTCGTTCTCTTCAATACGGGCACGGGTTTCAAATATCGCTAGTCTCGAGTCCTAAGTCGCGAGTCTCAAAATTCTTTCGCGGCGCGAGGAGTCTCCGCGAAGTAACCGGGCGGAGGAGCATCGCGCCGCGGGAGGGCCCGGTGATCACCGCGGGGACAGGTCCTGCGGAACTGCACCACGGGACCAGGCGAGAGGTCGAGGTCGGCTAGAATCGTTGGTTCCATGAGATTCGCGTCCGTGCGTCCCCGGCTCGACCCGATCCTCCCGACGGTCGAGAAGCCCGGCCGCTACGTCGGCCTGGAGAGAAACGTGGTGCGCAAGGACCTCCCCGTGGCGGCCGTCACGCTCGCGCTCGCGTTCCCGGACACCTACGAGATCGGGATGAGCCACACGGGCTTGAAGATCCTCTACGAGATCGTCAATCGCCGGCCGGAGTACGCCTGCGAGCGCGCGTACGCGCCGTGGGTCGACCTCGAGGCGAGGATGCGCGAGGAGCGGATTCCCCTCTTCACCGTGGAGTCGTTCGCTCCGGTCGCCGACTTCGACGTCGTCGGTTTCTCGCTGCAATCGGAGTTGAACTACTCGAACGTCCCGAACATGCTCGACCTCGCGGGAATCCCGGTGTGGCAACGCGACCGCCGGGACGGCGACCCGATCGTCCTCGGCGGCGGCCCCTGCACCGCGAACCCCGAGCCGGTCGCCGACTTCTTCGACGCCTTCCTCATCGGCGACGCCGAGGAGGCGCTTCCGAAGGTCCTCGACGTGTTGCTCGACGCGCGCGGCGCGGGACTCGGCCGGCGCGACCTCCTCGCGAAGCTCGCTGCCCTCGACGGAATCTACGTCCCGTCGTTCTACGACGTGACATATCGGGAAGACGGACGGATCGAATCGATCGTTGTGAACGACGCCCGCGCCCCCGAGCGCGCGCGCCGGACGTGGGTCCCGACGCTCGAGCCCGAGTACTACCCGGAACGCCCGATGGTGCCATCGGTCGAGATCGTTCAGGATCGCCTCGGACTCGAGGTGATGCGCGGCTGCACCCAGGGCTGCCGCTTCTGCCAGGCCGGCTACTGGTACCGGCCCGTCCGCGAGCTCGATCCGACGGACGTCGTCCGTATGACGAAATCTTTCATCGCCGAGTCGGGCTGGAGCGAGGTCGGACTCCTCTCACTCTCGACCGCCGACTACTCGCAGATCGAGCCGCTCGTCCGGTGCCTCGCGCCGGAGCTCGCGGAGCGCCGCGTCTCGATCTCGCTGCCTTCGCTGCGCGCCGAGGCGTTCTCCGTCGGCCTCGCCGACGCCGTCTCGGAAGTGCGCAAGTCCGGGTTTACGTTCGCTCCGGAGACCGGCTCGGACCGACTCCGCCGCGTCATCAACAAGACGTTCACCAACGCCGACATGATCCAGGCCGCGGACGTCGCGTTCGCGCGCGGCTGGGACCTGATCAAGGTCTACACGATGATCGGCCTCCCGACCGAGACCCGGTCCGACCTGGACGAGCTCGTGACGCTCGTCGAAGGCATCCTCGCCCAGGGCAGAAAACACGGGCGCAAGGAAGTCAACGTCTCGGTCGGACCGTTCGTCCCGAAGTCCTGGACGCCGTTCCAGTGGGCGCCGTTCGACGGCGTCGAGGTCCTCGAGGAGAAGCTTCTGTACCTGAAGGACCGGTTTCGCCGCATTCGCGGGGCCCGAATGAAGTGGCACGAACCGCGCGAGGCGGAGATCGAGTGCGTGCTGTCGCGGGGCGACCGCCGGACCGCGCGGATCATCCACACGGCGTGGAAGTCCGGAGTCCGGTTCGACGGGTGGAGTGAGCACTTCCGCTACGACCTCTGGACGCGCGCCTTCGGGGCGGAGGGGATTCCGAAGCAGTCCTGGCTGCGCGCCTACGACCTCGACGAGGTCCTCCCGTGGGACGTGCTCGACATCTCGGTCAACAAACGGTTCCTGCGCGTCGAGCTCGTCAAGGCGATCAAGGAGATGCGCACCGAAGATTGCAAGTGGGGGCACTGCTATGCGTGCGGAGTTCCGGGCAACGGCGAAGACACCGTGCTCGCGCGCGCGATGCCCGGGAGTCTGCCGACGATCGATCCCGGGGTCTCGATCGCGAGCGACCCCGCGGCATACCGGGAGGTCGCCAAAGGCGCGGCGTACCGGCAGAAAGCGATGCCCGAGTTGCCCTCCGCCGTCCGGCGTGCGCCCGCGGCGCCCGCCCGCGTCTTCCGGCATCGGGTCACGTTCGAGAAGACCGGCGATGCGAGGTTCCTTTCGCACCGCAACACGATGGACGTCCTCGAGCGCGCGATCCGCGCGGCGGGGCAGCCCGCCCGCTACTCGGAGGGCTTCAACCCGCACATGAAGCTCTCGATGGGTCCCGCACTTGCTCTCGGCCTTGAGAGCCGTCACGAAGTGTTCGACGTCGAGGGGGTCGCGCCCTTCGGTCCCGACTCGGCGGGCCGGATCAACGAGAAGCTCCCGCCGGGCATCCGGGTCCTGGAGGTGCGCGAGCTCGCCGCCGCCGAGCCCACGCTCTCGCGCTCGGTGAAGGGCGCGCGGTACGCGGTGCGGCTCGACTCTTCCGAGCACGTGGGCCGCGCCACCGACGCGATCGCCAACGGCTGGCGCGAGGCGGTCCCGGCGCTCCGCGCGATCGCGATCGAGGGCTCACGGCTGACGTTCGAGGTGAACCTCGATCAGTCGGCGGGCGAAACCTCCACGCCGAAGAAGGTGCTCGAGGCGCTTCTCGCGATTCCGCCGGAGGCGCAGGCCTCGCTCTCGGTTACACGCGAGTCGACCGTCCTCGGCTGAGGGCCGGGATGCCCTACCGCGTCACCGTTTCCGCGCGGTTCGAGGCGGCGCACAACCTGATCGACTACGCGGGCGGACCCGAGCCGCTCCACGGCCACTCGTATCGGGTGGACGCCGTCCTGGAGAACGAGAAGCTCCAGCAGTACGACGTCGCGATCGACTTCGTCGCGGCGAAGCGCGCGCTCGAAGCACTTGCGAACGAACTCGACTACAAATACATCAACGAGCACCCCGACTTCACCGGACGCAACACGTCCGCGGAGAACATCGCGCGGTGGTTCGCCGAGCGCCTCGACTCGTCGGGCTCGCTCGCCTGGACGCGGGTGGCCGAGGTCACCGTCTGGGAGGGCCCCGAGAACCGCGCGACGTTTTTACCCCCCCGGCGTTGACACCGGGCCGGGCGGAGGCGTACCGTCACGCCAACGTTCTCCGGCGACCCGATGCCACTCGATTTCCGGAGGTGCCTGGTGGGTAAGACCGCCCGTTCTGTCTCTGTATCGGCAGTCCTTCTGCTGTCCGGGTTCGCCTCGCTCTCCGGGGCGA
>Ga0075423_10006986_pt1 | contig 10631 bp, 8 predicted proteins | sample SoiMethybrSBSTD2_FD_80114 | JGI IMG/M metagenome (GOLD analysis project Ga0075423, IMG submission 80114) | Bulk soil microbial communities from a Populus tree surrounding site in Tennessee, USA - Soil MetaG P. TD hybrid SBSTD2 | ecosystem: Environmental > Terrestrial > Soil > Tree plantation...
CGGCCATGCTCGGCTTGAGCATCGACATTTGGAGGATCTCGATGCGCTTCTTCTCGCCGCCCGAGAACCCCTCGTTGAGATAGCGACGCACGAAGCTGTCGTCGATCTCGAGCGCGGCCATTTTCTCGCGCAGCTCCTTGCGAAATTGCGCAACTGGGACGGCGGTCTCCTTGGGGCTTTTGCCCTCTTGGGCGCGATGCGAGTTGATGGCGGTGCGCAGAAAGTTTGCCACGGTGACGCCGGGGATCGCGACGGGGTATTGGAAGGCCAGGAACAGTCCGAGCTTGGAGCGCTCGTCAGCGGCCAGCTCAAGGATATTCTGTCCACTATACCAGACCTCGCCCGACGTGACGGTGTAGCCCGGATGGCCCATCAGCGTGTAGGCCAGAGTGCTTTTGCCGCTACCGTTAGGCCCCATGATCGCGTGGATCGAGCTGGGTTTGACGGTCAGGTTCACGCCCTTGAGGATCTCCTTGTCCTCAACGTTGACGTGTAGATTCTTGATGACAAGATCGGTGTTCATTCAACTCCTCATTACAGATTGCAGATTGCAGATTATAGATTTAGGACGTACGCACACGGCAGCTTTCGCCTTCGGCAGTATGGTACGTTATGTTTTTTGTATGTCGGTTTTTTGCCCTGCGAGGCAAAAAACCGACATACAAAGAGTTAACATCGGTAGTTAGCCTATGTTCTAAAGGTTGCTCACGGTTTATTGACCAGCGTGAAATGGCAGCTACGTTGCCCCTCGCGGATCGTGCCCTCGAGCGCGATCGGCTCGCCGAGGATCTGCTCGATCATGCGGCGCTCCATCGCGCAGACGCCAGCGTGCTCTTGCGCCACTTCGAGATAGGGACACGCGAAGATCTGCAGGCCCTGGCCGTCGGGCTGGACTTCGGTTGGGATGCCGCGCGCCTCCAATACGTCGCGCAGCCGCGCCAGCCGCTCCGCCGGCTCGATGCCGGCGACCTGCCCGCCATACTCGTCGGCCAGCCGCGCGCCAACCGCGTTCAGGATCACCTGGAGGCGATCGTCACCTTCCTGACTGGAGATCTCGTGCAATAGCAGGTTGATCAGCGTGTCGTATTCTTTAGGGAAGAGATCCTGGGCTTTCGGCGTGAGAAAATAGGCTAGGTGCGGACGACCAGGCCCGTGGCGAACAAGCTTCGTCGCCAACAGGTCTTTCGCTTGCAGATGAGTCAAGTGCTCGCGAACAGCGGTCGTGCTGATCTCTAGCAGCTTCTCAAACTCTTTGACACTTCCCTCGCCGTGGCGCCGCAAATAGGTTAAAATCTTGCTGGCCGGCGATTCGTTGTTGTAGGGCGGCATTGTCATAACGAAGCTCCTGTGTATGACCAGCCGGTAGTATAGCGCATATACACGCTATTGTCAATAAAAACAGGATAAACAGTCTAAACGTAATGCCTTGATTGAAGGGAGGAAGCCAATGGGCACGCTGCTGCTGTGTCATGCCGAGCGCGTGGTGACGATGGATGATCAGCGCCGCGAGATCGCCGATGGTGCCGTGCTGATCAATGACAATGTGATCGCGGCGGTCGGGCCGAGTGCTGCGCTGCCGCAGACGGCCGACGAGGTGATCAGCTGCCGTGGCATGGTGCTGCTGCCCGGCCTGATCAACACGCACCACCACCTGTACCAGACGCTGACGCGCGCGGTGCCGGCTGCGCAAGATGCCAACCTCTTCGGCTGGCTCACCACGCTCTACCCGATCTGGGCCGGGCTGCGCGGCGCGGACATCTATGTGAGCGCGCAACTGGGGCTGGCCGAGCTGCTGCTCTCGGGTTGCACGACTGCGGCCGATCACCTGTATCTGTTTCCGAACGACGCGACGATCGACGACGAGATTCGCGCGGCGCAGGATCTGGGCGTGCGCTTTCACGCTAGTCGCGGCTCGATGTCGCTTGGCCGCAGCCAGGGTGGCCTGCCGCCCGATGCAGTCGTTGAGGATGCGCAGGCGATTCTGCGCGACACGCGGCGCGCGATCGAGACCTATCACGACCCGGCGCGCTACGCCATGCTGCGGATTGTCGTGGCACCCTGCTCGCCCTTCTCGGTCACGCCGGAGCTGATGCGCGAGTCGCGTGCGCTGGCGCAGAGCTACGGCGTGACCTGCCATACGCATTTGGCCGAGACGCTGGACGAGGAGCATTTCTGCCTAGAGCGCTTCGGTCGTCGCCCGGCCGAGTACGCCGAGGAGCTGGGCTGGATGGGCGACGATGTCTGGTTCGCGCATAGCGTCCACGTCAGCGCGGCGGAGGTCGCGCGGATGGCGGCGGACGGCACTGGCGCGGCGCACTGCCCTTCCTCGAACATGCGGCTGGCGTCGGGGATCGCGCCGATCACGGCGATGCTGCGCGTGGGGGTGCGCGTCGGGCTGGGCGTGGACGGCAGCGCGTCGAACGATAGCGGGCATCTTCTGGCCGAGGCGCGCATGAGTATGCTGCTCCAGCGCGTCGGTGGCGACCCGGCTGCGCTCTCGGCCCGGCAGGCGCTCGAATTGGCGACGCGTGGTGGCGCGCGCGTGCTGGGCCGCGACGACATCGGCAGCCTGGAGTCGGGCAAGGCGGCTGACATCGTTGGCTGGCGGCTTGATCGCCCGGCCTACGCCGGCGCGCTGCACGACCCAGTTGCGGCGCTGGTCTTCTGCCAGCCGCAGAATGTGGATCTGGCGATCGTCAACGGGCGGCAGCGCGTGCGCGATGGCGCGATCATTGGGCTGGATCTGCCGGCGCTGGTGGCCGAGCACAATCAGCGGGCGCGGGCGTTGCTGGAGCGCGCGGGGAGCGGGTAAGGGACCTTCGAAAATAAACGAGTCCATGCCGCCGTGAAACGTGAAACGTGATTCACCGGTCGTGTTCACGTTTCACGTTTCACGTTTCAGCATACGGCCTCGGGCAGCTGCAAGCGCCAGTAGGCTGTTCCGCTCTGCGCCGCGCGTTCGAGGGCGGCGTGCTTGTCGTCGGCGGTGAGCCATGTCTCGAAGGCTGCCTTGGTGCAGAGCAGCACTGCCGCTGGCGGCGGCGACCCAACCACGCTACTGCGCTGCTCCAGCAACGACCACAGGTGCTCGAACGCTGCGCTTGAGACAGCGACGAGTGCTGGTTCGCCGAGTGCCTCGAAGGTCGTCACCACGCGGATCAGGCCACCGCGCAGCTCTAGGATCAGGCCGATCATCAGCTCGTCGCCGTCGAGCACGCCGAGCGCCACGGTTGCGGCGTCGGGCAGCTGCGCGACGAACGCACGAATGCCCATATAGGTCCAGCCATTCCAGGAAGCGGGGCGCGGCGGCAGACAGAGATAACCGCCGTCGTTATTCCACAGCAGCTGATAGACCATGTGGTAGTACTGGTCGAGTGTGAGATCGCGGCGCGTCATGGCCTGAGATGTACGCGCGACCTCTGCCAGATGGCGCTTGTCGATCAGGTGGACGCGCTGCCATTCGCCGCGAGCATATACTCGCTCCAGCAGCGCCTGCCGATCGCCGAGCGCGTCGAGCGCGAGGTCATAGCGTACGCCCGTCTGGCTATCGACCGCGCGCAGGATGCGCGTGCCGTCGTGGAGTACGAACAGACCGTGCTCGCCAGGCTGCGCCGCGCGAATGTACTGGCTGGGGTCGAAGAAGCGCCCGATTGCGCGCCAGGTACGCGGGTCGAGGTCGATCAGGCTCCAATCGGGATCGATCATTGATCGTCTCCGCTGATCACTTCCCAGATTCTTACACCATACGGCTCTATTGTGAGCGAAACTGCTCCATCGCCGTCAAGCGTTTCGCTCATGCCCCAGCTGCCGCGCAACCTGCGCCGTCGGTTGAAAGACAGCGACGTGGTGCGCGCTGTGTCGGTTGGGTTCGCTGCGAAGAGCAGTATTCGCTCGGCGTTGCGCAGTACGGCCAGGTCGATCGCCGGGTCGTCGCAGCGAAATTCGGCGGGCGGTGCCAGTGCGTCGAGTAGCGCCGGCAGCTGGGCTGCCTCGGCCCAGATCAGCCGCCCACGGCCGATCACGGACGTGCCGGGCGAGCTGAGGAGTCGATGGAGCAGACCGGGCCGCTTCAAGGTCGGGTCGGCATATGGCAGGCCGGGGCCGATCACCAGCGTGCCGCCCGCCTCGACGTAGTCCAGCACACGGCGCTGATCGGCGAGTTCCATGAAATCGACGGCCTGGAGGAACGCCAGCGGGTAGCGCGCCAGGTGCTCGTCGCCGATGTGCGTGTCGGCCAGGTCATAATCGAGCGCGCCCGCGCGCAGCGATTGGCGCAGCACACCGAACCAGGTGTCGTCGCGGTGCTCGTCGGCCTCCGCCAGCGCGTCCCAGGTCAGGTCCAGCTCGATCTCGGTCGTAAACAGCTCGCGCGGCAGGCCGTAGAGGTCGGCATGGGCGTAGTTTAGCGTGGCGGCGGCGGCGGCATACCGGCCCACGTCGTAGCTCCGTAGCACCAGGATGGCGCGATCGCGCTCGAAGCGCCAGAGCTGATAGTTATGCAGGAACGTGGTCAGTCGGCGGTAGAAGGCGGCGTACTCGGGCCGCAGCGTCCCGTGGCGCGTGATCGGGCTGCCCTGCCAGCGCTCGCGTTCGACCAGCATGTACAGGTTGAACGCCTTGAGGCCGTGCATCAGCGCGCCGAGGGTGATCAGCTCCTGCTCGGCGGGCGTCGGCGTGAGCGGGTGATGGCTCCAGATGCCGCAGCCCAGCTCTGGCACGAACGGCAAGCGCGTGCTGCCGGCCAGGAAGCGCATCTGCTCGACCACATGCGCATAGTCCTCTTTGTTGCGATACATGTTCATGCCAACCCAATCGATCATTGGGTCAGCTTCCATCCGCGCTACGTCGAGCGGGCTGCGCTGCTGAAAGGCGATGTCGTGGAAGATCGGCACGCCGACGATGCCGCGCTCGCGCAGCATCCCGCCGCAGCGCGCCACGCTCCATGTGATCTGATGCTCTTTATAGGTCACCCAGTCGAGGTGCCACGCTAGGTCGGCCCGGAGATTGATAGCGCAGTCGCGCGGCGGTTCGACCTCGGCGAAATCGGAATATTGGCTGCCATACGCCGCGTTCAGCGCCGCGATGTCGCCGTGGCGCTCGGCCAGAAAGTGCCGATAGAGCGCGAGCGAGTCGTCGCTGTAGTCAGTGGCATAGGTCTGGTCGTGGAACAGATAGCAGGTCTCGTTGTCGCTCTGCACGGCGACGATGCAGCCGTGTGGCGCGAGATGGCGCGCGATGATCGGGCAGACCGCGTCGTACCAGCCGCCGACATAGCGATAGAACGCCTCGCTGGCATAGGAAGGCACTGGGAAGGGGCGCGGCGGGTGCAGGCCCCAGGCCGCGTCGAGGTGCAGGCTGCCAACGGCGGTGCGCGATTGGACGGCTGGGTCGAGCAGCACCCACTCGGGCAGGCCAAAATCGGTCAACTCGGCGTTGATCAGCGGGCCTGGTCGCACCATCAGCCACAATCCGCGCTCCTCGCACAGGCGCATGAAGGCTTCGACATCCTTGCGCTGATCGTGCTGGCCCCAATCATAGTCGCCCGGTGCCGTCTCGTGGATCGACCAGGGGATGTAGGTCTCGACCATGCCAAAACCGAGCGCCGCGACTTGGTCGAGGATCAGCTGCCAGCGCGCGCGTTCCAGCCGCCAATAGTGGACCGCGCCGGAGTAGACCGGAACCTCCCGGCCGTCGATCGCGAGGCTATTGGATGTCAGTGTGACGGACACGACAGCTCCTTCGGAGTGTTATCCCTTCACGGCACCAGCGGTCAGCCCGGCCACGATCTGGCGCTCGGCGAGCAGGTAAAAGATAATCGTCGGGATGAGCGAGAGCGCAACGAACGCCAGCACACGGCCCCAATCGGTGCCGAACTGCCCTTGGAACTGCATGATGCCGAGCGGCAGCGTCCAGAGCTGTTCCTTGTTCAGCACCAGCAGCGGCAGAAAGAAGTCGTTCCAGCTGGCCACCATCGTCAGCACAACCACCGCCGCGATCGCCGGGCGCATTATCGGCAGCAGCACGCGCACGAAAAAGCCTGCCGACGTGCAGCCGTCCATTGCGGCTGCCTCCTCCAACTCGCGCGGAATGCCGGCGAAGAAGCCGCGCAAGATCAGGATCGTGCTGGGGAGTTGGAAGGCGATCTGCGGCAGGATCACGCCCCACAGGCTATCGACGAGATTCGCCTGGCGCAGCGTGATATATAGCGGCAGCAGCAGCACCGTGATCGGCAGCAAGAGGCCGAGTGTAAAGAATTGAAACAGCAGATCACGCCCGCGAAAGCTCATTCGCGCAAAGATGAAAGCCGGCATGCTCGCGAGCACGACCACGCTCAGCGCCACGACCAACACAACCATGGTGCTGTTCTTGAGCTGTCGCCAGAACGCCTCGCCCCGAATGATACTGGTGTAATTCTCCCACTGCCAGGCCCGAGGCAGGCCGAATGGATCGGCCAGCAGGTCTGCTGGGCTCTTGAAGCCATTGATCACGGTCGCCACCAGCGGGACGAGCACGATCAGCGCGAAAAAGACGGCGACCAGATATTGCAACAGGGTGCTCGCACGATTGGAGAGCACAGAAACGCGTATTTGTTGTGTGGACATATCCAGCCCTCCGCCGGCCTACTCAAAGTCGCGCCGCATCAGAACACGCTGGTACACCAATGAAAACCCGAAGCAGATCACGAACATGATCGTCGCAATCGCACTGCCGTAGCCGAGCTGGAAGCGCTGGAAGCCGAACTTATACAAGTAGGTCGCCATGGTGTCGCTGGCGCTGACCGGGCCACCGGTTGTCATGACCCAGACCAGATCGAAGATCTGGAGCGATCCGAGGACCGAGAGATAGATCGTGAGCCGGATCGTGCTGCCGAGCAGCGGGATGGTGATGTAGCGCAAGGTCTGGAAGGGTCCACAGCCATCGATCTGGGCCGCCTCTTCCAATTCTGCCGGAATGTTTTGCAGCCCGGCGAGGTAGAGAATCATGTGGTAGCCGAAGTATTTCCAGGTGATGACGACGAACACCGCGTACAGGACGGTTTCGGGCGTGGCGAGCCAGGCGGTCGGCTTGAGGCTGGGGAGGATGCCCAGGAGCAGCGCGTTGATCAGGCCGCCCTCTGGCCGATAGATAAAGTTCCAGATCACACCGGTAACGACCTGCGAGAGCACAAACGGCAGAAAGAAGATCGCGCGGAAGATCGCGCGCCCACGCAGCTTTCGCCCGACCAGCAACGCCAGCCCGAGCGCCAGCGGAAGCTGGAAGATCAGCGACAGAACGATGATCTGGAGGTTGTGGCTAAGCGCGCCGATGAACACGCGGTCATTGAAGGCGCGGATGTAGTTCGCCGGACCGATGACGTTTTGCAGTGGGCCGAGACCGTTCCAGCGGAAGGCGCTGTAATAGAGCGCCTGAATGATCGGCAGCAGCACCAGCCCGCTGTAGAGCAGCATTGCCGGCAGCAGGAAGCCGACGATTGTTGCGATCTGCCCGAGCTGACGGCGAGGGCGTCGTGCTGCGGCGGCGCGCTTGACTGGCTGCGAGGAGACCATAACGACCCTTCCGGCGCGGCATGGCCCTGCTGCATGCCATGCCGCGCCACGAATGACAGTCTTTCAGACGATGTATTTGGCGCGAGGTGGGCTGTAGGCGGGGCTGCGCTGCGCCGCAGCTCCGCCGCTGAAAATGGTCGCTGCGATTACTTCGTCAGCTCGGTCGCCGCGGCCTCCTCGATCGTCTTGGCAACCTCCTCTGGTGAAGACGTGCCGGCAAATAGCCCCTGCGTTGCGTCGTTGACGGTCTGCCCAACCGCGGGCGGCAGGTATTGATCGTAGTAGAGCTGATAGTACTTGGCCTGCCCGGCGCGGCTCTGAACCTCCTTGAGCAGCGGATCGGACAGCCCAACCTCTGCGCCCTTCACCGTCGGCGGCACGGCGAGGCCGGCCTTGGCCATCGCCGTCTGGTTCTCGACGCTGGTCAGGAAGCGGACGAAGTCGATCGCCTCCTTCGGCGCATTCTTGCCGATCGCGAAGCCGTCGCCGCCGCCCAGCACGTCCGAGGGGTCGCCGACCATGCCATCGACAGACGGGAAGGGGAAGAAGCCGAGGTTTTCGTCGTAGGTCTTGACATCAAGCGCCACTGCGCGATCGGCACCGGGTGCCCATTGACCCATCAACTCGATCGCGGCCTTGCCATTGGCCATCAGCGCCTGGTGATCGGGATAGCTGGAACCGAGGAAGCCGTTCTGGAAGGGCTGAAGGTCGATCAGCTGCTTGAGCGTCGTGCCGGCATCGATGAACGGCTGGTCGGCGAAGGTGCCCTCTCGATTATATGCCTTCTCAAAGGCGTCCTTGCCACCGAGGCGTGTCACCAGATAGACCCAGTAGAAATGACCCGGCCATTTATCCTTCTCGCCTAGCGCAATCGGGGTGATGCCAGCGGCCTTCAGCTTTTTAACGTCCTCCAGCAGGTCGTTCCAGGTTGCGGGCGGCTGATCGATGCCGGCCTGCTTGAAGAGCGCCTTGTTGTACCAGAAACCGACCATGCCGGCGTTCCATGGCACGCCGTAGCTCTTGCCGTCGAAGGTGTAGAGCGAGAGCGGTGCGGGCTGGAAACTCGCGCCCCAGCCGTTTTCCTGGAGCGCCGGAGTGAGATCTTGCACCAGCCCAGCAGCGGCGTACTGCTTCAGGACGCCGCCGCCCCAGCTCTGGAAGATGTCGGGCGGGCTGCCGGATTGCATGGCAGTCGCCAGCTTCGCCTTGAACGCCTCGTTTTCAAGCACGGTGATCTCAATCGAGACGTTCGGGTGATCCTTGACGAAGGCGTTGGCGAGGTCTTGCCAGTTGGCGCGCGCATCCGGCGCAGTGCTGATATGCCACCAAACAACCTTAACGGACCCATTACCAACCGTCGAGACCGCAGGCGTGGGCGGCGGAAGCGGCGTCGGCACTTCAGCGGTCGTCGAAGCAGCGGCAGCGGTTGGCTCTGGTGCGGCGGCGGTTGGTTCCGCTGCGGCGGTCGGGGCTGGTGCGGCGGTGGCGGGAGCGGGGGCGGCGGTGGCGGCAGTTTGCCCCGAGTCGGTCGCCGCCGTCGGCTGGGTGCTCTGCTGGGTTGGCGTCGCGCTGCCACACGCGGCGAGCAGCAGCGCGGTGAGCGTCAGCAGGATCAGGAACCGGTTTCGCATCTTCATGGCGAATCCTTTCGGTATGCTTTGGTTTAGGTAAGCATACGCCCAACGCCACAGGGCCCGTCCGCAGCCGTTGGGCGACGAGGCTGTCCGTTTAGCTCACCGCAAAGGGCGCACAGAGCCGACGAGCGTGGTCAAACGCTGTGCGCCCTTTACAGTCGACAAAAAGGAGCCGTTATTACCGGCGTGCGTGTGGTGCTTGGCACGATTGGCGCACGATTAGCTCGGTGGGGAGTACGATGCGCTCGACCTGGAGCTGTGGGTCGTCGATCAGCTTCAGCAGCATTTGGGTCGCCACGCGGCCCATCTGCTCCAGGGGCTGGCGTACGGTGGTTAGCGGCGGGTAGATCAGCGCCGCCTGCGGAATATCGTCGAAGCCAACGACCGAGAGATCGTCGGGGATGCGCAGGCCATGGTCGCGCGCGGCCTCGATCACGCCAAAGGCCATGTCGTCGTTCGAGGCGAAGATCGCCGTCGGCGGGTCGGGCAGCTCCAGCAGCGCGCGCGCCCCCGCGAACCCGGCTGAGCGCAAGAAATCGCCCTCGTAGACCAGCGTCGGGTCGGCGGCGATGCCCTGTTCGTCCAAGGCCGCTCGATAGCCGGCCAGCCGGTCGACCGCACAGCCCAGCTCCAGCCTGCCGGTGATAAAGCCGATCCGGCGGTGCCCCAGTTCGATCAGGTGGTGTGTCGCATCGTAGGCACCCCGCTGGTTGGTCGCGCCGATCGAGCGGTGCTCGTCGCCGATGCCTTGATGGTCGATCAGCACATACGGAAAGCTCTGGCGGCGCAGTGTCTCGATATAGGCCGCCGGGTCGCGCGGCAAGCTCAGCAGCAGACCTTCGGCCATGCCACGGCTGATCGTCGCGACGTAGATCGACTCCTTGGTCTTGCGGCGGTGCGTCGTGTAGAGCATCAGGTCGTATTGTACGGCGGCCAGCTCCTCGTCGATGCCGCGCAAGATCTCGCCGGTATAGCTGCTCTCCAGTCCTTGCACCAGCAGCCCGACGACCCGCGAGCGCCCGCCGGCCAAGCTGCGCGCCTGCTGGTTGGCGACGTAGCCGAGGCGCGCCATCGCCCGTAGCACGGCCTCGCGCTTCTCGGGCTTGACATGATCCTTGTTATTAATCACCCGCGAGACGGTGGCGTACGAGACGCCGGCCTCGGTGGCGACATCGAAGATAGTGACGGATTCAGAAGATGCTTCTTCGCGTGCCATTATGTTTTGCTACAGTGTGTATATCGCATTGTGATTGAAAGCACTTGCAAGAGTGTCTGTGCTTTTGGCTTTCATAGCAGGGAAAGGGTTAGTATTTCTTGTAAGCGCTTGCAGTATAGTAACATGTGATCATTTGCTTGTCAAGCGCGGGAGCGTCGCATCATTGTGGGGTATTTCCGCGAGCGGGCTCTGCCCCTCGCGCTCCCCGCTGGAGGGCCAGCGGCCCCCCAGACC
>Ga0075423_10006988_pt1 | contig 10631 bp, 7 predicted proteins | sample SoiMethybrSBSTD2_FD_80114 | JGI IMG/M metagenome (GOLD analysis project Ga0075423, IMG submission 80114) | Bulk soil microbial communities from a Populus tree surrounding site in Tennessee, USA - Soil MetaG P. TD hybrid SBSTD2 | ecosystem: Environmental > Terrestrial > Soil > Tree plantation...
CGTTCGGCGAATGATATCGAAGTGAACTCTTAGTTGCTTTTCGCTGATAATGCCGTCTTCATTGAGCGCTTTGACGATCGCGCGGTAGGATTCTTTGGCGATTTCAGGATCGACCTTCCACTCTTTTTGAATGACACCGATGGTGCCCTCGGGGTTTTCCTTGGCGTACCGAAGCCCTCTATAGAGAGCTCTCACGACTTTCTTGACTTCCTGCGGGTGCTCCTTGATGCGTTGGTCGGTGGTGGTGTAGCCATTGCTCGCGAACTCGACGACGTCGCCGACAAACGAGACTTCGTTGAATCCTTCGCGCTTGAGGACGGCTACGGCGGGCACGGGAACGATGATCGCAGCGACAGAGCCGGCTCGTAGAGCGGCCATGCGCGTCCCCTCGGCGCCGATTTGAATCAGCAGCGCGTCTTTTTCCGGTTCAACGCCATAGTGTCTGAGCGCCAGGCGCGCCGAAAGATCGGAAGTGCCGCCGAATTGGCTGACACCAATTCTCTTGTCTTTCAGCTCGGCGACGGTGCGGATATCCTTTTGCGCAACCAGATAATACATCGGCCGGTCGGCAGCGTAGAAGATCGCTTTCAACGGCAATCCCCGCGCCGCGAGCCGCAATCCTGAATCGGCAAGCCCATGGTAATGAGCCTCGCCGGCGATCAGCGCGTTGTGGGCCATCGCTGGAGCGAGACGCGGCAGCTCGATTTCGAGGCCTTCATCCTTAAAGAATCCTTTGTGCACAGCGACAAAAAGCGGCAAATAGCCCATCGAGTTTCCGGGCAGGACGAACTTGACTATCTCGGCGCTGAAAACGTTATCGACCGGCTTCAAAAAATTAATCGTGAAAGCAATGATGACAATCACGAGATAACGCGAAAAACAAAATCGCATACTTTTGAGCCTCCGACCAATTGGAAACGAATTTCTCAGTTTGTCATTCCGAGGAGCAAGGCGACGAGGAATCTCGCCCGTTCGTCAGACACCAAGCGGTATAGGGTCATTCAGGGAGTTCACCTTGAACCCGTCAAACAAACCTCAATGGAACACGCTTCCCCCATCCACGACGATGGTCTGCCCGGTCATGAAGTCACTGTCCGATGAGGCAAGAAAGACCACTGTGCCCAATAAATCTTCGGGCCTCTCGAGCCGCTTGATGGAGCGTGCCTTGAGTTGCAATTCCGTCAGCGCCTTCGGCGCGGTTTGGCCTTCATGTTCCACCAAACCTGGCGCGATGGCGTTGACACAAATGCCGTACTCGCCGACCTCGCGAGCCAACGAACGGGTCATGCCGATGAGCGCCGCCTTTGAAGCCACGTAATGCAAGAAATTGGGCGTTCCCCAGTAGGCCGTAGATGAAGAGATGTTTATGATTTTTCCGCTCCGCTGTTCTTTCATCTGCGGAAAAACCGCCTTGGCGCACAAAAACGGCCCTTTGATGTTGACCGCAGAAACGCGGTCCCATTCCTCGGCGGTGATCTGGTAAAACGGCTGTCGCTGGATGTTAATAAACATCGCCGCGTTATTGACCAGGATATCGATCCGGCCAAATGACTTTACCGTCTCCCCCGCCATTAGATTTGTGTCTTCTTCCTTGGAGACGTCGATCTTGAGCGCGAGCGCTCGACCGCCTTGCACGCGGATTTCTTCGGCGACTGTCTCTCCATCAAGAATATCGGCGATGACGACAGCCGCGGCCTCCGCAGCAAGTTTGCGGCAATACGCCGCGCCGATATGCCGCGCCCCGCCAGTAACGATGGCGACGCGCCCCTCCAGCCTCACAACAACCTCCAGGAGTGATGGAGTGTTGGAATGATGGAGTGTTGGGGGCTGGACCCATTACTCCAATACTCCAGTACTCCAATACCCCAAATTTTCATCGGAGCCCTTCCAGGTGTGTTTTGAAGTCCAACGGATTCCACCATGGCTTTATTCCCAAGGACTCGGCGATCACCCGCGCGGCGTTGTATCCCGGCGCGCCGGTGATATTACCGCCGGGATGGCACGACGAACCGCACATAAATAACCCATCGATCGGTGTCCGGTAATTTCCCCAACCGGGAAACGGCCGATTCTCCAACGCCTGATCGCCGGAATACTCACCCACCATCCAGTCGCCGCAGTACATGTTCTTATCATGCCGCTCGATATCGAGAGGGGTCGTCGAATCGGTCGACAGAATATTGTTCTCATCGAGATTGGGCGCAAAGCGCTGCCATACTGCGAGCTGTTTATCAAACCATTCTTGGCGCGCTTTATCCCAGTTCTGCGGATTGCCCCAAAGATTGTACGTCGCAAGCTGCCACATGAACGCCGTTGCCTTGCCCGGCGGCGCTTGTGTCGGGTCATGATACGACGGCGTCGCACCGTTCATGAACGGCTTGCGTGGTAATTGACCGGCGCGGCAGTCCTCGAACAAGTTACGCAATTCGGCATATTCTTCGAGGCCGACGATGTGCATGAACGAACCTGCCACCTCGGGATATTTTTCTTCAGTGATGTACTTGGGCCGTTCGTTCAATGCCAAATTAATCGCAAAAATCGGCGTCGTCTTGGAAAAACGAAAATTGGCGGCTAAATCGGCAAACCTGGGTTGAAGATTCTCCCGACCGACAAGTTTAATGAAGGTCTCCACCGGATTGACATTCGACGCGATAAACTTCCGCGCTCTAATCACCGTTCCATTTTCCAACACCACAGCCGTCGCTTGGCCGTTCTGCAAAAGAATCCGCTCTACGCCATTGGCTTCGACATAATCGATATGGTTGTGCGACATCATGTGGGCTAGATTGTCACCGAGCGCATGCGATGTGCCGCGACAGAGCTGCGGGTTGACCCCCCAGGCAATCATCGCCGGAATCAAATATCCCGTCTTCGGCGCGTCAAGCTCATAACCGCGCATTACGCCGAGAAAGCCGATGAACGCGCGCACGCGCGGGTGCTCGAAGTGTTGGAGGACGAATTCCTCCGGCGTGGTCTCGAAATATTTCAGATACTCACGACCCTCGGGAATTCTTTCCAACAGTGGCCGTTTTTCTTCGATGGCCAGCGGCACCGCGTATGTTTCAGGGAAGACGATATTTTTCACCACCGGCTGCCAGCGCGTCCAAATTTCCATGAAGGACGCCGCGTCTCTTTTGGAGAAACATTCGATGGTTTGCGCTGTCCGTTTCACATCGGCGAACCAGCCGAGATAGGTTTTGTCGAGAAAATGATGGACCACGCCGGGATCGGGCCGATAGTAATGAATGCCGAACTTTTCCAACTCCAAATCGTTAAACCACGGCAGCATCATCAGGCCGCGATGAAAAACCGAATGAATGTTGTGCCAGAAGCCGGGATAATTGCGATCCTCGTGCGAGTCCAAGCCGCCGCCCACTTCCATGTTTTTCTCGACGACCATGATCTTCTCGCCGCACTTTGCCAGATAGCCTGCGCAGATCATGCCGTTGTGACCGGCGCCGATCACGACGCCGTCGTATTCTAAGACTTTTGCCATGGCATTAGCTCCGCAACCACATGGAACATTTGGAACCACTGGAACGACTGGAACCCGCCTCGAACAGGTGTGGTTCCAATCGTTCCAGCAGTTCCATGCGTTCCAACCGTTAGTAAATCGCTAGAGCTTTAGGTCCTCTTTCATCACACGCCAGCAGTTATATCCTGAACCGGCGATCACAGCATCCGCCGGATGCATCGCCACTCCCACTTGGTATAGCCGTTGAATCGGCGTGCGGTAATCCGCGATTTGCTCGATCGGCCGCTGCTTGCCCATCTGCGTCGCAACCTTGCGCGCGACCCAAACAGAGCCGCGCCGCATGTTCGGCCAACGGCCGGAAACATAGAACGGATCCATCGCCACTTTCATTTCGATGTTTTCATCGCTCAGATTGGTTGCATAACGGCGCCAAGTTCTTAGCACCGAATCCATGAAGGTGTTCTTCAGCTTTACCCAGTCCTCCGGTCTCTTTCCCTTCAGTTGATACGGCACTGGCACATACGCCGACGCAGCGTGTTTGGCTTTCGGCGCTTGCAAAGGGTCAAAGGCCGTCGGACATATGGCGTGTAGGCATATATGTTCGGGAAATTCGCCGGCGCGAATCTCCTTCCACATCGCCTCGATGTCTGCCGGATATATCGGCCCCATATTCACGTTCATTGCCCAGCCGACCGCTGGATCGTTAGCTTCGTGCAGCGCATATCGCACCGGCGCTTTGAGCGCGAGGTGCACTTGAAAATAGGAAAACTCGTCCACTTGAATGTCTTTGACGCGTTCGAGAAAAGTGCGCGGTAGATGGTCGTCGCCAATCATTTCAACGAACGTCGAATACGGATCGGCATTCGACACGACAGCCAAGCGGGCTTTCCACTCTCTGCCGTCGCGCAGCCGTACACCGACGGCCCGGTTATCGGCGACGAGAATTTTGTCGACATGATGGACGGCGCGAATTTGTCCGCCGTTGTGGACGTAAGCGCGCTGCAGCACCTGGGCAATCGAATGGGAACCGCCGCGCGCCAGTTCGGGCTTCTCGTCGCCTGCGATCATCTTCAGAACTTCGACGCCGCCACCGGCATAATCGAGACCGACGCCACGCGGAATCGCCATTTGCGACAAGATCAGCGTTTTGACCGCATCGTTTTCAAACAACTCGTTGACCACCTGTCGCGGCGTGAGTTGCCAAAGCCGTTGAAAATCATTGCCCGCAGGTTCGGCTTCGAGTCTTTTCAAGACAGCCCCCATGTCCTGAGGCCGGGTGTAGTAGTATGGAATTAGAAATTCTTTGATGACTTTATGGAACCGATCATAGGCGGCGCGCCAGGCGTCAGCATCCTTGTGCGACAGCTTTTTGATGCTCGCTACCGTGCTGTCGAGTGACTGGTGGTGGGAAATCGATCGTCCATCATCGAGCAACAACGAACTGACCACCCCCGGCGAAACAAACTCCGCATGGTGGCCATTCACCCAGTTGAGATCCTTCCATACCGGCGAGACCTCGCGGTTGTCCTGAAAGTAAGTGAGCGTGTTGTGCCAGTATCCGGGAATAGTGATTTCTTCGCTCGCCAGCCGCCCGCCATTCTCGAGACGGCTCTCACAGATCACCGTCTTCAACCCGGCTATACCAAGGTAGGTGCCGAGAGCAAAATTGTTCTGGCCCGCTCCGATCAGAATGACATCCCATTGATCATCTATCACGCCAGTCTCCGCATTTTGCGCAAAACCGAGATTTGCCTTCTTTGAACGATTTGAACTGATTGCCTGGCTTAAATGCTAGTTCTGCAAGAAGATCTTTTTATACTCCGCCATTTTTTCCGCGAACGCTTTCTTGTCCATGTCGACCATGTCGACTAGCTCGATCTTGTCGGCATCCGGCAGCGGAGGGTAGATTCCCTTGCGTGTAACGAATTCGCCGATGCCGGCCATGATGCGTAAGGATTCCTCGCCGAGAAAGAAATCGATAAAGACTTTACCGGCGTTCGGGTGCGGCGGCTTGGCGCCAAGCGTCACCGACTGATTGTCGCCCATGAACTTGCCGAGCCTGACGTAATCGAGTGGTATGCCCTTCTTGCCATAGAAAACCACGTTCTTCAAAAACGCGATACCAATGGGAGTCTCTCCGGTCGTAATGCGTTCGCCAGCCGGAGTCAGCGACTCCACCAGGAGCGGTTTGGTTGCGGCTAAATCGCGAATAAACTTGTCCGCTTTTTCCTTGCCCATGATCTTATGCAGGCTGGCGAGCCATTGCGCTGTAGTCGTGTGCTGGCTCGGATCGGGAACAACGACCTTTCCTTTGTACTGCGGTTTGACGAGATCCTCCAGAGACTTTGGCGCCTCCGGCGGTTTGATGATTCCCGCATGATAGACAACACCGATGACGGTGCTGCGGTAGCTCGGCCCAAGATTGGGATCGATGACTTCTTTGGGAAAGGCTCGCGCGGAAGGCGAATCATATTTGGCCAAAAAGCCGTCAAGGTGGATCAACTTCATCGTCGATTCGGTCGTCAGCACGACATCGAAAAGCGGTTTTCCAGCGCGCGATTCTCCGGCAACCCTATCGGTGACTTTGTTAGACGCGGCGCGCCAATAATCGATATCCACACCCGTTTTCTTTTTAAACGCTGTGGCAATCAGATCCATCGTGTCGTTCTCGATGGACCCGTACACAACGACCTTGCCGCCTTCTTTCTTGGCCTGCTCGATCAACTTGGCGTCTTGGGCGAGAACCAAACGGAGTGAAACGATTGTTAATACCGCAAATATTGCCAATACAAAGCTATTTCGCAACATGACTAAGTCCTCCTCGAGCGCAATGACTTTCCTCAATATCGAAATGGGTCATGGATGTCCATTGTTTGTCTATGGCGTGGTGCTTTGGTATTTTAAATGGAATTAGAATCATGACGTCGCAAGAAAAGCTCAGAAATATTCGCGAAGAGCTCAAACAAATGTTCCTGGAGCGCAGCGATTTGATCGACGGCGCGCTTGCGGCTCTGCTCTCTTCGCATCACCTACTTATCATCGGACCTCCGGGGACGGCGAAGTCGATGCTGGCCGACGAGCTCTGCCGGCGCATCGAAGGGGCCGATTATTTTCAGTGGCTGCTTACCCGTTTTACTACGCCCGAAGAAATTTTTGGCGCGGTCAGCTTAAAGGCATTGGAGCAGGACGACTATCGCCGCGTCACCGCTGACAAATTGCCAGAGGCACACATTGCCTTTTTGGATGAGATATTCAAGGCCAACTCAGCTATTTTAAATGCGATTCTTACTTTAATTAATGAACGGCTGTTTCACAACGGCAAAACCGTCACGCGGGTGCCCCTGTTAACATTGTTCGGCGCCAGCAACGAATTGCCGGAAGAAGAAGAGTTGACCGCGCTTTACGATCGCTTTCTAGTGCGCTTTGTCGTCAACTACATCACCGAAGATTTTCGCTTCTTGAGAATGCTCGAATCGCAGGCCCAACCTTCACGTACCTGCATGACGTTGATGGAATTAAACGAACTGCAAGACCAGGTGCGCAACGTTCCCATCCCTTCTCATGTGTACCGCGGCATCGCCGATATTCGCCGCGAGCTCAACAAAAAAAATATTCAGGCTTCCGATCGGCGCTATCGACAGTCGCTGGGTTTGCTCCAAGCCTATGCTTTTCTCCTAGGAGACAAGGCAGTTCAAGAAAAAAATCTATTTTTCTTGGAACACGTCCTATGGCGCGACCCGGCGGAGCGCGAACAGGTGCGAAACACTATCCGCGAGTTACTGCTGGGCTACGAAGAGGAGATTACCGAGTTGCTTTATGAATCCCGCGAGATTCGCGACTCGGCCCTCCAGCCGGGCAGGAGCAGTGACGAGCGCGCCCGCGCCTTGATCGAGCTTCATACGAAACTGAGAAACATTATCACCAAGGTCGACCAAATAATGGAGAAGGCCAAGCGCCTCGGCCGGCCGTTGGATCGGGTGCACACCGTGCGTAACGAGATCGAGCAACTGCAGAAAGAGATGCTGGAGCAGTTCTAATGCCGCCCAAGCGCACGAAGAAAGCGCCGATCAAAAGGCTTTTTCAGCCTCTGCCAAAAAACACTTTTTGGCTTGAACACGACGCCTACGATCGGCGCGTTTGGGGCCATCTCCGTTCTGAGTCGCCATCCCTACGTGAAGTGGAAGAGAAAGGAACCGCGCTGCTGCCCCACTTCGGCTCCTTGCTGCAGGACATCTTTTGTCTCCTATTCAAGTACAACATCAATTACCAAGCCGAAGCCAAGGTTTTACCGAGCGCGTTGCTGAATGAGAAGTTTCTACGCGCAATCCACCAAGGCGCCCAATACGATTTCTTGCGCGAACAAACCTTGCTCAACGAAGCCCACGCCGGTCTGTCGACCTTAATACTCGGTGAAAGACTGCTGGCGTTGGTACGCGAGGAAAAATTCCTCACGCGTCGAGACTTGCGCGATCTCTGGGACATTCAAAAACAAGAGGAGTTGGTCGGCGAAAAGATCGAAGAATACGAAAACGCCGATACCATCCCGGAAGATCAAATGTCCGAGGAGGGTAAAAAGGCATTACAAAAAGCCAGAGAACGTATGGGCGGCGAAGTCCAAGGCGCCGAAGCTTTGCTCCGCCACAAAACCCGGCAACTCAAGGAAGATCTCAAACAGATCGAATCTCAAGCAACCAACCGCCTCCAGGCAGAAACCATTAAGGTCGCTCAGGAGCTCGAAGACGCCACGGAAGAAGCCGAAACCTGGGGCAACACGATCGGCACCGGCGAGCGCACACCGCCCGGCCAAAAGCTCGAGCTCGGTCGCCGGCTCGCCGGCAACGAAAAGCTCAAGAAGCTCGCGCGCATGGTCGGACGCATGAAATTCCACGCCCAAGCGCTGCGCAAGAAAGTATTCGAACGCTCCAGCGAAGAGTTACTTGAAGTCGAGCAAGGCGACGCCTTGCATCGCCTACTGCCCCATGAACTACTGAGTTTACATCATCCGGTCTTGCGAAGAGATTTCTACCGCCGCTTTCTCGATCAGGAGCTGATTCAATATTCGCTCCGCGGCGTCGAAGAAAAAGGCAAAGGCCCGATGATCGTCTGCCTCGACGGCAGCTCGTCGATGTCCGGCGACAAAGAGATCTGGTCGAAAGCCGTGACCTTGACTTTGTTGGAAATCGCCCGCAAACAACGCCGGTTATTCCGTTCGATCTGTTTCTCTTCTGCCGAAACTCCATTGCAAGTCCTCGATATGAACCCACGAGACCGCTATGAAGTCGAGACCAAGACCATCATGGATCTGGCGGAATACTTTCCCGGCGGTGGCACTGATTTTCAGAAGCCGCTCGACGCCGCACTGGACTGTCTGCGCCAGTCGCGTTTCAAGAAGGGCGATATCATTTTTATCACCGACGGCGAATGCCAGGTCGACCCGGAATGGGCGGAAGGGTTTCGCGAGGAGAAAGAAAAACTCGGCTTCTCCTTCTTCTCGATCTTGATTGATATGGGCCCCGCTTCGTTAGGCACATTGAAGGAATTCAGCGATCGGATCTCGACGATCAAGCAGTTAACGGGCGATCAGGCTAAAGAGATCTTTGTGAAGTTTTGAGACAATGGTCAACTCGGTGCTGTTTTGGTTCGAGATTACACATCCCACTCCCCCGCGATGAGCCGTGGTATCACCGGCTGCAAGATCCGGTACGACAACCCCCAAAGCCGGTGCTCACCAATGTGGTAAAATGAAACCCGCTCTGCCTTGTGCCAATTCGGAAAGCGGCCGATCATTTTATCGTGCGCATCCGGCCGGGTAAGCTCCCGGAGTTTTATATCGAGTATTTGTGCGATCTCGCGCTCCGCGATCCGCCACTGATTCGGCAGGTGGATACGCGCTAGATATGGAAATACCCGATAGCCCGTCGTTCGAGTTTGCTCCATTGGCAATTCGGCGAGCACATCGCTTCGCTCGACGACCAGCCCAAGTTCCTCGCGAACTTCCCGCAACGCGGTATCGAGCATCGTCTCATCTTTCGGATCTCTCTTGCCGCCTGGAAAAGCGATCTGTCCGCCGTGCACACCACCTGGCTTGCGCAGAATCATGACGATGTGTAGCTCGCCGTCTTGCGACCGATAAACGGGAATCAGCACTGCAGCATCGATCATATGCGGGTTGATGACGCCTTCACCACGGCAATGCTAACGTGAGAGTTTGGCATATAAGCCGATATATTTATTTTTGTCCGTGTACATCGGTGCCAACGTTTGCGCGGACATAGAGATAAAAAAGCAGAAAGGCCGGCGCCACCCAAAAATACCAAAAATCGTTTCTTACGAATACCTTGGCAACGATTAATATCGCGCCAAACACCCCATGAATGCCGATCACCAATCTTTGATGCTGTTTCCTTTCACTTCGCGCCGTCCATACGGCGCACTGGATCACCGCCGGCAACAGGACAATATGATCAAATGTCCAAGCGAAGCTGGCCGTTGCCACGGAAACGAGGAGAATAAGAGGTATTTCGAAAATCCAATTCCATGTGGCCGCGCGACGCGACCAGTACCATGGAAACCAAATTGCCCCGGCGATCGTCGGCAACCACCGAATCCACATGCCGGAGATTGCTAGAAGCTCTCCGAGCGCGGTTCCCAAGCTCGGCGTTGCCCAATCCAGGGGACGCAAAACCGTACCGGCTCCGATCAATTGGATATACTGAGAATAGATTGCTGAATTGAACACTAGCGGAATCGATACCACGATGGCTCCGGCGACGATGAGACCTGCGAGTAGTCTCCACTGGCGTTCGTTAACTATCCACAAAAACAGCGCTAGCCAGAGCAAGTACAAGAGATGCGGCTTTATCGAAACAAGGGTCACGCTCGTTCCTGCCAGTACCCATAATCTCTTCCTAACAAAAATTAGAAATCCGAGCAGGCCCAATAAGATCAGTGGTCCTATTTGACCTAACAAGAGAACAAAATATGTCGGGGCGAAGGTTAAGACGGAAAGCCACGCGTAACGGGGCTTTCTAGGATCTCCACCGTAAACTTGCCACAGCCAGTGTGAGCCGATAAAGACAATCAGGGTGTGAAACAAAAACCAGACGAACTGTGCGGTGTCATAGTCAACCAATCCGAACGGGAACGTAAACGATAG
>Ga0075423_10006993_pt1 | contig 10623 bp, 8 predicted proteins | sample SoiMethybrSBSTD2_FD_80114 | JGI IMG/M metagenome (GOLD analysis project Ga0075423, IMG submission 80114) | Bulk soil microbial communities from a Populus tree surrounding site in Tennessee, USA - Soil MetaG P. TD hybrid SBSTD2 | ecosystem: Environmental > Terrestrial > Soil > Tree plantation...
ACCTGTCTGCCTGGAACGTCGAGGCCACCTCGCCAACTGGATCCGGCGCAGAGCAGCTTTGGCGCCAGGACGCGATGGACGCATTGCTCGCCCAGCCCGTTGCTGGATGGCTCTTCGTCGCAGGCTGCGCCTCAAATCAAGGCTCGTTCTACGACCGCTTCGACGCCGTCGTGCTGTTCAGCGTGCCGCGCGAGGTCATGCTCCAGCGCATCGCCACCCGGTCAACCAACCGCTACGGCAAGCGTGATCACGAGCAGCAACGCATCTTGGCGGATCTGAAGGCTGTGGAGCCGCTTCTGCGGGCAACTTCGACGGTAGAGATTGTGACAACGATCCCCGTAACTGAGGTTGTTGACGCACTCGAATCCATAGCACGCCGAGCCGATGACGGGGCCGCCCGTCGTTTCACACATCCTTGACACCCGTCCTGCAGACCGACCGGGAAGTGCAGCCGTGGCGGCAACGGGAAAGCCCAGCGGCGGTGGGTGACTTACGTTCCGTATGACCCGTCCTTTGAAACCCCGGACCCTGATCGGGAGTTGGTCGCCGAAGGATGTAGGGTCCCGGGCCGTCAGTCCTGGGCATTAGGGTGCCTGGGTGTTGTCCGTTGCGCTCGCCGCCCTATCTGGACTGATATGGGGTGTCGGCGATTTCTCGGGCGGCAAGGCGACCCAGCGCGCTGCCGTGCTTCCGGTTGTCTGGGTCTCAAAGCTCGTGAGTTTGCCGCTGCTCGCGATCTATCTGGTCGCGACGTACGTGCCGGTGACGCCGATCGGTCTGGCCTGGGGTGGGTTGGCTGGGATCGCGGGCGTCGTCGGCTTGGTGCTGTTCTACCGAGCCCTCTCGGCAGGCGCGATGACGGTCGTGGCGCCGGTGACCGGCGTGACCTCAGCTGCCATTCCGGTCGTTGTCGGACTCGTCGCCGGTGAGCGTCCCTCTCCATCACGGCTGCTTGGCGTCGGCTGCGCTCTCGTGGCAATCGCGCTGGTGAGCCTTGCGCCGCATCCCGCCGGACGGCGCCAAGTGGTCAGCCGAAGACTCGTCGCAGCCGCGCTGGGCGCGGGCACCAGCTTTGCGCTGTTCTTCATTCTGCTCGCGGTAGCAGGCAAGGCGGCGGGCAGTTCAGTCGGGCTATGGCCGATCGCTGGTTCACAGCTCAGCTCGGTGGTCATCCTCGCGTTGCTCTTGATGATGACCCGACCCGGACCCTGGCCGCATCAAGCTACGTTGGGCTGGACGATAGTTGCCGGGCCGTGCGACATGACGGCGAACGTGCTCTACCTGCTGGCCACCCGCGGCGGCGATCTGAGCATCGTCGCGCCGATCGCCGCGCTTTACCCCGTAACAACCGTCATCTTGGCCCTGATCATCGAGCACGAACGGCTGCGTGGAATTCAAGTAGCTGGGCTGGTTCTCGCGCTGGCAGCCCTGGTGCTCGTCAGCAGATAATCGATCATTTTGCGCCCGGCGTCCTGGATCGCGCCTGTAGCCTCTCAGCGGAGGCAGACGTGCACGCAAGCTTCGAATATCCCCATCGCATCGCGATGATCAGCATGCACACGTCCCCACTCGCCACTCCAGGCGTAGGTGATGCCGGAGGGCTCAATGTGTACGTCGCGGAGTTGGCTCGGCGGCTTGGCGAGCGCGGACTGAAGGTGGATGTCTTCACCCGGCGAGACACACCCGACCTACCAGACATCGTCGATGTCCATGAACACACCCGCGTCATTCACCTCAAAGCTGGGCCAGCGGAATATGTCGCCAAGGAAGCATTGCCCTTACTGACCGAGGAGTTCTGCGCCGAGCTGGAAGCGCGGCTTGACGATCATGACCTGATCCACTCCCACTACTGGCTGTCCGGTGTCGTCGGTCTGCAGCTCAAGCACCGGCATGGTCTCCCGCTGGTGCACACCATGCACACCATGGCTCGGGTGAAGAACTCCAACCTCGGAGGAGGCCAGTCGGCCGAGCCAGATGTACGGCAGCGCGGGGAGTCCGCCATCGTCCACGGAGCCGACGTACTCACGGCGAGCACCAGCGACGAATCCGCCGAGCTTCGCAGCCACTATGGCGCCTGCAACGGACACATCGTGATCGTGCCGCCGGGCGTCGACCTCCGCACCTTCCATCCCTGCAACCAGCCCAAGTCACGCGCGCAGTTCGGCGTGGCACAGGACATTCAGGTGATCTTGTTCGTCGGCCGCCTGCAGCCGCTGAAGGCACCCGACGTATTGATCAGGGCCGTGGCCGAGCTGGTGCGACGCGACCCAGAGCGTCGTGATCGGTTGCAGTTGATCATCATCGGCGGCCCGAGCGGCTCCGACCCAGAGTGGTCGACGACCCTCAGTCCGTTGGCAGTTGATCAAGGCATCGAGGACATGGTGGACTTCCGGCCGCATTCAGCGCGCTCCGAGCTATTTCGCTGGTACTGCGTATCCGATGTGGTAGGGGTGCCTTCCTACAACGAGTCCTTCGGACTCGTCGCGCTCGAGGCACAAGCGTGCGGGCGCCCGGTCGTTGCGACCGATGTGGGCGGTCTGCGGCACACGGTCCTTGATCACTACAGCGGTCTACTGGTGAAAGGGCATAACGAACGCGACTGGGCCGATGCTCTCGCAGAGATTCTCGATGATCATGATGAAATGATCACGATGGGGGTCAACGCAGCAGCGCACGCGGCGACGTTCAGCTGGGACAATACGGCTGCCGCCACGCTGCAGGCCTACCGCACTGCCGTTACGGGCTCGGTGCCGACGGTCGGAGCTCCAATCTCCCGCTAGGCTGTGCTCCTCGCACGGCTTTCGGTCTCAGTATCGACGTCTGCGGCGGTCAACGGCGTTGCGAGATTTTCCAGTGTCTGGCGCTCAGCCTTCACTCCGAAGATCGCTTCGATCACCCCGCCGGCGTGGCTCGGGCAGTTCGCCGTCCTCGGCGCGCACCTGTACGTCGATCTCCGCGACGATTCGATCACCCTCGCGCTCTCGGCCATGGATGAACAGCCAGCGCGGATTCTCTCGCACATGCCGCGGACGATCAGCACCCCGAGCGCACGGATTGCACCCAGACCGCATGCCAGTCGCCAGCCGAGCGAGGGATCGACTTTCGTCGGGTCCAGCAGCGGGATCGTGAGTAGTGCTCCACCGACCGCGCCCACCCGAGCCGCGGTCTGCGCTGAACGAGAGGTCTGTCGGCTAATTGACGCCCCAGAAGACTCTCTCCACGACCTGCCTGGCTCGACGTGTCACACGGCGATAGTCGGCCAGCAAGTGCGAGGACTCCCCTGGGCCGTAGCCGAGCAGCTCGGCCAAGCTGGCCAGTTCGCGGTTGTCGCCGGGCAAGGAATCTGAGCCACGGCCGCGCATCAGCATGATCTGATTACGAATCCGGCTGGCGAAGATCCACGCCGCCTCCAAATGTCCAGCATCCATCGCATCGATGACCCCGGCATCACAGGCGGCCCGCAAGGCTGCGATGGTTTGGGTCACCCGTAGCGCGGGAAGCCGGTAAGCGTGCTGGAGCTGGAGGAGCTGTACGGTCCACTCGACATCGGCGATGCCACCAGGCCCTAGTTTGGTGTGCTTCGCTGGGTCGGCCCCTCGCGGGAGTCGTTCGGCCTCAACGCGGGCCTTTAGCTTGCGTATCTCGATCAGCTGCGATGCGCTCAGTCCACCCTCCGGCCAACGACGTGCATCGATCTCTGCCATCAAGATCTTGGCAAGCTCCTCGTCGCCGGCGAGTCCGTCGGCGCGGACCAGCGCCTGGAGCTCCCAGGTGGAAGACCAGCGGCTGTAGTAGTTGCGATACGCGGTCAGCGACCGAATCAATGCACCTCCCTTGCCCTCAGGCCGTAGGTCAGCATCGATGCTCAAGGCCGGATCGGCGCTCGGTCGGGTCAGCAATGTCCGCATCTCGTTGATCACAGCGGTCGCGACCTTGATCGGGTCGTTGTCAGCGTCAGTGCCGTCCTCCATGACGAACATGGCATCGGCGTCCGAGGCATACGACATCTCCCGCCCACCCCAACGGCCCATCGCGATGACCGCGATCCGCGGTACCGACTCGCTGGCTGCTTCCCGCGCCACCGCGAGAGCGGCATCGATGGTCGCCGACGCCAAGTCGGTGAGCGCCGCGCCCGTGATGATCACGTCGTGCTCACCGAGCAGATCACCGGCTGCGATCCGAAACAGCTCGCGTCGACGAATCGCACGAATCGCCTCGACTGCGGCTACGCCGTCGCTTTGCCTGCCCGCAGCGGCGTGCATCTCCGCCTTCAGCTCGGCCAGTGATCGCGGTCGTAGCTCTTGATCATCGGCGAGCATCTGCACTGTCTGCGGAGCACGCTTGAGCAGCGCAACCGCGTACCGGCTGGAAGCCAGGATGCGGGCGATGCGCTCAGCCATCGCGCCCTCGTCACGAAGCGCGCGTAGGTACCACGGAGTGGTGCCCAATGCCTCTGAGACCTGCCGGAACGCCAGCAGGCCATGATCGGGATTCGGCGCTCCGGCAAACCAGCCGAGCATTGCCGGCAACAGCTGGCGCTGAATCTCGGCCTGCCTGGTAACGCCTTGGCTGAGTGCGGCTATGTGGCGCAGCGCGGCCGTCGGATCGGCGTAGCCAAGGGCCCTCAGCCGGTCGAGTGCCGCGTCGGTGGTCAGCCTCAGCTCATTGGACGGGATCTTCGCCACCGCGTCGAGCAGCGGCGAGTAGAAGAGCCGTTCATGCAGCCGGCGCACCCGTTGCGCGGTATGCCGCCAGGTGCTCAGGAGTTCATTCACCGGATCCTTGTAGCCGAGCGAACGTCCCAGTCGGCGAAGATCATGATCATTGTTCGGCAGCAGATGGGTACGGCGCAGGTTGTAGAGCTGGATGCGATGCTCGAGGGTTCGGAGGAAGCGATAGGCCAAGGCAAGCCCTTTGCCGTCCTCGCGGCCAACATAGCCGTTGTCGATCAAGGTCTTCAGTGCTGGCAGGGTCGCGCGCGTCCGGAGCCGCTCGTCCACCCGGCCGTGTACCAGCTGCAGGAGCTGGACAGAGAACTCGACATCCCGTAAGCCACCCTCACCGAGCTTGAGCTCGCGACCTTGATCACGCGCCGGAATGTGCGCCACCACTCGTTTGCGCATCGCCTGGCTGTCGGCAACGAAGTTCTCGCGCTCGGCGGCCACCCAGACCATCGGCGCCACTAGATCAACAAAGGCTTGCCCAAGTTCTAGATCACCGGCAGCCGGCCTGGCTTTGAGCATCGCCTGGAACTCCCAGGTCTTCGCCCACCTCTCGTAATAGATGCGATGGCTCGACAGCGTGCGTACCAACTGGCCTGCCTTTCCTTCCGGTCGGAGTGCAACATCAACCTCCCAAATCGTTCCGGCAGCAGTATGGGCCGAGCAGATCCGGGTCATCTCTGCCGCCATACGCGTGGCTATCTGCACTGCCTGGTCGTTGGTCACCAGAGGCTCACCGTCAGAGCCCAGCACGGGCTCTGCGACGAAGAGCACATCGACGTCGCTGACGTAGTTGAGCTCCTGAGCACCGCATTTGCCGAGTCCCACGACAGCGAGGCGAGTCTTCAACGCGTTCTCACCGAGCTTGAGTCGGCTGATCGACAGCGCCGCCTCCAGGGTGGCGTCGGCGAGGTCTGAGAGCTCGTCGGCTATGTCAGCAACCGCTTCGAGCGGCTCGGGCGCACACAGGTCGCGAGCGGCAATGCGAAGTAGCGCTCCGCGATAGGCAATGCGCAGCCCATCTCCTGTGGGATCGGTAGCTATCGGTATCGGGGACTCGTAGTCGGCGCCTGCCGCTTCCAGCAGCTCCCGACGTAGTGCTGCTGCAGACAGCTGGGCCAGCTCGCCCTCGAGCAGATCAATGTGCTCCGGGTGAGCGATCAGATGGTGAGCGAGTCTGTTGCTGCCACCCAGGACCATGATCAACTGGCGCGCCAGCACAGGCGCAGCAGCCAACCGTGACATCAGGCCTGGCACGCGATCGCAGAGCCGGTCCAGAGCCATCAGGGCATGGTCTGGATCGGCAGATTGGGCGAGCACATCGAGCAGCAACTCGTGCTCGTCCTCCCAGTGATCGATGACGCGCGCCGCCGCCTCCGCGTCGACGAAGCCTCGCCGCGCGAGTGTGCCCCGTGTCGTCTCGATCCGGATCATCTCTTCGATGCTATTTCGTCTCTGCTCCCCCGGCCCAGGAGACGGGCGTCAGGCCGGCATGACGAACATCCGCCGCGCCGCTCTCTGATAGCGTCACGGCGGAGGTCGTCAATGGTGGCAACGGCACGGGCGCGGCCGCAGGAGGCACTGCTGGAGCAGTCGCGAACGGTCCTCGAGTGGTTGCACGGGTTGCCGCAGGAGGCGTTTGAACGCCCCACAGTGTTGCCGGACTGGACTCTGCGACAGCTCACCGGCCACCTCGTCCTTGTTCATGTCGGCCTTACATCGTCCGTCGATCAGCGGACCAACGAAGCAGCGGTGCCAATCCATGAGTTCGTGACCCGCTATCGCCGTGATGTCGAGATGATCATGGCGGCAACACTCGAGGCATCCGCCGGGCTCTCCGGCCCCGAGGTCGTGGCACGTCTGGAGTCGGCAGTTGATGATCTTGCGGTTCGGCTTGAGGCAGGCGTCCGGCCGGCTCAGGTGATCATGACACGACGGGGGCCCACGACAACCGAGGACTTTCTTGCGACCCGAATCGTCGAGCTCGTGGTTCACACCGACGACCTCAATCGATCAGTTCCGGAGACTGCTTCAGCGGCATTGCAGAAAAACGCACTCGCTCGGTGTACTCGTACGCTCGGGGGCATCCTCGCCGCTCAGCGTCCCGGCCGCTCCGTCGAGGTGAGGGTGCCGCCGTACGCAGCAGTGCAGTGCGCGATCGGCGATCCTGGACCGACCCATACCCGCGGGACACCGTCGAATGTGGTCGAAACCGACCCGCTGACCTTCCTGCGGCTCGCAACCGGCCGCATGGCGTGGGCCGATGCGGTAGCTGACGGGTCAGTCCACGCGTCTGGTCTGCGCGCCAATCTCGCCCCTGTACTCCCCCTTCTCTCCTGACACTCTCCACTTGTCAGAATTTGAGTGCCACATGGTGTGTGCTGAAACTCTTCGACACGTTCGTCGCGGTATCGTTCGGCAGCTCAAGCACGGCAGCATGGCCGAACGCCAGCGGCCTTTTCTCCGACTTGCTGTTCTTGCATCGCGACAACCCGATCATGCGCCCGCTCTACCAGTGGGAGACCTTGGGACAGACCACCCTCGCACCCCAGCTATCTCTAGCTGGCACTCAGGCGATCAAAGTACGGGGAGGAGGCGGGTCAGCTCCAACGGCGTCACCTGTCGCCGGTACTCCTCGAACTCAGCACGTTTGTTGCGAAGGAAGAAGTCGAAGACGTGCTCGCCGAGCGTCTCGGCAACCAGTTCGGACTGCTCCATCTTGTGAATGGCCTCGTCCAGGTTGCGTGGCAGCGGCGAGATTCCCAGGGCCTGCCGTTCTCTTTCCGTGAGAGACCAAACATCGTCCTCCGCACCCTCGGGCAGCTCGTACTCACCTTCGATGCCGGCCAGACCCGTCGCGAGGATGAGCGCAAAGGCCAGGTAGGGATTGGCGGCGGAATCGATCGAGCGCAGCTCGACCCGAGCCGAGGATCCCTTGTTTGGCTTGTACATCGGCACCCGAACGAGCGCGGAACGGTTGTTGCGTCCCCAGCAGATGTAGCTGGGCGCCTCGCCGCCGCCGGCCAGCCGCTTGTAGGAGTTGGTCCACTGGTTGGTGACCGCGGTGATCTCGGCGGCGTGCCGGAGCAGGCCGGCGATGAAGTAGCGACCGATCTTAGACAGGTGATGTTCCGCGCTCGCGTCGTAGAAGGCGTTGGTGTCGCCCTCGAAGAGCGACATATGCGTGTGCATGCCAGACCCCGCGTGCTCGGTGAACGGCTTGGGCATGAACGAGGCATGAATGCCCTGTGATAGCGCAACCTCCTTGACGACCACGCGGAAGGTCATCAGATTGTCCGCTGTAGACAGCGCATCGGCGTAGCGAAGATCGATCTCCTGCTGGCCTGGGGCGCCCTCGTGATGGGAGTACTCGACCGAGATTCCCATCTGCTCCAGCATGGTGATCGCGCGCCGCCGGAAGTCGCTTCCCAAGCTTTGCGGCGTGTGATCGAAATAGCCCGACTGATCCACCGGAACGGGAGCCTTACCTGCCTTGAAATGGCCCTTGAAGAGGAAGAACTCCACCTCGGGGTGGGTATAGAAAGTGAATCCGAGATCAGCGGCCTTCTTGAGTGCGCGCTTGAGCACATAACGCGGATCGGCGTAGGACGGTGAGCCGTCAGGCATGGTGATGTCGCAGAACATCCGGGCGGTGGCCGGGCTGGTGTCCCGCCATGGCAGGACTTGGAATGTCGCAGGGTCAGGATGCGCCAGCATGTCGGACTCGTAGACCCGCGCAAAACCCTCGATCGCCGAACCGTCAAAGCCCATGCCCTCGGCGAAAGCTCCCTCGAGTTCGGCTGGCGCGACAGCGACCGATTTCAAGAACCCCAGAACATCGGTGAACCACATACGGACGAACCTGACATCGCGCTCTTCAATGGCCCGCAATACGAACTCGGTTTGCTTGTCCACGGCGCCCAGTCTGCCGTCCACGATGTAACGGCAGCGTTACGACATGACCAGTCCGGCTTCGCGTCGTAGTCTCGATTCGTGCCTCATCTACGGATCGCTATGGCCCAAGTCAACGCCACCGTGGGGGATATCTCGGCCAACGCCGATCTCGTGATGGACTGGTCGAAGCAAGCAGCCGATGCCGGCGCGCACCTGGTGTTGTTCCCCGAGATGATGCTCACCGGCTACCCGGTCGAGGACCTTGCGCTACGGCGCAGCTTCGTCGAGGCCTCCCGAACCTCGATCAGTCGCCTCGCCGATCGCCTGCTCGACGCCGGCCTTGGTGATCTTGTCGCTGTCGTCGGCTACCTGGACCGCACCGACGAGTCCGACCACCCAAAGGACGGACACCCACAAAACGTCGCCGCCGTCCTCCACCAGGGCACGGTCGTCTGTTCCTACGCCAAGCATCACCTCCCCAACTACGGGGTCTTCGACGAGTTCCGGTATTTCAAGCCCGGCAACGAACTTCACGTGGTCCGCATCCGCGGCATCGACGTTGCCATTGCCATCTGTGAGGACCTCTGGCAGGACGGCGGACCCGTGGCCGCGACCGCCGAGGCAGGCGCCGGCCTCTTGGCCGTGATCAACGCGAGCCCGTACGAGCGGGAGAAAGACGACGTACGCGGAGACCTGGTCAGGCGGCGCGCTCGGGAAGCAGGCTGTCCGCTTGCCTACGTCAATCTCGTCGGCGGACAGGACGAGCTGGTCTTCGACGGTGACACCATGATCGCTCGCGAGGACGGCACCATCGTGTTACGCGCGCTGCAGTTCGTCGAAGATCTTGTGGTTGCCGATCTTGATCTTGCTCCTGGCGCAACATCGCTGCAGAGCGAACGTGCGGCCGGTACGGTTCCCGCCGAACCCGGTCAGAGTGGCATGATCATTCGGCGCCATCACATCTCCGATTCAGGTGACGAACCTACCGAGTTGATCACGCCGACTGTTGCGAAGCCACTCGAGGCGATGGCCGAGATCTATCTCGCCCTCGTCATGGGCCTGCGTGACTACTGTCACAAGAACGGGATCGAGCGGGTCTATCTGGGGCTCTCCGGTGGCATCGACTCATCGCTGGTCGCGACGTTGGCGTGTGATGCGCTGGGCGCAGACCAGGTTTACGGCATTTCCAATCCCAGCGCCTACTCCTCTGAACACTCCAAGAGCGACGCGGCTGATCTTGCCGCGCGAACCGGCTTGCATTTCCTGACGGTGCCGATCGCTCCAGCTGTCGATGCCTTCCACCAGATGCTTGATCTGGATGGCGTCGCGGCAGAAAACCTGCAAGCGCGAATCCGCGCTGTGATCTGGATGGCCGAATCCAACCAGCATCCGCCCTCGATCGTGCTTGCCTGCGGCAACAAGAGCGAGCTGGCCGTCGGTTATAGCACCATCTACGGCGATGCCGTCGGCGGCTACGCGCCGATCAAGGACGTACCCAAGACATGGGTCTGGAAACTCGCACGGTGGCGAAACGAGCAGGCGCTACTGCGGGGCGAGACCCCGCCGATTCCGGAGAATTCGATCACCAAGGAGCCGAGCGCCGAGCTGCGTCCGGGTCAGAAAGACACCGACTCGCTGCCCCCGTACGAGCTCCTCGATGACGTCCTGGACGACTATGTGGAAGGCGACGCCGGCCACGAGGAGATCGTCGCCATGGGATTCGACCCCGAGTTGGCGGATCGAGTGATCCGGATGGTGGATCGCGCGGAGTACAAGAGACGGCAATATCCCCCGGGCACCAAGATCAGCTTCAAGGCATTCGGACGCGATCGGCGATTGCCGATCACCAATGGCTGGCGCGAAGGCCGTTGAGGTGAGCTCACTTCCCTTTCCTGACGTCGGGGCGATCAGGTACGGCCTTGTTTAGGTAGCAGGGACGTGGCAGAGAGCCGGCCTGGCTGGCACCCCGACCCTGCAGGAGTTCCGGGCCGCTTCCGCTACTGGGACG
>Ga0075423_10006994_pt1 | contig 10622 bp, 5 predicted proteins | sample SoiMethybrSBSTD2_FD_80114 | JGI IMG/M metagenome (GOLD analysis project Ga0075423, IMG submission 80114) | Bulk soil microbial communities from a Populus tree surrounding site in Tennessee, USA - Soil MetaG P. TD hybrid SBSTD2 | ecosystem: Environmental > Terrestrial > Soil > Tree plantation...
AAGACCGGACGATGGAACTGAAAGGCGAGGTCGCGGGCAATAAAATTGAGATCCCCGCCGATCTTGGTTGGCAGCGTCGCCGTTAATAGCCCGTGAACCAGCAGGCGACCGTGCGCGTCGGGCGTTACGTGGTGCGCACCCGCGTCACCAGATAAGCGGCTGAAGTGATCAATCTCTTCCAGCGTGAAGCTGCGCTCCCACGAAAATACGTCGCCAACTTGCATCAGGACACCTCATATCTGCTTTTTCAGCTCCGCTATTTCTTTCTTGAGATCCTCAAGCTCAGTTACTATTTCTGGTTCGGTGCTGTGGCCTTTCCTGGCATTTTGCAGCTCAAGTTGCTCAAGACGGCGTTGTTTTTCGCGTAGGAGTAAGCGCTTAAACCTGATTTCTTCATTGTCGGGAACGGCTCCATCTATGAGCAGATCGGCAGCCCCTATGCCGGGCAAGGGCAGGCCGCAGCGCGCGCATGCACGTTGGCCTGCGCGCACCGATGTACCGCAGTCGGGGCACGTCAGAGTTGGCGCAGCGGCGGGCTGCGGGCGGGTGTTGGCGACGATCTGCTCCACGTTTTCGAGCCTGGCAGCGTGCCCGCCAATGGCTTCGACTTTGGTCGTGCCCGTCGGATTCTCGACACGCTGCTTTAACCCGCTGATCGTGCCCTGATCGCCGACCTTCGCGACCAGATGAATATCGGCGATCATCCGGCGCAGCTCGATCTGCACTGCGGCCCAGTCGGCCTGGGGGTCGCGCAGGGCGGCGGCGTAGCGCGGAGCGATCACGGCGAGTGGCCCGCCCGCGTCGCGCATCCCGCGCTCCAGCGCCGCGATCAGATCCGTCCGCGTGGCGTCCGGCAGCGCCTGCGTCAGCTCGGGTCCGGCGTAGGCCAGCGCCGCAGCGGCCAGCGCTGCCACATCAGGGTCGTTCTGGGTCAGACCGTGCGCAATCGCGTCGGCGCGTGCGTCGTCATCCACCGCTTCAAGGATCGGCTGGATCAGCGCCGAGGTCAGGTTGGCGGCGATGTTGCCGAGGACGATCCCCAGGCCCGAGGCGGCAAACGCCGGCAGGCCAATCACCGCGCCTAGCGTGACACCGACGCCGCCGGCCAGCAGCGCCGCTGGCGCGACGCGGGCGAGCCGGCGCGCGGCCGGGTCGTCGAACCATGTGCTTAGACGGGTTCGCAGATCGGCCATAACACCCTCCTTAATGAACGATCCTCATCCTTCGCAGCGTGAACACGACCTGACTCACTCGCTTCGGTTAACGGCGCAACCCGATCGATCGCATCAGCCTATCAAACAATGGCACAGCCGTTGTGCCAGTCGCATGGGACGGTTCTACTGGGTTCAAATCGTTGGTTGATGGTCTTGAGACAGGCTCTGCATCCGCTACCTTGATGATGTTGGGTGGCAGGTAGATTGATGCCTGTGCAAGACGCCGCGCGAAGCTCGGGCTGATAGAGTGGGATCTCATTTGTCCGACGATCTTCCCTCGTTCGTCCAGACCAGTCTGTAGGAAAGAGAAGAGCGTCTGTAGCTTGTAATCTCCTCCGCGTACTGGAAGTACTTCGGTGATGGCTACAAGCCGACGTGATCCATCGGGCAACCGATTCTGTTGAACTATCAAGTTTATCGTTGCGCCTATGAACGCTCGCAGATAGGTGACTGGAAGATCTGGGTGGTTCATTTTGATCAGCATCTCCAGTCGCTCAAGTGCGTTCTCGGGGCTGTCGGCGACCATCATCATCATCATGCCATCGTGCCCCTGATCGATGATCTGTAGCGCATCCAGCACCTCAGGTCCCTTGAACTCACCGAGCACCAAACGATCGGGCTGCATCCGCACTGCTGTGTGCAGCAGATCGCGCATAGTGGTAGCTCCCGTTCCCTCGCTGTTCGGTGGCTGGCTCTCCAGTGATATGAGGTGTTCTTTATGCACCTGGAGCTGGGCGACCTCTTCGACAGTAATGATACGCTCACCATCTGGGATAAATCTAGTGAGCGTATTTTGGAGTGTCGTTTTGCCGCTGTTGATACCCCCAGCAACGAGGATGTTGAAGCGCCCTCGGACACATGCCGACAAAAACTCTGCCATCTCGCGCGTCAGAGTCCCGAAGCGTATCATATCCTCCATGGTAAGCCCCATACGATGGAACTTGCGAATGGTGATAGTTGGGCCATTGATCGCTAGCGGAGGAACAACAACAGTGACTAGTGATCCATCTGGGAGGCGCGCATCCGCTGCTGGCGATCGTCGGTCAACCCGTCGCCCGAGCGGCAGCAAGATACGCTGGATGACTCGCATGAGGTGATCAATATCATCAAAGACAACCTCAGACTTTACGAGTCTCCCCTTGCACACGACAAATATCTGGCGAGGTGCATTGATCATGATCTCAGTTACTTCGGCATCATTCAAAAGCGCGTCCAGTGGACCAAAGCCGAACATCTCGGAGCGCAGCCGTTCAAAGATCTGGCTCCTCTGTTCCTGGGTGAGTTCAATAGCATTCCGATCGAGATAGGCCATGCAGCGTGACTCGAAGACCTGTCTCACAGCGCGATCATCTGTCGGACTGACACCCATTCGCTGCGCCACCTGCTCGGCAAACGGTCGGCTACCCTGATGTGCGAGCGGGTCGGAGTAGACATCGACAAGCCCCAACTCCGTCAGCAAGTGATCGAGCATCGGGCGAAAGAGATCATCGATACGGTCGGTTCTTCCCATGCCCATTGTTGTCTTCATTTCGGACATACGCTCACTCCTCGGAAGGTAGGCTAAAACACAGGCGAAAACCGATCACGTCTTGCCGCAAGCTCGGGAGACGCCGGAAGCAATCATAGTCGATCTGCGCGAACTCGGCGCTATGCCGCCAGGCACCGCCGCGCAGTTGACGGTATGCACCATCAGGTCCGTCTGGGTCGGCCAGCCATTCCCAGACATTTCCGGCCATATCCGCGACGCCAGAGGGACTATCGCCAGCAGGCGAGTAGTGCCCGACCGGCGTCGTATCACCGATCCCCGACTCACCTGTGTTACAGCGACTGGCATCGAAGTGGTTACCCCAAGGGTAGTGATAGTGCGCCGCGCTGCCGGCAGCGCGGCACCACTCTTGGACAGTAGGCAGCCGTTTTCCGGCCCATATCGCGTAGGCACCGGCATCTTCCCAGTTCACCTCAGTGACCGGGTGGTTGGCGAAGCCGGCCGGTGCAGAGCGGCTATACCATGATGGCGGTGGGTCACGATCTGGCTGATCTTCGAGGAACGTTTGGTAGGCAGCGTTCGTGACTGGATATCGATCAATATAGAAGCGCGGCCCACGCTCATCGGCTGGGATTGCGAGCTCATGCCAGAGATCAGTTCGCAGGATCTCATGTGCCTGGACGGTGCCCAGGCGCTCCAGAGCGAGAATGGCTTGCGCCCGTACCAGTGGTGCGTTGTCGGAGAGCGCGTTGCGTAAAGCCGGTAGGGCAGCGTCTCCGAGCACTGGCAACACAGCGAGCACACTCGCTCGTACACGATGCGCTGGTATGTTCAACAAGGGCTGTAGAATCGGCCAGATGTCGATGCCCTGACGGTGAGCTGCTAACGCCCAGGTGTCAATTGAGATTTGGTGCGCCACTGCGGAGCGCAAGAGCAATTCGATCTCCTCAGCATTGAGATTTGAGAGTAGCTCGCGGTGCTGGTGGACAAAGTTCAGCGCCGCTGCATCCATCGTCCAGCTATGCTCGCGCCAGTTTGCCAGTGCTCGCCGCAGGGTCTCTCGCGCACGGCGCACGACAACATCTTCCTGCGTTACCCACGCCCGGATCTCGCCGATGAGGTAATCGTGGGCCAATTCGTAGGAGATCACACCGTCGATGTCATCACGTCGCAGCAGGCGCGCCGAGACAAGCGCCCCTAGCACGCGCTCAAGATGCGCCAGATCGTTGCGTTGGGCCAGGCGCTCATGAAGTACGTGCTGTGGCAACGCCTGGCGTGTGCTCTCCGGGGTGACCAGTTCAGTTAGAATGACGCGCGCAAGTGGCGCAATGTGACCAAGCTGCTCGATCTCCTGGCGCAGATAGTTTCGCAGGATCCCTTCCGCGCGACCAAGGGCGTCGTAGTGAGCGAGGGTGATCTGAGTCTCCGAATGGGAAAGCGATTCATAGAGCCGTGTGCAGACGATCTGCAAGTGCGGGAGCTCTATCCCCGCGCGAGTCAGGTCGTCCAGCACTATCTTCAGGAGGTTCAGCGCATAGCTACGAGACGGAGATATAAAGCTTAGTGGCTTCTGAATCGCCTCCAGCGCCTCTGATCGGCTCATCGGCTCGACCCTGTACTGATTGTGAAAAATATAAGGAAGGTGCGGCTCAAAGTCCGCCAGGTCGGTAAAGTAGTCGCCGCGGATGCTGATCATCAAGCGTAGCGGCAGCGTGATATCTGCGTGGCAATCAACCATGTCGGCAATGAAGACTGAACGGGCAGTGTGTTCCAAATTTGCGACAAAGAATTCCTCGAATTGGTCGAAGATAATGACAAGCTCCGTAACCTGGCGACTCAGGTGACGGTAGACCAGGCCGAGCAGATCATGAAGCGTAAGCCGATGTAACAGCTCGGGCCAAGGGCCGAGGGAGGCCGGGGCTAATGCTCGCTTGACGGCCAGCACAGGATCGTTATGCGTACGAACATAGATTGGGAGATAGCCTTCAGCAATCAAACGTGGTAGAAGCCCTGCGCTCAACAGGGAGGTCTTGCCGGCACCACTTCGTGCGTGGAGGATTGTGAGCCGGCGCTGCCGTATCTTCTCATGGAGCGCCACAGTTGCCTGATCACGGCCAAAGAAGATATTGGCATCTTCCAGCTCAAAGGCATACAGAAACTTGTATGGGTGAGCAAGACTAGTTGATGTGCGCTGGATGCTGCGGGTCATCTGTGCTTCATAGGTGGCGACAGTTCGGGCGAGATAGTCATTCAATTCTTCCTGGCTGGAGCGTGTGTATATGTTGCCGATCTGGACGTTGCCCGTCACAGGAGCAATGATCGCGGCCTGAACGACATCGCGGATCTGCGCCTCCCCGGCCGCTACAATCCGTTGCTGCACAGGCGCGTTTGATTCCTCGTCAGAGTTGTGTCGACGCTGGGTGTGGTCGTCAATGCCGATGTCGGTCTCCACCAGCGCTGCGATAGGTGTTTGAGCCTCGGCACCAAGTGCATCCAGCAGCGCGGTACAGGCAAGGCCCAGCGGCGAGTCACTATCGAGCGCACGCAGCGCCGCATCCAGGTCGGTGGCAAGCGCCTGACGCAGCACACGACCGTGATCGGCGGCGACCAGATCCTTGAGCAGGTCGCCTGCCACATGCTGGTCCTGGTGGGTCGCCAGGAGCCGGAGCAGCGGTAGCGCGAGGTAGGCCAGACCGGAAGGTAGCCCGGCCGCCGCGAGCGCGCCCGCCCGGTCAGCGACTAGGCGTGCCTGCGCGGTGGCGAGCGTGGCATGGAGTGCGGACTGATCCATACGATTTCCTTCGTTGCGCGGCCGAGCCCGAACCAGTGAGTTGCAGCGACAGGTGTGCTCACTGAAGGCATGCACGCCAATGGCTTCAGGCGTTCAGCGACTCAGCGGTCTCACAACTCTTTACAAAAACCGATCGCGCTCCGCGCGGCTTGAGGGCCACGCTCCCGCTACTGCCGCTCTTGCCGCTCTTGCAGACGCTCCCCTCGCCCGCGCACGGGAGAGGGGTCGGGGGTGAGGGATTTTTCAGCGCGATCGCGCTGCGCGCGGCCAGGGAGCCATGCCCCCTGGACCCCCATCGGAGCGAAACCCTTGACACCTGTACCGCCACTTCCGATGCCGGTGTTATGACACCATAAGGATTCAGGAGACCAGCAACCAGAAGCCAGAATACACCATCCAGAAGCCTTATTCCTGAGCGCCGAGCGACCAAATAATCCGAAATCCGCCGACGAAGTACCAGTCGCTCGGATAGAGCCAGTCCCAGACACCGCAGCACAAATGTCCTTCTCCATCCCTAAAATCGTTATAGGCGAGCAAAACGCCCTGTTCAGGTGTAAAGTCTTTTTGCGGTACTAATGCTTGCGGTTCATACTCCAAAGTCGCCATCCACTCCATCACATTGCCGACCATGTCCAGCACCCCACATGCCGCCGCGCCGGCAGGGAAACAGCCGACCGGCGATGGCGCGCCGAGACCAGTCTTGTCATAGTTGGCCCGCTCGGCGTCCGGCGGCTCATCGCCCCACGGGTAGCGCCGCTGATCCGTATGGCGTGCCGCTCGCTCCCATTCCAGCGATGTCGGCAGGCGCAGAACGTTATGGATCGGCAGCCAGCCCGCCGCGTGCGCCTGGCCGGTCAGCCAGGCGCAGTAGGCCGCCGCCTCGTACCACGAGACACCGACGACCGGCTGAAGGGGATTGTTAAGGTCGGAGTCATCCCAATAGCGCGGCAGCATGATCGGCTGCGATTGGTCGTCGTAGCGATGACCACCGGGCAGCAGAAAGACGCGGCCCTGCTCGGTCCACCAGGGCTGCGCCAGATCATAGCCGCTAGCGGCGACGAAGCGCGCGTACTCGGCATTGGTCACCGGGTAGCGCGCGATCTGGTAGGCATAGGGCAGCGCAATCTGTTGTAGGGGCGGTTCGCGAACCGCTCCTACAGCGGTATCGTCGCCGTACCAGAATGGACCGGCCTCGACTGGGCACCAGTAGGCGTCGAGCGATGGTTGCCACCAGTCTTCCTGCTGCGCTACCAGCCCGATCACTGCGAGCGGCAGGCGTCGGTCGGGCAGTGGCACGGGCAGGCCGGGCTGACAGAGGGTATCCAGCGTACCATAGCAGAGGGTGCCGAGCGCCTTGCCGGCACGCGCGCGCAGTGACGTGGGCGCGTCAGGCGCGCGGCCTGCGGTGGCCAGCTCCAGCAGCGTCGATTGGGCGCGCGGCCACAGCCCTTCCGGTTGTATCAGCGCGGGATCGTACTGGGCGGCACGCTCGCGCCCGATCAGGTTCAGCAGCTCGCCCGCCAGTGCGCGCTCGGCGGAGCTGCGCGCTAGCAACCTCTCGGCCAGTTCCAGCGGCTTCTCCAGCTCGCGATCAGCCAGCACCTGGTAGCCGACCATCAGCGACAATACCTCGTGCCAGTGGGCCTGCGGCGAGCGTGCGAGACAGAGCTTGCGGTAGTCGCGCTGGCTCTTGAGGTGATAGCCGGCCAGGAACTCCTGGAACGTGCGGTGCGGGAAGGCATACCTATCCGGCCCGCGCTGTAGCAGCAGGCCGTTGCCGCGTTCCAGCTCATTGAGCACAAGCTCGGCCAGCGCGTGCTTACGGGCTGCATCGTAGGACGCGAAGCCCTCAGCCAGGAAGCCGATCACCTCGCGCTCGCTCAGATCGGCCGGGCGTGGATCGGGCGTGAGGGTGCGCTCGGCCACCTCGTGCGCTGCGAAGCCCAGGCGGGCCATCAGCGCCAGCAGATCGCTGCTGCGGAACTGGCTCAACCCGAGCCGGGCAAGCAGATCGCGCTCACCACGCGGCTGGCGCCAGCGCAGCAGGAGCAGTTCAACACACTCGGCATACAGCAGCGCACGGGCGTCGGGCAGGGTGCCCTTATTGGTATGCACCAGCGCCATGACGGTGAGCAGCAGCGGCAGGCGCGTCAGATCGCGCAGCTCGGCGCGCGCACCGATCGCCTGCTGCAACACACGGGTATCGTCGCGGGCCTGGGCCGGCGAGCGGCGTCCGCTGGCGGACAGCTCGGCGTACCAGTCGGTGACGAACTGCCCGATCTGCTCGTCGGTGAGGTCGGCCAGCGTCTGCACGGTGAAGCCGGGAATCTGGCGTAGCCGCTCGCCTTGGTAGTCGAGGATGCGGCAGGTGACGAGCATGGGGCTGCGGGTGTAGCTGCGCGCGGCGTCCGCGATGCTCTCGACCACGCGCTCCAGGACGGGCGTGCCGACCACCTCGTCAAGCCCATCGAGCAGGAGGATCGCCTGCCCATCGTTGAGCGCGGCTTCGAGCACCGGCAGCGCGTCGGCGCAGCGGGCGTCGGCCAGTGTTGTGCTCAGAAAGTCCAGCAGCAGGCGCAGTGTGCCGCGCAGCGCGGCGGCCAATGGTGGGTAGGCGGCGAAGTCGCGCAGGATGATCTGCACCGGCAGCAGGGCGTCGAAGCGCCAGCCGGGCAGGCACGCCATCCAGCCGCCGGGAGGTTGCGGCTCGTCGGCTTTCCTTGTGCAAAGCGCAGCACCGGCCAGGCAGAGGGCCAGGTGACTCACGAAGGTACTCTTGCCGCTGCCCGGCGCACCTAGCAACATTAGCCGGCTCTGGCCGGGCTGCCCCAACGCCTCGATCACAGTCAGCGGTCGGGTCTTGATCGCGCGGCCGGCGGGAGAGCGCTCGCGCGATCGTGCCAGATCCCGAATATCCATAGGCACTTGACTGTTCGTGTGCAGGCCGATGTAGACGCGCGCCAGCTCCATCGGGCGCTGCTCGGCGTCGGTGGGATCGAGCTGGCTGAGCGGTAGGGCGTTGCATTCGACACGCGTGCGGCGCAAATAGGCCAGCAAGGCGCGCTCGCGGTGCTCCAACGCCGGGTCGGGCGGTGCCTCGTGGACGTGGAGGTCGCGCCCCGCCGCATACATGCGCGGGTTGACGACCGTGCTGCGCGCACCGGTGGTGATGCCGAGCTGAGTGTGGAGCGCCGTGTGATCTTCGGCCTGGTCGAGCGCTTCCAGCAGCGTCACACATGCCTTGCCCAACGGTGATTCACCGTCGAGCGCACGCAGCGCCGCATCCATGTCGCCGTCGAGTGCTTGGCGCAACGCCCGACGCTGCTCGGCTCCGACCAGATCACGCAGCAGGTCGCCGACCTCGTCCTGATCGTCGTGAGCGCCGAGCTGGCGGAGCAGCGGCAGCGCGAGGTAGGCCAGGCCGGAATGCAGCCCGGCCGCCGCGAGCGCGCCCGCCCGGTCGGCGACCAGACGCGCCTGCGCGGCGACGAGCGTGGCGTGGAGTGCGGATCGATCCATCGTAGTGTCCTACTCTGCTTATTCGGTTGCGCTCACCCGCAACCCCTCGCCCGCGCACGGGAGAGGGGTTGCGGGTGAAGGATTTTCAGCGCGATCGCGCTGCGCGGCCAGGGATCATGCCCCATGGACCCCCATCGGAGCGAAGCCCTTGACACCCGTACTAGCGCATCCAATGCCGGTGCTATGACACCGTAAGGATTCAGGAGACCAGCAGCCAGAAGCCAGCATCCAGAAGCCTTATTCCTGAGCGCCGAGCGACCAAATAATCCGAAATGCGCCGACGTCGTCCCTGATGAACGGATCGCCCCTGACGCGGGCACCGCAGCACAAATATTCTGATTTCTCGGTAAAATCGCTATAAGTTAATAATGCTATCTGATCAGGTGTAAAGTCTTTCTGTGGCACCAGTCTCTGCGGTGCCTCATAAGGTGTCGCCAGCCACTCCAGCACGTTGCCGGCCAGATCGAGCGCGCCACACTCGGCTGCGCCCGTGGGATAGCAGCCGACTGGGCTGGGCTGGTTGATCTCGCTTGCGACATAGTTAGCACGCTGGACATCTGGCTCTTCGTGTCCCCACGGGTAGCGCCGCTGATCGGTATGGCGAGCAGCGCGCTCCCACTCCAGCGAGGTCGGCAGGCGTAGAACTTCATTTATCGGTAGCCAGCCCGCTCGATGCCCATGCGCGGTCAGCCAGGCACAGTAGGCCGCCGCCTCATACCACGAGACGCCAACGACCGGCTGGGAAGGGCTATTGTACTGCGAGTTGTCCCAATAGCGCGGCAGCGTGATCGGCTGCTCCTGGTCGTCGTACCGATGGCCACCCGGCTGAAGAAAGGCGCGGCCATGCTCCGTCCACCAGGGCTGGGCGGGGTTGTAGCCGTCCTCGTCGATGAAGCGCACGTACTCGGCGTTCGTCACCGGGTAGCGCGCGATCTTGAAGGCGTAGGACAGCGCGACCTGGTGCAGTTCCTGATCTTCGGCCTCGTTGCCGTACCAGAACATCCCAGCCTCGACCGGACACCAGTAGCCGCCGATTGGCGCATCGCCGGTGTGTGGATCGAGCAGGCGCGGGTCGCCCAGCCGGCCCAGCACATGGCCGCCCTCGACGCGTGTGGCGACCGTCGCCTGCGGATCTGCCAACAGCGCAACCAGCCGCTCGACCACCGCGCTCCAGGCGCGCTGAGTCGCGCCGGTGCGCCCGATGTCGAGCAGGCACTCGCCCGCCAGCACAACCGGACGCCCATGCGTCTCGGCGGTCGTCGGAGCCGCCAGCAGGTGTAGTAGCAGCCGCTGCGCCTCTTTCTGCGACGCCGAAGCAAGCGCCAGGCGCAGCACCTCGCGCCAGCCAGGGTCAGCGCAGCGCTGGAGAATCAGCGCATCGGCGTCACCTACTACGGCCGACTCGATCAGCGCGCGGGCGGCCAGGTACTCCTCGAACGTCAGGTGCAGAAAGCCGTAGCGCCGATGGCCACGCTCCTCTAGCAGTCCGGTATGCCGCCGCACCAGATCGATGAAATCGTCGGCCAGATGCTGGGCCTTGCCGTGCGCCAGTCCGTAGGTCTGCACCAGCGTCTGGGCGAGCTGGCGCTCCAGGTCGTGCTGCTCGACCAGG
>Ga0075423_10006995_pt1 | contig 10620 bp, 9 predicted proteins | sample SoiMethybrSBSTD2_FD_80114 | JGI IMG/M metagenome (GOLD analysis project Ga0075423, IMG submission 80114) | Bulk soil microbial communities from a Populus tree surrounding site in Tennessee, USA - Soil MetaG P. TD hybrid SBSTD2 | ecosystem: Environmental > Terrestrial > Soil > Tree plantation...
CAACACGCGAACGATGTCCCGCAAGGTGAGTTGGTGGTTTACGAACAAGTTGCAGATAGTTACCTCTCGCTTGGTTTTCGGGTCCAGGTCTATACTGTCGGGCGGAATCTTAAACTCTCGTCCGACCGGGAAGCCATCGTGAGAAACGGTCTTGTCATTTCTCATAAAAGGTGGTCTCTCCTCTCAGGGGATATCAGAGCCAAAGCCAACGCGCGCAACTTTCTGATACCTGGAAGTGAGGGGGACACCACACCACCCGCTGGTAGAGGGGAGGACCATGAGAGCGTTGGCAGGAGCAGGCAAAGAAAGAGAATCGACACTCCGATAACAGGAAAAGATTTCGCGATCCCTCTCCCCGACCTACCCCCGGGGAAGAAGATGGCAAGATCGTGGCCAAAGTCTAAGGGCTCATAAGGCGTCACCTGGCCCTTTCCTCAGGCCAAGAGACGCTATGTAACTCTGTTTACTTCGACGAAGAGCTCGTGCAAAAAGCCAGAATCCGAGCGGTTTTGGAAAAGAAGAACCTCAGTGTGCGGGTAGAGCGAATTTTGAGTGAGTATGTTTCAGCCATCAGTCCCCTAACCACAATCGCCCGTAACGCTAAGAAGGTGGGCAAATAATGGCTAGATCAACTGTATCACCAATCACCACGAAAGGAGTCTCAGGAAGAATCCCGGACTGGGCTTCCTGAAGCAGCGCGCAGACTTGATCGCCGCTCGATTCTCTCGGGTGGCTCCTGGTGGTTTTGACGCCGCTCGCCGACGAGGCCGCTGTTTAGCAGCACCCTGACAACATGTTTGTAATCTTCATCCAACACGCGAACGATGTCCTCCACCGTGAGCTTGTGGTTGATGAATAGGTTGCAAATAGTTACTTTTCGCTTCGTTTCGGGGTCCAAATTTATGGTATCTGGAATGGCAATCTTTAGTTTTGGGACGGGGAAACCATCGCAGAAAACAGTCTCGTCACTCATAACAGAGTCCCTCTCTGACAGTTGGAGAAGCCAACGACTTTCGAAACTTACTTTGAGGGCCGGACAACTGACTTTTTACTCTAAGAGATTGACTTGAGCCGAACTTGAGGGCAGTGCAAAAGGAGACACTAATCCTGGGAAGATTCCGGATCATGGAAGGTTTCTCCGAGTTTCTCTCTGAGGAGGTGAGGGAGGTCAGTCATAGTCAAAAGGAGGGGCCGGTACTGTTTCGGCATCTCGTTGGTTGGGTAGCGAAGGTAAGAACAGAGGTTGATGAGCTGGTCAGCGTATTCGTGATAGTCGCTTCCGAGACGCTTATATTCAAGTTCGATCAGAGACAAGGCATCCCTCCAGGATTTGTGTCGAAGCCTCTTAAGAGGCGTCGAGCATCTCCTGATCTGTGCGACCCGGCAATGGGGTTATCGGCCCAGTCCCAGTCACCCGAGTACGTTGCGAACGAGTCTTCAAGTTCTCTTCTGATATCGGCAATCCATTTGTTCAAGCAGCTTAGCTCCTCGTAAGTCAGGCCCGGTGCACTGAGATGAGTCAGGACGACCTCATAGATACGAGAAGCCTTGCCCAACGCCTCATTGCGATGTGTCTGGCTCTTGGTGGTTAGAGCGATTCTCACGTGCGACGAACAGACCATAGAATCCCCGCGAGCCGAGGTGGTTCACGTGAAGAAAACACTCACCGAAGGGTGAAATGGTACTGGGAAACCCGAGAGGTTGGCCACAGTCGATACCGTTCTTTCTTAACAGGAGAAATTTTGGCCACCAAACAAGCTAAGAAAATACGCGGTATCTTTGAAAGATCCACTGGAAGCGGGATTTGGTGGATTCGCTATGCTGATGAATTCGGCCAGATGCACTGTGAAAAGGTAGGAATGCGGATGTGAGTGGTTGACTGCAAAGCACCGATCCAGCCACCATTCTCAGCCGCAGTTTCCACAGGAAAAATGATGGAAACTCACCACGTCCTCGCTGTTCGCTGGACGCGTGACGACTTCCAGTTCAGCCACGTCAACCGAACTGTTTGACGGCTTGCGCGATCGCTGGACCGGCCTTTTTGAGGTCGTCGGGAACCATTGCAGGCGTCACTTCAATGCTGGCGTTCAGAGCCAGAAACCAGGGCTCCGCGATGGCCGGTAATTGAGAAGGATCCTTCATGTCAATCACGAGGATTCCGGTGCGCTTGCCGTTTTCTGCAATGAAATAAGCCGCCTCCGGCTTTTGTTGCTCGAGGATTTTTGGAATGGCGCTGTAACCATCCTTGGCTGCTTTGTTTCCTGCCTCGACTGGAAAAGAGATTTTGAATAAGAATCGCATTTGTCCTCCTTTAGGACTTGCTCTTTGTGTACGGACGGGAGTTTACGATTTACCGGAACAAGAATGCAATAGCAGAAAGTTGATGATTACCTGAGGGATGAGTGCGACTGACACCATGAAGTGTTCATCACGTCAAAATCCCACTCAATCGAGCGATGGAGGATAGAAAGACAGGTGGCCTTTCTTGTCAGCCTGATGTGAGCTGACCCGGTTCAGTGTCTGCTGCCGCGACCGACACGCAAACTTGTTTCGTCCCGACAGGCGTTGTGGGCTTTTCAGCATTTCAACTTCGGGTAACTCTTCGATTCCAAGTGCACAAGATATACTTTTGACGCACAGGGCACACCAACCTACTTAGCATAAGTGTCGCTTAGATACCGAATAATATTGGCGAATTCCTGGTCGGTGGCGGAAGCTCCGTTCTGGACCATCCGCTCGACTAACGCCCTCACTGCTGATTCCGAGCGAGGTGGTGATTTCGTAACCACCTCGTGTGGATGACACAGAGAACACCGCATTTCAAAAAGCTCACGCCCTTTCTCCGGATCATAGGGCGCAGGAGCCGTTTCCCCTGGTCTTGCGCGCTGATCGACCAAGCTTTTCACAGCCATCTGGGAAGCCTCGCTGCGTCTTTCTTCATCGCGCCTCTGGCCGGCTACTTTTTGAAGTTCAGGCGTGATGGCGACAAGATAGGATATCACCTCCCATTGTTGACGCTCGCTAATGGGCTTGACCAGATTCGAGCGCTCGGCCATACGTGTGACTGTCTCTCGCCAATTTTCTGGAGTGCGGGGCCTGGCCAGAACCGTGCGTAGATCGTGACATTGGACGCATTCCGTGAGCAGTACAGCCTGTCCGGCCCGCAAGCTCTTGGGAGAGGCCAATCGTTTGCGATCCCCGTCATCCCGTAGCCCGGCCAGCAAGAGCTGTTCACGCACTCGCCCAAGGTTTTGCGGGTCGGAAATGGGGCCGTTGACCGTAGCAGCCCGCAGGTATGCCTCGCGAAAAGCAAAAGGAATTGACAGTCCCATCAGTAGGATAGTGCAGATGAGAAGGCTGACCCCGAGAAATGGAACGAGTTTCGATTCCAGATGCTTGAAGAAGCGGACCACCGAAATCTTCACCAGCAGGATGGCCCCAATCGCCATACCGAGGGTGAGATGAGCAACCGAGCGCGCCGGCAATTCGATTTGGTATTCCCAAAGCCTGGGCACCATCTGGGATAGAAAATAGAGATAGATGGCCAAATAGACGTACCCGATGAGCCGATGAAGCAGCATCAGCGACGGGGGTGCTTCGCTCTTGTAGGTTTTTTCGTCGAAGGGATACCCCCACAAGTGGAACATTAGGAATGTTGAGACTGTTGCCAAAGCCAAGAACACCAAGCCAAGTATGGCGTTACCTATAGGACTCATTTTGGTTCTCCTTTCTCGCGCGCCTCAAGGTTAGCAGAAGTGGCAGCGTCTGGCGTCTCCAATTGGATACTGAGCTCTCCAAGCGGCTTGTGAAGGGTGTGCGAGAAGAGATCCACTGAGAGAAACTGGGAGGCCGGCGCGGTGTCGAGTGAGACGCCAACAGCTTGGAGAAAATCATAGCCCCGAGGACGGCGGAATTGCACGACTCTACTGGGTAAACCAGTGACTCGCCGGTCGAAAGTCTTTTCTTCCTTCAGCCGCCGAAGAGGTTCGCCGGTTGTTTTCAATGCTGAGTTAGAATAGATTCTCCTGGCTTGGCCCTCCGGAGACCGCGCCTGGCCATCCAGTGTTTCACTCAAAGATTGCAGCGAGCGAAAAGAGTCGAGCCAAGCCATTGAGGATTGCAGAATATAGTGACGAAACCCCTCACCCCCCAGGTCCCTCTCCCATTGGCGGTGAGCATGTCCCATATCTTTTCTGCTGGGTACAGAGGATGTCTGAAAGCCTTACGGTGAGCCGCTTTTCTGCCCTGAAAGGGCTACCGATAGTAGCCCGGGGCAAGGGAGCACAACGACCGCCGCCCCGGGTCTGGGGTCGCCATGGAGTTAGCCCCTCTCCCCGCAGTCCCGGCATGATCAGTCCAAACGCACTCCCAACGCGGGGAGAGGGGAAAGGGGAGTGGGGCAGGGCGACGAACTCGACTGCCGCCGCGTTCCACCCCCGCTGTGTCCAGCAGCCTGACTTATGGGTAATGACCTGCCCATTGGCAAGAGGGGTGCCGGCGGATGAGGGGCCAGCCTCAATCGAAGAAAACACCGGAGGTGTCACTACAATTTGCCAAGATCAATAGGCTCACGCTAGTTAGGCTTCACCAGTCGTCAGGGATTGTATTCGCCAGGCTGTGGATTGGAGTGGCCCGATATTGAAGCAGACACCAAGTGAAGGACGTTGGAAGGGTTCTTGCACTTTACAACGTCGCAGGATTTCGCTGAGAATTTATGATGAGATTAAGGCTGTGACTGAGGGGCTGTTGTGGTGAGGATCCGAGAAAAAGCATTAAAGGCCAAAGCCAAAGAACTTCGCACGACGAACGCGATCGAGCAAGAGGCCAAAAGGGTGGCTGAAGAAATGATGAATTCTCCCAAGCTGAAAGTCTTTCGATATGTGCCCAAGAGAAAGCGAACACCCCATCTTTACGCGGAAACTTCTAATGGAACCAAATTCCCTCTTTGCGGCAAGCCGGTCGATGAAACGGTGGCCGCCTCTCAGATCAAAACCATCAGAGGCGATGAATGCGCTATGTGCAAACGCGCGGCTGAGGAAATATTCAATCGCGAAGCAAACTGAAGCTGGCGGCATCAATATTTTTCAGTACGCGAAATTGGTGTCGGGCAGATGCCCCAATCGGTTGGGAGTTTTTCAAGTCTGATTCTCCCGCCAACGATTATCACTACGCTGTTCCCCTTTCTGATCAGGATCGGCGTTTTAGGCTGGTAAATGGCTCCTTGAATGAAGTTTGGAAGGCTGAAAGGCAGGTACCTCTACGGACAATTTTGATGCTTGATGTTCTCACTTCCCATGACCACTCGCCGCAGATCCCCCAACACGTAAAGCGCAGCCAGCAACGCAATCATCGCAGCATTGGATAAGTGCAGACCTTCAAGGGTGAAGCCACCCCAAATCAAGAACAAAATAAGCCAATCTCCAACTGCACGAGGCATACTGAGGGTCTCCGGAACTCTTTTGTCCAGTGGTTCGCTTCCGTCAAATGGTCTCTCAGAATTGGGCACACTCTATCTCCCTAGGCTCTCTGGAAATTCGCCAAAACCACGTCGAAACAGACTGAACTCTCCAACCGTGACGGCCGGTGAATGGACTCGTAACTTAACGTTCTTGACTTACCGAGAACTGTTCAGAAGTGCACAAGTTTGGATGGCTTTGTCTGAGATGGTAGTGGTTGACTGAACCGCGATGGGGGATCTTGACGATTTGCGAGTGGGCGCAAAAACATAAGGGCGAGCGCTGCCAATTAGAACTTTATGTAACAATCGAGACTCGATCTTCGCCATTCCATTCACTTCGGATGGTTATCGCCACGGTCAGCGGTCGAAGGCGGATCAGGGCCAACCCGCGAGCTCCAGGCATCAAGCCGGTATTATCGGAATGGATGCTCGCTGCGATCCCGTCACCCCATGATCTAGATGATCTGATTCCGAGCTTGAACCCTCACTTCAATCGTCTGTGGCGACTTTCAGAAAAGTTAGCGGAGAAATAACTTGCTGAATATGAGAATTGGGGCCAAAACACCAAACACCGCTCGGTGCCTGCCTACAGGTCGGAGCTCTACATAGATCCGTCCCGCATGGCGGTAGATGAAGACCGATCTCGAGTCAACGTAACGTTGCGACTGCAGAAACTTCACCCAATCGATTTGCTTATACTTCGACATGAGCCCTCCAGAAGTGAAACGTTGTAGATCTTGACGACGCTGTGGTGAATTGGCCGACAGCCATCGCAATACTTGACGACCATCTCAGGCGGGTGCAGACAAGAAAAGACGCAGTGTGGTCAATCGCATGCAATAGTCGCTTTCACTCTTCTCACCTTCGAACTCCTCGCGGGCCGACGATGCGCCGCACAATTGGCTAGTGCTTTGCTCTCTGATGTTCTTTAAGGTCTCGACGATTTCCGCTCTGAGAAATTGCGTGAGGTCGTTCGGAGTTTCCGAGCTCCGAGAGTACTATGCGCGGCCGCATTGGCCTTCTTTTGTTCGGCTTCATAGGAATGGAAGCGGGTACGAGGCAATGGCCCTGATCAATCCACGACTCCAATAAAAGGGTATCGAGGTCATTCACAAGTGGCCGTTCCCCCAATCTGACCAGGGGGTTGCCGACCAAAAAAACATGATGGTCCTAATTTCTTATTGCTTTACCATATAGCGCCCCAAAGCGATGCAGCGTCGGAAATTATCGAAGCAAATTCGATCTCGAGTTTTTGCCGAACTGGAACCTTTAGACGTCTTGTCCTGGCATGCTTTTGGATCTGGAAATGATTGCTTAATCTGCAATCGCCATTTGCACGTAAGCGTCCAAAGGAATCCAACTGGATTGCCTGAGTCCCGCTGCTCGTAGGCCTATACAAGATAGGGAAAACTTCCCGGCACGGGGAAGAAATCCCGGATCTCGGCAAAGTCTAAGGATTCGGATGGCAAGTCTCGGCAAAAGACATGGCGGAAAGTAGGACGAAAACTGTGGTGTCCAAACATGCCTGTTAGTCCAAAAGCCAACATTCTGCTGGTCGATGACCGGGATGAGAACCTCCTTGCGCTAGAAGCCGTTCTGGCAGACTTGGGAGAAAATGTTGTTCTGGCGCGTTCAGGTGAAGAAGCGTTACAGCAGCTGAGCGGGAAAGAATTTGCCGTGATCGTCCTCGATGTCCAAATGCCCGGCATGGACGGATTTGAGACGGCAGAGCGGATCCGCTCTCGCCAATCCCTGCGGGAAATACCGATTATTCTCCTCACTGCGATCCACCACGACGAGAAGAACACGCTAAAGGGATATTCCGTGGGCGCCGTGGACTACATCTATAAACCCTTTTCCATCGAAGTTCTGAAGGCCAAGATTCGATTTTTTGTCGAACTATTTCGAACACGACAAAGAGTCCAATACCAGACCGAATTGCTGAATCAAGCCAGGCAAGACCTGGAGCAACAGGTCCTGGAAGGAACCCGAGACCTGGAAGCCGCCAACCGTCAATTGAAATTTGAAATCATCGAGCATGCACGAGTCGAGAAGGAACTGCGTCGTAGCCAGCAGGAACTCGAAGATTTGTTCGACAATGCCTCAACCGGCATACACTGGCTGGCTGCTGATGGAAAGATCCTGCGGGCTAACCAGGCAGAACTGGACCTGGTCGGTTACAACCGGGGAGAGTATGTAGGTCACAATATCCGTGAGTTTCACGCCGATCCTCACGTCATTGAGGAATTTCTCGATCGCTTGAGCCGAAATGAAACGCTTTTCAACTACGAGGCGCGACTCCGTCATAAGGATGGCTCTCTGAGGCATGTCTTGATCAACTCCAACGTCCGCTGGGAAGGCAAAGAATTCATCCATACGCGTTGCTTTACCCGCGACATTACGGAGCGACTGCGGACCGACCATTCATTGTCCCGACTAGCCGCGATAGTAAATAGTTCTGACGACGCTATCCTGAGTAAAACCTTGGACGGTATCATCGTCAGCTGGAATGCCGGAGCTGAGAGGCTCTACGGCTATTCCGCCGAGGAGGTTAGAGGCCAGCCAGTTTCCATTTTGGCCCCTGACGACCGGGCTGAAGAAATGGTAGAGATTTTGAGGCGCCTTCGCCAAGGTGAACGCATTGATCACTACGAAACCGTCCGGCTGCACAAAGATGGTCATCGGGTCTATGTTTCTCTGTCCATCTCTCCGATCAAGAATCGTGCAGGCGAGATCATCGGAGCGTCCACCATCGCACGCGACATCACCGAGCGCAAGCGTGCCCAAGACCGCCTGGATGCAGACCTGCAAGCGATGATCTGTTTGCATCGGGTTGGAGCCCTTAGCGTTCAGGCGGACGCTCAATTTGATGTGGTACTGGGCGAAATTGTGGATGCAGCAATCGCGATTTCCGGTGCAGACAAGGGAAATTTACAGTTGTTCGATGCCTCATCGAAGACGCTGAAGATCAAGGCTCACCATGGTTTTGAAAGCTCATTTTTGAACTTCTTTGCGACAACCGCAGATGAAGCTTCGGCATGCGTCGCCGCCAAGGAGCCTGGAACGCGCGTTGTGGTTGAAGATGTGTGCTCCGATCCACTCTTCGCAGGCGCGCCTTCGCTGGCTATGCTGCTCGAAGCAGGTGTGCGCGCCATGCAGTCCACACCCTTGGTAAGTAGTGCAGACCATTTGTTGGGGATCATTTCCACGCATCTCAAGCAACCGCATCGATTCTCCGAACGCGAACTGCGCCTGATGGACTTATTGGCCCGCCAAGCCGCGGATTTTGTAGAACGCAAATACGCTGAGGAGGCCTTGCGACGGGCGGCAGCGTTCGATGAAGCGGTGATGAGCAACATGGGCGAGGGGCTGTACACAGTGGATTCTCAGGGACTGGTCACCTTTATGAATCCGGCTGCAGAAAGGCTTTTTGGCTGGACCCTCGAGGAACTCCGCGGACGCAAGATGCACGACATGACTCACTACAAGCATCCGGACGGCTCGGCGTTTCCACTAGAGGACTGTGCCGGGTTGCAAGTGCTCCTTCAGGGAAACGCCTTGACTAACCACGAAGATGTTTTCGTCCGTAAAGACGGGACGTTTTTCGATGTCGTTTACAGTTCGTCGCCACTCCGCGAAGGCAACCAAGTCATTGGATTAGTTGTCGTGTTTCGAGATGTGACGGACCGCAAGGCAGTAGAAAAAGAGCGCGATCAGTTCCTGGCCCGCGAGCAGGAAGCCCGCAAACAGGCTGAGGAGGCGCAAGCTCTGGCCGAAGCGGCCAATCGAGTCAAGGACGAATTCCTAGCCACGCTTTCCCATGAGCTGCGAACGCCATTGAATGCCATTCTGGGTTGGACACGGATTCTTCGCTCTTCTCAATTAGACCCGGAGACTGCAAGTCGAGCCCTCGCGGTCATTGAGCGGAATGGCAGGTTTCAGAACCAACTCATTGGTGACTTGCTGGACGTTTCTAACATCACCAAGGGGAAACTGCGCCTCGACGTGCAAATCATCTATCTCGCTTCAATTCTAGAAGCCGCCGTGGATACGGTTCGACCCTCCGCCGATGCCAAAGCCATCCGCCTGCAAGTCGTGCTGGATCCCAAAGCAGGCCCTGTTGCAGGAGATCCCAATCGCCTTCAACAGATTGTCTGGAATTTGCTCTCCAACGCTATCAAATTTACTCCCAAAGAAGGTCGCGTGCAGCTACGTCTGGAGCGAATCAACTCTCATATCGAGATTACCGTTAGCGATACCGGGGCTGGGATTGCGCCAGACTTCTTACCCCATGTGTTTGAACGCTTTCGGCAAGCTGATGCCAGCGCCAGCCGCAAGCAAAGTGGTCTTGGCTTGGGTCTGGCCATTGTGCGGCATCTGGTCGAGCTGCATGGTGGTACGGTGCACGTTGACAGTGCGGGGGAGGATCAAGGAACAACTTTTACGGTCAGGCTGCCTCTGATGATCGTGCAGGATTGGAAGCCTCTGACTGAACAGACGCCAGAACGCTTACATCCGGTGGCCGGTTTAGGCGTGAGTGTTCCGATTACGGCGAACTTAAGTGGTACACGAGTACTGGCGGTTGATGATGAACCCGATGCTCTGGAATCTTTGCGCCTGATTCTAGAGAAATACGGAGCCGAGGTCAGAACCGGCCGCTCCACGGCCGAAGGGCTAAAGATTCTTGAAGACTGGAAGCCTGATGTGCTGCTCGCGGACATCGGCATGCCCAACGAGGATGGCTATGCATTCATCCGCAGCGTTCGATCTCTGTCACCTGAGCAGGGTGGAGAGATTTTCGCGGCTGCACTGACAGCTTATTCCCGGACCGAAGATCGGGTCCGGGCTCTGAATGCCGGATTTCAAATGCATCTCCCTAAGCCCGTCGAATCTTCCGAGCTCATTACAGCAGTTGAAAGTCTTGCTCGCCTGAGCCAGAAGGCATACAAGTTCCGAAAAAGCGGACTTTGACCGTATCCAATTTGGAGCCAGCGAAAGGGCGGTGGCTGTCGCTCTGCTGAAACCTTGATTGTCGTTGGAAAGATTCGCCAACAGCTAACCCCACAGTAAGTCCTGTCCGGAATCGCGCTGCTACCGGGCACTGGTCCTGCCTGTCTCCCTGAGTTTCAGGCCCTCAGCGAAAAATTAGGGGCAAGAACCGC
>Ga0075423_10006999_pt1 | contig 10617 bp, 8 predicted proteins | sample SoiMethybrSBSTD2_FD_80114 | JGI IMG/M metagenome (GOLD analysis project Ga0075423, IMG submission 80114) | Bulk soil microbial communities from a Populus tree surrounding site in Tennessee, USA - Soil MetaG P. TD hybrid SBSTD2 | ecosystem: Environmental > Terrestrial > Soil > Tree plantation...
CAATACTTTATCGGAATTGCAAATACTATGCACTTCCACAATAATTTTGCGCAATTTCTTCAAAGTATGTATTGCTCCATTCAGTGCCGAAACTTCGGCTCCCTCTATGTCTATTTTCATTACATCGACCTTTTGGTCTCCCAAAATGTTGTCGAGAGTATCACATTCTACTTCTAAGGATCCTCCTCCGGGTCGAGCAATATTGGATTCATTGAGGGATGCGTTAGAAAGGCTATAAAATTCCGACCGAATACGGTTTCTCCTGTCCACTCTATCGTATAGTGTTACTGTCCCCTTATGATCTGATACCGCTTTGTTGATCGGCGTTACACATTTAAAACCGTTTAACTCTGTGTTCTTACTTAGTGCTTTGTAATTTTCGGGATGTGCCTCTATTGCTATGACATTTACTCCCTTTGATGAATATTCCTTTGCAATCTTTAATGAATAGTAACCAACATTTGCCCCTACATCCACAAACGTTTCGCCCTTATGCATTATTATGTGAGGCTCAATCTTCTTTTCCCGTTGTATGTAAAACATATAAAAGTCATCTGTTCCCTTTCTGGGAAAGGCTTTAAACCCATTAATAGAATAGGGTCTTTCCGGCAAGAAATCTATTTCAGATATTCCAGTGGCTTTTAGAAACTCATCCCGCTTCTCCTTCCGCATTTTAATACGTAAAAATATTCTGTAGACAATATATCGGTATCTGGCGTACTTTAGAAAGAGAGGAAGAGAATTCATTCATTAGTTTATCAAAATATATTCTATTTTTATCTTTCAATACCATTTGCGACTCAAGATCTGATATTCTCTTAATGTATCCATGTTGTCTAACTGTGCTCTCTCGTCGTAATTGGATCCGAAATCACATGTCATGCACTATTCGCGGGTATCTTATCACATTCATACTCTCATTCTTGTTGGCTCTTACAATGATCTTTGCACATTGCAAGCTTTATACTCATCTTGACCCTTATTGCTCGCCCTTTATTTGAGCGATAAAGAAACCACCGTAGATGATGCCATAAATTGAACAAGCTGTTTTCTTGTTAATGCTTGAAAAGAATTTTTCCATCTAACGGGTCGGCTGTATCATTATTTTTTGTTTGTAATGGACATAGATATGGAGTTGGGAGCAAAAAAGGCTCAAATAAAATGTATATAATTAACGCTTTCCCACAGAATCTTTAAAAGCCATCAAATGTGCCATATTTTTATCTATAAACTGAATATGAAAACCGTGTTCTCTCAGAATTTGTTCAATAATAGGCCGGTTTCCTCCGTGTATTTCTACGATAAGTTTCCTCAATTTCCTTAATGTATTTGCGGCCCCTTTCAATGCTAATACTTCTGCAGCTTCTATGTCCATTTTCATAACATCTGCTCTTTGATCGGCAAGCATATGATCCAACGTGTCACATTCAAGCTGTAGTGACCTTCCCTCCGGATGAATGACGTTGGTTCGATCGAGAACAGTGGTATTAGATATACTGTATAACTCGGTGTCTACGCGACTTCCATCATGAGAGCGTTCGTACAAGCTTATTATTCCATCATGATCCGATGCAGCTTTATTGATTGTTTTAACATTTCTAAATTTATTTAGATGAATGTTTCTACATAATGCCTTATAGTTCTCCGGATGAGCTTCTATCGAGATAACCCTCACTCCTTTATCTTTGTAATTATTTGCAATCATCAACGTGTATGCACCGGCATTTGCGCCCACATCCACGAAGGTCTCATTCTCCTCCATTGTCAGATTTGATAGAATTTCTAGTTCCCTTGTTACAAAGAGCATGGCAAAATCCCGACTACCCTTTCGGGGCATGGCCTTAGCGCCACAATCCATCACATAAGGCCTCTCGGGAAGAAAATCAATCGGGGACAGCCGAAGTTTTGTTAAATAATCGTCTCGTTCCTTCTTCCCCATTTTGATGCGCAAAAATAACCGATAGAGTATATAACGATACCTGGCGTATTTTAGAAAAATACAAAGGGAATTCATCAAAATGTACTTCCTAGATTAGCCTGAAATACGCGAGAGTGAACCAGAAATTCTTCTTGAATGCCCAGTACGCTTCATAAATTGGAGGCAGCAATAATATCTTAATAGCTTGTTTCTTTGTAAGTGAATGACATTTTCTAACTATGTGCCCCTGTTGTATTTGCACGTCCTTAGGAACATTAATTACTTGTGGTTCAGGTCTAAAAATCGAACCAGTTCTCAGGTGCTTTGTATTATCAATCTTTGTGTAATGGTCAGCTAGAGAATTCGGTATCTTTTTCCATATCTTGCCCTGTTTATCAAAGTTAAATTTCACTACTGTATCTTCTCCAAATTGTGTGTCCAGATCCATATTCAATATGGGTTCTATCTTTATTAAGGTGTGACCTAACCAGCCAACAGTAGATTTGGTTGTGTCATTTTGCACAGTAAAGAAGTAGTGATCAGTTCTAAATCCCTCAATGGCATCTGCCACTTGCATGTACTTTTTCATATTCTCAAACCATCCCTTTCGTAAGACAACATCTGAATCTATCACGGCGACCCATTCTGTTTGTGCCATAGAGACACCGTACTTAGTGGCCTGACCCAGATTAATATCTGGACGAGAATAGAACTCGACCTTATCATACGTTACCGCTATCTCTTTAGTCCGGTCTGTAGATCCTGCATCTACAATAATTATACGTCTTACTGGAATTTCGGCTAAGACAGCTTCTAAGCACTCTTTTAAAAATTCTTGAGAGTTTTTTGTCCTTATGATTACATCTATTAATTCCAGTTCTGTTTCCATGACAAAAATTTCAGATTTAACCCTTAAAGAATTTGATGAATAATTTTATCATAAAATTCATCCTTTGAAAAGCAAGGATCTTCACAATGAGAGCCCTGTTCAACGTCTTTCCTCTGCCTTAGGATGAGAGCCGTCCAATTCTAGATAATACTTTGTTTATAAATAACACCGTTTTGATACGTACTTGTTCTATCTGTCCAATTCCAGTTGACGAGTCTATATGACGGCAGTTGCAAATGGTGTCAAAGTAGCTGTTATGAGTTTTGTATACATCTATTTCACTTATTTATGATGTGACATAATGGGCTGGCTGACTACATGATGTGAATAGAAAAGGTCAATAAAAGATCATGAATTATCTAATCTGGCTAGCTCCTTTTTATATCAGATGGTACTCATTTCATCGCTTATATTGGTAGAAAGGAGAGCGTAAAAAAACTTAAGAAAACATGTTAAGGCGTATTAAAAAATCCTGGTATGTCATGTTATTCGAACTTACCTACATTTTATTAGGAAACGACACTTTTTAAGGAGTATTGAAAAAACTGAAAAGAGGACAATTACAATAACCCACTGTTATATGATTCTGAAATATGCTAAACAAAACCACAAGCTTTTTTTAAATGCCCAGTAAGCCTCATAAATAGGAGGTAGTATAAGCATACTGATAGCTTGTTTCTTTGTAATCATATTGTATCGTCTGGCAATGCGACCTTGTTCTAACTGCACGTTCTTTGGAATATGAATTATATGTGGATCAGGTTTGAAAACTATGCCTGTTCGTGTCTGCCTTGTGCCCTCAATCTTTGGATAATGGTCTACTAAATAATTTTTCACTTTCTTCCATTTCATGTTACGTTTTTCAAAATTAAAACTTATTGCAGCATCCTCTCCGAAAGGTAAATCTAGATCCATGCTGAGCACAGGCTCTCTCTTGAGGAGTGTTTGACCAAACCTGCCATGCACTGATTTTGTGCAGTCTATCTGAGTATCAAATCTATAATGATCAATTCTACATCCTTCTATCGCATCCCATTGGCTCATGTACCTTTTCATATCATCAAACCATCCTCTTCCCAGAATTATATCTGAATCAATGATGGCTACCCATTCAGTTTCTGCCTTGGAAAAGCCGAATTTTGTTGCTTGGCCGAGGTTGAGCTCAGGCTTTATATATATGCAAGCCTTGTCAAAGGAAGATGCTATTTCGAGTGTTTTGTCAGTAGAACCTGCATCTACTATTATTATACGCCTTACTGGAATCTCATTATATATTGACTGTAAACATTCCTTGAGAAATTCCTCCGAGTTTTTTGTCCTTATGATTACATCTATTAATTCCCCTTCTAGCACTGCCACTACTAAGACAAAAAATCTATCTTAATATTAAAAGTATTTCCTAATTTGATAGACAAAAAATACTTCCATTGACTCAAAAAGTCAGTTTAAACGATCGTATACAAAAGAACACATGAAAGCATCGGTTAGAATATAGGCAACATTTTAGGATAGAAAAGGCCAAGTCAATGAAGATAGCACATATAAATAATATTTCTGGTGTAGCCTCTATAATTGCAGAACAACAAAGGAAACAAGGGTATAAAGCAGATGTGTATGTCTTTAATAACACAATTTATAATCAGTTTGGAGGAATTAAATATTATTACAAATCACCTATTTCTAGATGGAATCTCTTTAGAAAACTAAAAGAGTATGATATATGGCATTACCATTATCCATATGGCTCATTAAAAAGTAATTTGGAGAAACGAAATAAGAATAAGGTATATTTAAAGCACTACCATGGTGACGATCTGCGTGGTAAACATGAGGATGATTTTTGTCTAGTTTCTACACCTGACTTATTACAATACGCTCCAAATGGCAAATGGTTGCCTAACGCTATTGATATCGATGAGGCAGAATCAATATCCTCAAGAAAAAACCAGCAAAAAAACAGCAGTATAATACGAGTGGCACATTATCCACATTATAAAAAAATGTATAATTTCAATGATTATTATACTGATGTACTTACCACGCTACAGAATGAAAAAAGATGTGAAATAATAAGACTTTTACATCTTTCCCATGTTCAGACTTTAGAAACTATTGCTGTGTGCGATATAGTAATCGGTAAAATATTGCCAAATATCGGCTGGTTTGGAAAGTTTGAACTTGAAGGTATGGCACTTGGTAAACCTGTTATTGCCTATGTTTCTGATGAATTATATGAAAAATACAAACCACCGGTATGCAGAACTACTAAAGATACATTTAAGGAAGATTTAGAAAGCTTAATTGAGGATGATATTGAAAGAATCAGGTTAGCCAAAGAAGGACGTAATTATATCAAAGAATACCATTCTGCAGAAGGGATATCTAAATCTGTACAGGAGTGTTATGAGAAACTACTTTAGGTAATACTCAGTTTATACAAATAACGCCATTTTTTGAAATGTACTTGAACAAGAAAGGAGTATGTATATGTGTAACTCAGCATAAGCATAGCATTTATTGATTGCTTTGGTTTTTGCTATTTGTTGCAAGAGTTATAATAATAAGAAATAAGAGAACAATTGAAAAAGATTTGCTAATGGCTTGAAGAATAAGAAAAAAAAGAAGAAAAGCGTATCACAAGAATAGATTCATTAGTTTCAAGAACATGGAAATATTTTTCAAAAGGTTGTTTATAAAATAACCGTTGGTAAATATTAGCAACCTCTTGACGTTAAGATATGATCCTACTTCAGTGAGCACAAATGAAATTAGAAACATCACCTATAAAGAAATATCAAACTGGAGACAACATGCTAATGGCATTCCATCAGATAAAGACATAGAAAATGCAATTAGACGACTGATAAGGACGAGAATTGAAGAATATCAGGTAAGCCGTATCACAGTTGCTCTAAGTAGCGGTACGGATTCAAACGTTATACTTTCTTTAATTCGTAAAGAGTTTCCAACTATCAATATAGAATGCTTAACCGTGAGTTTTGATGATGGTTCTATAGAATCTGTTGATGCAAGAGAAACAGCAGAAAGCCAAAATGCAGGCTTTCATGAAATTCATGTAGAAAATCCACTAAGAGATTTACCCTTACTTTTGAGTATTATTAAGGAGCCACGATGGAATGTATATCAATATTATTTTATTGAGAAGGCAAGATCTATTTCAAACACATTGTTTACAGGAGATGGCGGTGATGAGTTATTTGCAGGATACATATTTAGATACAAAAAGTTTCTTGAAAATGTTAAATCTAATTATTCTTGGCAAGATAGAGTTCAAACATACCTTCAATGCCATGAACGTGATTGGGTGCCGGATCAAGAGGATATGTTCGGGGCAAAAATAGGATTTGCCTGGTCTTCTATCTATCTTTTGCTAAAGAAATATTTCGATAACGATTTGGATCCTTTAGAACAAGTTCTTCTTGCAGACTATCATGGTAAATTGATGTATGACTTCATACCTACCAACGAGAAGTACTTTAGACACTTCAATATTAAGGGTATAGCACCACTATTATCCAATGAGATAATAGATTTGTCCATTAGAATTCCAGTATCCCTAAAATATGATTTTGCTTCGAACATAGGAAAAATTCAGTTGCGTGAAATTGTAAAGCGTAATATTTCATCATATTCTGCTGAAAACAAAAAGATGGGTTTTGGCATGGATTTAGTTAAATTTTGGTTTAGAATTGGAAAGGAAATCGTAACTTCAAATTTAGAGAAGGGCAGGATATTTGAGGATAAAATTATAAACAGGGAATGGTATATCAAGTCATTAACTAGAATAAGCCAAAACAAAGATCCACGCTACATAAGTAAAATGCTACAATTGCTAAGCTTAGAGATATGGTATAAATTGTTTATCACATATGAGGTGAGTTCTACATCTTCTTTATAGAAAAAATACATAATATTTACAGATTATATAAAATATCACACATTTCACTATACTATATGATAGAATTGAATAATGAAATATTATTTACTTACTAATTATACAAAATGCAAAACCCATTGTTCTTGGTATCTACAATCCCTAGATAGGAATAATAGTCCACCTTTGGTTGAGACGATAATAGATGATGATAGAATCTAAGGTAGGGATAAGGGAAATTTGAATACTGTATGATTTAGAGGCAAGTTAATAATAGTCAAGAAACGCCGGAATTTTTGTAACAACTAATGTCGACACAATATTTGTAAACTGTAATAAATCTATATCATGATAACATATTACAATGATGACTTTGCTATGTTTATGATCAACTGGTTTTTGACGCCTCTATAATACAAAGGAAGAAATTACAGTTGAATGGTATGATATATTACAGTTGAACAAGACCAGAATACGCAATATTATCTCGTCAAAAAATAATAACTTGAGAAGACGTTGGCTTGATTTTAGGAATGGTCATGGTATTTATTTGGTATTTATAATGACATTTGCCAATTTCGTTACTATTCAATATGAATTATTAATTAAAAAAGCACCTTTTTTAGCCAATTCAATTTTCAGTAGTATATGGGTTTTTGCAATAGTGTTTGTAGCAGTATATGTACCGCTTGGCATGATTATTGGGTACTGGCATAGAAAAAATCAATTCAGTGTAGAAGCTGAAGCCATGTTCAGTCAAAATCAGATTGGTGCAACAATACAACTGTTCATTATAGATTTGATTGATGGGAAAGTAACCGAAGAGGAGAAACAGCAAATGCGAACTTACCTATTAAAAATAATGAAACGCAGTACCCGACCACCAATCGTTAGCAATGGAGAGACTAATAAATCGCCACAATCTGAGCCTAAAGTCAATCCAGAAAGAACACAATAATTATCTCTAATCGCAAAGGTAGAATATAGAGACTCATGCGTATACTACATGTGTGGGATCAGGCTGGGGTAGCCTACACCCTTGCAAAATATCAGCAGCAGGTACAAGGGCATGAGGCAAAAGTAATTATGATTGGAAATTATAACAAATATGGAATTAGTGAGTTTTACAAACAATACATTCTAAATGCTGCATTAGAAGAATTTACTGAAAAATGTATAGAAAAAGCAAAATCGGCTGACATACTTCACATACATAGCAGAATTGACATACTTCTAAAGCTTCGCCAGAAATTTGGTAACTCAAAAAAGATCATTCTCCACTACCATGGAACAGACATACGTGGATTAAAGAAACAAAAGCTTCCACATCGATCGCAGCTGTCGGATCTCGCTATTAGATCAATAATGATGTATAGAAGAATACGGGATAAAGTACTGTTTAGGAAACGAATGCATATCAAAGCCCAAAGAATGGCTGACACAGTTATTGTGTCTACTCCTGATCTTTTACACCTTGTTGCAAAAGGCATACATCTTCCAAATCCAGTTGATACAGATCATTTTAAGCCAGACTCAATTTCAAAAAATGAACAGAAAGAAGCTTTGACCATAGATACAGAAGTAACTGACATACAATGGGCGCTAGATTATTGTAAAAGACACAACATTAGTCTAAACATTGAAGTTTACAATAGAATCAAAGATCCCATAGTGTATAAAGATATGCCAGAGTTTCTGAGAAGATACAAGACATACGTTGACATTAGATTTGTCAACAAAACCATTTTACAGAATCTTAGCAAGACAGCTTTAGAAGCGCTCGCATGCGGCCTCAAAGTGTTAGACTATCAACTCAAATACCGTCAAGGCCTGCCACGAGAACATGATCCAATAAATGTAACCTCTCAACTCTCAAATATTTATTCACAGTAAATACCTTTGCTTGAGCTTTTTTGGTAATTTCTAGATTCAAAGGTTAGTTCTATGAAACCTAGGCCTAAAAGCGGGTGATAAAACTTATGTCGGCATCATACTTATATGATATTCTTTCTACGTTAGTATGTAGGATTGACTTTTCGCCTTAATTCTATTATTGTTTGTTTCTATCTATTTATCAAGACATTAAAGACATAATCGAATTTTTTATTATTGCAGACGCATGACCGTCTCCAAAAATTGGTTTTATTTTTTGATTACTAGTTGGCGACGGCATCCAGTCTCTAGTAGCCTTGACAATCTTCTTAGTATCTGTGTCAGTGAGTATATTCCAACCAGACTTCACAGTTTCTATCCATTCCGTGTTTCTTCTAATTGTTATGCAGGGCACAGACAATAAATATGCCTCCTTTTGAACTCCACCAGAATCAGTTATTACCTTTTTAGCATTTTGCATTAATTTGATAAAGTCAATGTAATTAACTGGTTGGATTAACTTTACGTTTTTGCATTTTTCTAATCTACTATACAAATCTCTTTTTTTCAGCAAGTTTGTTGTTCTTGGATGAATAGGGAATACTATCTCTATTTCAGAAAGAGTTTCAAAAGCACGAATTATTGAAATTAAACTATCGTGTGAATCAGTATTTTCTGCTCTATGCATGGTAAAAAGAATATATGCTTTTCGTCGAAGTTGTAAATTCTCAAGAATTAATGATTTCGATGAGATTTGTACTGCATAATTAATTATCTCCACCGCAATATCACCACTATAGACTATTTTTCCAAACACATGTTCTCTTTCCAAGTTCTCAATAGCGGTTTGAGTCGGTGCAAATAAGTAATCGCTAAGCTGGTCGGTCAATATTCTATTAATTTCCTCTGGCATTCGCCTATCGAAACTTCTCAACCCAGCCTCTACATGAGCAACGCGTATTCCTGATTTCATTGCAGCAAGAGCACCTGCAAACGTAGAGTTTGTATCTCCATATACCAGAACAAGGTCGAAATCATTGTACTTTAGAAAAATCTTCTCAAGTTTCTTAATCATCTCTCCAATTTGAAATCCAGGTGTTGCAGAACCTACATTCAGATCAAAATCCGGTTTTGGCAAATCAAATTCCTTGAAGAATATTTCAGATAATTTATAATCGTAGTGTTGACCGGTATGTATTATAACATGGCGATGGTGATCAGAAAAAGTACGAATGGCTTTGTGTATTGGCGCTAGTTTAATAATATTTGGTCTAGCTCCAACTACAGATGCAATTTTCATAACTTGGTATGACTAATAAAGATAATTAGGTATAATTAATTACTGCTAGGTTCTCTAAATTAGGATGATAATTATTAAGATTTGTTATTGTATGGTATCAGTGGGATTATAATATTTACGGCAAGTAGACCTAACAGAATTGGCTATAGCCTGTATCGAAGGTATTATTTATTATTTCAGTAGGATCAAAACAGTTAGCAACTAGAGTAGCCTATCTTATATTATTCTGGAACATGAACGTCTATTTAAGATATGAATGTTTTCTGCTGCTAATATTATTACCGCCGTCTTAGCAATATTGACTTTATTCTGTCTTTTTGCCTTTCTCTTATTGCATGCATCAATTCATCATCAAACACAGAGTAATAAGGGTCTGACTGAGAAGGTCTATAAGATATGTAATTCATTAGCATGCTCCATGAACCTTTAAACCCAATATCACTATTGAAAGCGTTCGCGATCACTCTGCCAAGAACATACAATGGATGATAGCCTAATGCTTTCATACTCATGCCAAATTCCCTGAAGTTATGTGAGTGTCCTAACTCGTCAAGATGGTCGTATTTGGCTTCATGCAAGACCCTTACCTTGTATCCGTTTGTTAGTGCCCTTTCTATTATTTCAGATTCATAGCCTACTATTGTTGGATACTTTCTATAATATTTTCTAAAGAAAGAGTTCCTGACAAATCTACCGCCACCATGCGGCGAGGTACTCTTATTTCTTGTAAAATCTCCTGAGCA
>Ga0075423_10007000_pt1 | contig 10616 bp, 7 predicted proteins | sample SoiMethybrSBSTD2_FD_80114 | JGI IMG/M metagenome (GOLD analysis project Ga0075423, IMG submission 80114) | Bulk soil microbial communities from a Populus tree surrounding site in Tennessee, USA - Soil MetaG P. TD hybrid SBSTD2 | ecosystem: Environmental > Terrestrial > Soil > Tree plantation...
CCCACGCGTCGGTGCCACCGGAGCGCCGGGCGGCCATCGGCCTCACCGACAGCCTGATCCGCATCTCAGTCGGGATCGAAGACAAAGACGATTTGATTGCGGATTTGAAGCAGGCCTTGGACTGAGCCTCGTCAAATCCCAAGCTCCAAATCCCAAGCTCCAACGGACTCACAAATCCCAAGCCCCAAACCAAGTCCCAAACTCCCTCGGTCGAACTCCGTCTTGGCTATTGGAAGTTGGGAGTCCGTTGGAGCTTGGAGCTTGGAGCTTGGGATTTGACGAGGCTCAGTCCAGAGCCTGCTTCAAGTCCGCAATCAAATCGTCTTTGTCTTCGATCCCGACTGAGATGCGGATCAGGCTGTCGGTGAGGCCGATGGCCGCCCGGCGCTCCGGTGGCACCGACGCGTGGGTCATCGAGGCCGGGTGGCCGATGAGGGTCTCGACGCCTCCCAGGCTCTCGGCGAGGGCCATGAGGCGCACGCGATTCAGCACGCGGCGCGCCCCGTCCATGTTGCCGACGTCGAACGAGAGCATCCCGCCGAACCCGTTCATCTGCCGCTTCGCCAATTCGTGCTGGGGGTGGCTGGGCAGGCCCGGGTAGAGCACGGTTTTGACCTTCGGGTGACCGGCGAGGTACTCGGCGATCGCGAGTCCGTTGCGGTTGTGCTGGGCCATGCGGACCGCGAGCGTCTTGGTGCCCCGCAGCACGAGCCACGAGTCCATCGGGCTCAGAATCGCCCCCTCCGAGTTCTGGACGAACCTCAGCCACTCGATATCGTCGTCGCGCACGGCCACGACGATCCCGCCGATGCTGTCGCTGTGGCCATTGAGGTACTTCGTCGTCGAATGGACGACGAGATCGGCGCCCATGTCGAGCGGCCGCTGCACGTACGGGCTGGCGAAGGTGTTGTCGACCACCATGCGGACGCCGCGCGCGTGCGCGATCTCGGCGGCGCGGCGGAGATCGGTGAGGCGCATCACCGGGTTGGTGGGGGTCTCGACGAACAGCAGCTTCGTGTTCGGACGGATCGCCTGGTCGATCTGCTCCGGCTCCGACGTATCGACGTAGCTGAACTCGATCCGATAGCGGGTGAGCACCTTGTCGAAGAGCCGGAAGGTCCCGCCGTAGGTGTTGTCGGTCACGACCACGTGATCGCCGGCCTGCAGCAGCGTGGCGACCGCGCCGATCGCCGCCATCCCCGACGCGAACGCGAATCCCGCCTTCCCGTTCTCGATGGCCGCGATGTTCTGCTCGAGCGCGAAGCGCGTCGGGTTCTGCGTGCGCGCGTACTCGTAGCCCTTGTGACGGCCGAGCTCTTCCTGGACGTAGGTCGACGTCTGGTAGATCGGGGTGATGATCGCGCCGGTCGACGGATCGGGCTCCTGGCCCGCGTGAATGCAGATCGTGGAGAAGCGGGCCGCGTCAGGAAGCTTCACACGGGGATGTTATCATTCGGCCGATAGCCCACATGCTGCGCTCCCGACTCCCCGCTGCACCGCGAACGAGTCGACGCCCGCTTCCGGAACTTCCCGGCCACACGCCTCCGCCAGACGATCCGACGCCGTCGCCGCGCGACATGCTGCTGCAGACGTGGCCCGGCCGGCTGTTCCTCGTCGCCGCGGCGCTGAAGTTCGCGGTCGCGATCCTGCGCCGCGTGACCGGAGTGCCCGGCGCGATCGAGGTGCTCAGCAGTGCGGCGACGATCGGGTTGATCCTGTCGGTCGGCTACTTCGTGTGGCGGCTGTTCCTGCTGCTGAAGCGCCGCCTGCTGTGGCGGGTGCGGCGCAAGCTGATCCTCTCGTACATCTTCATCGGCGTCGTCCCCGCGCTGCTGATCATCGCGTTCTTCATCCTCGGCGCCTGGGTGGTCTCGACCAACGTCAGCGCCTACCTGTTCCGCGACGGCTACGACGACATCGTGGGGCACGCCGGTCTCGCCGCCAACGCGGCCGCCGCGGAGATCGCACGCAATCCAGCGGGATCCACGGAGACGGTGGCCCGGGTGCAGCGCGCCGCGAGCAACGCCGCGCGGCGGTATCGCCTGCTGTCGATGGTCTTCATTCCGACGGCGCCGAACGCGCCGCCGCCGGCCCGGGCGGGCGAGTGGAGCCATGCGGCGCCGCCGGATCGCATTCCACCGTGGCTGCGGGTCGGCCGCGACGGGTTCATCGGCACGATCGCGCCGGACGTTCCCGATCGCGGCGATGTGCAGCTGATCGCCCGCGCGGCCGTCCCCTCGGTTCAACCGTCGGGCCGCCTCGGCTTCGTGGTCGTGGACATCCCGATCGACGGGCAGATGCTCGACAGCCTCTACGAAGCGACCGGCGTGAAAGCCGGCTCGATTCGCATCGGCGGCGAATCGGCCATGCTGCCCTCGGTCACCGGGATCGCGGACAGCACCGGATCCGATCGCTTCACGCTGTTCGGCCACAGCATCACGATGCTCGACGCGAACAGCTGGGACACCGGCACGGTGCACCGCGCGACGATCTCGAACACCTACGCGCTCGGCGGGCTCTACGAAAAGCTCTCGGCCGCGCAGTCGGCGCAGGTCGGCAGCATGTCGCTCGGCCAGGCGATTCTCGTCATCCTGACGATCGTCGCGATCCTGTTCCTGATCATCGAGATCGTCGCGCTGGTGATGGGGCTCGCGCTGGCGCGCTCGATCACGAGCTCGATCCACGAGCTGTTCATGGGCACCGAGCGGTGCGGCACGGCGACTTCACACACCGGATCGACATCGTGAGCAGCGACCAGCTCGGCGAGCTGGCCGGGTCGTTCAACCAGATGACCGAGAGAATCGAGAGCCTGATCCAGACCGCGGCCGAGAAGAAGCGGCTCGAGGAAGAGCTGCGCATCGCCCGTCAGATCCAGATGTCGCTCCTGCCGCGCGGCCCGCTCGACGTGCCCGGCCTGGCCGTGACCGGGCTCTGCGTGCCCGCGCGCGAGGTGGGAGGCGACTATTACGACTTCTTCAAGCTGCCGGGCGACCTGCTGGGTGTGCTGATTGCGGACGTCTCCGGCAAAGGGACGTCGGCGGCGCTCTACATGGCCGAGCTCAAAGGGCTGGTGCTGTCCCTCAGCCAGATCTACCTGTCGCCGCGGCAGCTCCTGGTCGAGGTGAACCGGATCATCTCGGACAACCTCGACACCCGCAGCTTCATCACGATGACCTATGCGGTCTTCGACCTGAAGGCCGGGCGGATGACGTACGCCCGCGCCGGCCACACGCCGCTGATTTACATGCCCAATGGCGACGGTGGGGCGGAGCGCGTGCAGGTGCTGGTGCCGAGCGGCATGGTGGTCGGCCTCCGCATCCCCGGCGCGCACGAGAAGTTCATCGACCTGCTCGAGGAGGAGACCATCCAGTTGAATCCCGGGGATGTGATCGTCCTCTACACCGACGGCATCAGCGAGGCGATGAACCCCGAGGCCGATCTCTTCGGCGACTCCCGTCTCAGCCGCATCGTCGAGGAGCACGGGCATCTCGAATCGGGTGAGCTGCGCGAGCGCATCCTGCGCGAGATCGAGGCGTTCGTCGGCGCCGCCGACCAGCACGACGACATGACGATGATCCTGATGAAGGTGGAGCAGGCGATGCCCGCGCGGGTCGCGGTGTGATGGCCGATCTCGTCACGGTCTTCAGGACGCAGTCACCAATCGAAGCGGATGTGGTCAAGGGGCTGCTCGAGGCCCACGCGGTCGTGGTGCTGCTGCAGTCGGACATGCCGCGGACGCCGTTTCCGATGACGCTGCACGAGCTCCGCCTCTCGGTCGCGCCGGAGGACGCCGACCGCGCGCGGCGGCTGATCGAGAGCCACCGGGAGGAGCGCTCGAGCGCCCGGGTGATTCCCTTCGGCGCGGAGTTCGAGCCGCTAGAGCGCACCATCGAGTACCGCTTCCGAGACCGCGGCCTGCTCGAGCACGCGCTCACGCACCGATCGCGGGTCCACGAGGACGCCAGCGGCGGCGTGTTCGACAACGAGTCGATGGAGTTCCTTGGCGACTCGATTCTGGGCTTCGTGATCGCCGACATGCTGTTCCGCGAGTTCCCGCAGCACAACGAAGGACAGAAGTCGAAGCTGAAGGCCTCGATCGTCTCCGCCGCGTCGCTGGCGCGCCTTGGCGATCGGATCGAGCTGGGGTCCTATCTGATTCTCGGGCGGGGCGAGGAGAAGACCGGCGGCCGGAGAAAGCTGGCGCTCATCGCCGACAGCTACGAGGCGCTGATTGCCGCGATCTATCTCGACGGCGGCCTCGAGCCGGTGCGGGCCTTCATCGAGCGCCAGTTCGCGGAGCTGATTGCGGAAGCGAGGCGGACCGGCGCGGAAGCGGCCTTCACCGCCGACTACAAGTCGGCGCTCCAGGAGTTCCTGCAGTCACGCGATCGGGGACTTCCGGCGTACCGGCTCGCGGCCGAGACCGGTCCACCGCATCGGCGCAGCTTCGAGGTCGAAGTGATCGTCGAGGGGGCGCCGGTGGCGCGGGCCGAAGGATCGAGCAAGAAGGAAGCGGCCCAGGCCGCCGCGAAGGCGGCCCTGACCATTCTCAGTCAATCTCGATGATGCCCCAGCTCTTCTCCGGGCCGGCGCCGGCGGCGCGGCGCGCGCCGGCCAGGGCCAGGGCGGGCTCGGCCTGCGGCAGCCGGCCGAGCACGTAGGTATGGACCTCGCGCGCGATGTCCTCGTCGGACGGCGGGGTGGGACGGCAGTGGAGCCGCACCCAGACGCGCAGCAGCGGATCGGAGAAGCTGTAGCGCTTCTGCCGTGAGGTGATGAGGTCGACGTCCTCCAGCCACGACAGGTAATCCTTGGTCGAGCCCGGCGTCCGGCGGAGCCGCAGCGCGATCTCGGTGAGCGTCAGCGGCTCCTGCTCCGCCAGCACCTCGAGGATGGCTTTCAGCGCCCCGTAGCCGCGGGCGCGATGCAGGCGCAGCTCGTAGCTGTAGCGGCAGGCGGCGGCGAGGGGCGCGCCGGGCGCCAGCAGCGCACAGAGCGCGCTGACGGGATCGGCCGCGCCACGCGGACCGAGCGCGGTCGCGGCTTCCGCGATCATCCGCGCGTACGACGGGCGCCCGTCCGAGAGCGCGTGCACCAGCCGGCCGAGGTCGTCGCGCGCGTGATCTTCTTCGTCGACCTTGAGGTTCGACGGCCGTCCGTCGAGGCTGGCCGGCAGCGTGGTCCGCACTTCGGCGGCGGTCAGCGGCGTGACCGGCAGAATCTCGAATCGCTGCGGGGCATCGCGCAGCAGCCGATGCGCGCGGGCGGTGTAGCGGCTCGTCAGCACGAAGCGGTTCTGGCTGCTGCCGAGCGCTCCGACGAGATCGCGCAGCACGGAGCGCAGACCCGGGAAGCTCTCGAAGGTGCGCAGCTCGAGGAACTCGTCGAGCAGGAACGTCACCGGCCCGCCGGTCGTGCCTCGCGACTGGCCGAGGAACGACAGCGCGGCGGTGAACGATTCGCGCGGGCCGTGGTCATTGCCGTTGACCACGGCCGACGCGTGCGAGGGGAACGGCGACGACTCGCGGAGCGCGCTGAGGAAGCGCTCCGGCGTCGTGGCAATCCGCTCGACGTCCACGTATTGCGCCGCGTTGCGGCCGAGCAGGTCGCGGAGCCGCAGCAGCAGCGACGTCCGTCCGGTGCCGCAACCGCCCAGCACCACCGGGATGCGCCCGCCAGCCGGCCCCGCACCGGCGCCATTCACGTCCAGCGCTTCGAGCACGCGGCGCTCGAGCGCCGGCCGCTCCGGAATCATCATCGTAGGCCTCTCCCTGAGGTTCCCATTGGCATGTCAATGTCAGCGCGCGCCGCGGCCGCAAGCGCTTCGGGATAACCGGCGTCCGCATGGCGGACGACGCCGAGGCCGGGGTCGCAGGTGAGCACGCGTTCGAGCTTGTCGTCGGCTTCGCGGGTCCCGTCGGCGACGATCACCATCCCCGCATGCAGGGAATAGCCGATGCCGACGCCGCCGCCATGATGCACCGAGACCCACGTGGCGCCGCACGACGTGTTGAGCAGCGCATTGAGGATCGGCCAGTCGGCGATGGCATCGCTGCCGTCGCGCATTCCTTCGGTCTCGCGGTTCGGCGACGCGACCGATCCGGTATCGAGGTGATCGCGGCCAATCACGATCGGGGCCCTGACCACGCCGCGGCGCACCAGATCGTTGAGCGCGAGGCCGAAACGGGCGCGCTCTCCCTGTCCGAGCCAGAAGATCCGCGCCGGCAGACCCTGGAAGGCGACCCGCTCGCGCGCGAGGCGGATCCACCGGCAGAGCGCCTCGTTGCCCGCGAACATCTCGAGCGCGAGGTCGTCGGTGACCGCGATGTCGGCCGGGTCCCCGGAGAGCGCGGCCCAGCGGAACGGTCCCTGACCCTCGCAGAACAGCGGCCGGATGTATTCGGGCACGAAGCCGCGGATGTCGAAGGCCCGCGCGACTCCGGCCTTCTCGGCCTGGGCCCGGATGTTGTTGCCGTAGTCGAAGGCAACCGCGCCGCGCGCCTGGAGCGCGAGCATGGCCTCGACGTGAGTCCCCATCGCACGCGTCGCCCGAGCGACGTACTCGTCCGGATTACGCCGGCGCAGCGCCTCGGCCTCGCCGAGGGTCAGGCCGTTCGGCACGTAGCCGTTCAGCGCATCGTGCGCGGACGTCTGGTCGGTCACGACGTCGGGCGTGATGCCGCGGCGGACCAGCTCGGGCAGGACGTCGGCCGCGTTGGCCTCGAGCGCGACCGACCGGGCGACGCCGTCGCGCCGCCACTGCTCGACGCGCGCCAGCGCGGCCTCGAGGCTGGTGACGTGCTCGTCCACGAATCCGGTCGCGAGGCGCCGCGCGATGTGCTGCGGGTCGACTTCGACGACGAGCGCGATGCCGCCGTTCATCGTGACCGCGAGCGGCTGGGCGCCGCCCATGCCGCCGAGGCCGGCCGTCGCCACCAGGCGCCGGCGCAGGTCGCCGCCGAAGTGGCGGCGCGCCACGGCGGCGAGCGTCTCGTAGGTCCCCTGAAGAATCCCCTGCGTGCCGATGTAGATCCAGCTGCCGGCCGTCATCTGGCCGTACATCGTGAGGCCGCGGTCCTCGAGATCGCGGAACGTCTCCCACGTCGCCCACGCCGGCACCAGCAGCGCGTTGGCGATCAGCACCCGGGGCGCCCAGGGATGCGTCCGGAACACGGCAACCGGCTTGCCCGACTGCACCACGAGCGTCTCGTCGTGCTCGAGCCGGCGCAGCGTTGCGACGATCGCCTCGAACGCCGGCCAGCTCCGCGCCGCGCGGCCCGACCCGCCGTAGACGATGAGATCGTCGGGGCGTTCGGCGACTGCCGGGTCGAGGTTGTTCATCAGCATCCGCAGCGCAGCTTCCTGCGGCCACCCCTTGCAGGTGATCGCCGCGCCTCGTGGCGCACTGACTTGTCGATGGAGGGTGTTCATCACGCAGCAGGCAGCGCAATCGGAGGTAGCAATCTAAAAACGTACGACCGCATTGTCAAACTGAAATTAAAAATTTCTTACTTGACTTCTGCGGCGCACGAGCTTTCCAGTGTCCCGCTTGCGATCATCGCGGCGATTCGTTCGATGTCCGGCGACGGCGGACGGTCGTCGCCGAGCTCGGGAACCATCGATCGCACGTGCGCGTGCACGCGCTGGAGCGCCGGCGACGTGACCAGCGGCGCGAGCAGGTCCAGCGCCTGGCACGCGAGCAGAATCTCGATCGCGACGACGCGAGTCGCGAGCGCGACCGCGCGCTCGGCCTTCAACGCGGCGCCCATGCTCATGCTGACGTGGTCTTCCCGGTTGGCGGACGTGGGGATCGTGTCGGCGCTGGCCGGGTGCGACAGTGTCTTGATCTCGGACGCCAGCGCCGCGGCGGTCACCTGCGCCATCATGTAGCCCGACTGCAGGCCGCTCTTCGGCGTCAGGAACGCCGGCAGCTCGCTGAGCGCGGGATTCACGAGCCGATCCGCGCGCCGCTCGCTGATCGTCGCCAGCTGGGCCGCCGCGATGGCGAGGAGATCCGCCGCGATGGCAACCGGGGCACCGTGAAAATTTCCCCCCGAGACGATCTCGTCGTCTTCCGCGAAGACCATGGGGTTGTCGGTGGCCGCGTTCGCCTCGATGGTCAGCACCCGCTCGACGAATCCGAGCGCCTCACGCGCCGCGCCGTGAACCTGGGCGGCGCACCGCAGTGAGTACGCGTCCTGCACGCGGCCGCACTTCTCGTGCGACTTGTTGATCGCGCTGCCCTCGAGCAGGCGCAGCACGTTGGCCGCCGATCGCTGCTGGCCCTCGAAAGGCCGCGCCTGGTGAATTCTCGCCTCGAACGGATGAACCGAGCCGCGCAGCGCATCGATCGACAGCGCCACCGCGATGTCGGCGGCGCGCGCCAGGCGCAGCGCATCCATCAGCGCCAGCGCGCCAATGGCTGTCGATGGCTGCGTCCCGTTGATGAGCGCCAGCCCCTCTTTCGCCTCGAGCGCGATCGGGGAAAGGCCGGCCGCCGCGAGCGCCGCGCCGCCCGCCAGCGGCTCGGGATTGTCGCCGACGGTCGCGGTGCCCTCGCCGATCAGGACCAGCGAGAGGTGGGCGAGCGGCGCGAGGTCGCCGCTGGCGCCGACCGATCCCCGGCTCGGCACGATCGGGTGGACCCGCGCGTTCAGCAGCGCCAGCAGATGCTCGACGGTCTGCCGCCGGATGCCCGAGAATCCCTTCGCCAGCACGTTCGCCCGCAGCGCCATCGTCGCGCGCACCGCCCGCGCCGGGAGCGGATCGCCGACGCCGGCCGCGTGACTGCGCAGCAGGTTCAGCTGCAGGGTGTCGAGATCCCCGCGCGGGATGATCGTCTCGGCGAGCGCGCCGAAGCCGGTGTTGATGCCGTACATCGGGCGGCTGTCGCGGGCGTGGCGGTCGACGACCGCGCGCGAGGCGTCGATGCGCGCCGCGGCGTCAGGCGACAGTCCGGCCGTGGCGACCCCGTCGCCGATCGCGCAGAGGTCGGTCAGCGTCAACGACGCGCCGTCGAAGAGCACGTGTCTCCCGGTCATAGTTCAGTACAATAAGGCCTCTTATGAACATCGCCGTGCTCGGCGCACAGTGGGGCGACGAGGGGAAAGGCAAGATTGTCGATCTCCTCACGCCGAATTTCTCGATCGTCGCCAGATATCAGGGGGGGCACAACGCCGGCCATACGGTGTACGCCGGCGGACGCAAGTTCGTCCTGCGGCTGCTGCCCTCGGGCATTCTCCATCCCGGCGTCACGTGCGTCATCGGCAACGGTGTGGTCGTGGATCCGCAGGCCCTGTTCGCCGAGATCGACGAGATCGAAGGGGCCGGCATCGCGGTCGGCGACCGCCTCGTCATCAGCGACAAGGCGCACCTGATCCTCCCGTACCATCGCGAGCTCGATCTGCTCAGCGAGGCGCGCCGCGGCGAGCGCAAGATCGGGACGACCTCCCGCGGCATCGGTCCGGCCTACGAGGACAAGATCGCGCGGCGCGGCGTGCGCGTCGGCGATCTGGCCAACCCCGACTCGCTCGCCGAGGCGGTGCGCCACAACGTCGATGCCCGCAACCGGCTGATCAGGGAGTCGACGATGGACTCGCGGCAGGTCCTCGACGAGCTGGGACGTGCCTGGCAGCGGATGGGGCGCTGGGTGACCGACGTCTCGGTGTTCCTCGCGCGCGCACGGGCGGCGGGGAAGTCGATCATGTTCGAGGGGGCGCAGGGCACGCTGCTCGACATCGATCACGGGACCTACCCCTACGTCACGTCCTCGAATGCCACCATCGGCGGCGTCTGCACGGGTCTGGGCATCGGTGCGAAGGCGATCGACGGCGTGCTCGGCGTGGCCAAGGCCTACACCACGCGCGTGGGTGAAGGACCGCTGCCGACCGAGCTCACCGGCGAGCTCGGCAACCGGCTCCGCGAGAGCGGGCAGGAATTCGGCGCCGTAACCGGGCGGCCGCGGCGCTGCGGCTGGTACGACGCCGTCGCGGTCCGGTACGCGGTCCGCGTCAACGGCCTCGACGCGCTCGCGCTGACGAAACTCGACGTGCTCGACGGCCTCCCCGAGCTGCAGGTCTGCACCGGCTATCGCGTGCGCGGGGCGGTGATCGAGGAGATGCCCGGCGACCTGTCGCAGCTCGCGTCGTGCGAGCCGGTGTACGAGACGCTCGCCGGATGGAGCCAGCCGACCGCCGCCGTGCGCGCCTACGACGATCTGCCTGCTGGCGCAAAGGCGTACATCAAGCGTATCGAAGAGATCACAGGCGTTCCGGCCGCGGTCCTGTCAACCGGCTCGAAGAGGGAAGACACGATCATCCGAGATCGCTCGATTGCGGCGGGGTGGTTCGGGCTCGACTGATCGGCCGCGGTCCGCGGACCGCGGACATCGATCGATTATCCTCACGCGCATGACGACGCCCACGCGCGTCTATCTCGTTCGTCATGGATCGACGCAGTTGACCGCGGAAGATCGCTTCTCGGGCGATATCGGCGTCGACCTCTCCGACGAAGGCCGTGCGCAGGCGCACCGGCTCGGCGAGCGCGTGCGAGGCGATGGCCTTTCCGCTGCGTATTGCAGTCCTCTGTCGCGGGCGGTCGAGACGGCGCAGATCGTC
>Ga0075423_10007001_pt1 | contig 10616 bp, 10 predicted proteins | sample SoiMethybrSBSTD2_FD_80114 | JGI IMG/M metagenome (GOLD analysis project Ga0075423, IMG submission 80114) | Bulk soil microbial communities from a Populus tree surrounding site in Tennessee, USA - Soil MetaG P. TD hybrid SBSTD2 | ecosystem: Environmental > Terrestrial > Soil > Tree plantation...
TAACCTTTGGCAGCATCACACGACCGGAAAATCTTGCCATGATTCGCTTGTTGGATATTCAAATTGACCAGATCTCCTACGAAGATCTGCACAAGGACGGCGCCCGCTTGGCTCTCGTCGATGTGCAACCGCCCTATTTCGACCGGCCATTGGGAAGAGTGGATTTAGTAGTGGACCATCACCCCAAACGAACTTCGTTCAAAGCGCGTTTCGCTGACTTGCGCAGCGGTTACGGCTCGACGTCGACTATCTTTACCGAATATTTACGCGCGGCGGACATGGAGCCGTCGCAGCGGTTGGCGACCGCGTTAGTCTACGGCATCAAGACCGATACGCTGTTTCTCGAACGGGGCAGTAATCTCGCTGATCTGAGCGCGTTTAATTTTCTCTACCCCATCGCCAATAAAGCGATGATCACGCGCATCGAGCGGCCGGCCTTGCCGAGGGAGGATCTCGAATCGCTGGGGCGCGCGCTTAGCCGGCTGCAAATCGATAACGGCTTGGCCGTGGTCCATATGGGCGATGTCAGCCGCGAAGATGTGATCCCGCAGATGGCGGAGTTTTGCCTGCAAATCGAAGGCGTCGATTGGAGTGTGGTCTCCGGCCTAGTCAATGACCGCGTGGTGATTTGCGTGCGCAATGTCGGCTACGTCAAGAGCGCCGGCGACATCATGAAGAAGCTTTACGACGATATCGGCAGCGCCGGCGGCCACCGCGCCATGGCCAAAGCCGTTGTGCCGCTCGATCGTTTCAAGGATCGCTTCGGCGAAGTGAGCGAGAAAGTGATTCGCGAGGCGATGCTGCCGATGATCGTCGACCGCGATCAGATCGAACTGCAGCTTCACTAAACCCTCCGGTTTTCCACATCCCAACTCAAGCCAATCGAAGATCGACGCTGGATATTCATAACCCGGTCGAACCGATCCAGAAGCGTTCCTTGACAACTCCAACCCTGTGGGAATAAGGGTGAGGCGATCTACAAACTCAGCAAGAGGAGGTTCTATGCCGAAACTACGCCATTTGGCGATTCGCACGGAAGACACAGGAAAGCTCGCGTCGTTTTACATGGATGTTTTCGAGATGCAGCTCTTACACAAAGCGAAGGAAGAAGGCGGCGCGATTTTTCTAACCGACGGTTATTTCAACCTCGCTATTCTGCCGAACCATGAACAGAACGCGCCCAACGGTCTGTATCATTTTGGCTTCGAAGTGGAGAGCGGCGAAAAGATCGTCGACCGAATGAAGAAGATCAACCCCAACAAATTGCCTAAGCCACGTCCCAACGGACGTCCGTATGCCGAGACCCGTGGATCCGATCCCGACGGCAACTACTTCGACATCTCCGAGCATGGCTTTGAGAATGTAGTGCCGCTGGGAGAGAAAAAACCAAGTTAGTCACTTCTCGTGGCGCCGGTCATTAGAACAGAATCACGGCACGGGCTACGACATCCGCGGTTGCGGTTATTCCTGCTCATGATGGTCGTCGGCTTGCCGACAAGCGCGACTGCCCAGATTCGTAGCAATTTGTCCTCCAGCGTGACCAGCGAGAGCATGACTCATGTCTGGGTCGCGCGGGACCGCGGCTTGTTCAAGAAGCATGGCGTCGACATGCAGTTCATTCTCATGCCGCGCAATCCCTTAGCCATCGCCGCTTTACTCGCCGGTGAGATCGACGCCGCGATCATCGGCCCCGGTCATCTTGTCAACGCCGGACTGAGCGGCGCGGAACTCGCCGGCATCGCCAACTTCAATCAGAAGCTAGACTTTCGCCTTAACACGCGCCCCGACATCAAGAAGCCGGAAGATCTGCGCGGCAAGCGGATCGCGGTGAGCGGTCCGGGATCGACGTCGCATCTGGTGTCGATGTTGGCGCTTCAAGGTCTCAATCTCGACCCCGTTCAAGCGAAGATTGCTTTTCTGACGATACCGGGGACTGAAATGAACCGGCGCTTGGCGCTCGAGAGCGGCAGTGTCGATGCCACCACGCTTCGAGGTGCGATGGGCGAGGTCTATGCCAACAAAGGTTACACCTTGCTTTATAACTTGAAGTCCGCCGGCGTGACCCTGCCGCAGAACATGATGGTGACGACGCGGCGCGCGGCGGCGACCAAGCCACAGGTGATCGAAGGCTATTTGAAAGCCACGATCGAGGCGATCGCAATGATCAACGATCCAGCCAACAAGGAACTGGTAAGCCGGCTCTTGGCATCGAACCTGCGTTTGAGCAATCCGGCCGATATCGAGGAATCCTATCAAGCCGTGATCATCAACTACGAGCGCGCGCCGCACACCAGCGTGGAGGGAATGAAGCGGCTGCAAAAACTCTTGATCCAGCTCAATCCAAAGATCGCCGAGGTGCGGGTTGAGACGCTTCTCGATAACTCTTTCATGAACAGGCTCGAAAGCTCCGGGTTCATCCAGAGTCTGTATAAGAAGAATTGACAATCCACACGCCATGATAATTTCATTGAAGACGGAGACGGTGAACCGTGAGAACTGAGAATGTCCCAGTGGTGGTTGTCGGCGGCGGCAGCGCCGCCTTTGAAGCGGCGGTGGCGGCCAAACAGGGCGGCGCGCCGAAGGTTGTCATGCTGGAAAAAGCGCCTGAGCCGGAGTTCGGCGGCAACGCGCGGTTTTCACACACCGGCTTTCGCTGGGTTTTTTCCGGTGCGGATGAAATCCGCAGGTTCCTGCCCGATTTGGACGAGGCAACGTTTCAGAAATTGAACTTGCCGGCGTATTCTTCGGAACAGTTTCACGCTGATTTGCAGCGTGTCACGCGCGGCCGCATCGATAGGATCCTCGCCGACGTTCTCGTGAGCCAATCCAACGCCGCGATCCATTGGATGCGCGAATTGGGTATCAAATGGGAGATCGATAGCCACGTGGTCATCGACGGGCGGTATTATTTCGAGCCGGGGCTCGTCATCCATCCGGTCGGTGGCGTCACCGGCGGCCTCGGTCAACTGGGGCAATGGCGTGAAATAGCGCTGCGCCTCGGAATCGAGATTCGTTACGAATCGCGTGTGCGAACGTTGCTCGGTAACGACCGCAGGATCGAGGGCGTAGTCGTTTCGGATCCGAACGAAGAATACGAAATCAAGACGGCTTCGATTATTCTTTGCGCGGGCGGCTTTCAAGCCAATGCCGAAATGCGCGCGCGCTATCTCGGAGCCAACGCGGACTTGATGAAGGTGCGCGGCAGTAAACATGACACCGGCGAGGTGCTCATGATGACCCTCGCTATGGGCGCCAAAGCGGCCGGCCACTGGCAGGGCGCCCACGCCACGCCCATTGATTCCACCTACCCCGACGTCGAGATCGGCAGCAAGGCGAATCGTTACGGTTATCCGTATGGCATCACGGTCAATACACTAGGACAGCGTTTTTTCGACGAAGGCGAGGCGCGCCATTCGTACACGTATGCAAAAACGGGCTGGGCGGTGCTTGCTCAGCCGGGGGCGCTGGCGTATCAGATCTACGATCAGAAGACCATTCCATTGCTCGGCTCAAGATACGAGTTTTCCACGCCCATAGAAGCCAATACCATCGACGAACTCGCCGGCAAAATCGGCATCGAGCCCGCCGTGCTCAATCACACGATAAAAGAATTCAATAGTGCCGCTCGTAAGGACATTCCCTTCGACGCAACGAAGCTCGACGGCAAGTGCACGGAAGGCATCACACCGAAAAAATCCAACTGGTCCAGCCCCATCGACAAGCCGCCCTATTGGGCTTTTTCAATTACCGGCGGGGTCACTTTCACCTTCGGCGGATTGCAAATCAACACACAAGCGCAGGTGCTGAATACTTCTAACAACCCAATTCGTGGTTTGTTCGCCTCCGGCGATATCGTCGGTTTGTTCTTCCATAATTACCCTTCGTGCACGGGACAGACACGCAACGTCGTGTTCTCACGCCTGGCGGGACGAAACGCCGCCGCGATGGGGCTTTAATACTCCACCGATCAAAGCAAAACGACTCCTACGGCATTGCGATTCGTGATCATTGTCCCGTAGCGCTTCGACAGCCGAGTAAGTCGCTCGATCACGCGATTCGCCACTTCGCCTTCGGCTAGCAACGGTCTTCCGCGCTGCGGGCGCGGGCGGCCGAAGCCTTGGTCGATGGGATAAATTTTGATTTCTTTGAGCTTGCTTTGGTTGAACTCGCAGACCGCGAACATATTTTCCCAGTACGCGGGTTCGCTGGGGTGGCCTTTCTTGCCGCCGTTCGTGCGGGCGTCGAGGAAATCGGACGGCGTGGCTTTGAGGTCCAAGTCGAAGCGCTCGTAGGCGTCGGCGGGAAAGAAGCCGACGGTTTCGTTCTGAAAGACCAAATTGCCGACGCTATACAGGATCGGCCGCTCTTTGTAGATTTCGATGCCCAAGGGGAAATGGGGACCGTGACTAACGACGACGTCCGCACCGGCGTCGATGGCTCGGTGGGCGAAATCGATGACAAAATCGGCGGGCTCTTCGAGTTCGGCGCGGGTCCCGGCCGTCAGTAAACTTGCGCCGCCAAATTCGTGACAGTGGACACTGACGACCACCCAATCGGCTTGGCGGCGCGCTTCGCGAATCCACCTGACATTGTCGTCGATGTCGCGCGAGTTTGCTTCGGTCGCTATGGCAAAATGTCCCTCGCGTACGAAGCGATTGCCGAAAAAATCCACCTCGGATTCCTTATTGTCGGCGATCTCTTTGTCGCTGTAAAAGTGCTTGCGCGCTCGCTCCTTGCCCATTTCAAATCCGAGCTCGCGGCTCATGCGCTGCAGTTGTTCTAACGCCGCCGTGTCAACGCGGTAAGTGGTTTTGAATCCCAGTGGATTGATGCCGGGTCGGCCGCGCAAGTCCGGCCGTTGTTCGCCGGCTTGGTTCCACGGCCGAAACGTTGCAGTCGCCGCAATCAAGGCGACGCGTCCGTTCGCTGTGTCGAGATAACCGGGCGCTCTGGCTTCCGCTAGATTCTTACCTGTGCCGGCGTGCAGGAGACCGGCGTCGTCGAGATGACGAATGTTTGCCAGCACCCCGCCTTCGCCGTAGTCAAAGGCATGATTGTTAGCGCAGGAGACCATGTTGATGCCGAACCATTTCAAGTCTTCGAGCAACTTCGGCTCGGTCGTCATAAACGTGCCCTGCGTAATGCCGGGAGTGCCTTCGTCCCAGGTGTGCACAGTGCCTTCGAGATTGGCGAAGGCCGCGTCTGCGCCGCGCAGAATTTCTCGGAGTGCCAAGAACCGTTCTTCATTGAACGGCGTTAGCTTGCGGGTAAGCATGGTATCGCCGGCTAATGCGATCGTGAAATTTCCTATTTCAGCTGCATAAATCATGTAAATCTCCTCGGATGTCTACGTTATCGTTCTTTAGTATGTCATTCCGAGGCCCTTCGGCACGCTCAGGATAAACTCCGCCGAGGAATCTCGCTTTGGATCGAGATCCTTCACTTCGTTCAGGATGACAGCCAGTACATCCATGTGACTGTTGATTCAATGTTGAAAGGCTTCCCCAACTTCGGTCTCATGTTCACTTCAGTCCCATTACTTTGCGGTACGTCTGAAAATATTCGTTGTAATGTGGCGCCAATGTCATCGGCAGTGGAACGATTTTGGTTTTTGCCGGCGCTTCTTTGAGGATCGGCGAGCTGACATCCGAACGCGGCGAGAAGTAGCCGGCCGCGGCGAATACTTCCTGGCCCTCGCGTGAAAGCAGGAAATCGTTGAGCAGACGCGCAGCGTTGGGATGTGGCGCGTTCTTAACGACGGCGGAACCGAACGTCAGTCCAATAATCGGCTCGGCGCCGACCCATTCAATAGGGGCACCGTCTTTTTTCAACCGATCGACGCCGTTGGCAAAGGCGACAACGACGACGGCGCGCTCACCGGCGGCGAGCAAAGTCTGCAGTAACGAATGACCAACGCGGAACTGGATATTTTGGCCGGCGAGCTTGCGCATCAGGTCCATCGCTTTGGCTTCACCGTAGTAACTAATCATGCCGGCCATCCATTTGCTCTCGTTCTCGTCCATCAGCAACTGGCCTTTCCACTTGGGCTCGACGAGATCCCAGAAGTTTTTGGGCGTGTCGCCAGCGGAGACCATTTTTTTGTTGTAAGCGATGACATTGAGTGTGGCTGCGGGCATCACCCAAAGCCCCTTCTCATCGCGGTATTCGGCAGGATAGGCGGCGCGCTCGGGAGAAAAGTAACTGTCAAACAGACCTTTCTGTAGGCCGCCGTAGAAATCGAAGCCGGACTGCTGCACGACATCGGCGCGGACCTTCCGCGCTTGTGCTTCCGCGACAAGCCGCGTCGCCATTCGTTCCGAGCCGATGCGAGTGGCGTCGACTTTGATGAACGGATATTTCTTCTCGAATGCGGCAACGATTTTCTGCGCCGATACCGCTTCCATAGAAGCGTACAAGACTACTTGGCCTTCCTTCTTGGCGCCCTCCAAGATCGACTGACTCATTGCTGTGCCGGCAAAGAGGAGCAGCCATAATTCGACTGTCATAGCAAATAAGGCCAGCCTGGAACCGAAAGTCATAATTACGCACGCTCCCGCGACGAATAGCGGCCCACAACATGAAAACGTTGAGTGGCTTAACACCGATGCGGTGGACTCGTCAATGTCGATTTCGTCGCAAGAATTATCCGCGGCGCGCCGTAGCTTCGCCGACTTTACCTTGACATCACCGCGGTTTTCCAATACAAATTTTTGTGAAGCCGATGATTTGATCGACTCCAACCGCATGCCTTTTCGCGACCCCAAGGTATGTGCTTTTAGCTGCCATCGATTCATGAATCATCCCTACTTTCCTTTACTTGTGATCTTTGCGCTGGCGGCGGTAGTAGTTCTTGCGCTGCTTTTCATCGCAGCCAAGATCGGCCCGAAGTCTACCAATCCGGCCAAAGCTGACCCTTTCGAATCCGGCAATCCGCCTCGGGGCGACGCGCGGATTCGTTTCTCGGTGAAGTTTTATTTGGTTGCGATGCTATTTTTGATCTTCGACTTGGAGGTGGTGTTTCTCTATCCTTGGGCGATCTACTTTCGCCAGCTGGGAATCTTTGGCCTGGTACAGATGGGAATCTTTCTGGTTATTTTGACGGTCGGTTACATCTATGTCTGGAAAAAAGGCGCCCTGGAGTGGGATTGATTTTTCATGTCTAATGCCAATCCGCGCATTTCATACATTCGAGAGAAACTTGACTCGAAGATTATAGAGGTCCAGCAAGCGCACGGTGACGATGTGTTGCTGCTGGACCGTTCGGGATTACGAGCAAGTTTTCTCGTTTTAAAGACCGACACGCAGTTGGGCTACGATTTCCTGTCGGATATCACCGCCGTGGATTACTGGCAAAAGAAAGAGCCGCGTTTCGAAGTCGTATATCAGATTCTTTCTATTATGAATCACCAACGGTTACGGATACGTGTTCCGGTGCCTGAAAGCGATCCAACCGTCGAGTCGCTGACGCCGCTTTGGCGAGGCGCGAACTTTCTCGAACGCGAAGTATGGGATCTCTTCGGCATTCGTTTTATCGATCATCCCGACCTGCGACGAATTTTACTTTACGACGAATTTCAGGGTTTTCCTTTGCGCAAAGACTACCCCGTGAATCTCTGGCAGCCCAGAGTTCCCGAACGCGAAGTGGCGGGAACCTTCGTCGATGAGCGCTCGCACAACAAATTGCTGCGCTTGAAAAAATCCCTGGGCGGCAAAATTTAGGCCCGCAGTTACGGCAACGCGATGAAAGCGGAAAACCAAGATCTCCCGTTGGAGACTATGGAGTTGCAGATGGGACCGTCCCATCCGGCGACCCACGGCACGATCAAGTTCAATCTCAAGCTCGACGGCGAAAAGGTGCTCGATTGCGACGTCGAAGTCGGTTACCTCCACCGTGGCTTCGACAAGAGCTGCGAGCAAGCGACTTGGACACAAGTCATTCCCTATACCGACCGGCTCAACTACGCTTCGCCGCTGATCAACAATGTCGGCTATGCCCTGGCTGTGGAAAAACTTATCGGCGTAGAAACGCCGCCGCGTTGCCAATATATTCGCGTCATCGTCAGCGAGCTGTCGCGGATTTTTGATCACCTGACCTGCTGCGGCATGTCCTGCTCCGAGCTCGGCGCAATCACGGTCGGCTTCTACATGATCGAAGCGCGTGAGTTGATCATGAGGATTATGGAGAATCTCACCGGCGCGCGGCTGACCGTTACCTATGTCCGTATCGGCGGTCTCAAACACGATCTAGTCCATGATTTTGCCGAACAGGTGGCTCAGGCGTTCAAAACCATTCGCAAGCTGCTGACCGACTGCGATCATTTGCTTTCGCGCAACCGGATATTTATCGACCGAATGTCCAACGTCGGAGTCATTTCCCAAGAGACCGCGCTCAACTACAGCCTCACAGGGCCGATTCTGCGGGCGACGGGCGTCAATTACGACGTGCGCAAGGCCTTCCCCTATCTCGTTTACGATCAAATGGATTTCGCGGTTCCGTTGGGGAGCAAGGGAGACAATTACGACCGTTTTGTCTGTCGTATGCAGGAAATCGAGCAGAGCATGGGGATCGTTGAGCAGGCATTGGAGAAACTCCCCGTAGGACCGGTTTGGATCGATGATCCGCGTTTTGTGCTGCCGGAAAAGGAAAAAGTTTACAACAGCATCGAAGGGCTGATGCATCATTTCAAAATTATCATGGAAGGCATTCATGTTCCGGCGGGCGAAACGTATCTTGCCGTGGAAGGCGGCAACGGAGAGTTAGGTTTTTATCTCGTGAGTGACGGCGGCGGCAGACCCTATCGCATCAGAGTGCGTCCGCCATGTTTTATCGCCATGGGCGCCTTTCATGAGATGATCAAAGGGTACATGGTCGCCGACATCGTCCCAACGTTCGGAATGATAAACATGATCGGCGGTGAATGCGATCGCTGAAGGGCAAAGGTCGAAGATGGAGAATGGAGGATCGAGGATTGCGTGAAAAGGGATATTCTTGCGATCTTCCATCATCGATCCTCTATCCTCGACTGCAAGCATTATGGCTTTAGAGTTTTCGCCAGAGACGCTAAAAAAGTTCGAGGAGACAGTGAATCGCTATCCCAAGAAAGAGGCGGCGATGTTGCCGGTGCTGTACCTTGCCCAGCGGGAGTTCGGCCATCTGGGAGAAGAAGCGATTGCATACGTTGCCAAAATCTTGGAGCAGCCGCCGGCGCGGGTTCACGGCGTGGTGAGTTTTTACACCATGCTCAACATGAAGCCCATCGGGCGCCACCATATTCAAGTATGCCGGACCTTGCCCTGCGCGCTTCGCGGCGCGGAGAAAATCACTGGCTTTCTTACGCAAAAGCTCGGGATTGAGCTAGGGCAAACAACCGCGGACAGGAAGTTCACCCTGTCGGAGGTCGAATGCTTGGCCTCCTGCGGCACGGCGCCGATGATGCAGATCAATGACGACTACTACGAGAACCTCACGGAAGCTAAGGTGACGGAGATCCTCGAATCGCTGAAATAGGCGATTTTCTCACGGACAACATGGAAAAGATTTTGCTGCGCAATATTGACGTGTCGGATTCCCATCCGCTGACGGTCTACAAATCGCGCGGCGGCTACGGTTCGTGGCGCAAGATCGTCGAGAGCATGACGCCGGAGCAGCTGATCAACGAAGTCAAAGCTTCGGGCCTGCGCGGCCGGGGCGGCGCCGGCTTTCCTACCGGCATGAAGTGGAGCTTTGTTCCTAAAGACAGCCCGAAGCCGAAATACCTCGTTTGTAATGCGGACGAGAGCGAGCCCGGCACGTTCAAAGATCGTTTGCTCATTGAGAAAGATCCGCACGCGACCGTCGAAGGGACGCTTATCGCGGCCTACGCCATTCAATCGCAGACCGCTTTTATCTATATCCGCGGTGAGCTCGCTTTTGGTGCCGGCAGGCTCGAGCAAGCCGTTGATGAAGCCATTCAAGCCGGCTACATCGGCAAGAATATTTTCGGGTCGGGATACGACCTGGACGTGATCGTTCACAGAGGCGCGGGCGCCTATATCTGCGGCGAAGAAACAGCGCTGCTGTCGTCTCTGGAAGGGGGCAGAGGTTGGCCGAAGGTCAAACCGCCTTTTCCGGCAACCCATGGGCTGTTCGGCTGTCCGACAGTGGTCAACAATGTTGAGACACTGGCAGCGCTGCCCTGGATTATCGAACATGGGGCGGCAGCTTATGCGGCCATGGGCACGGAGAAGAGCAAGGGGACTAAACTTTTCAGCGTTAGTGGTCACATTACTAAGCCCGGTGTCTACGAAGTGGAAATGGGCTATCCATTCAAAAGGTTTCTCGATGAAGACTGCGGCGGAGTTGCCAACGGCAGAAAACTCAAGGGTGTCATTCCCGGTGGCGGGTCGATGCCGGTGTTGCGTCCCGAGGAGATCGAAAAGGTGAATCTGGATTATGAGTCCGTCCAGGCGGCGGGAAGCCTGCTCGGCTCCGGCGGAGTGATCGTCATGGACGATTCCACGTGCATGGTCGGCGCCGCGTGGAACCTCGCTCGTTTTTTCGCCCACGAGTCCTGCGGCCAATGCAGCCCTTGCCGCGAAGGCTGTCACTGGATGGAAAAGATTTTTCGCCGCATCGA
>Ga0075423_10007003_pt1 | contig 10614 bp, 9 predicted proteins | sample SoiMethybrSBSTD2_FD_80114 | JGI IMG/M metagenome (GOLD analysis project Ga0075423, IMG submission 80114) | Bulk soil microbial communities from a Populus tree surrounding site in Tennessee, USA - Soil MetaG P. TD hybrid SBSTD2 | ecosystem: Environmental > Terrestrial > Soil > Tree plantation...
CAGACTACCTCGCCCGTCCCGAAGCCCCCGGAGCTCATCCCTGTAGATCTCGTCCATCGGGAGACCGAGGGGAGAATCGGTGATGAGTGTCATGGTCCCCACGACGCGGCCGCCGCACCGAGCTACAAACACCCGTGTTGCCGAGAGGGCATTGTGAAGACTCAGGCGCCAGCCGGACGGATGCGCCTCCATGTAGCCGCGAGCCACGTATTGGTCGTGTTGTAGACGGAAGGCCTGCTCGAGGGTGCGACGATCGGTGGCAAGACCGAAGTCGAGTCCTTCTGCGAGCGGATCGTTCTGAAACCAGGCCGCTTTGAGCCGTGAGTGGCTCGTGGTCGGTGATGAAACCGTGTCCGCGTGCATGGTCTGAAGCGGCGATGCCGACATCACGCGTCCCTCCTCGCTAGATGGCCTGCTCTCCCGGGGCGGGACACGCCCTCTCTTCGGCAGCCGAGCTCTCAGGTCCTCCTGGGATCCTGACCTCTGGCTTTGCGTGCCGGCCTCGCGACCGGTTTGCCTTTATCGGAAGAAGTCTTCCACGGTTAGCGAAATCTGTGCCACTAAACCAGTCGCGGACGATATCCGCTATGTTCCGAAACTCAAGGGAATAGTCCCTCTCTTGCGTCGACGGACCGTGTTCCAGGCGTCAGACTCGTGACATCGATGTTCAGTCGTTGACGCTCGTGACATCACTCGACACTCTTCTGCACCGGCCGCACAAACGGGAGTAGGACTTGAGGGGCAAGGGACAGATCGATTCCGTCGGGATATCAATGCTCGGAGGCATTCCCCTCGGAGCGTTCTACGGCATCAGCGTGGTCCGAGCAAGTCCTTTCTGGGAGTGGGCCGAGCGGGACCGCGAGGGCCAGGCGCGATGATGTTGAAGCGAGTCATAGCGGCTATCCCGTGAAGACCGATTCGCTGGTTTGCCGCTTGCCCTTCGGCGGGCTTGGGGCACTGGCGGCCCGGAGGCTCAGGTGACCGCCCGGTTACTCGTGATGATCGTGGCGGCCCGCCGATGGCGCTCGGCGAGCACATCGTAGAAATCGCTCGACTGCTGGGCGGTGAGCTTGTATGGGCCGAAGTCGAGGAGGAGCAGGTTCGGCGCGAGCCCGCTCCGCAGTTCCCGCTCGAAGGAGTTGTCGGCCCGGGACTGAGGGAGCGTCTGCAGGAGCAGACGCGCGCGATCGTAGGTGCATCGCGATCAGCGCGGGTGACGACCGCCTTGAGATTATCGACGACCAGCCGGCGCGGCACGCCGCTGCAGAACCTCCACGCCGGTTCCAGGCCGTCGAGGACGGTCTAGAGATCCCGCTGGAGACACGGGCCGAGCAACGCGTAGCGGCTGTACCCACGGGTGACGAGGATTCCGTACCGCTGCCGCGTCCCGTCGGCGGATCGGGCCACTGTCCCAACAGGCCGAAATCGACCTCCGCCACCTCGCCGAGTGGCGGCTCGACGACCCGCACCGTCACTGCCGCCGCCCCGAATCCGAGCTGGCGCCGCGCGAAGCGCCGCGGCCGCCCGATGTGGGGCGGCCCAGTCGCCGTGATCGCGGCTACCTTGGCGTCGGTCGGGAGCGTGCTACCCCGGCACAGGTCCGTGGCCACGCCGGCGGCGTGTTACTTGGCCGTCCGGAGTCGAGCCGGGCTGTGGTTCCAGTGGGCGAAAAGCTTTGGAGAACCTGTTGGGAGAATTCTCCAGATACTGGCAGGCGCCTGCGCGGAACCGCAAATATTTGAACAGTGGCCTTCGATCTGCTATTCACCTAACCAGCGAACAATTATGAACCGCGGCATAAGTGATGTGCAGGGAAGTTCACACCCGTAACAAGTTACCGGCCGACAAGTGATTGATATTTAGATATAAATGAATATCGAGGTGTGGCACAAGCATTGCTCTAGACGGATCCAGTCCCTTCTTGAGGTAAGATTGCGACGGCATGCAGAAACATATGGTGTTTGAAAGGAGTCACTCTGGGGTTCCTCTCAGTGTGAAGGGATAAGGAGGATGGAAATGCGCTTAACTGCTCGCTCCACGGTTTTTCTCGCCGTGTTCGCCGCCGCCGTGCTCACCGGCGCCACCGTGATGGCCGCCCCGATCACGTTGCCGGTGGGCCCGTTGTTCATCCAGTACACCAATGATGAACAGTTCAGTGTCAGCAATTCAATCCACAGCACCAATGCCACATCAGGAGCCGTCACGAGTGAGGGCAACTGGGGCATTCTCCAGATCTCGAACATCTTCAAAGGCACGGCTCTGAACCCGCAAGGCAGCGATATTCAGGGTGGTGGAGCGAACATATTCACCGACGGAGGAGTCGGCGGCCATCAAATTACCGGTATCTTTTACGGGACACAAGTCAATCCGGGTGGCCTTAGCGCACAGGGTGGCGTAGTTGACCTCTACTGGCAGGATGTCGGAAAGGCGAACACCGGCGCTGACCTCGCCTCAGGCTTCGATCCCACGCGGCGTCTGAACCAGAAGACTTACACGGGCTATGCTGAGCCCCTCAACCCGGGTTTCATTTTTCTCGCGCAGCTCATCTATGGTCCCGGTTGCGATAACAACCCCCTTCACAACGTCTGCACCGGCGTTGCCCCGGGAACTGGAGACGGAACCGCGAAGAGCTACCAGAGTGTCAACTTGGCGGCGGGCGGGCTTTGGGCGAGCCAGCTCAACAGCGACTTCTTCACTCTCGATGCCAACGGGCAGCCGTTGGCGCCCGCGCAAGATATCCGGACAGACAGCAACTTCAGCCAAAACGGAGCTTCCGCGTGGAATGGCGTCGCAAGCCAGTGTGTTCCGGGCGTGCCGTGCGACATTATCGGCCTTCGCAGCAATGACCCGGTTCGGCTGCAGGTCACTCCCGAACCCGGTACGCTGAGTCTTTTCGGATTGGGGATGCTCGGAATGGGATTTCTGCGCCGGCGCAAGCAGAAATAATCCGCGGCTCACAGTGTCTGTGTTTCGGCGCAAAGGGGGCAACTGCCCCCTTTGTCGTTTACGGAGACGGAACGTCACCAGCCCGATGGCCGCCTGAACAGCGCCTCACGGCGGTAAACTGCCGCGTCAGCAGATCCGAAGGCTGTGCGGCCGGGATAGTCGTCACCGTGAACTTCCGCCCGCGCACCACACCCGCGAGGCCCAGGCGCCGCATCAGGTGCACCACCGTAGCGCGGGCCATGGCCTGCCCTTCCCGCCTGAGCTGCTTTCCGACTTTCCGGACGCCGTAGACCTCGCGATTCTCCTGCCATACGCGATCTCGCGTCGGATCGTCGGCTGGCGGGCGTCGACCTCGCTGCGCAGCGACCTGGCCCTCGATGCGTTGGAGTAGGCGCTCTACGATCGCCCGCTCATGCGAGCTCTCCGGAAGACCCGGGACGGTTCAGGACGATTCTGAGCATTGCTAACGCATCCGACTGGATACTAGTATTCGACTCGTGACAGCCAACCGAATTCGACTGGGACTACAGCTGCTCGGAACGATCGCGATTCTGGCGTTGGTCCCAGGGAATGCGGCGAAGCTCGTGGCGATGCTGGTGATCTGGCCACTAGGCTTCGGGAGAGTATCTCGCTCCGAGGTGGTGTTCATGATCGGTGTCAACCTGTTATTCATCTGTATGAACCTTGGCGCCTTGCGCAAGGGAGCCTTCCGGTTCACCAACCCCGACGCCCTGGGCATGCCCATGTATGAGTTCGCCATGTGGGGGTTCTATACCCTCAATGCCATCCGCTTCCTTGACGGAATGGCCCCTGGGGGAAGCCGATGGTCGGCCTTGATCATGGCGGCTGCGCTGGCGGCTACGTTCCCCACGGTTAGCGACCCGGGCGTCTTGACCCTGCTGTCGGGAATAGTCCTAGTCATCAGCTTCGCGTTGTATAGCGAGCCCATGGATTTCGCCTACGCCGCGTACATGGTCATAATGGGTGCCTTGATCGAGTACGTCGGTGTGTGGACAGGGCAATGGAGCTACCCGGGCAACCCGCCGGGCGGGGTACCGTCGTGGTTCGTTCCCATGTGGGGAGGAGTCGGGTTATTCACCCGCCGATTGCTTCTCCCCTTAGTGCGCCAAGGCGCCGGATCAGTGGCACCTGGCTGATGCGCGCCCGCCGTCGGGCTCGTGTCAGGAGGAATTCCGGTGGAGCTCCCTAAGGCCCTTCTGGATTGGAGCGCGCTTCTCGGCCAATCGCGTGTTCTCGATGCCGGGGCGGCACAAGCCGACTATGGGCGCTGCACCACGGGGATAGGGCGCCGGCTTGCGGGGGCCCTGAGGCCGTGTGAACGCTCGCAAATCCCGCCGATCGTCGAGATCGCCGCCCGCTTCAAAGTCCCGCTCTATCCCATCAGCACCGGCCACAATTGGGGATATGGAACGGCCCTACCGCCTACTGACGACTGCGTGATTCTGGATCTTTCCGGACTTGACCGGATTCTGGAATTCGACGCGGACACGGGCCTGGTGACTGTCGAGCCGGGGGTTACGCAAGGGCAACTCGCCGAGTTCCTCGACCGTGGGGGCCATCGATACCTGGTGCCGGTTACCGGTGCGGGACCGACGTGCAGCATTGTCGGCAATGCCCTCGAGCGCGGCTATGGGATCACGCCCCAGGCCGACCACTTCGGCGCCGTGATGGCGCTCGAAGCGGTGTTGCCGGATGGTCGTGTGTACCGCTCCGCGCTCTCCGAGCTCGATGGACAGCAGCTTGATCGTGCCTTCAAGTGGGGAATCGGCCCCTATCTGGACGGGATGTTTTCGCAGAGTGGCTTTGGCGTCGTGACGCAGATGACCATCGCTCTCTCCCGTCGTCCCGCTGCGATCAAGATCTTTCTCTTCGGCTTGAAGCGGCCAGAGCAGCTCGGGAACTTGGTGGAACGGGTGCGCGAGGTGATTGCCCGATTCCCAGGGATCGTTGGCGGCATCAACCTGATGAATGCGCATCGGATGCTGGCCATGGCGGTGCCCTATCCGCGCGAGCGATTGGGTTCCGATGGTCTCATCTCTCCGGAATTGCTGGCCGAGCTCAGCCGCGAGAATCAGGTGATGCCCTGGACGGGCTTCGGCACTCTCTATGGCTCCAAGGGAGTGGTGAGCGCCGTGCAGCGTGAAGTCCGCGGTCTTTTCAGACCCCTGGTGTCCCGGCTGGTATTCATCAGCCCGGAGGGCGGACGGACATTGGCCCGAGCTGGAAGTATGTTGCCGAGTTATTTTCGTTCGAAGTTCGCCCGGAACCTGGAGATGCTCGAAAGGTCCCTGCAGCTCGTAGCGGGGCGGCCGAACGAAACCGCTCTGCCCCTGTGCTATTGGAACACCCGCAAGCAACCTCGCGCTGGTGCCGCCATGGATCCGGCCCGTGACGGCTGCGGCGTGGCATGGTATTCACCGCTCGTGCCCATGAAGCCCGAGAGCGTTACCGCCTACGTGCGAATGGTCACCGCCATCATGCGAAAACATCGGCTGGAGCCCCTGATCACCTTGACGAGCCTGTCCGACAGGTGCTTTGACAGCACGGTGCCATTGCTGTTCGACCTGGATTCGGAGGAGAGCCGGACGAATGCCGAAACCTGCTACTGGGCGCTTCTGGAGGCTGGGCGTAGCCAAGGCTTCCTTCCGTACCGGGTGGGCATTCAGACGATGAACTGGCTGTCCCAGAATGACGCGACATTCTGGCAAGTTGTCCGGGAGATCAAGAAGACGCTGGATCCCCACGCGATCATCTCTCCGGGAAGGTACGTTTAATAGGGGTCTCTTGACAGCGGGCGGTCGCGGATGATGCGATGGCTGCCGGATGCGGACGATCGGGGAGATCGCCACCTTCGTGACCAGCAAGAACGCGGGGCCGTTCCTGCTGACCCTCGACATCGTGCTCCCGGACGAGGCCACCTTTCGCCGCTTCGTGGCGGGTCGGCCCCTCGACCGTGACACGGTGGCGCGGCTCTACGGCCTCTCGCCCGACGACGTGGTCGACATCATCGAATTCGAGCCGGCCTTCGCGGTGAAGGTCACCCTGCGCCGCCCGTGGCCCTCCGGCGCGATCGGCGAGACCGACGTCTACGGCGCGCAGCAGCACGTCCCCCTCGCCCGCCACGCGATCGAGTGGCCGGAGGCCGTGCGATGACACCGCCGATGACCGTCCTCGCCCCCCTTGGCATGCTCGGCTACGGCATCCCCGCGCGCTCGATGGAGCGCGGCCTCGCCCGCGACCCCGCAGTCCTCGCGCTCGACGCCGGCTCCACGGACCCCGGCCCGTACTACCTCGGCGCGGGCGTGCCCTTCGTCAACCGCCGCGCGGCCAAGAAGGATCTCACCATGATCCTCGACGCCGCGCGCGATCGCGGCATCCCGGTGCTGATCGGCTCCGCGGGCGGCGGCGGCGGGCGGCCCCACCTCGAGTGGACGGTCGACCTCTACCGCGAGCTCTGCCGCGAGCGCGGCTACCGCTTCCGCACCGCGGTGATCGACGCGGAGGTGGACCGCGGCTGGCTCCGCGCTCAGGTGGCAGGCGGCCGGGTGCGCCCGCTCGACCACGACCGCGCGCTGACCGCCGCCGACGTCGATCAGGCCACCCGCATCGTGGCCCAGATGGGCGTCGAGCCCTTCCTCGCCGCGCTCGACGCGGGCGCGGAGGTCGTCATCGCCGGCCGCGCCTGCGACGCCGCGGTCATCGCGGCCTTCCCGATCCGCGCCGGCCACGATCCGGGCCTCGCGCTCCACATGGGCAAGATCCTCGAGTGCGGCGGCGCGGCCGCTTACCCGCGGCACGGCTCGGACTGCCTGCTCGGCGTCATCGAGGAGGACGCCTTCACGGTCGAGCCGCCGAACCCGGACAAGGTGTGCACGGTGGCCTCGGTGGCCGCGCACTCGCTCTACGAGCGCGCCAATCCCTACGAGCTGCACCTGCCCCACGGCCACATCGATCTCAAGTCCACGCGCTTCGAGGCCGCGGGCGATCGCGCGGTGCGCGTCTCGGGCACGCGCTTCGTCCCCGCGGCCACCCCGACCCTGAAGCTCGAGGGGGTGACCCGCGTCGGCTTCCGCACCCTCGCCATCGCGGGCGTGCGCGAGCCCCAGCTCATCGCCAACCTCGACGCCTACCTCGACAACGTGCGCACGCGCGTGGCCGACACCTATCCCGACGGCTACCGTCTGCTGTTCCACGTCTACGGGCGCGATGGGGTCATGGGCCCGCTCGAGCCGGTGCGCGGGAGTCGGCCGCACGAGATCGGGCTGATCATCGAGGTCATCGCCAACGACGCGGAGACCTCCGCCGCGGTGCTGGCGCTGGCGCGCTCGGCGGCGCTCCACGTCACCTATCCGGGCCGCCAGGCGATCGCGGGCAACCTCGCGTTCCCGTTCTCGCCCTCGGATCTGCGCGCGGGCGAGGTTTACGAGTTCACCATCCACCACCTGGTGGCGGTGGACGACCCCGGCGCGCTCTTCCCGGTGGAGATGCTCGAGGGCTGACTCGGGACCCACCGCTCGCTTCCCGCGCGTGGCAGGACGGGGCCGCTCGAGGTCTTCGCTCGAACGGCCCGGCAATCAGGCCGAGGCGACGGCGAAGAGGCGCCAGTCGCCGGGTACCCCCTTAAGCACGTGGCTCCCGCGGTCCTCGAACTGGATGCCGGAGCCCGCCACGAGGTCACGGACCGTTCCCGACGCCAGCACCTCCTGCGGCCGTGCCGCGGCGGCGATGCGCGCTCCGGTGTGCACGGCGATGCCGCTGACCTTTGATCCCGCGACCTCGCACTCGCCGGTGTGCAGCCCTGTGCGCAGCTCGAGGCCGAGGGGCCGGACCGCGTCGCGGATGGCGCACGCGCACCGGATCGCGCGGGCGGGGCCGTCGAAGATCGCGAAGAGGCCGTCGCCGGCGACGTCGACCTCGCGCCCGCGGAAGCGCTCGAGTTGCCGGCGCGCCGCGCCCAGGTAGCCCTCGAGCAGCTCCCGCCAGCGGCGGTCGCCGACGGCGGCCGCGCGCTCGGTCGAGCCGACGATGTCGGTGAACAGCACGGTGACGAGCACGCGGTCTGACTCGGGGCCCGAGCGTGCGCCGGTGATGAACTCCTCGATCTCGTCGATGACCTGATCGAGGACGGCCGGCTCGAAGGCCTGGAGCAGGTGGTCGTCGCCGGGCAGCTCGACGTACCGGGCGCCGGCGATGTGCCGGGCCAAATAGCGGCCGCACTCGACAGGGACGGTCAGGTCGCCGACCCGGTGGAGGATCAGGCTCGGGGCCTGAATGGCGGGCAGTACGTGGCGGACGTCGATCGCGTAGTTCGCCCGCATGAGGGCGAGGATCGAGCCGGGACTCGCCGAGGCCCGCTCCAGCCGTGCGAACGACTGGATGAACGCCTCGTCCGTCTTCCGGCTCGGCGCGTTGAAGGGCACCAGCACGCCTTCACCCCAGTGGAGCTCGACCTGCTGCAGGAACCGGTTCCAGCCCTCCTCGCTCACCGACCACGGCTCCGCCTTCGTGGAGGCGAAGCTCCCGCACAGCACGAGCGCCGCGGTGCGCTCCGGATAGGTCGCGGAGAACATCAGTGACATCGGGCCGCCCTCGGACCAGCCGAAGATGGTGGCTCGCGCGGTGCCGGCCGCGTCCATCACCGCCCGCACGTCGCCGATCCGCTCCTCGAGCGTCTGCTCGCCGACGCGATCGGACAGTCCCTGGCCGCGCTTGTCGAACACGATGACACGCGCGAAGGAGGCGAGCCGCCTCAGCAGGTACTGGTTGACCGGGAACTCCCAGAACAGCTCGACGTGGGAGAGCGTGCCCGGGATCAGGACGAGATCGCGCGGGCCATCGCCGAAGATCCGGTAGGCGATGTGGACGCTGCCGCTCCGAGCGTACTTGACGTCGCTTGCCATTCCGTCGGTCCCCTTGCCGGCTGCGGGAACGAGTGACGGCTCGCGCTCATCATCCCACGCCCCGCCAGCGGCGGCTAGCCCGTCTCCCAGGCGGGCGCGCGCTCAGCGGAGCCCGGCGATGACCTGGGCCCCCGCGGCGGTGAGGGCCACCACCAGCCACGGCGGCGCACTCCAGAGCGCGAGCAGCCCGAAGGCGACCAGGGCCAGCGCGAAGTCGGCGGGCGCGTGGATCGCGCCCGTCCACACCGGGTCGTAGAGCGCTGCCAGCAGAAGCCCCACCACCGCCGCGTTGATCCCGCGCAGGGCGGCGCGGAACGCGGGTCGCGCGCGCAGCGCGTCCCAGAACGGCAGTGTCCCGATCACGAGGAGGAACGCGGGCAGGAAGATCGCGGCCAGGGCGAGCGCGGCCCCCGCCCCGCCGGTGGGCGCCGGCTGCATCACCGCGCCGAGGTAGGCCGACAGCGTGAAGAGCGGGCCGGGCACCGCCTGGGCCGCGCCGTAACCGGCGAGAAACTGCTCGCGCGAGACCCACCCGGGCGGGACGACCTCGGCCTGGAGCAGCGGCAGCACCACGTGCCCGCCGCCGAACACCAGCGCGCCCGAGCGATAGAACGAATCGATCACCGCGACGACGTGATCGCCAGTCGCATAGCGCGCGAGCGGCAGCACGACCAGCAGCGCGAAGAACAGAACGAGGGCGGCGCCGCCCAGCCCGCGGCCGAAGGGCACGCGGACCGCGGGCCCTGCCGGCGTCTCCGCCGCGGCGGCGGGCAGGCGCAGGCCGACCAGGCCCGCCACGACGATCACCAGCACCTGGCCCCACGCCCCGGGCCACGCGGTCACCACCAGCGCCGCCACCACCGCGATGGTGGCTCGCTCCCGATCCGGGCAGAGCGCGCGCGCCATGCCCCACACCGCCTGCGCCACCACCGCCACCGCCGCGATCTTGAGCCCGAGCAGCCAGCCGGCTCCCGAGAGGCCGAGCCCGCGGATCCACAGCGCGAACGCGGTCAGGAGCAGCGCCGACGGCAGCGTGAAGCCGAGCCAGGCGGCGAGGCCGCCCGTGAGGCCGGCGCGCAGGATGCCGACCGCGATGCCCACCTGGCTGCTCGCGGGCCCGGGCAGGAACTGGCAGAGCGCGACCACGTCGGCGTAGGTCTGCTCGTCGAGCCAGCGGCGGCGCACCACGTACTCGCGCCGGAAGTAGCCGAGGTGCGCCACCGGGCCGCCGAAGGAGGTCAGGCCCAGGCGGGTGGCGACGCCCAGGACCTCCAGCGCGGCGGCAAGGCGGTGGGGGGGCATCGGTCCCGGCGAGTATAGGCGCTTGACCCCGCGCTCGCGAGTCGCCATCCTTTGCCTGGCGGCGCCCGGAGGAGCGGGGTGGGTTCGAGACCCGGGGCCGGCCCGGCGGTGACTCGCACAGCAGCCGAGGATAGGGAGAGCGCCCATGCTCGATCTCGCGATCCGGAACGCGCGCATCGTCGATGGCACCGGGGCCCCCGCCTTCATGGGCGATCTCGGGGTGGCGGATGGCAGGATTCGCTACGTGGGCCCCTCGAACGGGCACACCGCGGAGCGGGTGCTGGACGCCGACGGCCTCGTCCTGGCCCCCGGCTTCGTCGATCCCCACACCCACTACGACGCGCAGATCGCGTGGGACCCGATGCTCACCTGCTCGCCCTGGCACGGCGTCACCACCGTGATCATGGGCAACTGCGGCGTCGGCGTGGCGCCGGTGCGTCCCGAG
>Ga0075423_10007005_pt1 | contig 10613 bp, 9 predicted proteins | sample SoiMethybrSBSTD2_FD_80114 | JGI IMG/M metagenome (GOLD analysis project Ga0075423, IMG submission 80114) | Bulk soil microbial communities from a Populus tree surrounding site in Tennessee, USA - Soil MetaG P. TD hybrid SBSTD2 | ecosystem: Environmental > Terrestrial > Soil > Tree plantation...
AAAATCCCTCGCGTGCCGCCCTTTACTGCTGCTTTACTGTTGCTTGGGATGGACTTTCCGCGCGGGGGCGCGGAGTGATGAACGGGGGCCACGGGGATGTCGCTTTACCTGATCAAGGGCCAGTACCGGATCGCGCGCTTCGTCGAGGGTTAGGGCCGGCAGATGAGGGTGGGGTTGGTGATTCAGGTCCTGGGCTGTGCCCGAGAAGGTGATGACGATGGTGTCTGCCCTGCCCGCTGAGTATCTCGATCCTGACACCCCGCCCGAGGTGGTGGTGACCGATCAGATCCGGCCGCTGGTCACGGATTCCACTCTGGGCGTCCCGCTCGGGGTTCCGGGGCTTGGCCTTCCTGCGGTTCCCGATCCGCCGCGGCATAGGCTCGTCACGGTCGGGGACTCACTGACGCATGGCATGTCCAGCGGCGCGGTGTTCCACACCGACCTGTCATGGCCCGCTCTGGTCGCGCGGTCGCTGGGCGTGAACCTGGCCGTCCCCACTTATGGGGGCCCGCTTGATGGACTGCCGCTGAACATCGAGAAGCTGCTGCGTGACCTGCAGGGCAAGTTCGGGAAAAAGCTGAATCTGCTGGAGATGGCCCAGCTGCCGCTGGAGCTCCACAGCCTCGCCGACGCCAACGAGGATTACTGGGAACGGGGCAACGGCAGCCGCCCGCCACGCACCGATCTGCGCTATGAGAACGTGGGCATCTACGGGTGGGATGTGCGCGATTCCCTGTCCTCGACCATGGCGCGGGCTCTGGCCAGGATCGCCAGCCACCCGCCTCATGACGACCTGCTCGGGGCCAAGCCCGACAACGACAACGACATCGCCGCCGCGTCCGTCCTGGCCCCGTTCGGTCCCGCGGCCGCTCAGATCGACGCGGCCGCCTCCCACGGTCATGACGGCGGCATCGGCACGCTGGTACTGGTGCTGGGCGCGAATAACGCCCTCAGATCTGTCGTGCAGAAGAAGGTGGCCTGGTCCGGACCGCAATTCCAGGACCTGGACGGCAAGGGCGCGTACACCGTCTGGAACCCGGTGCATTTCCAGGCCGAGTACGCCGATCTCGTCCGCAGGCTGCTGCCGATCCCGGCGCACCGCGTGCTGCTGGCCACCGTGCCGCACGTCACCGTCGCGCCGATCGCTGCCGGGGTCAACCCGGCCAGGCCCGGGAAGAAGTGGCGGAAGGGATCACGGTATTTCCCCTACTACACCGACCCGTGGATCGCCGAGAAAGACTTCCGCCCGGACAAGCACCGTCACATCACCCACCAGCAGGCGCGCGCCGTTGACTCGGCCATCGACCAGTTCAACGACGCCATCCAAGACCACGTCCGCCGGGCCCGCGCCGACGGCCGCGACTGGCACCTGGTCGACCTGTGCGGGATCCTGGACGGCGTTTCCTACCGCCGTTACCTCGACGATGGCGCCGCGGCCGCCGCACAGCAGGCCTGGCAGCCCTACCCTCTGCCCGCCCCCATCGTCGGCCTCGATACCCGCTTTTACCGCTCGGACGAAACCGGGCGGCTCCAGGGGGGCCTGTTCGGCCTGGACGCGGTCCACCCCAGCACCGCCGGATACGGCATCATCGCCCAGGCCGTGCTCGACGTCCTCAGCGCCGCCGGGATACCCAGCCCCGGCATCGACTTTACCGAGCTGCTCGCCCAGGACACGCTGAACTCCAGTCCGCCCGCGCTCTTCAACCGCCTCTTCACCCTGCTGGCCCCCTTCCTGACCCGGCTCGCCGGGACGGCCCCCTCCTAGCCACGAGCTGGCCGTCTGGGTCGGCGCCGTCATTTCGCGCAGGACCCAGCCGCTCCGTGGTCAGCACAACCATCCCGGTCATGCTGTTGCCATGAAAGACACCTGGTACGAAGCCCGGCGGAAGGTGGTCACGTTCGCGCGCAAGCTCCAGGCCGAACGCCTGGTGTACTCGACGGCCGGCAACATCAGCATGCGCATCCCCGGCGATCCGGAGCTGCTCGCCGTCACGCCGACGTCGATGCAGTACGACCTCCTCGAGCCCGAGGACATCCCCATCGTCGACGTCAACGGTGAGCTGGTGGACGGACGGACCCGCCCGACGTCCGAACTGATGATGCACACGCTCATCTGCCGGCGCAGGCCGGAAATCGGTTCCATCGTGCACACCCACGGGAAGGCCGTGATGACGATGGCGAACCTGGGCTGGACCCTGCCGCCGATCCTGACCGGGCTGTGCGAGGCGGCCGGCGGGGCGGTCTACACCTCCCCGTACTCCCAGTCCGAGACGATGCAGATGGCCGACTACACCGAGCCGGCGCTGCGCGACCGCGGGGCGACGTTCCTGCGCTACCACGGCCTGCTGGCCTACGGCGCAGACCTCGAGCACGCCTTCCACACGGCCTCGGTCGTCGAGGGCGCGTGCGAGGTGTACCTCACGCTGCGCCAGCTCGGCGAGGTGCACGAGCTTCCCGCCCCCCAGGTCGAGTGGATCGCGTCGTACTGGCGGGCGCAGTTCCCCGGGGCCCCCGGGCCGCTGCCCCCGCCCGACCCGCTGCCCGGCCCGGAATCCTCCCTCGGCACCAGGTAATTGGCGGGCCCGGGCCGTCAGTGCCCCGGCTGGGACCGGCTGACCGGCGCCGACGAGGCATCCAGCAGCGCCAGCTCCTCCGGTGAGAGCCTCAGGCCCGGCGCCTGCAGGAGGTCCCGGAGCTGGCCCGGGGTCCTGGCGCTGGCCAGCGGGGCGGCCACGGTGGGCTGCGCCGCCAGCCAGGCCAGCGCGACCGCGGCGACCGGCACACGGTGCGCCCGGGCCACGGTGTCGAGCGCGCCGAGCACGGCGAGGCCGCCCTCGGTCAGGTAGACGGCGGCGTCTTCGGCGCGCTCGCTCGCGGGCAGGCTTCCTCCCGGCCGGTACTTCCCGGTGAGGAAGCCGTCAGCCAGCGCCGAGTAGGCGATGCACGAGAGCCCTTCCCGCTGGCAGAGGGCCGCCAGATCGCCCTCGTATTCGTCCCGGTGGACGAGGTTGTAGTGCACCTGGAGTGCGGTGAAGCTCACCAGGCCCTGCTGCCGCGCGCTGGCCAGGGCACCGGCGAGCCGGGGGGCCGAGTAGTTGGATGCCGCCACATAGCGGGCCTTCCCCGCCCGGACCAGGTCGTCGAAGGCGGCCACGGTGTCCGCGAGGGGGGTGGCGAGGTCATCCTCGTGCGCGTAGTACAGATCGATGTGCCCGGTGCCAAGGCGCCGCAGGGACGCCTCGGCGGCGGCCCGGATGGTGGCGGGTGAGAGTCCGGGGTGATGCCGGCTCTGGCCGACCTTGGTGGCGATGATCACATCGTCGCGGCGCCCCCGCCGGGCGAGCCAGCGGCCGATGATCGTCTCGGACTCGCCGCCCTGGCGGCCGTCGGCCCACTGGGGGTAGGAATCGGCGGTGTCGATGAAGTTCCCGCCCGCGCCCGCGTAGGCGTCGAGGACCGCGAAGGACGTCGCCTCGTCGGCGGTCCAGCCGAAGACGTTGCCGCCCAGGCAGAGCGGGAACACCTCCAGGCCGGTCCGGCCGATCCGGTTCATGGGCCGGGCCTCCGGCGGCGCGGCATGCCGTCTCCTCCCACCCTAGGCGTCCCCGAGCACGGTGATGGACAGGTGCGAGGGCCCCGCGCCGCCGGTCACGAGCGTCTGCTCGTTACGTTGTCCCCGGATCGCGTGCCACGGGTTCTCTGTCGTCCCGGGGTGCCAGAGGTAGAGGGGGTGGTCGCTGGAGGCGAGGTGCACGCGCAGCCGGTGCCCGGGCTGGAGCCGGTAGCCGGTGTGCCCGAGCGAGATCTCCACCGCCCCGCCGGGGTCCGGGTCCGGCACGTGGGCCTGCCCGCGGACCAGCATGCGGGCGGCGCCGTCGGGGGCGACGTCGGCCAGCTTGGCGTGCAGGTGCATGGACGCGGCGCTGGAGCCGACGTGGACCCGCAGCCGGACCGGGCCCGCGAGGTCCAGCGGCCGGCTGTGGGGGTCGGCGGTGAAGGTCAGCACGTCCGGCCGCGACTCGACGGCCCGCTCGTCGGGGAACTCGCGCAGGAACGCGAAGGGGTCGGTGACCGTGGACGGGACCAGGTTGTCCGGGTCGTGGGTCCAGCGCACCGCCGCCCCAGCGCCATCGGCGCGCGCGGTCAGCGATCCGCCCTCGGCGTCCGCGCCCGCGCGGCCGCCGGCCAGGTAGAGGCGCAGTTCGCGCGTGCCGGGCGGCGGCCAGGCGTCCGCCTCGTGCCAGCCATCGTGGCCCAGCCGCCACCGGACCTGGGCCAGCCCGGCCAGCTCGCCACGGCCGCGCAGGGTCCGGTCGAAGAAATCCAGGGCGGGACCGAGGTAGACCGGGATCAGGCGCTGCAGGGCGGCGTCGTCGGCGTCGTGGTCGGTGGCGGGGCCGATGGGGACGTCGGCCAGCTGGTAGTTCTCATGATCCGTGGCGTCGGCGACGAGGTACTGCCGGGGTGCCTGACGCGGCCGGCTTCGCAGCGTCGTGTAGTCCCGCATGGAGTTCGGCATGATGTTGTCGAACCATCCCACCGAGTGCAGTACCGGGATGCCGATCGTGTCGAACGGGTGCCCGGTGGGGTAGTCGTCGAAGGGCACCCGCCGGAGCATCATGTCCACCGCGGCCGAGCGGGCCCCGATCTTCCGGAAGGCCTCGTCGAAGACGCCGGCGAGCGGCCGCTGTGTCCAGTCCACCGGGTAGTCGTAGATGAGCCGGTCCACCCAGTAGTGGGCGAAGTAATCGGCACCGTACAGGGGCGGCACCCCCTCGTCCCACCAGGTCCCGATTCTGATGGCCCCGAGGTCCGCGCTGGTCACCCTGGGGACAATGGCCCGCAGCGCCGGATGGCCGCCGGCCGCCGCGGCCCACTGCGTCACCCCGTAATAGGAGTCCCCGAACATCCCGGCGGTGCCGTCCGACCAGGGCTGGCGCACGATCCATTCGAGCGTGTCGTAGCCGTCGTAGACCTCGTGGACGTAGGGGACCGTCTCTCCCTCGGAACGGAACTTGCCCCGGACGTCCTGGACCACGAACGCGTAGCCACGCTCGGTGAACCAGGGCGCCAGCTGCGGCATGAAGGTGTACCGCCCGCACTTGTCGTAGGGGAGGCGGACGAGCACCGACGGGTGGCGGTTCCCCGGCGGGAGGTAGACGTCGGTGGCCAGGCGCACCCCGTCCCGGCACGGGATCATGACCTGGTCGGCTCGGGCGTCGACCGGCGCCGGCCCGATGGTCACAAGGTCTGCCGCCATTCAGTTCCCCTCTCCTTCGCCCGCCGGGTGCCTATACCTGGTGGACCTCGATCAGGCTTGCCTTCGAGAACTGGTTGAACCACCCCTGTGGCGACTCCGCGAACCCGCTCCATTTCGTGGTCCACGCCTCGATGGTGTCGAGATAGGCGAGCACGATGTAGCCGCGGGCGTTGTAGATCATCTCCTGCATCTGGTAAACGATCGCCCGGCGCTGCGCCAGATTGGTCGCGACGCCCTGCTCGGCGTAGAGGCGGTCGTAGGCCTTGTTGCAGTAGCCGCTGTCGTTGAGGACCCCCCACTGGGCACAGGTGGGGACGGCCAGTATGTAGTCGGGATCGATGAGCGTGATCCAGGCCCACATCGCCACGTCGAAGGGGTAGCTCGTGTAGTCCTTCCCGTACATGGCGATGGTGGCGGCGGTGGCATCCAGGGTCCGCCGCGTCAGGCGCACCCCGATCTTCCGGTAGTCCGCCTGGATGATCTGGAAGGCCCGGTCCCCCGGGCCGGTCTGGTCGCTGGCAAAGATCACCGTGTAGGACATCTGGTGCCCGTTCGCGGTGCGGATGCCGCCCGGCCCCATCTTGTAGCCCGCCTGGTTCAGCAGGGCATTCGCCTTCGCGAGATCGAAGGGCAGCGGGTGGATGCTGGGGTCGTGCCAGAACCGGGTGGCCGGCGGGATGATCGAGGCGCCGGGCTGAGCGTACCCGAGGTAGGCGGTCTTGATGATCTGGCTGCGGTCGACCGCGTACTCGAACGCCTTGCGGACGAGCGGGTTCAGGAGCTCGCGGTCGTTGGCCTTACGCGTATTGGCGTTGATGATGAAGTCCGGCCAGGTGAGGCTCGGGCCCGTGTAGACGTGGATGCCCGGCACCTGCAGCGTGTGCACGCTCGTCGGGGGCACGCCGGCCGGGGAGGCGACCGCGTCGATGGCCCCGGTCTTCAGCGCCTGGACGAGCGCGTCGGGATCGGAGAAGAACTGGATGCCGAACCCGTCGATGTGGGGCTTGGGGCCGTACCAGTGAGGGTTGCGGCGGAAGAGCGCGATCTGGTTGTTCTGGTATGAGCTCAATACGAACGGCCCCCGCCGACCACGGGGTGGCCATTCTGGGGGATGTTCGGGTAGGTGCGGAGCCCCTTCCCGGTGGCCCCCGCGATGGGAGCCCAGATGTGCTCGGGCAGGATCGGAATGACCTGGAGATTGGGCAGGACGTTGGCCACCGGCTCCGCGTAGTGCAGGACCAGGGTCGTCGGGCTGGCCGCGACCGCGTCCTTCAGGTGCGCCACGTCGCCGCCGAGGTTCGCCGTCGGCCCGCTCTTGAACTTGATGATCGTGTTGATCGTCCACGCCGCGTCCGCGGCCGTCAGCGGCTTGCCGTCAGACCACTCCGCGCCCGGCCGGGTATGGAACGTCCAGGTGCGCCCGTCGGGGGAGGTCGTCCAGCTGGTGGCGAAGTCGGGTTCGATGGCCAGCGTCTTGGTGCTGTACTGATCCAGCTGGGGGTAGATCGTCTCCCAGATGTCGTAGCTCACCTGCTCGAAGCCCACGAAGGGGTTCAGGTTGTCGATCGTCTGGGTCATTCCGACCCGCAGGATCCCGCCGTTCTTGACCCCCTGGGAGGCGGAGCTACCGCCGCTCGAGCAGGCGCTCAGGACGAGAGCCGCCGCGGTGGCCAGCACGATGGCCTGGTACACGGTCCGGATCCCGGTTCGCCGGGCAGGTGGCGCGCTCACGCTCATGGCCCACTCCTTCCTTCCGGGCCCCGCAAGTTAGATTGTCAACTCTGGCAAAGTATGTTCCTGGCGCGCATGCCTGTCGAGGCTGGACCGCCCGGCCCGCCGGGGAGGAGCGGAGACGGTGGGGAGACGGAGCCTGGCCAGCACGCGGAGACCGCAGATCCTGCGTGCCTTCGAGGCCTGCGTCCTGAGATACGGGCTGGAAGGGAGCTCCCTCGAGCGGATCGCGCAGGAAGCCGGGGTCCGCCGCGGCCTGATCAGGCACTACTTCGGGAACCGGAACGAGCTGACCGAGGCGCTGATCGAGGGCGTGATCGAGCGCACGGTCTCGGTCTACCGCGACGTGATCAGGACCGCGGGCGCGGAAGGCGGCACCGCGGCGCTGGTCGACTACCTCATGGGGCCGGCCTTTCCCGACAAGCGCGACGATGCGCTGATCGACGCCCTCATGGCGGTGAGCCATCGGGACGAGCGGCTCCGCGGGCAGCTCCGGGCGAAGTACCAGACCTTCCAGCAGTCGATCCAGCGCGAGCTGCGGCGTGCCTACCCGTCGGCCGACCCGGCCATGGTGCGCGCGACGTCCTACTCGCTCATGTGCCTGGCCGTCGGGAACGCGGCCATGTATGACCTGGAACTGCCCGCCCGCAAGCACGGGGACGCCCGGCGTTCCGCGATGCAGCTCCTGGCCAGCCTGCAGGACACCGGTCCGGGCCGCTGACCTGGCTTCAGGCCCTCGCGGCGTACCGCCAGAAGTCCTGGATCAGGGCGGGTGAGGCCGGCCCGGCCAGCTCCACCTGGCTGAGCAGGATGGTGACCGCCCCGGTGGAGGGGACGATGTGCGCCGCCGTTCCGGTGCCGCCGACCCAGCCGTAGCGTCCCGGCAGGTTCCATGGGTCGATGGCCTCGACGTCGACCGAGCCGCCGAAACCCCAGCCCTGTCCCTCCAGGAACAGCCGGCTGGCGTCGCGCTGGGACGCGGTCAGCTGGTCGGTGGTCATCTGCCGCACCGCCGCGGGCGATAGCAGCTGCCGGCCGCCGGCGCTCCCGCCGGCCAGCAGCATCCGGGCGAAGGAATGCCAGTCGCCGGCGGTCGAGACCAGGCCGCCGCCTCCGGAGGGGAACGCCGGCCGGCTGCTCCACTGCCCGCCCGGGGCGTCGACCAGCTCGAAACCGCCCCCCGGATCGGCCCGGTAGTAGCTGGTGAACCGGCCGAGCTTGGCCGCCGGCACCTCGAATCCGGTGTCCGCCATGCCCAGCGGCTCGAACAGCCGCTCGGCCAGGAACTCCGGCAGCGGGCGGCCCGAGACCCGGGCGATCAGCACGCCCTGGATGTCGGAGCAGGTGTTGTACAGCCACGCCTCGCCCGGCTGGTACAGCAGCGGGATCCGGGACAGCGCCGCCATCCATTCGCCCGGCGCGGCGACGAGCTGGGGCTGCGGCGGTCCCTGCTTCAGCTCGCTGAACAGCAGCCCGACCGCCGGCAGCGAGAAGTCGGATGGGAAGCCGTACCCGGCGCGGAAGGTGAGCAGGTCGGCCACGGTGATCGGCCTCTCGGCCGGGACCACATCGTCGGCCGGGCTGGCCGGGGTGCGGACGACGACCGGTGACGCCAGCTCCGGCAGCCACGGCCCGACCGGGTCCTCGAGCGCGATCCGGCCGTCCTCGACCAGCATCATCACCGCCGCGGCGGTGATGGGCTTGGTGATCGAGGCGATGCGGAAGATCGAATCCCGGCCCATCGGGGAGGTGCCGTCCACGTCGGCCGAGCCGGCCGCCTGCACCTCGACCTGGCCGCCGCGGGCTATCAGGCCCACCGCCCCCGGCACCGACCCGTTGCTGACGTAGGTCTGCAGGATGTCGCGCAGCTCGCTCATGGGTCCCTCATCGCTCGGGTGCGTCCAGAAAAGAGACGACCGGCACGGCGAAAATCATCGGTGGGCCCATTCGTCGAGTCCCAGCAGGCGCCGGCCCAGCGGTCCGAGCGACGCGGGTTCAGCGCGCCGTTCCTCGATGCGTCGCGCGTCGCCGGGAAAGGCATCGCCGTCCGGGGGTGCGCAGGTCGACCACGAGAGGATGCGGCGTTGCCGCACCGTCTCGCGCTCCTCCCCGGCCGGGGGCGGCGGGTTCATGGCGACGTATTGGGCCAGTCGGGGCCGTTGCGAGGAGTTTCTGCCGTTTCCGTGCAAGAGCGTCGTCTTCCAGATAGCCAGGTCGCCGGCGGCCAGCGGAACCTTGACGATCGGGTGGCCGCCGATGTCGGGGGCACGGGGGACCGGGCCGGCCTGGGACCGTTCGTCGAGGAAGCGCTGCTGGTCGCGGTAGATGGAGGGAACGCATTGGAAGCCACCCATGTCGGCGGACGTGTCCTCGAGCGCGAGAACCCCTTGCAGCTGGAGTGGGATGTCCGGGTACATGTTGATGTCGGTGTCCCAGTGGATGAAGCCAGGCTGGTCGTAGCCGGGCTGGTCGGGCCGGACCGGCGGTTTCAGCGCGACCCGGTCGATGGAGACCCACAATTCGTCCGTGCCGTGCAGGTCGCGGAAGACCTCGTAGACCGCCGGGTGTTGCCGGACGTCCCACATCGACTGGTAGTGGTACATCTCGACCATTCCCGGCCGGGGCCGGATGATCGCCGGCTGGTACCACGTGGCGGGGTCGCCGGGTGTGGCACCGGCATGGCGCCAGATGTCGTCCACGACGGCCCGCAGGACGGCGGGCGGCAGGCCGGTCGGCACGACCAGGTACCCCTCCGCGTCCAGGGCGCTCTTTCCGCTACCGGGGCTGGTCATGGTCTTAGCTCGCGATCCCGGCCGGTGGGTGGGTGAGGTCGGCGAGGGTGAGGGCCAGGTGCAGTTTCAGGCGGTCGTCGCCCCGGCGCAGGTCGAGCGGTATCAGCTCGGCCACCCGGGCCAGGCGCCAGTACAGCGTCGTGCGGTGGATGTGCAGCTGGGCGGCGGCCTGCTGGGCCCGCGCCCCGCACCCGAGGTAGCACCGCACGGTCTGCCGGTACGTTCCGGCCCGCTCGTCCAGCAGCGCGCCGACGCCGGAGCAGATCCGCTCGGGCGCCGACGGGTCGCGGTAGAGGTGCTGGAAGGCGGCGTAGACGCCGAGGCTCGCCCAGTCGGCGGCCCGCCTGAACTGCGGGACGCGCGCCGCCACGTCCGCCGCGTACCGGGCGTTACCCAGGCTGGCGTGCACATCGGCCAGTGCGGCGGTGGCGGTGCAGGTACCGAGGGCCAGCGGCGGCCCGGGCAGCGCCCGGACCACCCGGCGCAGGCCGGGCAGCGCGCCAGCGGTTGTGATCGCGACCAGTTCGCCCTCGCCGGGGCTGGCCAGCGCCAGGGTGCCGGGCGCCGCCCGGAGGCGCAGCTTTCCCGCCGCCCGGCGCAGGTTTCCCGCCGCCCGGCCCGGGTCTGGTGCGGGCTCCGGGCGGCCGGCGGCGGGCCGGATCACGGCCAGCGCGTAGGGCGGCGGGCCGGCCAGTGCTCCCTGCCTGGCCAGCATCGTCGCGGCCTGCTCGCGGGCCTGCTCCTGCGGGTGCAGCAGCCCGTCGGCCAGATCGCTCAGCACGGCGAACTGGCCGTCGGCCTGGATCGCCCGCTGCGCCAGCAGGTGGGCC
>Ga0075423_10007006_pt1 | contig 10613 bp, 8 predicted proteins | sample SoiMethybrSBSTD2_FD_80114 | JGI IMG/M metagenome (GOLD analysis project Ga0075423, IMG submission 80114) | Bulk soil microbial communities from a Populus tree surrounding site in Tennessee, USA - Soil MetaG P. TD hybrid SBSTD2 | ecosystem: Environmental > Terrestrial > Soil > Tree plantation...
AAGGGAGTGGCGAGGATCCAGTGATGGGGTCCGGTCGCGCGCGGCATGGCCCACAGACCCGCGCCGACGGCGACGAAAGCGAATAGCGCGATTCCGGCGCGGCGCAGGGTGGGCTCGACCCGCCAGCGCAGCGAGACATAAAGAACGACGAGGAGGAGGGCGGCGAGCAGGCCCGCCTCTGCGATCTCCATCCACGGAAGCGGAGAGAGACCGAGCACGAACCTCCGAGCTTTTGCCCCATAGCCCAGGTTGAGGAGCTCGTGGAAGAGGTGGGGCGCGGTCGGACCGGGGTGTCCTCGCAGGTTGCGCAGGGAGATCAGCTCCCCTCTTTTCGCCAGCCAACCCAGGTTGACGAGTACGAGCGGGAGCGCCCCGGTGGTCAGGCCCAGGAACGCCGCGGTCAGATGGCGGCGACACCGGCGCCTCCGGTCCCCCAGAATCATGGCGGCGAGCGCCAGGACCAGGAGGCCGGAGGAGAGCTTCTCGAAGGTGGCGAGGCCGACGAGCGCGCCGAGCGCGAAGGTGTTGCCCGGCCGGGGAGGATCCGACGCCTCGCCGTGCAGCCAGACGGCGATCATCGCCAGGCGGAGCAGGAAGGCGAGGGCCACCGGCCCTCCGTCGAAGCGGCTGAAGAGCAGGAGAGAGCCGTCGGTCGCGAGCAGGACCAGGAAGAGGGCGATCTCTTTCTGGCCGAGGACGGGGTAGGCGAGAGCGGCGAAGAGCGGAAGACTCGCGGCCACGAGGAGGATGCCGAGCCAGCGCCAATCCGCGAGAGCGAAACCGCGCCCCGAAAGGCGGAGGAAGAGTCCGTAGAGATGAGTCTTGATCGCCGCGCTGTAGGTCGTGGTGAGGACGCAGATGCCGTGGAAGTCGAGACAGAAGTCGGAGCCGGGCGGCGCTCCGATCCAGGTGAAGGCGCCGACCGCCTGATGGAGCTCGTCGTACTGCGGACCCTGCGCCGTGAGCCGGACGCTGACGAGAAGAGCGAAAGCGATCGCCGCGGCCAGGCCGAGGGCGATGGCCCGGAGCCTCGCGCTCGTCGATCGTCGTAAAGCTCCCTGCGATTCGATGGGAATATCCTTCCGGCTGCAACGGCGTAGTCGAAGAAAGATTCGCAGCCGGATAGCACATCACGCAACAGGAAGAGTGGAGTCATGAAGGTCAGAGTGCTGTCCGGCTCATCTTTGGAGGGCGGTCGATTTACGGGACACTGGCCGGGTACGGCGATCGATAGCGAGGATGCTCTGGCCTTCAGCGTCCGGGAGAACATCCGTCCGATGATCGAGATTGTCCCCTCGAACAGGCTGCGGATGCCTATGCTCGCATGGTGCAGGGCAAAGCAAGGTTTCGCATGGTTCTGGTCACTGGCAACGGAATGGCCACCGCGCGAGTTGCCTAGCTTCGCGTCCCGCCGTTAGGTCGGCTCCGCGTGCCTCTCTTCGGCCCAGCTCAAGAGAACGAGAGCGAGGGCGATGACGACGGGGCCCAGGATCGCTCCGATGGCGCCAAACGCAGCCAGCCCTCCCAGCACGCCGATGAAGACCGGCAGCGTCCCGATGTCGGCGCGGCCGGAGACCAATCGCGGCTTCAGAAAGTTGTCGACCATCCCCACGATCAAAATGCCGTAGAGCGCCAACCCGATGGCCCAGGGCCACCGGCCCTGCACGGCGAGGACGATGGCGCCGGGCGCCCAGACGAGCGCCGTCCCACCGACGGGCAAAAGCGACAGGGCGGCCGCGATCGCCCCGAAGACGACCGGAGAGGGAAAGCCCACCACGGCGAATCCGATCGCCACGAGCGTGCCCTGCACGAGGGACGTGACGAGCGTTCCGAGCACGACGGCCCTCGTGACCGAGGCGAGCTGGCTCGAAAGCCGCTTCTTGCGCTCCTCCGGGAGAGGCACGGCCCGATCGAGGCGCGCGATCATCGCGGCACCGTCGCGAAGGAAGAAGAAGAGCAGGAAGAGCGTGAGGAGGAGGTTCAGCAGAAAGCCGAGCGCCCCCACGACAAGCGTCCCGCTCTGGGCGGCGATCAGCTGGAGGAGCTGCTTTGATCGGTCCACGGCCCACTGTTGCAGGGACGCCGCGGTCACCGAGAAGTGCGACTGGATCCAATCGAGAGCGGTCGCGACGGGAGCCAGTCGGAAAACGTCCGATGGCTGCTCGAGCTGCAGCCGCTTGGCTTCGGCCGACAGCCGGGCCAGAAGACGCGAGACCTGGCTCGGGAACGCGACTCCCAGGCTCGCGGCCGGCAGGATCACGCACAACGTGGCACCGACCGTCAGCAGGCCGGCGGCGAGATCCGCCCGACCCCGCAGGCGGCGCTTCAACCTCGCGTTCAAGGGCGCCAGCAGGAAGGCGAGCAGGGCCGACCAGAGGATGGGGGTGAGAAATGGCGTAAAGATCCGGACGAGCACCCAGCCGAGCAGGCCGAGAGCCGCGACTCCGAAGAGCCGTGGGTAGAAGCGATTGTCTACGGCTCTCGGCGAGTCAAGCGGCGAGTCAATTGCGCTGGACGTTCTCGCCTCCCAAACGTCCGTCCGCGCGCGAATCGACGCCGCCGCCAGTCACTTTCCGGGAATGTACTTCTCGTAGAGCGGCTTGCCGCTCGAGGCGTCTTCGGCGAAGAACTCGATGTACTCGACCTTGGGCCGTAAAGAATCCTCTTTCGCTTGAACGAAGATCTTTCGGAGGATGCCGTTCTGACCGCCGATCGATCCGGTCACCACCGGGCAGGCGTTCAACGTGCGAACGGTGAAGCCCCTCTTCCGTTCGGCCTTGAAGGTCATGGCGTAAGTGCCGAGAGGATCGGCCGGAGTGACGTCGACACCATAGGCGTGGTCCCGCTGCACCGAGTTCAGCTCCTCGCGTTTGTCGTTTTCCCCGTTCAGAAGCCAGTAGACGACGACGGGAGCGGAAGCGACGAAATCACCCCCCGGCCCGCGGTTGGCGTCGTACACGACGATGTTGGCGTTCTTGCTCCGCGCGATGACAAAGAGGTGCGCGGGACACTCCGAACCGGCGGCCTCGCCGAGAGTCGGCAGCGCCAGAGTCAGAAGCGCCACGACCGCCCCGGGGCGAGGCCACCACGCGTCGCGTTCTCGGTGTGCGTCCCGCACGACCATGCCTCTATGCCGTTCGCGTTGCGGTCCGCGGCGGTGAAACGAGGCCCTTCAACCGGAACGCAAGGGCTAACAGCAGGATGCCGTACAGGACCGCATAGATTCCGATCAGCCAGATGATCGAGAGCGCCCCGGCGTTCGGCTTCGCGATCAGGAGGACGCCGAAGGCGACGGACAGCGCACCGCTCAGGATCATCACCCACTCGTTGGTCAGCTCCTTGCGCAGCTTCACCGCCGCCGCAATTTCGAAAATGCCGGTGAGAATCGCCCACCAGGCAATCACGACGAGCAGGGAGAGCGCCGTTATGTTCGGATAGAAGAACGTCAGAATTCCGGCCGCCACGCCGACCAGGCCGAGGAAGACGAGCGTCCCCTTGCCGGGCGTGCCCTTGGGCGCCCGCAGACCGACGCCCAGCATGAAAATGCCGTTGATGAGCGCATAGGCGCCGAAGACGAGCACGAGGGCGGCCAGAGTGATGTTGGGCTTGACGAAAGCCAGGATGCCGAAGGCCACGGCAAAAATGCCACGCAGGACGAGCAGCCACCAGCCACGCTTTAAAGTTTCGAGCACGTTCCTCCTCCTTTCGATACTTCCCGAACTCGCTGGAGATTCCATCCGGCCGCCACGCAGAGCCGCGGCGCCCGCGTCTCAGTGCATGAAGACCTCCGGAGCGTTCTTGGGGACGGTGAACGGGGTTGACGATGCCGCGTCGGGGTTGAAGCGCTTGAACGTCGCGGGATCCTTGCGGAAGTGCTCCTCCAGCGCGTTAATCCGATTCTGATCGTTCGGATGATCCGACAGGAGCTGTGGGATCTCCGTTTCTCTCGCGTCCTTGAATCCCCGGAACAACCACACGAGTCCCCACGGATTGGATCCGGCGGCAGCGCAGACATCCGAGCCCGTGAGGTCGGCGCGCGATTCCACGTCCCGGGAGTAATGCAGCGAGTGAAGCTTGCCGAGAAGTGCGATCGCCAGGATGTGCGCGCGGGTCGGTCCGAGCAGGATCGCCGCCCCGATCTCCCTCTTCTCGAGCCGCTTCTCCTTCTGCAGAAGCGTCATCGAGTCGCGATGAATCGTGTGCGCCACCTCGTGGCACAGGGTTCCGGCCAATTGCTCCCGGTTCTTCACGAAGTAAAGGAGTGAATCCACGACGTAGATGTTTCCACCCGGAGTCGCGAAGGCGTTGGGCTGCTTCTCGTGAACCAGGTAGACCTTGAACGGGTGGTTGTACCGGGGCTGCGCCGTCCGCATGATCGGCTCGATTACCGGAAGCAGCGCGTCGTAAAGGGGCGACGACTCGACGATTTCGCCCTTCGCCTTCAGCTCGTTGAACATCTGCTGACCGATCGCGAGCTCCGCATCCTGATTCGGCCGTTCCTCGCGTGCCGGCGCCTGTGCCTGCAGCGCCGTCAGATGACAGGCGAGCGCGGCCACCGAGAGGGTCAATATTCGAAAACGCATGCTCGAGTTCATGGGACTGGGCCTCAGTGGACGAATCGCCGAACGAATACGGGCGCCGTTTCGGCGACCTCTCTCCATCGGCGTCTCCTCTGACACAGTGCTCATGACTTTCCTCCTTCGAGGCGCGCAGTTCGAGCTCAGCTCGGGTTACGGACGGCCCTCTCGGCTTCGATCCAACTGCGTACGTAGTCGGGACAGTTCGTGATCCGTATCCCTCTTTCCTCTACGCGCGCGAGAAACTGCACGGCGTCCCGCGCGACGAGTGTGACTTCCTTCAAGTCCAGGAAAATCGAGCCGTATGCCTCGTCCACGATGAGGTCTTCCAGTCGCGCTGCGTGCTCACCGTCCATTTCGCCGCTCAGGTCGAACGTGATCCCTTCCCGGCTTTCGGAGCGGCGGATCCTGTAGGTCAATCGGGTTCTCCAGAAGACGGGCTTGTACTGGGCGAAATCCTCGGCGGCACTCCGCAGTTGGATCGCAGCCCAGACAAGCCCGTCGAAGCGGCGCTGCCCCACCTCACCTCAGAGACTGGGCCTCGCGTCCGCTTTCTTCCGGAGACGCTGCGCCTTCGCCTGTGCCTGACTTTCCGCGGCCCGCCGCCGGTCCAGGATCCTCTGCTCGTAGGCCTGGATCCGGGAGGTGAGGTGGTTGATCTTCTCGCGGATCTTGGCCTGCCGGTCGGCGTCGGACTTGGCCTGTTCGGCTTTGAACTGGGCGAGGTCGGCCTTCATTGCCGTGAGCTCCTCCTGGTTGACCGTGTCCGTAACCTCCGACAGCGCGCGCCGAAACACCGTCCCGCCCAGCGCCTCCATCCGCGTGTCGACGGGCGTCGTCCAATCCTCGTCGACCTCGGCCAGGACGGCGACCTTGTTCGGCGTCAGAGCCTTGCCGACGTCGTCGATGAAGTCGTCCCCGATGCGGACGTTGTGCAGGTCAAAAAAGCCGCCGGCGAGGCTCCCCGCCGCTGCGCCGATCGCGAGGCCTGGCGGGCCTCCCAGGAGGCCGATGAGGCTTCCGACCGATGTCCCGACGAGCGTACCGAGCGGCCCGACGTCGTCGCCCTGCTTGATGGTCGAAGTCCCATCCGCGTGCTTGGCCAGAACGGCGTAAGCGTAAACGCTGATACTGCCCTCCCCGTCGAGCTGCATGAGGGCCTTCTTGCCTTCGTAGGCCTTGCTTTCGTTGTTGAACACGACCACTAACATTCGATCCATGGGTCAACTCCTTTCGCCATGAAAAACCCGCGCCGAAAACACCTCACAACTCAGCCTGATACGCAAGAGAACCCTCGAGAGGAGCAATGTGAGGGCCAGCTTCAAGCCACTGGATCTATTGAGGGCGGACTTGCCTCACGCGAGATTCTCGCGACGATTCGCGAAAAAGTTGCGGACGATGCGAGTCAGCGGGGAGACGCCGGCGGCGCCGCCTTGAAGCGTTTCTTGTCGATCTTGAGCGCCCGGATCTTGGATTCCAGCGTCGAAGAGGGGATGCCCAGACGGGCCGCGGCACCGAACGGTCCGGCCACGCGCCCCCGGGTTTCCGCCAGCGTGTCCTCGATGGCGACCCTCTCGTGGGTTGCGAGCGTCTGCGGATGCTCTGACTCCGGGGGATGCGGGGTTCGTGGCCTTCCGGTGAGCCACCGCTCGTCGATCGAGAGCATCTCCGAATCCGAAACGATCACGGCCCGCTCGACGACGTTCTGTAGCTCCCGAACGTTCCCCGGCCAGTCATACGACCGCAGAAGATCGAGCGACGCCTTGCTGATCCCATGGACTCGCTTGCCAGCGCGCCGGGCATACCGGTGGATGAAGTACTCGACGAGAACGGGAATGTCCGCCCGGCGGTCGCGCAGAGCCGGGATTTGCAGCGGGAAGACGTTCAGACGATAGAAGAGATCCGCTCGGAATGCGTCTTGGGCAACCGCCGCCTCCAGGTCCCGATTCGAGGCGGCGATCACACGGACGTCCGTTCGGATCGGCCGGCCGCCGCCGACGCGCTCGAACTCCCGCTCTTGAAGAACGCGCAGCAGCGCGATCTGGGTCTCGGCCGGCAGTTCGCCGACCTCGTCCAGGAACATCGTGCCGCCGTCCGCCAACTCGAAGCGTCCCTGCCGCCTCTGCAAAGCGCCGGTGAACGCGCCCTTTTCGTGGCCGAACAGCTCCGAGGCGATGAGCGAGGGGGGGATCGCCGCGCAGTTGACGCTGACGAGAGCGCGAGCCGACCGCAGTGACCGCTTGTGAATCGCGCGCGCGACGAGTTCCTTGCCGGTGCCGGTCTCTCCGGTGATGAGAACCGTGGAGTCGGTCGGTGCGACGCGGGAGACCTGCGCCAGCACGGATCGCAGCGGAGCCGAGACGCCCACGATCTCCTCGAACATCGACGTCTTGTCGATCTCTTCGCGGAGAACGATGTTCTCCCTCTGCAGCTGCTCCTTCAGCCCTTCGATCTCGCCGTAGGCACTTTCCAGAGCCTGGCGGGACTCCGTGGCGGCCGTGACGTCCATCACGGCACCGACGTATTCGCTCCGGCCTGCCGATTCGTCGTGCGTCGCACGCGCGACGACGCGCAGGTGCTTCACGGTCCCGTCGGGCATCAACAGTCGGTGTTCGAGGTTCCAGTCCTTGGCCTCGCGTGTCATGCGTTCGATGAGCTGTCGAACCCGGTCGCAGTCCTCCGGATGGGTCGCCTGCAGCACGAGCTCCACCGTCGGCTTCGTCGCTCGATCGACGTCGAAGATGCGGTAAGTCTCATCGGACCACAGAATCTCGCCGTTCGACGGACGCCACCGAAAGCTGCCGGTCGTACTCAGTCGCTGCGCCTCGGCGAGATACGCTTCCCGACGCCGGAGCTCCTGCGTCAGATGCTCTTGCTCGGTCACGTCCATGGCGGTGCCGACGATTCTCTTCAGGACGCCGTTCTCGACGACCGGGACGCCGACGCAACGAATGTAGCGGACCTCACCGTCGGGCCGCACGATGCGCTTCTTGATGTCACAACCCGAAGCTTCCGTAAGCATCGTCTCGATCGTTCGGGCCATGGACTCGCGATCCTGCGGATGGATGAGCTCGAGATACTCCGCGAGTGTGGGAGCTCTTCGGGCCGGATCGAGTCCATAGATTCGAAAGAGCTCATGAGACCAATGGTCAAAGAAGCCCGACGGGTCAAACGCCCAGCTTCCCAGATGGGCGATTCGCTGCCCTTCGGCGAGATAGAAATCATTCCGTCGGAGTTCCTCTTCCGCCAACAAGTGGTCGGTGATGTCCGTCGAGATGCCGCTGACGCGGGTTGGTTTTCCCTGGTCGTTGAGCGTGAGCACCCCGCGCTCGTGAATCCATCGCACGGTGCCGTCGGGTCGCACGATCCGAAACTCGACGTCCTGACAGCTGACGTCGGCACCGGCGATCCATTGTGAAAGGGTGGCGGCAACGCGCGCGCGATCCTCGGGATGAATCGATTCCATCCACAGGCGCGGGTTTCGGTAAAGATCTTCGACCGGAAGGCCCCAGACGCGCTCGAAGCTGGGGCTCGTATAGACGACCCGCTCCTCCGGCTCGAGATCCGTGACCCAGACCACTTCCGGAATGCTGTCGGCCATCCGTCGCAGCCGATCCTCGGTCTCCCGGAGCGCTTTCTCGCTGCGCTTGTTCTCGGCAGCTTCTCGTCGGAGGGTCTCATTGGCGGCGGTCAGCTCTTCGGCTCGCTCCGACAACTGCTCTTCCAGCTCCTCCGCCGCAAGCCGAAGCTGGTGGACATTTTGTCGGTCTTGTAACGCGATCGCCGCCTGGTTGGTCGCGACCTGAAGCACCAGCCGTTCGAGGTCGGTCGGGAATTCGGGTCGCGGCGAGACTGCGGCGAACTGACCGATTCGATCCAGGAATCCGAGAGGGAAGACCGCGAGAGAAACCATTCCTTCACCCAAGGGGTTGGCGACGCGAAGGCTCGCCGCTTCCGTGACGTCGGCCAGGAATGGGCGGAACGCTTCGCCGACCTCGCGCGCTCGAATTCCCTGATTCCGCCCGTCGCCGAATCGAGCCCATTCGTTCGACGATGCCCTGACAGAATTGCCCAGCCACAAATAGGCAAAGTCGAGGTTCATCATCCGGACGAGGGCGTCGAGAAGCGTCGTCGCGACGAGCGACTCGTCGCCCCCGGTCCAGACCGCACTCAGCGCCAGAACGCCGACGAGGTCGTTCATCCCGCGTCGAAGACGCTGAATCTCGGGGGCGCTACTCGACGGTTCCGCTTCCACGTCACGTTTCCTGGGCCGGCCTCGCATCGCGGGCACGGCGCTCGAACCGCTCTTGCAATGCTCCGTGCCGCCAGATCGGACTCCCGTACGTCGAGCGGCCTCGTTGCGCGAACGCTATCGCCTCGATGTGAAGAAGCGGCGCGATCGTAACCGCCTGAAGGACAGAACTTTCCGGCCGATCGGGCTCGGGATGCGTCACAGCAACCACTCGATCGGCAGCACCGATAGGAAGCGAACCCAGACCCGTTGCCACAGCCTCGTGCCGGGCTCCCGATCATGGCGGATGGACTCCTCTTCACCGCGCTCCATCCAGATCAACCCGCCGCCGTCCGACAGCCGCACCTCGTAGGAGTCGATCGGAATGCGATCTCGGAAGACGTCGTCGATGACCTTCGCGAGCCGGGTGCTCTCGATGACGACACCCATCTCGGTGTTGAGCTCTGCGGATCGCGGATCGAAGTTGAAGGAGCCGACGAACAGGCGTGCGCCGTCGATCCCGCACGTTTTCGCGTGGAGGCTCGACCCGGAGCTGCCAGAGCCGCCGGCGCTCCGCGGGCGCCTTCCAGATCCCGCGTCCGACGAGCGGCGCAGCTCGTAGAGTGTGACACCGGCTCTCAGAAGCGCTTTACGCCGCTTCGCGTAGCCGGCGTGCACGAACGAGACATCGGTGGCCTCGAGCGCGTTGGTCAGCACCTTGACCTTCACGCCCCGTCGGGCCATGTCCTCGAACCACGCGACCCCGGCGGCCGTCGGCACGAAGTACGGCGAGATGAGCTCGAAATCGGAAGCGGCCGGGCCGAGTACCTCTTCGAGCCTCCTCGCCAGGAGGGCTTCGGCCGGCGCTTTTCCGAGACCCTTGGCCGGATCGTCGCTGAATGCGTGTGCGACGGCCCATTCCATCTCCAGGGTCCCCTGCGTCAGCTCGCGGACGAAGATCGAGTCGCGCACCGCCCGCGTGTAGGACGCGGCTTCCGGACTGCTTTCGGTTCGGCGGGCGGCGGATGCGATCTCTTCGCGCGCGGCGGGCTTGACCGTCGGCAGAAGCCGATCGACGGGGCAGGAGGATCCGCTGGACCAGAAGAGTTCGAACGAGCGGGACACCTCGTCCACCACCGGTCCCACTGCGAGAACGTCGAGGTCCGCGAACAGGACGTCGTCGGTGGCGCCGAAGTACTCGTCCCCGACGTTCCGGCCGCCGACGACGGTTGCCTGGTTGTCGGCCGTGAACGACTTGTTGTGCATCCGCCGGTTCAATCGCGCGAAGTCGGTGAGATAGCCGAAGGCGCGCAGCCTGCGGGTGACGAAGGGATTGAACAGGCGGACTTCGATGTTCGGGTGAGAGTCGAGCATGGCCAGGATCGTGTCCAGCCCGGACGTGTTGTTGTCGTCAAGCAGCAGCCGCACCCGCACCCCTCGATCGGCCGCCGCGCACAGAGCCTCGATCAACAGCGTGCCCGTCATGTCCCGGTGCCAGATGTAGTACTGAACGTCGAGCGTCCGGTCGGCGGCCCGCGCCAGTAGCACTCTCGCGGCGAACGCTTCCCGCGCGTCGGGCAACGCGTAGATGCCGGATTTCCCGGGATGCGCAGCGACCTTCGGACCGATCCCGCGGCCCAGCCGCGTATCGCCCGCGTCAGAAAGAGCTACGGAGACTCCCCGTCCCTCCGGCTGCGGCAGGGATACGTCGCCCGTATTCAACGGCGGCACCAGTCGGAAGCGCGAGACATTGTCGGAGCGATCGCGAACAGTCCGGAAGCCTACACCGGGCGGTTCCTGAGCAG
>Ga0075423_10007009_pt1 | contig 10613 bp, 10 predicted proteins | sample SoiMethybrSBSTD2_FD_80114 | JGI IMG/M metagenome (GOLD analysis project Ga0075423, IMG submission 80114) | Bulk soil microbial communities from a Populus tree surrounding site in Tennessee, USA - Soil MetaG P. TD hybrid SBSTD2 | ecosystem: Environmental > Terrestrial > Soil > Tree plantation...
ATGCGATCGTGTACGACCCCGTGTCGCAGCGCGTCGTCAGCCTCAACGGCGACGCGAACACCGCCAGCGTCATTGATCCGGGGTCTGGGCGACTGCTCTCTACGGTCGCGCTCGGCGGGAAGCCGGAGTTCGGGGTGGCCGCCGGGGACGGGCGGCTCTACGCCAACATCGAAGACAGCGCGCAGGTGGTGGAGATCGACCCGAAGGCGAGCCGTGTCCTGCGGCGCTGGACGCTCGCGCCTTGCGAAGAGCCCACGGGCCTGGCGATCGACCGCGTGCACCATCTGCTCTTCAGCGGTTGCCACAACAGGCTGATGGCGATCTCCGACTACCGGCAAGGCAGGCTCGTGGCCCAGGCGCCGATCGGCGGCGGGGTGGACGGCGGCGCCTTCGACCCCTCCTCTCAGCTCGCCTTCACGTCGAACGGGGACGGGACCATCACCGTGGTACACGAGGACAGTCCCACCCGCTTCCATGTCGTCGAAACCGTCGGCACGCGGCGCGGCGCCCGCACGATGGCGCTCGACGAGCGCACGCACCGCATCTACACGGTGACCGCGGCGTTCGGGCCGACGCCCGCGGCGACGCCGGACGAGCCGCATTCGCGGCCCAGCCTGGTGCCCGGGACGTTCGCACTGCTGGTGCTCGAGCGCTGACGTGGCGGAGCGCGGCCGCACGGACCGGCGAGATGCCGGCCACGCACGGTTCGACACCTTTCTGAGGGATCGTTCGTCGGGATAGTGGTCGTGCACCGCTTCTGCGTACCACCCCGCACCCCGAACGAAGGGCCACGATGAGGCAGGACGCCCCACGCATCCGTGCCGGCCTGGCAGGCATCCTGCTCGCCGGCCTCGTTCCGGCCGCAGCCGCTGCCCAAACCGCGACCGTTCCGCTTGCACGCGACGCCTGGATCGCGACCGACAGCATACGGTTCGTGTCGTACCTCGGCCGCCCCTCGCTCTACATCAACCGGGGACGCTCGTCGTCCCACGGGTGGTGGCGTCGGGCGGCGCGGGCCTGGGTGTCTGGACCGGCGCCTTCGGCCGCGGCGGGTCGAGCCGCGTAAAGCAGGTGAGGTCCTACCGCAATCCGATCCGCTCCACCAGCTGACGGAACCTGGGATCAGCGCGCAACGGCTTGAACCCGGGTTCGACGTGCAGATAGATGAGGCCGGCCGAACGAACCTGGAAGGCGCGCTCCAGACAGGCGAAGGCGCGATCGACATCCCCAACCGCCGCATAGCCCATCGCCAGGATCTCTGATCTCACGTAGTGCTGCCGCGAAGCCTCTTCCAGCCGGCTCATGATCTCGTCGGCTTCCTCGCGGCGTCCGAGCGGCGCCAGGGCTCGCACGATAAGCGCATCGTACGAGCGCACGCTGGTGTCGAGCCCCTGGCCCCGCCGAAACCACTGCAGAGCTGTTTCGGCCTCCCCGAGCTCCAGGTACGCCGAGCCGATGTCGAGATACGAGTATGCGTAGTCGCTGTTCAGGTCCATCGTCTTCCTTGCCTGCGCGATCGCCCCGGCAGAGTCGCCGGCGAACAGCATGAAGCGCCCGAGCCAGCGGCTGTACGCCGGGTAGAGCGGATCCAGGACCAGCGCCCTCCGCAGCTCCTCCACCGCTTCGGTCAGCAGCCCGACGGTGGGCAGAACGCTGCCGAAGGCCCAGTGGGCCTCGGCGTAGTTCTCGTTCAGCGCCACCGCCCGCCGCAGCTGCCGCTCCGCCCCGGGAAAGTCCCACTCGTACCAGCACAGCACCTTGCCAAGGGAGGTGAGCGCCTCGACCAGCTCGGGATCCAGTTGCAGCGCTCTGGTGGCCCCCGCCTTGGCCCGGGGATAGGCGTCGTCCGGCACGATGAAGTCGTCGGCCAGCTGGGTCCAGCAATCCGCGATGCCGGCGTAGGACCTGGCGTAGCTCGGGTCCTGCAGCAGCGATTGCTGGAAGAAGTCCAGGGCCTTTCGCGTGGTGGGCTCGTTGTCCTTGTTGAAGAAGAACCTTCCCTTCAGGTAGAGCGTGTAGGCCTCGATGTTCTTGGTGGGCGCCACCAGGTGGGTGGTGTCACCGCCCAATCGCAGCTTCAATGCGTCCACGATGGCGCGCGAGATCTCGTCCTGGATGGCGAAGACGTCCTCGAGCTGGCGATCGTAGCTCTCCGACCAGAGGTGATACCCGTCGGCCACGTTGATGAGCTGCGCCGTGATGCGGACCCGGTTCCCCACCTTGCGCACGCTGCCTTCGAGAACGGAGCTCACACCCAGCTTCTCGCCGATGTGGCGCACGTCCACCTCCTTCCCCTTGAAGGCGAAGGAGGACGTGCGGGATGCCACGTGCATACCAGGCACTTTGGCGAGAGCATTGATGATCTCTTCGGTCATCCCATCGCTGAAATACTCGTTCTCGGGATCGGCACTCATGTTGGCCAGCGGCAGGACCGCGATGGCCTTGGGCGCCGAAGCGGGGCTCCGGCCGGCAGCGACAGTCGCCTGCGCGGGCGTCCCCGGGCCCTCGACCTGACGGAGCGCCTCGAGAAAGCGAGCGGCGGTGGGGAATCGGTCCGCGGGGGAGCGGGCCAGGGCGCGGGTCAGCGCGTCGTCCACTGCCTGCGGCACATCGCGGGTGACCCGCACCTGCGGGATCGGAGAAAGGAACCGCTTGGCGATGATGGCCTGCGGCGTCGCGCCCGAGAAGGGTGGTTCCCCGGTCAGCATTTCGTACAGGACGCAGCCCAGGCTGTAGAGATCGGTGCGGCCGTCCGTGTCGGTGTCACCCGAGGCCTGCTCCGGACTCATGTACGTGGGCGTGCCCACGACCATGCCGGTCTGGGTGAGCGAGCCCTCGGCGCTCAGAGCCTTGCCGATACCGAAGTCGGCCACCATCGCCGAGCCTTCGTGCAGGAGAATGTTCTCGGGCTTGATGTCCCGGTGGACGACCTGGTGCCGGTGGGCGTAGTCCAGCGCCGACGCGACCTCGCGGGTGATGGCCAGCGCGTCCGCCAGCGGCAGCTGCCGCTCCCGCTGGAGCCGCTCCCGCAGCGAGCGTCCCTCCATGTTGGGCATCACATAGAAAAGCAGGCCGCCATCGCCCGCTGTCGTGGGCACCCGGCCGGAATCGTAGACCGGAAGGATGTGCGGGTGGGTGAGCCCGGCAGCGAGCTTGATCTCGCGCAGGAACCGCTCGGGCCCGATGGCAGCGGAGAGGTCGGGCCGGAGCACCTTCAAGGCCACCTTACGGTCGTGCCGAAGGTCCTGGGCGAGGAACACGACCGCCATCCCGCCCTCGCCGAGCTCTCGCTCGAGGTGGTACCGGCCGGCCAGGCCGCTTTCCAGCTGCTGCTGCAGATTGTTCATGGATCGGGGAAAGATGCTCGCGATTACGGAGGGCTGCTAGTCGCTGACCAGCGCGCTGACAGCGGCCGCGAAGCCGACATAGCAGCGGCTCGGCCGACCACCGCACGCGCCGGGAGGCGGTTCGCGTACGGACGCCGCTGGCCTGCGTGGTCATCTACGCACGCCAGTTAATGCGGCTTGACGGTGAGCGTCACCGACACATTTCCGCCCGCCTTGCAGACGAACCGTCCCCCGCTGACCGGGATGTACGGCTGACTCTGGCATTGCTTCACCAGGGCGTATGCCTTGTCGAACACGAACACGAGCCATTGCATCGTCGCCGCCTTCGGGCCGCCAACGATGACGGACTGGCCGCAGACGACGACGGGGCGACTCAACTGCTGGCCCGTGCTGTCCCACACCAGCACGCCGGCATTCGTGTAGTTCTCGCCATTCGGCCCGGGCGTCTCCGCCACCCCACCGGCACACGCCAGGCTCGCCTGGTACTGGCCCGTCGGCGAGACCTTCGCGGCCTGGGCATGTGCACGGGTCGCAAGCACTGCGAGGAGCAGGTGGACTGCGCAGACCAGAGCCCGGCGCGTCATTGTGGCCGGTGCACTCCAGCGGATGGGCACGGTTGCCTCCTGGCGGAAGTGATCCCTCGCCTGCTGCGCTATGTCGATGTGAGTGCTTACGATGCGGCCCGATAGACGTGCCGTCAAGGCCGGCCACGGCCGGCGACCGGGCCAATTCTAAGCTGTCACTACTAGCCGACTTAGTGCGGAGACCGTAACATTGGAGCGTCAGTACCCCCTCTAAGCGCGATTACCCCATCGGGGCCTGAACTCGAAGTCAGGTGAGTCGCCCCGTCAAAATGTCCCTTCCTCGTGGGGAAGGCTCAGGGCTGCGTCAGCGGCCAGGAGTCATTATGCCCACGGGACCCGTCCGGCTCTCGACAGTCTGCCCGTGGCACGAAGCGCAGCGCGATCCTGCCCGGGTCTCACGCCCCAACCGCGTATGCCGCGAGGGAGGAACCGTGCCTCGTCCGATGATTCGTCCAGCATGTTGGCTCCCGTTGCTTCTGCTGGTGATCGGGAACGCCGGTCCACTGGTCTCACAGGTCCTCGAGAGGCCGCCGATCGGCGATAGGACCCCGACCCTCTATTTCCAGGGCCCGTCCTGGGTGTCAGCGGCCGGCTTCATCCCCACGCGAATCATCATCAAGTGGAACTCGGTGCCGAACGCCGCGGCCTATCAGATCTTCCGCACCAACCCCGTAGAGCCGAGGCACATGGCGTACGAGCTGTCGGTGGATGCGCTGGCGTCGTTCCGTGAAATGGATACGGGGTACTACTACAACGTGAACTGGCCGGTCGACGAGACGTCCCTCTACACCTATGACATCCAGGCGGTGTTCGTCGACGCGGCCGGCACCCGGACGCTCTCGGCCCGCAGTCCGTCCGCGAGCGCCAAGTCCGCGCCCTGGTTGGCGCCGGCGAACCTGAATTACACGATCAGCCTGTACAACGTGCCGGGCAAGCTGATCCTGAACCTGACCTGGGATCCGGTGCCCAACGCCGGCGGGTACCTGGTGTCGTGGGGGACGCAGCAGATGACCGTGTTCAACGCGACGAAGCTGTCCCTGGACAACATCTCGCCCAAGGATCGCTTCAGGGTCTGCGTGAGCACCATCTACCGGCCGGAGATCAGGAACGACCAGGTCAACACCTGTATCCAGGTGAAGACCTGAGGCGCCGGATGCTCCGAGTAGGCCTGCGCCGGGTCGCACTGCTCGCGACCATCTGTATCCGGGTGGCCGCGGGCGCGCCACCCGCGCACGCTCAGGGGATCGGCGTCGCGCCCGAGGCCGGCAAGCTTCGCCTGGCGGTCATGGACCTCAACGGGTCGGCGCTCCGGATCCAGCAGACGCAGGGGCAGATGCCGCAGGGTGGTGGCGGCCAGACCACCCAGACGGTGAGCCTACCGCCGCCGCCCGAGTTCGCCCGCACGCTCACCGAAATGCTCACCACCACGCTCATCGCCACGGGGCGGTTCGTGGTCCTGGAGCGCCAGCAGATGCAGGCCGTCGTCGCCGAGCAGGACCTCAACGCCGCGGGCCGGGTGAACAAGGAGACGGGCGCCGCGCAGGGCCACATCATCGGCGCGCAGGCCATGATCACCGGCGACATCACCGGGTACTCCTATACCCAGCAGGCGGTCGGGGGTAGCGCGCTCAACGTGATCAAGGGGCTCAAGGTCGGCGCCTCACGGGTCAGCGCCGCGGTCGTCGTCGACCTCAGAATGGTGGACGCCGCGACCGGCGAGGTCCTGGCCTCGGCGAAGGGCTCCGGCAAGGCCAGCTCCAGCGGGGTCGCCGCCGACATCACCAAGGAGGACCAGCAGATCACCAGCAGCGGCACATGGAGCACGCCGCTTGGCCAGGCGTCGCGGGAGGCCATCACCCAGGTCGTCGAGCAGCTCGTGGCCGGCATGCCCGAGCCGCGCTGGTCGGCCAAGATCGTGGACGTGCGGGACGGCGTCGTGTACCTCAACGCCGGCACCGACGGCGGCGTGTCGCCTGGCCAAGTGCTGCAGGTCTACGAGGTCCAGCCGGCGCTGATCGACCCGGACACCGGCAAGAATCTCGGCGCGCCGGACAAGCTGCTCGGCGAGATCCGAATCGAGACGGTGCAGACAGGATTTTCCACGGCGAGCATCGTGACCGGGAGCGGCTTCGTGCGAAACAACCTGGTGCGACGCAAGCCGTGAGCGAGGGGTTCGCCCGCGAGTAGAGGTTGTTCAGCAGCGAGTCGGGGCACTCGCACCGAGTCCGGTGTACCCACGACCACGCGCGCAGCGCCATGGAGGAACCGTGCACAGGACGCTGATCCGTCCCGTACGATGGGTCCCGATGCTCACGCTCATCGTCGGCGGAGCGTTCCCCGTGTTTGCGCAGGTGCTCGAGAGGCCTCCGGACGGCTCCAGGACGCCAACCATCTACCAGGCCGGCCCGTCGTGGATCACAGCGACCGCCGCCGTCCCGACGCGAATCGACCTGAAATGGGCCCCGGTCGGCAATACCATGTTGTACCGCATCATGCGCTCCACCGCGTCCAACCCGACAGACAGTATGATCAACGAAGGCGTCCAGGACCTGGGGGACAAGAACTTCTTCTACCTCGATTATCTGCCCGACCGATCGGGGTCGACCACCTTTTCGTACAAGGTCTACGCGGTATTCGTGGGCGCGGACGGCTCCAGGACCCTCTCCGGCCCCAGTCCGTCCGCAAACGCCACCGCGTTGCCCCCTGTCGCGCCCAAGAACCTCAAGCACCGGGTGGCCGTCTCGCAAATCATGGGGAGACTGCGGGTGACCCTCGACTGGGGTCCCGTGGCCAACGCTACGGGGTACCATGTCTTCCAGATCACCAGGCAGGGAATCCCCCAGTTGCCGATGCTCGAGACGACGGTCAAGCAGACCTCGTTCGTCATCGACAACGTCGTGCCTGGCCAGGGCGGCACGCTATGCGTCGTCACCGTATACGAGGGATTTCTCAAGGACGACACGGTCCGCTCCTGCGACTTGGTCCTGACGGCATCCTGATTGGAGGCGGCATTGGGCGACAGGCTCGAGCCAGGGCTCTCCCGCGAACGATTCCGTGATGCGGCCCAGCAACGGAGGAACCGATGCGTCTCGTGATATTGGCCGGCCTGATGGTGCTCTGCGCGGCGCCAGCGGAGGGGCAGAGAAAGCTGCCCAGGGATCTGGGGACCTTTCCGGTCGTGATCAACACGGTGTCCACCGGCGTGGTGTCGGTGACCTGGCAGCCGGTGACGAGAGCGTCGGCGTACGAAGTGGAGCGATGCGAGGGGACCGGTCTGACCACCTGCGCGATGAAAACGACGCCACGCATCACGGCCGGGCAGCCGCTCGAGCTGCGCGACAACCTGAGCGCGAGCGGCCTCTACCTGTACCGCGTCACGGCATACGGCTCCAACCAGCTGCCCATGGCGCAGGGACAGGTAGGCTACTACTACACCGCGCCGCCGACGGCGGTTCTGATGCCGCCCCCGACCGGCACGATCACGCCGATGCCAGCGGGACCGGCGCAGGTGACGGCTGCCAGCCCCGTCCCCGCGCAGATTCACCTTTCCTGGAGCACGGTGCCGAACGCGATCGGGTTTCTGATTTTCCGCTCCAATTCGGGCGGGGAGGTAGACCGGAAGCTTCCTCAGACTGGCTTTGACGCCTACGGGAACCTTCTGCTCCGATACATCGATGCCCCGGTCGATTTCCGCTGGACCTACAGTTACAAGGTCTACGCGCGCTTCCAGTCAGGCACCAACGAGATCCTTTCGGCCGCGGGGCCGGTGGCCAGCGCGAAGTCACTTCCGTTCGTGCAGGTGTCCGGCCTCAGCTACACGATCGTCCCGTCGATCCAGAGTCCCGGCAAGGTCGATGTCACGCTCCGCTGGAATGCGGTGCCGGACGTGGAGAAGTACATCGTCTGGGACAAGACCTATAACCAGCTGCTCGGGTCGCCGACCGGCACCGTGTACGTCGAGCGGTCCGCGCCCACCAAGTGGACCTTCACCGCGTGTGTCGGGGCCCAGTACCCCTACAACGTGCGGCAGTACAACACAGAGCCCTGCATCGACATCCATACCTGACCTGACCTGAGACGGACGAACCGACCCGCACGCTGGTAACCGGCAACCTTCAGGAGGGACTGCAATGAAGCGGATCAAGCGGTGTTCCTTGGCCCTCGCGCTGATGGCGGCAAGTCCCGCGCTGTTGTGGGCCCAGCGTGTCGCGGCCCCGACGGGGGTGGCGGTTACGTCGAATGCGACGGCGCTGACGGTGTCGTGGAACAACATGGCCAACGTTGTATCCTACGCGGTGAACCAACGCTCACCCCAGCAGCCCCTGGGGAACGTCGCGTCCTCGCCATACTCCGGAGCGCTGCCCCAGGCTGGCGTGGCCTACGAGTACCAGGTCGTGAGCGTGGGCAAGGGCAAGAACAACACCGCGGCCTCGGGGTGGGTGCCCTACACCGTTCCCCTCTCCACCACGCCCATCTCGCCCGGCGTGATCGTCCTCGAGCCCAGGCCCCCCGCCGGTACGATCACGCCGATGCCTGCGGGGCCGACCTCTCTCACCGCCAGCAGCACCATCCCGGGACAGATCAACCTCGGGTGGAGGGAAGTCGCCAACGCCACGGCGTACCGGGTGACCCGATCGAGCGACGCCCCGCAACCCGAGCAGCAGATCGCCCAGTACGCGTCGACGGACCAACTCGCCGAAGGCGGCCAATGGTATCACAAGGACGCCCCGGTGGACGATCGCTGGACCTTCACGTACAAGGTGTACGCGCTGTTCGGAACGACGGTCTCGACGCCGAGCCCGCAGGCAAGCGCGAAGTCCATCGCGGTGATTCAGCCGACCGGCCTCAAGTACAGCGTAACGATCCTTCCCGGCGCCGCGCCGGGCCTGGTCACCGTCACCATCAGCTGGACCGGGGTGCCGAACGTGGACCGCTACATCATCACGGGCCTCGGGTTCACCGGGGGTGCCTACGCTTACACGAAGAGCACCTCGTACACGCTGAACAACGTGCCGGCGGGCCACACGTATCCGGTGTGCGTGGGCGCGATCTATCCCTTCGACGTCCAGGACCAAAGCACCGCGCCCTGCATCGACATCAAGCTGCAGTAGGAGGGAAATCCCATGCGACCGCCTGCCGTTTTCCCGACCATCCTGACGGTCGGCCTGCTGCTGGCGGTCGTGTCTTTCCCCGCCGGTGCGCAGACGGGTCGCCCACCGGCCATCAGTGAGCGCCAGTTCACCGGCGGCAGCGCGAAGGTGACGGTCACCGGGTCCGCCAAGATCGACGAGGACATCGCCATCAACACCAAGGCGAGCTACGGGGACGGCGAGATGACCTGGCTCCAGTTCGGCGCCTCCGGGTCCGAGGCGCCGAACGCGATCATCACCTACGGCGAGACTGGCGAGACCGGGATCACCGTGGGGAAAGGCAAGCTCATCGCCACCAGCGGGATCATGCCCGGGGAAGAATCGGAGTGCTCGGGCAAGGTCAAGGTGACGGCGACCCTGATCTCCGGCGAGTACGTCTGCGCCGGCGTGACCTCCTTCGATCCCGCGACCGGGCTCGGGAAGGTGGACATCAAGGTCCGGTTCACGGCCAAGTCATAGCTCTCCCGCCTGCCGCGGCTCGAGGGCGAGCCTCGCCGACACGCGCGCTGTACGCGTCGTCAAAGACCAGCGCAGAACACTCATGCTTTTCGAGGTACCCCGATGTCACGGACTGCCCTGCAGCCACGCTCTCTCCGCCCGGCCATGATTCTCCTCGCCGAGCTGGCACTACTCTCGAACCTTCCGCTCTCCACCGCACTGGCTCAGTCGCCGGCGCAAGCCGCGACGGAGGCAAGCCTCTCCCCCGAGCTCAAGCAGGCCCGAGCAGCCCTGGAGAAGTATCGTGATCCTGTGGTCGCGGTGCACGACGGCTACCTGTCCACTCTCGCCTGCGTCGAGTACACCAAGGGCGTCGAAGGCACTATGCACTATGCACCGGGTGGGATGGGCGTTCACTTCCTGAACATGCAGCTCATCGGGCGCCCGCTGGAGATCTCCAAGCCACAGGTGCTGATCTACGAGCCGCATGGGGACAGCCTCGAGCTCGCCGCCGCCGAGTGGTTCGTGCCCGTCGAGGCTGCCGGGCAGACGCGTCCCAGGATATTCGGGCAGGAGCTGCAGGGGCCGATGGAGGGCCACGTACCGTTGCAGCCGGCGAGCTTTCACCACTATGACCTGCACGTGTGGCTCTGGAGGCACAATCCCGCGGGAACCTTCGCGCCGACCAATCCGGCGGTCAAATGCCCCAAGCGCGGGTACTCCTTCACCGAACGCGCGCCGAAGCTGGTGGATCGCTCGGGGCGCTGATCGCTCGTGAATACCTGCGGTGCCTAGCCCGGGTGAGACGGCCACAACCACGCCGCCCCTCGCACGCCGCTGGAATCCCCGTGAACGTTCCGCACAACCCTCGTCAGGACCGTGTCCGAGAAGACGTATCGGGGTAACACGCCCGATACCGCCGATGGCAAGTCCGGCAGGTTGGACATGCCTCCACCCAGGACGACCACATCGGGGTCGAGCAGGTTGATCACGACAGTGAGCGCACGGGCGAGCCGGTCCGTGTAGCGCTCCAGCGCGTGCAAGGCGTGGGTGTCCGAGGCCGCCGCGGCTCGAACGATGTCCTGGCTCGAGCG
>Ga0075423_10007010_pt1 | contig 10613 bp, 7 predicted proteins | sample SoiMethybrSBSTD2_FD_80114 | JGI IMG/M metagenome (GOLD analysis project Ga0075423, IMG submission 80114) | Bulk soil microbial communities from a Populus tree surrounding site in Tennessee, USA - Soil MetaG P. TD hybrid SBSTD2 | ecosystem: Environmental > Terrestrial > Soil > Tree plantation...
ATGAGAATCGTCGCCGTTCTGCGCATGAACCGTTCCTTTCGAATCACCCCGGCGTGCCCGGGGCGACTGGCGACGCGGAGTCTAGGAGGGGGGCGGGGCGAAGGCAATACTGCGTATCAACTAAGACCTTTCGGTTTGTCCCTTGTCCCTTGTCCCTTGTCCCTTGTCCCTTGTGTATCCCTTGTCCCTTGTGACCTGTCCCTTTGTTCAGTGCTAGCCTTGATGGTCCGATGCCGCTTTCACCCCTTGATCGCCGCGCCTTCCTCGGCCTGGTCGGCGCAGCCCTCGCGTGTCCCCGCCCGCTCGCCGCCCGGACCGTGGAGGCCGGTCATCACGTGCGGCCAGGGGAGCGGATCCAGGATGCGCTCGAGGCGGCGGCGAAGGATCCCGTGAACAAGACGGTGTTCGTGCACGCCGGGACCTACCGTCCGGCGGCGAAGGAACAGGCGTTGATCTGGTTCAACGCCCGCCACGACGGCATCACGCTCGAGGCGGTCGGCGACGTCACGCTCACGGCCGCCAATCCGGACCTCGCCGATCGCCAGGCGCCCAGCTATCCGGCGGTCGTCAACCACGTGGTCTATTTCGGCGACGGGATCGGCCGCGGGACCATGATGCGCGGCTTCAGGATCACCGGGGCCAACAACTTCACGACCGGGACGGGCGAACGCTCCCCGATCGAATCGGACGACATCAGGAAGACGCCGTTCTTCTATGCCGACGGCGGCGGCATCAAGATCTACGCACGCGCGTATCCCACCATCGAGCAGATCGAGGTCTCGGGCAACTACACCAGCCCGTGCGGCGGCGGCGTGTCGATCGAGCACCTCGGCCAGGTGCAGGAGTCGGTTCTGTTCCGCAACTGCGTCTTCCGCAACAACCGGACACAGATCACCGGCTCGGCGGTCGACGTGCTGCACGGCAGCCGCGTCACGCTGGAGAACTGCCTCTTCGCCGGGAACCTCGCGAACCTGGGCGTCGACTACGTGGGTCTCCTGACCGGCGGCGAGTATCACCCCGAAAACGGCTCCGGCGCGCTCACCGTGTTCGCGGGATCGAAGGCGACCGTCAGCCGCTGCACGTTCACCGGCAACTGGAACGGCGTGGACGACGGGGGGGAGGGCAGCAGCTATGTGGATTCGATCTTCTGGAAGAACACGCTGGGCGGCGGCATCTCACCCGGCGCCCGCTACGAGCTCGATATCGTCGATGCATCGGGCGTCAAGGGATCGTTCATCCACGGCGACGTCAACGATCTGAGAGGCACGATTGACGCCAAGGCCAACACCTTCAACCCGCCCGATCCGCGCTTCGATGCGAGCTTCACACCGCAGGCGCCTGAGTACGCGAAGGTGGGATATCGACCGGTGGACAAGGGACAAGGGACAAGGGACAAGGGATAACGCGGGCTACTGCTCTCGCACCTCGATCGTCGAGTTGATTTTGAACGGCCCCGCCACCGCCTGCTTCTTCCCCGACGGCCACTGCACTTCGATCCCCTCAATCGCCTGCGCCGCACCGAGACCGAAATAGAGCGGATAGAGGCCGTGCGACAGGTAGCCGGTGTTCCCGTCGAAGACCTTGGTGTAGGCGGATCCTCCGGCCCTGACAGTAACGATCGCGCCCAGGGCGTTGCGGTTGGACGCAGTGCCGGCGACCTTGACGGCGACATAGTGGACCTGCGTGCGCTCGGTGAGATTGCTGATCAGCACCATCGGCGCGGCGTTGAAGTCGTTGGTCACGATGTCGAGGTCGCCGTCGCCATCGACATCGAAAACCGCCGCGGCGCGCGTGCCGCGCGCGCCCCAGATCGCGATCCGGCCGGCCTCGCCCTGCGCGTCCTTGTGATTGCGATCGGCGCCGGAGGCGTCGAGCTCGAAGAACGGCGTCGACACGCCGCCGGCGCGGGGTTCGATCCCGAGCGCGAACTCGGCGTCCACGAACGTCCGGCCGCCGTCGTTCAACTTCACCGAGTTGATCATGTAGCGCTCCGGGTAATTCATCCCGGAGGCGATGAACGCGTCGTCGAACCCGTCGGCGTTGAGATCGCCGACGCTCGGTCCCCACGGGCAGTAGTTCTCCGCGCCGATGGCGTCGGAAACCTCGCGATACCGGCCCGGTCCGTCCTTGAGGAAGAACGTGTTGCCCCAGACGCTGGTCTTGCCGGTGCCGCGGAACGAGACCGGCCACTTCATCGTCGACTTCTTCTTCTCGAGCTCCGGGCCGATGGTCTGGCTCATGTCCGAGTGCATGTCGGTGACGAAGATGTCGAGCCGGCCGTCGTTGTTGAAGTCGAAGACCTTGATCCCCATCGCGCCCCATGACGTGCGCGGGAAGACCTGCCGGCTCTTGCGGACGAAGCCCTTGCCGGCGGCGTTCTCGTAGTACTGGTCGTCGCCTTCCATGTTGACCAGATAGAGGTCCTGCCAGCCGTCGTCGTTCACGTCGACCGCGCTCGCGTCGCCGGTCCACGAGAGATCGACCAGTCCCACCCGCTTCGAGACGTCCGCGAAGCGGCCGCCGCCCTCGTTGTGATAGAGGACGCTCGGTTCCGCCCGCTCCGGCTTGAGGTGTCCCGAAAAGGCGTCCTCGAACGCGACGTAGTACTTGTAGCCCTCGCCCGCGACCGTGTCGGTGGTGTAGCGGCCGACGTTGACCAGGAACAGATCGAGCCGCCCGTCGCGGTCGTAGTCGAAGAAGACCGCGCCGGACGAGTGGCCGGTGTAGGCGAGGCCGGACGCGGTGGTGATGTCGCGGAAGCGGCCCTTGCCATCGTTCTCGAAGAGCAGGTTGCCGCCGCGCACGGTCGTGACATAGAGGTCGGCATCGCCGTCGTTGTCGACGTCGGCGAAGGACGCGGTCACGCTGACGCGATCGGGCACGGCGACGCCGGCCGGATCGGTGATGTTCTCGAACCGCCCGCCGCCAAGATTTCTCCAGAGCTGGTTTCCGCCGACCTGGTTCAGGAAGTAGACGTCGGTCCGGCCGTCGCCGTCGACGTCCGCGATCGCGAGGCCGTTGCCGTGGTCGTAGTGTGCGGCTTTGTAGGTCTTTGCCGCATCCGCCACGACGTGGTGCTGGAACGTGATTCCGCTGTCACTGCGCCGGTCGGTGAACCGGAAATCGTGGAAGGCCTTCACACCTTCCATGGCTTTCAGCTGCTCGGCCTGCAGTTTCTTGAGCCACGAAGTGTCCTGCAGATCGTCGGGGACGTAACGAATCGCCGCGCCGCGCGCGGCGGCCTGGTCGCGCGATGCGCCGGCGAAAGCGGCCCCGGCGAGGCAGAGCGCGGCTGTCGTGAAGATGAGACCTGGTCGAGCCATGTCGCGACTCTATCAAAGCTTCGCTAGCTCGCGTTTCGGGGGTTCGCGGGTTCGGGATCCGGATTCACAACCCGGCTTTGACGGCGGGCCGGGGATGCGGCTATCGTGCGGGATCGACCAGCTCATGGCCAGCCCTTCACTCGTCATCCGCCGCACGCATATGTATCTCGCGCTGTTCCTCTTTCCGTGGATGCTGATGTACGCGCTCAGCACCGCGGCGATGAACCACCGCGCGATGTTCGCGAGCGCCGCGCCCGGAGGCGCCCCGCAGTTCGAGCGCGAGCGGCAACTCGTCTACGACGGCGTCCTGCCGGAAGGAGCGGAGCTGCGGGTCGTCTCGCAGCAGATCCTGGCCTCGCTGGATCTCGACGGGGCGCACAACGTGACCCGCCGCAAGGACGGCGCGATCGTCATCAACCGCAACGATCTGCTCACGCCGCGCCGGGTGATCTACTCGCCCGTCGATCGCACGCTCGTCGTCGAAAAGCTGCCGCACCGCACCAACATGCTGCTGGAGCGCTTCCACCGGAGACGGGGCTACGCGACGGGCTACGCGCTCGATACGGTCTGGGCCGTGACGGTCGACGCCGTCATCGTGGGAATGGTCTTCTGGGTGCTCTCCGGGCTCTGGATGTGGTGGGAGATGAAGGTCACGCGGCCGCTCGGCGCGCTGGCGATCGCGAGCGGGGTGGGCCTGTTCGCGCTGTTCCTTTCGACGATCTGACGCCGTGGCGATGACCTTCTCGCACCTCAATCGCCGCGTCCACCTCTATCTGGGCCTCGCGCTGCTGCCGTGGTTCTTCATGTACGGCATCTCCTCGGTCCCCTTCGCCCACACCCCGTTCTTCGAACGGCGGGACGCCGCCAAGGGACTGCCGATGTGGACCCTGCGCTCGGAGCACAGCGTCGAGGCGCCGATTCCCGAGGATCCCGCGGCCCTGCGCGGCTTCGGCCGCACTCTGCTGCAGCAGGCCAGTGTCGAGGCCAGCACCTTCGGCGTGTACCGGCAGACGCCCACGCAGGTCAACGTCTACGTCTACTCGTTCTGGAACTCGACGCAGCTGAAGTACTTCGCCGATCAGAAGCGCCTCACCGTCGAGGACCGCCGCTTCCGCTGGGATCAGTTCCTGACCGGCATGCACGGCCGCGGCGGATTCGAACAGGAAGGCCTCCTCGATCGCTCCTGGAGCGTCATCGTCGATCTGGTGTGCCTGGCGATCGCGCTGTGGATTGCATCGGGCCTTTACATGTGGTGGGGACTGCCCGCGACCCGCAGGTGGGGCTGGCTCGCCATCGGCGCCGGCGCCCTGTCGTTCGTGTTGTTCACGCTGCGCCTCTGAGCCGGACCTTGACCCTCTTCATCATCGAACTGCTCTACAAGACCGACCTGGCGCAGATCGACGCGCACATGAAGGCCCACATGGCGTTCCTGAGAAAGCACTACGCGGCGGGTCACTTCCTGATGTCGGGCCGCAAGGTTCCGCGCGATGGCGGCATCATCCTGGCCGTTGGCGCGAACCGCGAGGAGATCGAAGCGATTGCGGCCGAGGATCCGTTCTGCGCGCGCGGCCTCGCCGACTTCAGGGTCATCGAATTTCGCGTCAGCCAGCGCGCCGACGATCTTCAGCAGACGCTCGAACGCACCTGAGTCGCCCCTCCATCCGATCATCAGTTGGCGCGCAGCACCTCGAGCGGATCGACGCGCGAGGCCCGCAGCGCCGGGACCAGGCTGGCGACCGCGGCGACGAGCGCCAGCACGCCGGCCACGGCGATCAGGGTCACGGGATCCGATGCGCTGACGCCGAACACCATTCGCTCGAGCACCGCCGCCGATCCGAGCGCCGCCACGACGCCAATCGCGATCCCGGCCAGCGTCGGCATCATCCCTTCCCGGAGGATCAACCGCACGACGTCGAACGCCTGCGCGCCGAGGGCCGTCCTGATGCCGATTTCGCGGCTGCGACCGCTCACGATGTAGGAGAGCACGCTGTAGATCCCGACCATCGACAAGGCGAGCGCGACGGCGGCAAAGAGACCGAGCAGCAGCGCGTTGAACCGCTGCGGCCGCAGCGTCTCGTCGACGAGATCGTCCATCGGCCGGACGGCCTCGACCGGCTGCTCCGGATCGATGGCGTGCACCACGCCGGAGGCGGCCTCCCCAACGGATGCGGGCGGAACCGCGGTCCGCAGCACGACATTGAGGCTGCTCCATGAAGTGGACAACGGGCTCGTGTACTCGTAGACGCTCGGCGCCGCGGGCGCACCGAGCTCCCCCTGCTTCACGTCGCCGACGACGCCGACCACCGTCTTCAGGACGGTGCGCGACTGGAGCGGCAGCGTCACCCGCCGTCCGACCGGATCCTCGTCGCCCCACAGCAGCTTCGCCGCCGCCCGGCTGACGAGCAGCACTTCCTTGTCCGACGCCTGCACGTCGCGACCGCGGAGCACCGGGATCCGCATGGCGGGGATGTAGCCGGGAGTAATCTTCCGCACCTCCACGGTCGGCTGATCGCGCGGCAGGAGCTCGGGGCGTCCTTCGAGCACCATGGGCTGCACCGAGCCTCCCTGCAGCGGCAGGTCGTCGATCGCGCCGGCGGCCTGCACGCCCGGAAGCGCGGCCATCCGCTGCAGCGCCGCGCCGAAGAACGCGTCGATCTGCGCGGCCTCCATGTACCGCGCCCGCGGCAGCGTCACCCTCATCGTCAGGACGTTTCGCGACTCGAATCCGGGATCGACGTGCTGGAGCGCCAGCAGGCTGCGGACCAGGACCGCGGCCCCCATCAGCAGCACCAGCGACAGCGCGACCTCGCACACGATGAGGCCACGGCGCGTGCGGACGCCGACCGCGCCGTCGTTGCGGCCGCCTTCCTTCAGCGCCTCGTTGAGATCCGATCGGCCGGCGCGCAGCGCCGGCAGCACGCCGGCGAGGATGCCGGTCACGATCGACGCGAGCAGCGTGAACAGCAGGACGGAGCCGTCGACGCCGATCTCCTCGGCGCGGGGAATCTGGGCCGACAGGATCGCCGTCGCCGCGTCGAGGCTCGTGTCGGCCAGCAGCAGGCCGGCGGCGCCGCCCGCGAGCGCGAGCAGCACGGACTCGATCAGCAATTGCTGGAGCACTCGCGCGCGGCCCGCGCCGAGCGCGACGCGAATCGCCAGCTCCTTGCGGCGGGCGATGGCGCGCGTGAACAGCAGGTTCCCGACGTTCGCGCACGCGATCAGGAGGACCAGGCCGACGGCGCCGAGCAGCACGAGCAGCGGCGTCCGCACATTGCCGACGATCAGGTCCTGCAGCAGGACGACGGTCGCGCCCCAGCCGGCGTTCTCCTTCGGGTAGTCGCGCTCGAGCCGGGTGGAAATCGCGGTCATCTCGGCCGCGGCCCGCTCCAGCGTGACGCCCGGCTTCAGCCGCGCCACGACCTGCGCGTTGTGGTTCTCGCGCACCGCGCGCGCCTCCGCGGTGTAGGCAGTCGGCACCCAGATATCGCGCCCGGTCATCCCGTACGCGGAGAAGGAAAACGACCGCGGCATGACGCCGACGACGGTGTACGCCTCGCCGTCGAGCGACAGCGTGCGGCCGATGACGTCGCTCGCGCCGTTGAACTGCGTCCTCCAGAACCGGTCGCTGAGAATGGCGACGCGCGATCGTCCGGGTGCGTCTTCCTCGTTCAGAAACAGACGCCCGAGCGCGGGCCGCGCGTGCAGCACGCGGAAGAAGTCGGGATCGACGGCGCCGGCGGCGACGGCCTGCGCCGCGGAACCGCCCGTCAACCGGAACTGCCGGAAGCGGTTGATCGCCATCCCCTCGAACGAGGTCGCGTCGCGCTTCCAGTCGTAGAAGTTCGCCGGCGACACCGGGAACTGTGGAATGCCCGGGAACGCATCCTGTGGAGGAACGTGGAACAGCCGGACGATTCGGTCCGCCTCATCGAACGGCAGCGGGCGCAGGAGCACGGCGTTGACGATGCTGAAGATCGCCGTATTGGCCCCGATCCCGAGCGCGAGCACGACCACGACCGCGATCGCAAACGAGGGCGCGCGGAAGAAGACCCGAACCGCGTAGCGGATGTCAGCCACCATTCTGCGCACGGCGACCCCTCCTGAGACGCCGCCCCCGGCGGCACATCCGGTTCCGGGAGGCACGCGCCGTTCCAGCCCGGTCGGTACCGCTATCGCACTGATTCTGCGCCGGTTGCGCCGCAGGTGGCACGCGACTCCATCCCGCACTTGTCCGGATGCGGAGCGCCTGGCTCCCAGAGGCGGACACTCCCTCTTCGCGCTGCCTCACCGCAATCTCACGGAACGGTCACCTCCACGTGAAGACACGGGCCGGTCCGCCGGGGGATGCTTATTACACGATGACGACGGTTTCATGGCTCGACTGGAAGCTCGGCGCGCGTCTGCTGCTGAAGTATCCGGCGCTCACGATCATCGGCGGCCTCTCGCTGGCGGCGGCCATCGCGATTGGGGCAGTCGGCATCGAGCTCGCCGACGAACTGCTGTACAAACGGCTGCCGTTCGATGAAGGCGGCCGGGTCGTGCGCCTCGAGACGCAGGACAGGGCGGCGTCAGGCGTGGAGCCGAGGGTGCTCCACGACTTCGCAATCTGGCGTCGGTCTCTGAAGACGGTGGCGGAGCTCGGCGCCGCCCGCCTGAGCGAGCGCAACGTGCTCACGGGTGAAGGCCGCGTCGAACCCCTGCGCGTGGCAGAAATCACGGCGTCGGCGTTTCCGCTCACCCGCGTGCCACCGCTGCTCGGCAGGCCGCTCCAGCCGGCGGACGAACTGCAGAGTGCGGAGCCCGTCGTGGTCCTGGGGTACGACGTCTGGCAGAGACAGTTCCTGCACGACCCGGCGATCATCGGCCGTGTCGTGACGGTGGGCCGCACGGCTCGCACGGTGGTGGGCGTGATGCCGCCGCGCTTCGGGTTCCCGCTCAATCAGCAGATGTGGGTGCCGTTGCTGGTCCAGGACGCGGCGCCGCGCGAAGGGCCGGCCGTGCAGGTGTTCGGCAGGCTCGCCGACGGGGCAAGCTGGCGGGACGCCGCGTCGGAGCTCGACGTCGTCTCGGCACGCTTTGCCGCCGACCAGCCGACCACCCACGCGCACCTGCTGACGCGCGTTCGCGCATTCGCCGGACGCACGCCGGGTGATCCGCTGCGGCTGGAAGATCTGGCCGTCCACGCCATCGTCCTGCTGCTGCTGGCGGCGGTGTCGGCCAACGTCGCGACGCTGATCTTCGCGCGCACGGCGATGCGCGAACCCGAGATCGTCGTCCGTCACGCCCTGGGGGCGAGCCGGGCCCGCGTGATCGCGCAGATCGTCACCGAAGGGCTCGTGCTGACCCTCGCCGCTGCCGCGCTCGGGCTCGTGGTGGCACAGACGACCGTGCGCTATGCCTGGGACTGGGCAAGCCAGATTGTCGGGGACGACGGCCTGCCGTTCTGGGTGGATCTGACGCTCGAGCCTGCCACCATCGCGTATGCGCTGCTGCTCGCGCTCGTCGCCGCGGCATTGATCGGCCTGCTGCCCGCACTGAAGGCCACCGGCGCGGCCGTCCAGCGCGGTCTGCAGGGGATCACCAGCACCGGCGGAACCATGAAGTTCGGCGGCATCTGGTCGTTCATCATCGGGGCGCAGGTGGCGTTGACGCTGCTGTTCGTGCCCGCCGCGGTGGGAATCTTCACCAACACCCTTGACGACCAGTCGAGGCCGGCAGCGTTTCCGCCGGAGCGTTACCTCACCTTCCGCCTCAGGATTGACAACGAGGCGCTGGCCGGCGAGCGCGGTGTGCCTGACGACCGGCAGATCGCGGCGCGGCGCGCGCGTGCGTACGAGGAACTCGCAGGCCGATTGCGTGAGGAGCCCGGGGTGACGCACGTGACGCACGGCGATGTCCTGCCAACGATGTCCCCGCAGCGGGTGGAAGTGGAAATGGAGAAGGACGGTGCGCCTCCAGCTCGCCTGCAGGGCAATTACGAGGGCGGATTCGCGATGGCGGCTGTCGGTGCCGGTTATCACGAGGCGTTCGGGGCCAGGATCGTGGCCGGCCGCGGCTTGCAGAGCGCTGATGCCGGGGCGCTGAACGGGCCCGTCGTGGTCAACGAGGCGTTCATGCGCATCGTGGGCAGGAATCCCGTGGGCGCACGGATCCGCACGCTCCAGGGGGGCGGCGGCGAGCGCGAGCCGGGACCCTGGCACGAGATCGTCGGCGTGGTCACCGATGTGGAGATGTTGTTCGCCGCCGATTGGGGTGGGGCCGCATACATCTATCGCGCAGCCTCCGCGGCGGAGCTCGATCCTGTCGCGGTCGCGGTGCGCGTCGCGGGGGACGCAGCGCCGCTTGTGCCCCGCGTCGCCGCCCTTGCGTATCAGGTCGATGCGGGTCTGCACCTCCGGGATATCGTCACGCTCGACGACGTCGTCGCACGGGAGCACAGACGGATGATCGGCGGCAGCGTCGTCTTTGGCAGCGTCCTGCTCGTGGCAGTGGTCTTCTGCGCGGCCGGTCTCTACGCGCTCATGGCGGTCGCCGTGGCGCGCCGCACCCGCGAGATCGGCATCCGGATCGCGCTCGGCGCCAGCCGCCGCCGTGTCCTCGGAAGCGTGTTCGCCCGTGCGGGTCGTCAGCTCGGCGGCGGCATCATCGCCGGCAACAGCCTCATCCTGCTCATCGCGTGGCGCGCCGACAGCCTGACCGCGGATCTCCTCGTCTCGTCGGTGATCACGTCCGTCATCCTGGCGGCGGTGGGCGTGCTCGCGTGCGCCGCACCGGCGCGCCGGGCGCTGCGTGTTCAACCGACCGAGGCGCTGCGGCAGATTTGACGCGTTTCCTGCGACCTCCGAGGCTGGCGATCGACGCCGGTCGCCTCGCGCCGCTCCTCGAGGAGTGGGATCGAGAGGCCGCGAAATTCCGCGCTCGAGCCAGCGCTTTCTGCTGTACGGTCACCCGTAGGCCCGCCCTTCAGGGCGGGCGTGCTTCAAGCCGGCGTGGTTGGTGATTCGAGCACGCCCGCCCTAAAGGGCTGGCCTACCCCGTTAGTAACGAGTGGTCGCCCAGTGTTTAGTAATCTGATCCGCAGAAGACACCCTCGAATAGCACCATTCGAGTGAGCCCCTCACTGCACCGGTTCGCGCCAGTTAGGTTTTTTTACGGGCTCACTGTAGTGGAGAGTCGAGGGAAGAGATCGTCCGCCCGAAGACGGAAGCCACCAACGAGATGCCGAGGGTCTTAGGACCCTGCACTAGAGCCCAGGGTGCGCTGCCCTCCCGCGCCGTGCCGGTGCTGGGC
>Ga0075423_10007012_pt1 | contig 10611 bp, 7 predicted proteins | sample SoiMethybrSBSTD2_FD_80114 | JGI IMG/M metagenome (GOLD analysis project Ga0075423, IMG submission 80114) | Bulk soil microbial communities from a Populus tree surrounding site in Tennessee, USA - Soil MetaG P. TD hybrid SBSTD2 | ecosystem: Environmental > Terrestrial > Soil > Tree plantation...
AGAGCATTCGAGTCCCTTTCCGCGAAGACGACGACCTGGTGCTCGGTCCTCCCATCAAGGGACGCTGGAGCTATGCCTGCTCGAAGGCGATCGACGAGTTTCTGGCGCTCGCCTACTGGAAGGAGAAGCGGCTTCCGGTGGTCATCGCGCGCCTCTTCAACACGGTAGGCCCCCGGCAGACGGGACGCTACGGAATGGTCATCCCGAGCTTCGTCCGACAGGCGATGAGCGGCAAGCCGATCACGGTGTTCGGAGACGGTACCCAGACCAGGAGCTTCACCTACGTCTCCGACGTCGTCCACGCGATCATCAAGCTCATGGACTCCGACGATACTTCGGGACAGGTCTTCAATATTGGAAATGGGAAGGAGATCAGCATCCTGGAGCTCGCCGGACTGGTCAAGAGCCTGGCGAAGAGTTCCTCCGAAATCGTGAAGATTCCCTATGACCAGGCCTATGAGGAAGGGTTCGAAGACATGCCTCGGCGCATGCCCGACATTTCCAAGATCGGCAAGGCCATAGGCTACGCGCCCACCCTCGGGATCCGCGCCATCCTTGAAAAAGTTATTGAATACGAGCAGAAGTGCGGTATATTCAAGTGAAATCCTGGCAGGACAAGGAATTGGGCCGAGAGAGGGGGGGATTTCGATGCCGCGGCTCCCGGGGGGTGGCCGGGCTCGTCTGACATGATTTCCATGGGAGCACTGCTTGTCGCGTTCGCGGTTTCCGTCGCCGCGACGCCTCTGGTCATTCGTGTAGCCACGCGTCGCGGTTTCGTCTCCAGACCCAAAGCGGATCGCTGGAACGCGCGCTCCATCCCCCTGATGGGGGGGGTGGCCCTCTACCTCGGCGTGACGACGGGGGTTCTCTGCTTCGCCGAGTTCACCCAGGAGATGGTGGGCGTGCTCCTGGGCGGAACGCTGATCTTCGTCCTCGGAATCATCGACGACGTCCTGCAGATCAAGCCCTCCAGCAAGTTCCTGGGGCAGATCCTGGCCTCCTGCGTGGTCATCTACGCCGGCCTGAAGTTCGATCTCATCCCCAATCCCTTCCTGAACCTGTTCCTAACCCTTCTGTGGCTGGTGGGGATCACCAACGCCTTCAACCTCCTGGACAACATGGATGGGCTCTCGGCGGGCGTGGCCGCCATCTCGTCGCTGACGACCTTCGTCTTCTCCCTGATCCAAGGACTTCCGGCCATCTCCGTCCTCTCACTCTCGATCCTGGGAGCCTCGCTCGGATTCCTCGTCTTCAATTTCAATCCAGCCCGTATCTTCATGGGCGATTGCGGCAGCCTTTTCCTCGGGTTCACCCTGGCCTGCACCACCATCTTGGGGTCCTGGGAGCAAGCCTCCAATCTCTTCGGAATCCTGGCAGTCCCCGCACTGGCACTGGGGGTTCCCATCTTCGACACCCTGCTGGTGACCGTCTCCAGGATCCTTTCGGGGAGAGCCGTCTCCGCCGGGGGAAGGGACCACACCTCCCATCGCCTCGTCGCGCTCGGCATGTCCGAGAGGAAGGCCGTCCTCAGCCTCTATGCCCTGTGCGGTGCCCTGGGATGTATCGCCATCTTCAGCATCCTGTTCAATCTCGTCCTCAGCGGGCTGGTCACCATGCTCTCGATCGTGGTGCTCGCCGTGTTCGGATTGTATCTGGGACAGAAGAAGGTGTACCGGTACGGTCCCGAGGGGGTCCGGTCCTCGCGGGACGAGGCCAGCGGCTTCTACAGCAGCTTCATCCGGCACAAGACCAGAATCCTCGAGGTCACGATCGACATCGGCCTGATTGCGCTGGCGTTCCTGGCCGCCTATGTGCTTCGGTTCGACGGAGCGATCCCGGAGGAGCTCTATGGACAGGTCACCGCGACGTTGCCCGCGCTGATTGCCATCAAGCTCTCGCTCTTCTACTATTTCGGTCTTTATAGGATCATCTGGGCCTACATGGACGTCTACGACCTGGTGACCATCGGGAAGGCGGTGACGGCGGGCACCATCGTGACGGTGCTGGCCCTGCTCGGGCTGACGCACTTCGACGGCTTCTCCCGCGTTGTCTTCGTGCTCGACGGATTCTTTCTCCTGGTGCTGGTGGCCGGGAGCCGCACGCTCTTCCGACTCTTCCGCGAATACTTCGCCGGATTGCCGCGCCGAGGACGGCGGCTGCTGATCGTCGGAGCCGGCGACGCCGGGGAAATGATCCTCCGGGAAATCCGGAACAACCCCGAGCTGCCCTATCAGCCCGTGGGATTCATCGATGACGATGTCTCCAAAGGAGGCAAGCGCATTCACGGCCTTCCGGTCTTCGGCGGGCGGGAAAGGATCCCTGGAGTGGCCCGCAAGGAAAGGGTGGACGAGATCCTCATCGCCATTCCCTCCCTCTCGGAATCCGAGCGATTGGGAATCGAGGCGCTATGCGAGGCGGCGGGCAAGCACTATCGTGTGATGCAGAACCTCGCCAAGACGGTCCTGGGATAGCCGAACGGGGCTGTGGCGGTGCAATGCACTCCTGAAATCGCGTCAAAGCGCTGTCGGCCAAGGACTTCCGCGCCTCTGCGTCTTGACAGGGCGCCCTCCCCACCGTACAATGAAGTTTCATTCTCCTCAGGAGAAGGGCATCTGAGAGCGAGTTTCCAGGTCTCGAAGTGTGCTCGCGGCCTGGCGAGCGCGTGGTTGACGATCGCGGCAAGTGCGTCCCTCGCGTCGGCGCAGGAAAGACTCCTGCCGATCCAGCTGGGCTCGGTCCGCTTCTATCCCTCGGTGATCCTCGCCACGGCCTGGGAGAGCAACGTCGAGCGGGTCAACGAAGACGATCCGCTGGTGTCCCCGGTCCCGAGCCTGGTCCGGGGCGTGCGGCCTATCCTCCGGTTCGATCTACCGCTGCACGAGAAGAACTTTGTGGGTGCGGCTTACCGGGGTGACTATCGCAGTTATTCGGCCGAGGAGTTGAAGGACATCGGAGGCACCAGCCACTTCGTGGATCTCGTCGGCCACTTCGAGGCTCCGACGCGATTTCGGCTCGATGCGGAGCAGCACTTCGTCGACGGCATCTCCGAGCTCTTGAACACCTACCCGGGAGGAGAGTTCCGATATACCACTCAGCCTCTCAAGACGCGGGAGTCGAAGCTCGGATTCGCCTTGGACATCGGGCCGATACAGTCGATCGAGGTGGGAGGATCGCAGAGCCAGACCAAATTCCAACAGAGCGCCACGTCGAGATTCTTCTCCGATTTCCGGCAGCAGAATTACTTCCTGCATTACGTCTTCTCCGAAGGGCCGCAGAGCAAGATTTATTTTTCGGCGGATGTGCAGAAAGTGGAGCAGACGAGAACCGACCTGCTCCTCCAGCCGGACGACTACCGGACGCGCTCCGTGGGGGTGGGGTTCCGGCGGGCCAACAATCGCGATGTTTCGAGCGATTTCCGGATGGCTTATTCTGCGACCGACTTCAAGGAAGGCGGACTGGGTACGCCGTTTCGCGGGGTGACCTTGGAGGCCAACCTGAACTTCCTGCTCTCGGTCAGCGGTCAGGCGCAGGTCAAGCTGAGGCGCGGTCCGATGCCTTCTTTCTTCAACGTGAGCGCCTACCTCATCAACGAGACCGCGGAGCTGAACTATCGTTACGCCCTGGGTCGTTCCGTGGGACTGCAGCTCTTCCTGGGCTGGCAGAGGAATACCTTCTCCGAGCCGGTCCAGGTCCGTGTGGAGTCGCCGAGCGAGGCCTTGCTGGACGTGAACCCGGTGGATGGCATCATCGACGCCTATTACTACCTGCTTCCGAGCGAGGGTGAGACGCGCAGGGATTACCTCGCCGCGGCAGGGCTGACCGTGGTCTGGCACATGAGCCGGGCGATCGATCTCAGCGCGGGCTACCTGATGCAGCGCTCCCAATCCAACATCGAGGGGCTGAACCCGGTGTCGGGGGATCCTTACAACATCTACCAGTACAATGCCGAGGCATTCACGGTAGCAGCCATCCTGGGCTGGCAATGATTTCGAGAGGGGACGCAGTGAAAGGATCGACGAAGGAGCATCGAGCGCGAGCGGGGCGATGGCGCTACATCTTGCCGGCCCTGTTCCTGGCGGCGGTTGCCACGGCGCGGGCCGCGGAGTCCGCGGCGCAGGTCACCGAGCTGTCTCTGAAGGATGACCAAGGGGGGACCTACCGGTTGATGATGAAGATTTCCGGGGCCCCGAGCTCGAGCTTCCGGCTGCGGGACGATTCGGGATCGCAGGCTCTGGTGGTCGAAATATCCCCGGCGGACTCATCCCTCAAGGCGCAGTACGATTTCCCCGAGGGACCTCTCGGCCCCATCAAGGTCTCCTCGCTTCCGGCGAGCGGACCGAAGGGGATTCGGCTGGAAGTGCCCCTGAGGAACGCGTCGCTGCGCGGATGGGGAATGACCCCCGACGGGATGGAGATCCTTCTCTGGGCGAAGCCGGCGGCGGCTTCCCCGCCGGGGAACGCCTACCTGCTCGGGGTCGGTGACCGGCTGGAAATCACGGTCTTTGGACAGGACGAGCTGAAGAGCACCGTCGAGGTCCTGGCGGATGGGACTGCGATCTTCCCCCTCATCGGTGTGCTCTCCGTCTCGGGAAGGTCCCTCTCGCAGGTGCGCGGCGAGGTTCAGTCGCGGCTCAAGGAGTTCCTGGTGGACCCGCAGGTCAGCCTCGACATCAAGGAATACCAGAGCCAGAGGGTCAACGTCGTCGGAGAAGTGCAGAAGCCCGGCACGTATTACTTGAAGGGGCCCACCACCCTGATGGATATCATGGCTCTCGCCGGCTGGCTGAAGGAGGACGCGGGCAGCGAGATTATCATCACGAGGCATGTCGTTGACTCGGGCACCGACGGGGCCACTCGGCAGATCACCATCCACAAGAACGATTTGCTGCGCGGCGGCGGGCAATCCAATCCACGCCTCGAGCCCGGCGATGTCATCACCGTCGGACCCAAGCAGTACTTCTACATTCGCGGCGAGGTGATGAAGCCCGGCGAGTACGACCTCGCCAACGAGCCCACGCTCATGAAGGCGGTGAGCATCGGGGGAGGGCTGACCCCCTACGCCCGGAAGAAGGGGATCGAGATCATTCGGAGCGTGAACGGATCCCAGACCAAGCTCGTCTTCGACCTCAAGCTGATCGAGGAAAGGAAGGCCGAGGATATCCCCCTCCTTCCGGGGGACATCATCATCGTGCCGAAACGGCTGTTTTGAGCCGCCCGTGCCGCATTCCGCTTGCATTGCCGGCACCCCGGCGTATGATTTGAGTATCTGACCAGGAGGAATAAGGACCGCGATGGAAACCCCCCGGCCCGTCTTGCCGGAACAGAAACGGGAAGTGCACCTCCGAGATTACTGGGCCACCGTCTCGAGATGGAGGTGGACCGTGCTGGCCACCTTCACCATCGTGTTCTCGCTGGTGGCCGTATACACCCTGCTTCAGACCCCCATCTACCGGGCGAGCGTCAAGGTGGAGATCCAGCCCTCGAGCCGCCGCGTGGCTCCCGTGGCGGACGTCTCCGAGCTGGGAGCCACGGGCTACAGCTTCTTCGCGGAAGACCGCTACTACAACACCCAGTTCGAGATCATCAAGAGCCGCGCCGTCAGCGAAGCCGTCTTCGACCGGCTGAACCTCTGGAACGACCCGCAATTCAAGGGGATGAAGGACCCGGTCGGCGCCTTCAAGGGGGGTGTCATCGTCGAGCCCGTGGAGATGACCGGCATCGTGGTGATCTCCATGGAAGGAAGCGACAAGGAGAAAACCACCCAGTGGGTCAATAGCCTGGCGGAAGTCTATGTCGATCGAAACCTTGAGTCGGCGAAGCGGGCATCGGCCCGGGCCGTGGCGAACCTGATGGAGCAGATGGAACCCCTGCGAGGGAAGCTCACCAAGAGCCAGGAGAAATCCTTCGAGCAGGCGGAGCAACGGGGGCTCTTCCTCCCCGAGGACCAGCAGAAGATCATGGCCGGGGCTCTGACGACCCTGCAGCAGGATCTCACCGCGACCCAGATCGCCCTCTCGCAGCTGGAAGCGCTCAACCGGAAGATCAAGGAGGTCTCGACCGCCGGCGGCTCCTACCTGTCGATCCCCGAGATCGCGCGCGACCCGATCGTGGAGCAGCTTTACAAGAGCCGCTTCGAGATGGAGCAGGAAAAGCAGAAGCTTCTCGCCCAGTATCAGGAGCGGCATTCGAAGGTGGTGGAGAAGGAAGACCAGATCAAGCAGATCGACAGAAAGATCGCGCTGGAGTGCGATCGGATCATCGGCCGCCTGCAGACGGAGTACTCGATCAAGAAGGAGCACGAGCGGAAGACTCTCGCCCAGATCGAGCAGGAAAAGTCCAACTCCCTGACGCTCAGCCAGCGCTCCTCGGACTTCGAGCTGATGCGGGGCGAGACGGCGGAGTTCCGGAAGATTTACGATGCCATCAACGTGCGGATGAAGGAAGTCGAGCTCAGCGCCCAGCTCCTGAACAACAACATCCGGGTCCTCGACAAGGCCCAGGTGCCGATGGGGGCCATCCGTCCGCGCAAGGGCCTGAACCTCCTGATCGGCATTCTCGCGGGCCTGGTCATGGGGATCGGCCTCGCCTTCTTCCTGGAGTACCTGGACAATACCGTGAAGACGACGGAGGACGTGGAAAACTTCCTCAAGCTGCACATCCTCTCGATTATCCCCAAGGTGAACGACGACAGCAGCTACGCGGTCCGCGAATCCCTCCAGACTCTGCGGACCAGCCTCCTCTTCTCCCGGAAGAGCAGGGCCAAGAACCTTCTGCTGGTGACCAGCGCCGGCCCGCAGGAGGGGAAGAGCACGACCCTGGTCAATCTGGCCAAGACGCTGGCGGCCTCAGGCGATCGGGTCGCCGTGCTTGACTGCGATCTGCGCCGGCCTACGATTCACATGCACCTGGATCTGGACAAAAGGCACGGGATGACCAACTACATTCTGGCTCCGGAAGGCGAGAGCTGGAGGGACTACGTCAAGAACTCCCAGGTCCCCAACTTGTACGCGATGACGTCCGGGCCCCTTCCTCCCAACCCGCCCGACATCTTCGGCAGCGACCGCTTCGCCCAGCTCCTCACCGAGCTGCGCGCGAGCTTCGATTGGGTCCTGATCGATTCTCCTCCGGTCGCCTCCCTCACCGACTCCATCCTGCTCGCCTCGATGGCGGACATGGTCGGGTTCGTGATCCGGCACAATCAGACCGACAAGGATCTGGTGCGGCGGTGTATCAACAACATCCGGGGGGTGAATTCCAACGTCATCGGCGCGGTCCTGAACCACGTCGACCTCGAGCGATCCAGCTACCGGGACTACTACTACGTAGGCTATTACTACTATGGCGAGGGCCGCAGCTCGAAGTCGAAGGGGAAGAAGGCCAGGCCCCTCTCCGCGGCGCGCGAGTCCGGGGTAGCGGGGGAGAAGGCGGCGGGCTAGGCGCGGGGGCACTCCCCTTCGTTTCCACCTCCGAGAATCCCCGCAGGCTTCAGCGCGAGCGAAGCTCCGCCAGGCGCTTCCGGAAGTCCTTGGCCGTCTCCTTCAGTCCCTGACGCAGACCCACCTTGGGATCCCAGCGCAACAGCTTTCGCGCCAGCGCGATGCTGGGTTGGCGGACCTTGGGATCGTCCACAGGAAGCGGACGGAACAGGATGCGGCTGCCGCTGCGGGTCACCTTCCCGACTTCACGGGCCATCTCGAGAATGGTCATCTCTTGTGGGTTTCCCAGGTTGACCGGAAGGTGATAGCGGGATTGGAGCAGGCGGGAAATCCCTGCCACGAGATCCGAAACGAAACAGAAGCTGCGCGTCTGGCTTCCGTCACCATAGACGGTCAGGGGTTTTCCCTGGAGCGCCTGCGACAGGAAGCTGGGGATGGCGCGTCCGTCGCTGATTCTCATCCGCGGTCCGTAGGTATTGAAGATGCGGACAATCTTGGTATCCAGGCGATGGCTGCGATGGTAGGCCATGGTCAGCGCCTCCGCGAAGCGCTTCGCTTCGTCGTAGACTCCCCGTGGACCGATGGGATTCACGTTCCCCCAGTAGTCTTCCTTCTGCGGATGCACCAGAGGGTCGCCGTAGACCTCCGAGGTGGAGGCCAGGAGGAACGTTGCATGCTTCTCCCGCGCCAGTCCCAGCGCCTTGTGCGTGCCCAGCGATCCGACCTTGAGGGTCTGGATCGGGTGCTCGAGATAGTCGATGGGGCTCGCGGGCGAGGCGAAATGGAGGATGGCGTCGACCGGACCCGCAAGGTGGATGAACCCGGTGACATCCATGTCCAGGAAGGTGAAATCGGGCTCCTTCAGGAGATGCGCCACGTTGTCGGGAGCGCCGGTGAGCAGGTTGTCGATGCAGACAACCTGGAATCCTCTCTCCAGAAAGAAGTCGCAGAGGTGGGAGCCGATGAATCCGGCCCCGCCCGTGATGACGACTCTCCGCTTCTTGGGCACGTGTCTCTCCCTTCTCCGGCTTGCATCGAGAGGCTGGCAGTCTAGGGTTCGCGATCAGGACTGTCAAGCCGCGCGTCCTTGACAGACCTCCGCCCCCTCCCTAAGATACGGCGCGGAGTCCCTCTTGAGCCGACGCGAAGCATCATCCCCCGCAGCATTCGCCGCACTCCTCGTGGTTCCGCTTCTGGCGGCCGTCTGGATCCGTCTCACCCGCGCGACCACCCGGATCGCCTACAAGAACCGGGAAGTCCTGGAGGGGCTGCGAAGCGGTCGGCGTCCGGTCATCCTGGCTTTCTGGCACGGACGCCTCTTTCTCATGCCCTATGCCTATTCCGGGTCGAGGATCGCCATCCTCATCAGCGAGCATCGCGACGGGGAGCTGATCAGCCGGACGATGGAGCGGTTCGGCTTCGTCACAGCGCGCGGAAGCTCGACCCGGCGGGGAGCTTTGGGGCTGAGGGAAATCCTGCGAAGGATGCAAGACGGATTCGACGCCGCCTTCACGCCGGACGGACCGCGGGGCCCCAGGGAAGTCGTGCAGATGGGGGTGATCGCCGCGGCTCGCTTGAGCGGAGCGCCGATCATCCCGGTTGCCTACTCCTGCTCAAAAAAAAACTCCTCTCGTCGTGGGATCGCTTCCTGATCCCCCTTCCCTTCGGAAGAGGCGTCTTCGTCTACGGCTCTCCGATCCAGCTGGCGCGTGATGCTTCCGAGCAGGATCAAGAGGCGGCCCGGCAGCGCCTGGAAGCGGAGCTGAGACGCCTCACCGCGGAGGCCGACTCTCTGGTGCGACCGGAGAAAGGCGCGTGAACCCTCCGGCACCTCGAATCCTTCTGGTGGCGGGAGAGGCCTCCGGAGACCTTTATGGATCCCTTCTCGTGCGGGCCCTCCGGAAGCAGGAGGCCGCGACCGTCTTCACGGGAATCGGCGGGGCGAGGATGCGGGAAGAGGGAGTGGATCTCTTCGCCGACTCCCGGGACCTGGCGGTCGTTGGATTGACGGAGGTCCTCTCGCATTACACGGCGATTCGTGCCGCCTTCGAGCGGGCGAAGACCGCGCTGCGACGATCTCCACCGGATCTCCTGATCTTGATCGACTATCCCGATTTCAACCTTCGCCTCGCCCGGGAAGCCCGGCACGCCGGCGTGCCGGTCGTCTATTTCATCAGCCCCCAGGTCTGGGTCTGGCGTCGATCCCGGGTGCGGTCGATCGCGCAGCGGGTGGACAAGATCCTCGTGATTCTGCCGTTCGAGGAAGCGATCTACCGCGAGGCGGGTGTTCCGGTGGAGTTCGTCGGCCATCCGCTGCTCGACATCCTGCCGCCTCCTCTGGAGCCCGGAGCCGCGAGGATTGCGCTCGGATGGGATCCCCGGCAACGAGTCGTGGGATTGCTGCCGGGTAGCCGGCGAAAGGAGCTGCAGACGCACTTTCCCGTCATGGTCGAATGCGCTCGAATGCTGAAGGAGCGAATCGGAAGCTTTCGCTGCGTCGTGCCGGTCGCTTCGACCCTGACGCGCGGCGATTTCGAGCCCTACTTGAAGGGTCTTGCGGGCGCGATCGAGGTCCATCTCGTGGAGGGAAGGCCCTGGGAGGTCCTCGGCACGATGGACGCCGCGGTGGTAAAATCCGGAACCGCCACCCTGGAAGCGGCCCTGATGGGCATTCCTCTCGTGGTCGCGTACCGTACGAGCCTGCTGACCTACGCGCTGGCCTCGCGCCTCGCGCACGTCCGCGACGTGGGGCTCGTCAACATCGTGGCGGGAAAGCGGCTCGTTCCCGAGCTGGTCCAGGATGATTTCACCGCCGCGAATCTCGCCGACGCGCTGCAGGAAATCTTGGCCCATCCCGATCGGGCCCGGGAGCTGCGCGAGAAGCTGATCGGCTTGCGCAAGAGTCTCGGCGAGCCCGGGTGCTTCGAGCGTGCCGCGCGCGCGGCGCGCGAGGTCCTTCGAGCCCGCAGCCCTGGAGCCATTCCTGAGCATGATTAGGAGCATGACCGGATTCGGCAGGGGAGAAGCGGCCAGCGACCGGGTTCGCTTCGAAGTCGAGATCCGCGGCGTCAATCACCGATTCCTGGAGGTTCGATTCCGCATGCCCGAAGAGATGTCCGAGCTGGAGGCCGAGCTCCGGCGGCAGGTCGGTCAGGTGGCGCGACGCGGACGCGTG
>Ga0075423_10007014_pt1 | contig 10608 bp, 12 predicted proteins | sample SoiMethybrSBSTD2_FD_80114 | JGI IMG/M metagenome (GOLD analysis project Ga0075423, IMG submission 80114) | Bulk soil microbial communities from a Populus tree surrounding site in Tennessee, USA - Soil MetaG P. TD hybrid SBSTD2 | ecosystem: Environmental > Terrestrial > Soil > Tree plantation...
CCATGGACGAGGCGCCGACGCACGTGAGGTGGTCGCAGATCCGCGAGATCTCGGACATGATCACGCGGATGTACTTGCACCGCTCGGTCACGTCGATGCCGAGGAGCTTCTCGACCGCCGAGGCGTAGCCGAAGTTGTTGATCAGGGGCGACACGTAGTTGAGCCGGTCCGTGTACGGGATCGCGTTGTTCCAGCCGCCGTGCTCGCAGTCCTTCTCGAACGCGCGGTGCAGGTAGCCGATCTCGACGTCGGCCTTCACGAAGGTCTCGCCGTCGAGCTCGCTGACGATCCGGATGATCCCGTGCATCGCCGGATGGGCCGGCCCGACGCCGACGTGCACGTTCTGTGATCCGCCGCCGGTGCCGCTGCCCTCGCCGAGCATGAACTCGCGCCGCGTCGTTCTCGCCATCGTCCTCTAGCTCGCCGGTCCGATCAGCGGCTGCCGCCGGTTGATCGGATAGTCCTTGCGCAGCGGGTGCCCCACGAACTCCTCGTACATGAGCAGGCGCCGCGGATCCGGATGCCCCTCGAAGCGGACGCCGAACATGTCCCACACCTCGCGCTCGAGCCAGTTCGCGATCGGCCAGATGGGCACCGCGGTGGGCACGCGCGCGTCGTCCTCGTCGACCCGGACCTTCAGCCGCAGCCGATGGTTCTTCGCGATCGAGTAGAGATGATAGACGACCTCGAAGCGCGGCCCGTCCTCGCGGCCGGGGAACTTCTGATAGTCGACCGCGGTGAGATCCATGAGCACGTCGAACGCCAGGGCCGCGTCGTCGCGGCAGTGGGCCAGCACGCCCAGGAGCGCCTCGCGCGCGACGACGGCCGTCAGATCCCCTCGATGGTCGACCGTCTCGACGATGGCGTCGCCGAACCGCCGCCGGAGCTCGTCGAGAATGGCCACGCGCTCAGTACCTCTGCGCCTGGGCGGCGATCTTGTCCTGGAGCTTCATGAGCCCGTCGATGACGGATTCGGGGCGGGGCGGACAGCCGGGGATGTAGATGTCGACCGGAATGATCGTGTCGATCCCCTGCACGGTGGCGTAGTTGTCGTAGAAGCCGCCGGTGCACGTGCACACGCCGAAGGCGACCACCCACTTCGGCTCGGTCATCTGGTCGTAGATGCGCTTGAGGACGGGCGCCATCTTGTGGCTGATCGTCCCCACGACGAAGAGCACGTCGGCCTGGCGCGGCGAGAACCGCGGCAGCCCGGCGCCGAAGCGGTCGATGTCGTAGTGCGAGCACGCCGTCGCCATGTACTCCATCCCGCAGCACGCCGTCACGAACGGGTACTGGAAGATGGAATACTTGCGGGCCCAGCCGATGGCCTCGTCGAGCTTGCTCGTGAAGAAGCCGCCTACTCCCATTCGAGGCCCCCTTTACGCCAGACGTATGCGAACCCGAGCATCAGGATGCCCAGGAACACGAGCATTTCGACGAAGCCGAACCACCCGAGCTGCCGGGAGAGCATGGCCCACGGCCAGATGAACAGGAGCTCGATGTCGATGAGGATGAAGAAGATCGCGACCGTCGAGAACTTGATCGCGAACTTCCCTTCGGCAACCTCGATCGGATCCTTGCCGCACTCGAAGGGCTCCGCCTTCACCGGCGTGAGTCGCCGCGGCGCGATCAGGCTCGGCAACAGCACGAGCGCTGCGGCCACGAGCGCCGAGATCGCGAAGACCATGAGCATCGGCGCGTAGGTCATTGGAGCGAGTGCCTCGAGGCGGGCTTGGACCGAGGGTGGCCTGAGACAGACGCGACCCGGCTCCGTTGTAGCGGGGTACGTGAGGCCGGTATTGACCGAGGGTGGCCGGAGGCAGGTGCCTGCCGGCTCCGACGCCCCCGTTCAGCCCGGTGGCGCAGGTCAAACACTATTGCCCCCGGCGTCGGCTTGGCGCTTGGCGTGATAGGAGCTGCGGACCAGCGGGCCCGACTCGACGTGGCTGAAGCCGAGCTCGCGACCGACCCCGGCCAGCTCGGCGAACTCGTCCGGATGGTAGTACTTCTCGACCGGCAGATGGTGTGGCGAGGGCCGCAGGTACTGGCCCAAGGTCAGGATCGCGACGCCGACCTCGCGCAGGTCGCGCATGGTGGCCACGAGCTCGTCCCGCGTCTCGCCGAGACCCAGGATGATCCCGGACTTCCGCGGGACGGTCGGGGCCACCGCGCGGGCATGGCGGAACAGCCCGAGCGTCCGCTCGTAGCGCCCGCCGTGCCGGGCGACCTTGTAGAGCCGCGGCACCGTCTCGGTGTTGTGGTTCAAGATGTCCGGCCCGGCCGCGATGACGATTTCGAGCGACTCGGTGTTGCCCTGGAAATCGGGAATCAGCACCTCGACACGACACCGCGGAGCGTGCAGCCGGACGGCGCGAACCGTGGCCGCCCAGTGGGCGGCGCCCCCGTCGGCCAGGTCGTCGCGGTTCACGGATGTGATCACGACGTAGTCGAGGCTCAGATCGCCGACCGCTCGGCCGATACGCTCGGGCTCCTCGCGATCCTCCCAGACGGGCTTGCCGTGAGCGATGGCGCAGTAGCCGCAGTTCCGGGTGCAGACGTCACCCAGGATCATGAAGGTCGCCGTCGCTTCTTCCCAGCACTCGCCGATGTTCGGGCAGTGCGCTTCCTCGCAGACCGTATGGAGATTCCACTCGCGCAGACGGCTCTTGAGCCGCATGTAATTCGGCCCGCCGGGCGCCCGCACCTTGAGCCACGCCGGCTTTCGACTCAGGAGCGGATGACTGTCGGGCTGGATCACCGGAAGTGATTGCGCCATGAGCAGCCGTTCAGTTCGTTCCAACCGGGCCATTATGCCATATGGACCTTCGTCCAGACCCTGCGGGACCGAGGCTTCGGGCCCGACAGCTTCGCGGACGTTAGGTCCCGACGTATAATCCCCGACGACCGGCCCCCGGACTCCTCGGGCTGAAAGCACGTATGAGTTTCCGTCGTGATCGACTGGTCGGGCTCGCCGTCCTCGCCATCGCGGTCCTCGGACTTGGCTGCTACGGCCCCTATCCGGTGCGCCCCGATGACAGCGTGGGCGCCGGAGGGCTCAAGCCGAGCCAGAGCGACCGCGACGCCGGGCGCGTCGGAGTCGCACAAGGCTTCCACCTGAACGGCTACCAGGTGGCGGCGGTCGCGAAGTTCCCAGTCGTCGATCCCAGCATCAAAGGGGATGACGACCGCCGGCTCGCGGACGGGATGTCCACCTTCCTGCAATCGGAGCTGGTCCGGCGTCTGCGTGAGAGCGCCTTGTTCGACCGCGTGGTGAACCTGAGCGAGACCGAGAACCCGCCCGGCGAGGGCAAGGGGCTGAAGCTCGACGGCGAGATCACGCGCCTGGAAGAGGGCTCCCAGACCTTGCGGGCGATGTTCGGGGTGTACGGCGGCGGCGCGGCGAGGGTCCAGGCCGAGACCCATATCGCCGACCTTCAGTCGGGCCGGGTCGTCATCGTGACCGCCGACCGCCGCCAGGCGACAATGGGAATATGGGGCGGTGTCTCCGAGAACCACATCCGCAACGCCCTCGACGACATCGCACGCGACCTCACGAAGTTCCTGGTACGACTGTCGAAGGGCCAGGCGCCGGCGCCGTAGCCGCGCGGGACCCGGGTCGAGCCGCGCCCGAGCTGTCCGCTGCTAGTCCGGCTTGCGGGCCCGGTTGCTGGCGGCCGCCGAGCAGTCACTCTGGGCGCCGCTCGAGCTGACCGCGGTGACCGCCACGTAGTAGACCTCGCCCACGGTGAGCCTGGTTAGCCTCGTCGTCACGGTTTGGCCGGAGCCGGCCGGTGGCGACGGAACCGTGACGAAGGTTCCGGCGGGACAAGGGTTCGGCGTCGTGCCGTAGAAGACACGATAGGCCGTGATGTCGGCCGTCGGGCTGCCGTCGGCATTCGCGGTCGGGACCGCCCAAGACAAGTCCAGGACTCCGCCCTTTCCCAAGGCGCAGCCCGCCATCGCTCCGGCGAGAACGAGCGCCGCGAGAAATCTCCGCCGCACGGACAGGGCCGTTCGCATCGAGGGTCCATTCTAATAGGGACCCCGGCTCGCGCCGTCCGGGTAAGTTGCGCGTGGCTGCGCGCGATCACGACGGCCCGAACACCCGGCGGACGGCGGCCCGCCACCCAAATGCGAAGCCGACGAGTGACGGCGCTTCGCAAACGGGAAGAGAATCGCGAGCCGACGGTCAGCGGCTGGCCCGAAGAGGACGATGATTCGCGAGAGGATTTGGTGCCGAAGGGGGGACTCGAACCCCCACGGGTTGCCCCACACGCCCCTCAAACGTGCGCGTCTGCCAGTTCCGCCACTTCGGCGAGGTGCGAGGCCGAAGTATAGCGCTATCGCGAGCGACTGACAATTCGCGCGACGCTCTGGCGAAGCCGCGGGTCGAGCGCGTCGCGAATCCCCTCACCGAGGAGGTTGTACGAGAGCACCGTCACGAGGATCGCGAGGCCCGGGTAGGCCGAGAGCCACCAGCCGATCTCGATCGCGTCCTTGCCCTCGTTCAGGATGTTGCCCCAGGTCGCGTGCGGCGGCTGGACGCCGAGGCCGAGGAAGGACAGTCCCGACTCGGTGAGGATCGCGGCGGGGATGCCGAGTGTCATCGCCACGAGCACCGGCCCGATCGCGTTCGGCAAGATGTGGCGCCAGATCGTGCGAAACGAGCTCGCGCCGATCGATTGGGACCACAGCACGAACTCGCGCTCTTTCAGCGACAGGAACTCGGCGCGGACGAGGCGGGCGACGCTCATCCAGCCGGTGAGGCCGATCACCGCCATGATCGTCCAGATCGACGGGCGCAGGAAGGCCAGCACCGCGAGGAGGAGAAACAGTCGCGGGAAGACCAGCATGAGGTCCACCAGCCGCATCACCAGCGCGTCGATGGTGCCGCCGTGGTAGCCCGCCGCCGCGCCGAGCCCGATGCCGATCAGCGTCGCGATGCCGACGGACACGAAGCCGACCGCCAGCGAGACGCGCGCGCCGTAGAGCATGCGCGAGAGCACGTCGCGCCCGAGCTGATCGGTGCCGAGCGGGTGGGCCTTCGAGGGCGCGTCGAGGATCTTCCGTACGTCGGGTCGATTCGGGTCCCACGGCGCGATTCCCGGCGCCAACAGCGCGAGCGCCACGAGAATGACGACGACGACCCCGCCGATCAGCGCGAGCTTGTTTCGTCGAAACGCCCGCCAGAAGCCCCTCACGCGCTCACCGGCGGCCTCGGCGCGCGGCCACTCGGATGCGTGGGTCGACCAGGCTGTAGGTGAGATCGGCGATCAGGTTGGCGACCAGGGTGAGGGTCGCGACAATGACGAGGTTACCCATGATCACCGGGTAGTCGCGCTCGAAGACCGCCTGGACCATGAGCTGTCCCATGCCGGGAATGGCGAAGATCGACTCCACGATCACGCTGCCGCCGATGAGGCCGGGCAGCGAGAGCCCGAGGACCGTGACGATCGGCAGCAGCGCATTGCGGAGCGCGTGCTTGCCGATGACCACGCGCTCCGAGAGCCCCTTGGCGCGCGCCGACTGGATGTAGTCTTGCCGGACCACCTCGAGCATCGACTGGCGCATGTAACGTGAAAAGCCGGCGAGCCCGCCGAACGTGGCGACCAGGATCGGCAGCACGAGGTGGCCGACGAAGTCCCATTGCTGTCGCCAGAAGGCGAGGTACTCCCAGGTCGGCGACCGCAAACCCGAGATCGGCAGCCAGCCCAGCTGCACGCCGAAGACGATCATGAGCATCAGCGCCAGCCAGAAATCGGGCGTGGCGAAGCCCACGAACACGAAGACCGTCGTGATCTTGTCGAACGTGGAGTACTGGCGGGTCGCCGACAGCACGCCGATCGGGATCGCGAGCATCACGATGATCATCAGCTCGACGATGTTGAGCAGGAGCGTGATCGGCAGTCGCTCGCCGATCTTGTGGAGCACCGGCCGCGCGTCCGGTGAGAACGATCGCCCGAAGTCGAGCCGCGCCAGCCGCGTCACCCAGTTCCAGTACTGGACGTGCAAGGGCTTGTCGAGCCCGTAGATCTCCCGCAGCCGCTCACGAAGCTTGGCGTCGGACTGGGTGCTGCTCTCGCCCGCCTGGTTCTCGACCGGCTCGCCGGGCGCCAGGTGGATGACGAGGAACGAGACGAAGGTGATGCCGATGAGCAGTGGGATCGCGAGGACGAGCCGCCGCAACGCGTAGCCGAACATGGCGCGCTATTCTAACGCGGCGGAGCCGAATCTAGCCGGCCGTATAACGATGCAGATTCAGCGGGACGAACCACTCGTTGAAGTTGTAGTTGATCCCGATCGGCGCCGGCACGATACCTCGAATCCTGGAGGAGACGACCGGGAGCCCGTCGCGGAAGTAGAGGAACACGATCGGCTGGTCCTCGGCCAGAACTTCTTGCAGCCGGTCGTAGTACTTCTTACGGTCGGCCTCGACACACGTGCTCCGCCCCTTCTCGAGCAGCTCGTCCACCTCGGGGTTCGCGTAGCCGATGCGGTTCAGCTCGTCGGGCGAGGTCTTGGACGAGTGCCAAATGTCGTACTGATCCGGGTCGGGCGTGATGCCCCAGGCCAGAATGACCGTCTCGAAGTTCCGCTTCTTGATGTACTCCTTCAGCAGCGCGGCCCACTCGATGACGCGGATCTCGACCTGGACGCCGATGTCCTTCAGCGAAGCCTGGATGATCTCGGAGACCTTCCGGCCCTCCTCGCCCCCTTGAGCGACCAGGAGGTCGAACTTGAACGGCACGCCGTTCTTCACGAGGATGCCGTCGGCGTTCTTGGTGTTCCACCCGGCCTCCGCCAGCAGCGCGCGCGCCTTCCCGGGGTCGTACGGGTACTGATGCACGTTCGGGTTGTACTGCCACGTGCCGGGCTTGTACGGGCCGGTCGCCTCACGCGCCAGCCCGAGGCGTACCCCCTCGATCAGCTCACGCTTGTTGATCGCGTGGGCGAACGCCTGCCGCACGCGCCGGTCGGCGAAGCGCGCATCGCGCAGGTTCATGCCGAAGTAGACGTAGACGTTCGCCGCGTACTGGTACTTGTTGTACGCCTTGCGGAAGGCCGGATACTCGGTCTGCCGCTTGAACTGGAGCGCGGTGAGCTTGGCGCCGTCCACGCCCTTGGCCTTGAGCTCTAGGAAGGTCGTCGCCGAGCTCGGGATGATGCGATAGACGATGCGCGAGATATACGGCTTGCCGTCGAAATAGTCCGGATTGGCGACCAGGACGACTTTTTCGCCCGCCTTCCACTCCTTGAACAGATAGGGCCCGGTTCCGACCGGATCGGCCCGGTTCTGCGGCGCCTCGCGCAGCTTGCCCTCGCGGGCGTACGACTCCAGCAGGTGCTTGGGCAGCATCCAGACGCTCCAGCTCTGGAGCGCCTTGGCGTTGGGATGCTTGTAGCGGATGTGCACGGTGTACGGGTCCACCGCGTCCACCGACTCGACGGACTTGAAGTCGCCGCCGTACGCGGTCGGCGTCTTGGGATTGATCATCGTCTCATAGGTGAAGATGACGTCGGCGGCGGTGAACGGCGTGTGATCGTGCCACTGCACGTTGCGCCGAAGCTTGAACGTCAGGTCGAGGCAGTCGCGGCTGTACTGCCAGGACTCGGCGAGCTCGCCGACGAGATTCAGATCCTTGTCATACTTGACGAGGCCGTTGTACATCATCCCCGCGACCTCGAACGACGGCCCGTCGGTGAGCACGTTCGGGATCAGGCCGGAGATGTTCCCCTGCAGCGCCTCGATGTAGGTATCGCCGTAAGCCGGCTTGCCCGAGCCCGGCGCCGCCGCGGCCTCGATGGGGTTATCCGCCTCGCCTCCGCAGCCGGCCAGCGCGATCAGCAGGACCAGGCCGGGAAGGCGAAGGACGTTGCGGCGACGCATATGCGTCAGCGCGGCTGGGCCGGCGCTGGAGACTGGGGGGTAGGCGTCGTCGGGACGGTCGGGTTGGACGGTGCCGATGGAACGGGCGCGGCCGGATTCGCCGGCGCGCTCGCCGGCGGCGCGGCCTCGCGGACGACCGAGCTTCCGCGCTCGCCGCCCAGCATCGCGAGCGTGAACGACGTGAGCGTGAAGACGATGGCGATGCCGGTGGTGATCTTGCCGAGCAAGGTGGGCGTGCCCATCGAACCGAAGACCGCCTGGCTGCCCGCCCCGCCGAACGCCGAGCCGATGTCGGCGCCCTTGCCGGACTGCAGCAGGACGATGCCGATGATCCCGAAGCACGCGAGCACGTGAATGATGGTCAGGACGATGTGCACCCGTTCACTCCTTGGCGGCCGTGCTGAGTCGGGCGGCCTTCCGTACGATGCCGATGAAGCCCTGCGCATTGAGGCTCGCGCCGCCGACGAGGGCTCCGTCGACCTCGGGCTCGGCCATCAGCGTCTCGGCATTCTCGGCCTTCACGCTGCCACCATACAGGATGCGCACGGTCTGGGCGATTTCCTTGGACGCGAGCTCGGAGACAAGCCCCCGCAGATAGCCGTGCACCTCGGCGGCCTGCCCCGGCGTCGCGTTGACTCCCGTCCCGATCGCCCACACCGGCTCGTAGGCGAGGACGGTCTTGGCGATCTGCTCGCCGGAAAGCCCCGCGAGGCCCGCCCGGAGCTGACCTTCGACGGTCGTGAAGGTCAATCCCTGGCGCCGCTCGTCGGCGCTCTCGCCGACGCAGAGGACCGGGGTGAGGTCGTGGGACAGGACCGCGCGGACCTTCAGCTTGATCTGCTCGTCCGACTCCCCCATCTCTTTGCGCCGCTCGGAATGGCCCGCGAGGATCCAGCGACAGCTGAGCTCGGCGAGCATCGGCACCGAGATCTCACCCGTGTGCGCCCCTGACGGCTCGTGGTGACAGTTCTGGGCGCCGAGCTGGATGGGAGAGCCGGCGAGGATCTCGGACACCGCGGCCAGCGCGGTGAACGGCGGGCACACCGCGACCTGGACGCCGCGCGGGCGCTTGAGCCCGTCTCGCACGCCGGTGGCGAGCACCCGGGCCTCGGCGACAGTGCCGTGCATCTTCCAGTTACCGATGACGAGTGGTGTTCTCATGAGCCTGCGTCCGTCAGCGCCTCGACTCCCGGCAGCTTGCGGCCCTCGAGGAATTCGAGGAACGCTCCGCCGGCGGTCGAAATATAGCCGATCTGGTCGGCGACGCCAGCTTGCGTGACGGCGGCGACCGTATCGCCGCCTCCGATCACCGTGAATGCCGATGCGCCCGCGACGGCGCGGCCGAGCGCGAGCGTCCCCGCCGCGAACGCGGGCTTTTCGAAAACGCCCATCGGGCCGTTCCACACGATCGTGCGCGCGTCGCTCAGCGCTTTGGTGAACCGTTCGACGGTGCGAGGTCCGATGTCGAGCCCCATCTGGCCGGCCGGGATCTCGCGGACGCCGACCGTGCGGCCCTGGGTGCTGTCGAGACCGTCGGCGACGACCGCGTCGACCGGCAGCACCAGCGCCACGCCGCGGCGCCGCGCGGCGTCGAGCGTGCGCCGCGCCGTCTCGATCTGATCGGGCTCGACGAGCGAGCGCCCCACCGCGTGGCCGAGCGCGCGCAGGAACGTGAAGGCCATGCCGCCGCCGATGAGCAGCGCGTCAACCTTCGCGAGCAGGTGCTCGACCAGGGTGATCTTGTCCGAGACCTTGGCCCCGCCGAGGATCGCGACGAGCGGCCGCTGCGGTGATTCGAGGATTCGTCCGAGCGCCGTCAGCTCCTGCTGCATCAAGAGCCCGGCGGCGGCCGGCTGCAAGTGCTTCGTGATCGCCGCGATCGAAGCGTGGGCCCGGTGCGCGGCCGCGAACGCGTCGTCCACGTAGCATTCGCCCAGCTCGGCCAGCGCGCGAGCGAAGCCGTCGTCGTTGGCCTCTTCCTCGGGATGGAATCGCAGATTCTCGAGCAGGAGCACCTGCCCCGGCGTCAACGCGCGCGCTTGCTCGAGCGTCGCGGCGCCGACGCAGTCCGGCGCGAGCTCCACGTGCTGGCCGAGCAGGGATTCGAGGCGCTGGGCGATGGGGCGCAGCGAGAACTCCGGCGCGACCTTCCCCTTGGGCCGGCCCAGATGGGACGCGAGCACGACGGACGCCCCGGCCTTGAGCGCGTGCTGGATCGTCGGAACGACCGCGCGGAGCCGCGTATCGTCCGTCACCGTGCCGCCGTCGAGCGGCGCGTTCAGGTCGGCGCGGACGAAGACACGCCGCCCGGCCAGATCCAGCTGCGCGATGGTCAGCTTCGCCAATTACAGCGTCTTGGCGACGAACCGGATCAGATCACGCACCCGCGACGAGTAGCCCCACTCGTTGTCGTACCAGGCGAGCACCTTGACGAGGTTGCCCTCGATCAGCGCCGTCGACGGCAGATCGATGATCGACGAGTGCGGGTTGCCGTTGAAGTCCGAGGACACCAGCTCCTCATCGGTCGCGTCGAGGATGCCGCGGAGCTTGCCGGAGGCGGCCTCGCGATAGGCCTCGTTCACGGCGGCGACCGAGGCCGGCTTCTCGAGCTCGGCCACCAGGTCGACCACCGACACGTTGATGGTCGGCACACGGATCGCGATGCCGTCGAGCTTGCCCTTGAGCTTGGGCAGCACGAGACCGACCGCGGTCGCCGCGCC
>Ga0075423_10007015_pt1 | contig 10608 bp, 8 predicted proteins | sample SoiMethybrSBSTD2_FD_80114 | JGI IMG/M metagenome (GOLD analysis project Ga0075423, IMG submission 80114) | Bulk soil microbial communities from a Populus tree surrounding site in Tennessee, USA - Soil MetaG P. TD hybrid SBSTD2 | ecosystem: Environmental > Terrestrial > Soil > Tree plantation...
CCGACCTCGATCGTCCGCGCCGTGGACGATGTGAGCTTTGGGATCGAGCAGGGCGAGATGTTTGGACTCGTGGGCGAATCCGGCAGCGGCAAGAGCACGTTGGGGCGCTGCATCCTCCGCTTGATTGAGCCGACCGCGGGAGAAGTATTGTTTCGCGGAGAGAACGTCCTGCAGTTCTCAAAGGCGCGAATGCGAGCGGCGCGCCGTGACATGCAGATCGTTTTTCAGGATCCGTATTCGTCGCTCAATCCCCGTATGCGCGCCGGCGACATCGTCGAAGAGCCACTCATCATCCATCGGCTGGGTGATCGCTCGCAGCGACGGGCGCGTGTCGCCGAGCTCTTCGATCTGGTCGGCCTCGATGCCGATCACCGACAACGATATCCGCACGAGTTCAGCGGCGGTCAACGGCAACGCATCGGCATCGCGCGCGCGCTCGCCCTGAACCCGGCGCTGGTGATCGCCGATGAAGCGGTGTCGGCGCTCGACGTATCGATTCAGGCGCAGGTCGTGCGGCTGCTCATGGATCTGCGCGCGCGGCTGGCGCTCACGTTCCTGTTCATCGCCCACGATTTGCGGCTCGTCGAACACATCTGCAGCCGAGTGGCGGTGATGTACCTTGGCAAGATCGTCGAGATCGGCGAGACGAAGGCGCTGTTCTCCCAGCCCGCGCATCCGTACACGCGGGCGTTGCTCAGCGCGGTGCCGGTCCTCGATCCGGATGCGCCACGCCGCCGGATCGAGCTCGATTCGTCGACGTTCGATCGCGACGCGCCGCTCCGCGAAATCGCGCGCGGGCACTCCGCTGCGATCTAAGCGGCTTGCTTGATGTCTTTTTCGATCTGGCCGTCGCGCAGGTGAATGGTGCGATGGGCGAAGGCGGCGATGTCCGCTTCGTGCGTCACGAGCACGATGGTGTTTCCGGCCTGATGAAGACGGCTGAAGAGCGCCATGATCTCGGCGCCGGTCTTCGAATCCAGGTTTCCGGTCGGCTCGTCGGCGAGCAGAATGGATGGATTGTTCACGAGCGCGCGCGCGATCGCCACGCGCTGGCGCTGACCACCTGACAGCTCGTTCGGCTTGTGCGTCATGCGCGATGTCAGTTCGACCTTGTCGAGGGCGAGCTTCGCGCGTTCATGGCGTTCACGAGCGGCAACGCCCGCATACACCAGAGGCAACTCCACATTCTGCAGCGCCGAGGCGCGCGGGAGCAGATTGAACGTCTGGAAGACGAAGCCGATCTCCTCGTTGCGGATCTGCGCAAGCTCGTTATCGTTCATCTGACTCACCTGCTTGCTGTTCAGCAGGTAGCTGCCCTTGCTCGGCGTGTCCAGACACCCAATCAGGTTCATGAGCGTCGACTTGCCCGATCCCGAGGGCCCCATGATCGCGACGTATTCGCCGCGTTCGATCTCCATCGACACGCCGCGCAGCGCGTGGATCTCCTCTGATCCCATCACATAGGTCTTCCACAGGTCGCGGGTCTCGATCAGTGCCATGAAATCTCCAGCAAGCGGCGGTGTGCTCCTGGGCAGTATCGGCAGGTCTTCTGGCCGCCTCCGTAGTTTACGACCTGAGGTTCACGACCGTTCCTCTGCCTGACCACCATTTCGTGTCCTAAGACGGCTCATCTCGACAGCGCACACATTCAAAACGGAACAAAAGATGACAAAAAGTGGGATGCCTGACAAAAAATGCGAGATCGCTCGACAAATACTCGTCGTGGTTGCTCCGAAATAGCACACGCACACTTCGCACACTTACCACGACATTTCGTATTTAAACATCCTGTTATCAACTAAATACAGCCAAGTAGCCATCCTGGCCATGAACTGGCCTCGGCCATGCAGTGTCATGGATTACCACCGAGTTCCATCAAGGTGGTTCAAAGGATCCGATGGCGAAGAGCGCCATCGATAGAGGGAGAGATAGAGATGAGAGCGAACATGTTCCTGGGGATGGCGGGCGCGGCGGCGGCTGTGGCCCTCGTTTTTGCCGCTTTTAGCGCACCGGCGTCGGCGGCGACAGCGACCGCCAACCTCAGCGTTAGCGCAACGGTTACCAATAACTGCACGATCAGCACGGCTGCGCTGGCGTTCGGCTCTTACGACCCGGTTGTGGCGAACGCCTCGACGAACCTCGACGGCACGGGCACCGTGTCGGTCGCGTGCACGAAGGGAACGTCGGCGACCGTGGGTCTCGGCCTCGGGTCGAACGCCTCTGGCAGCACTCGCCGCATGAGCGATGGTGGCGGTAACTTCCTTACCTACGAGCTTTACCAGGATTCAGGTCACGTGACCGTCTGGGGAAACTCGGGCGCGGGACTGCTCTCGCCGGCGGCGGCACCGTCGAAGGCGACGCGGAACTTCACCGTTTACGGTCAGGTTGCGAGCAACCAGGACGTGACCGCCGGCAGCTACAGCGACACCGTCGTGGCGACGGTGAATTTCTAGTCGAGCTGCTGCCGTCCGCGGCCGATATATAGGCCGTGAACGTGAAGAGACAACCATGGACATGCGCCAGGACGCCGGCCCGCCGCGGGGTGCTCCGGTTCCTGGCGACCGGTGCGATGGCGATGGTCGTCCTGGGATGTGGGCCGCGAGGCCCGCTGGCATGGGCGGCCACTTTCACCGTCGATCCAACCCAGATCTTTCTGTTCAACCGCACGGGCAGCGTTCTGCTGACGCTACACAACGAGAGCACCGAGACGCTCAGTTTTCAGCTGTCGGTGTTTGCGTGGGCACAGAGCAATACGGGCGAGATGCAGCTGCAGCCGACTCAGGACATCGTGTTCTATCCACCGCTCCTGACGCTGAAGCCATCGGAGACACGGCGCGTGCGCGTCGGGACGGCAACCAACTTCGACGCTCGGGAGAAGACGTATCGGCTGTTCGTCGAGGAACTGCCGCCGACGGAGACGCCAAAAGGCGTTCGTGTGCTGACGAAGATGGGCATTCCGATCTTCATGCGGCCGGCGAAAGAAGTCGCCACCGCCAGCTTGACGGATGTGCGGCAGCAGGACGGGATGTTGAAGTTCACGCTTGGCAACATCGGAACCGTGCACGTGGTTCCGCGAAGCGTGAAGGTACGCGGGTTTGCGGGGACGGCGACGGCCTTCGAGAAGGATCTCGACAGCTGGTACGTGCTGGCCGGCGGCCGACGCGATTTCGAGATGGCTCTTCCAAAGAGTGGATGCACGCACGTCACATCGATCGCCGTGGACGTGCAGTTCGAGTCGGGGCAGGTGCAAGAGCAGCTGCTGACTCCGAGCGGGGCGTGTCCGCGCTGAGGCGACGACTCTCGACCATCGCCTCGGTTCTGCTGTGCGCGCTTTTGCTCCTCCCGACGATGGCCGCCGCGCAGGATCAGCGCGCGATGCTCGAGCTGGTCGTCAATCGCGTATCGGCCGGCGAATCGCTCGTTATCATCCGCGGCGCCGACGCACTGGTGCCGATCACAGGTCTCACGCAGGCTGGTCTCACGGGGTTCAAGGGACGACGTGAAACGGTCGGCGATCAGCAGTACGTATCGCTGTCATCGCTCGCGCCTGATCTCTCCTACACGATCGACGAACTCGACCTGCGGTTGAACATCACCGCCACACCCGATCTCCTCGGCCGCACGGTTCAGGACTTGTGGAGCGGCGCGCCGGCCAATATGGTCTATCGGCGCGACACCTCGAGTTATCTGAACTACGCGGTCAACTGGCACACCGGCAATCACGCCGATGTGTTCGCAGAATCGGCCACGAGTTTCCGAGGCGCGTCCTTCTACAACACGCTGTCGGCCACCGATCATTCGGCGACGCGCGGCCTCACGAGCATGACGATCGATCGGCGCAAATCGATGCAGCGCTGGACGCTCGGCGACAGCCTCGCCTATAGCGGCGCCCTCGGCGGTGATGCCTGGATCGGCGGCATCAGCCTGTCGAAGGAGTTTTCGATCAATCCGTACTACGTCCGCTATCCGACGCTTTCACTGTCGACGCCGATCGCTGTGCCCTCGGTCATGGAAGTCGAGGTCAACGGTCAGGTCGTCAGCCAGCAGCGTGTGGCCCCTGGCCGTCTCGACGTGCGCAATTTGCCCTTGACGCTCGGACGCAACGACGCCCGCATCGTCGTTCGCGATGCGTTCGGCCAGACGCGTGAGCTGTCCTCCACTTACTACCTCACGACCACGGCCCTTGCGCCTGGCGTCCACGACTATCAGTACAGCCTCGGGTTCCGGCGCCAGGGAATCGGAGAGAAGAACTGGGACTACCACACGCCGGTCATGCTGGCGCGGCATCGCATGGGACTCACCAACACGTTGACCGCCGGCGGCCGCGTTGAAATGCAGCCGGGTCACCTGTTCAGCGGCGGACCGTCGTTCAACTTCCGCGTCCCGTTTGGTGAGATCGAGGCGGCCGCGTCGGTCAGCCGGCGCGACAACCAGTGGGGGAAATCATCGCTCACTGCGTTCAACTATGCCGGCCGACCGATCAGCGCGGGTGGGTCGGTCATGCTCGCGACGCGGCAATACGCGACGCTCACGCCGAACCCGATCAACGAAGACCCGAAGGCCCAGGCGAATCTCTATGCCAGCGCGGCACTCGGAAGTCCGCTCAGCCTGACGGTGCAGCGTTCGCAAACCAAGATGTATCAAGGGCTGACGCGCGAGCGATCGAGCCTGCTCGCCTCGATTCACGTGCACCGCAACGTCGAGCTCACCGTGAGCGGCGCGCGCACACGGGACGAACACGGTCGCGGACGCGAAGTTTACGCCGGTCTGACGGTCCTTTTCGGGAAGGCATCGGCGACCGTCTCGCAGACGCACGACATTCGGGGAAACCGTATGGGCGTCGACGCGCAGCAGCCGTTGCCGGTCGGAGCTGGATACGGTTATCAGCTGCACGTCGAGGATGGGGCGACCGACATCGCCACGGGCGTCGCTCGTTTCCAGGGGCAGCATGGCCGCTACGAGGTACGCCAGGAAACGGTCGCCACGCAGACGACCACCACGCTGAGCGCCATGGGCAGCATCGTCAGCATCGGCGGCGGACTCTACGCGACCAGGCCCGTTCAACAGAGTTTCGCGTTGATTCGCGTGCCAGGCGTCGAGGGTGTCCGCGCGTTCTCGAGCCATCAGGAGATCGGAAAGACGGGGCGCGGCGGCGATGTGCTCGTGCCGGACCTCCAGGCCTACTACGGCAACATCTTGAACATCGCCGACGGAGACATTCCGATCCAATACGCGGTCGCGGACGCCGGATTGACGATCGCGCCGCCGTTCCGTGGCGGTGCCGTGGCGCAGTTCGACGTGCAGATGGTGCAGCGAGTGCTGGGGCGCCTCAAGGTCGCGAACGGCCACGAAGAGAAGTATCAGCAGTACGGCGAGCTCACGGTGACAGCGGCGAACGGCCGCAGCTACGGATCGCCGGTCGGCAGCGACGGCACGTTCTACTTCGAGAACCTTCCGAAGGGAACGTATGCGGCGGTGATGGAATATCGCGGCACGCGGTGCGCATTCCAGCTCGTTGTCCCCGCCGCCGCCGACATGGTGCTCGACCTGGGCACGGTGCGATGCACGGTGGACGGTGTGCAATGAGCTGGAGACCGCTGCTCATTGCGACGGTCGCGACGATCGCCGTACTTGGTGCGTCGACGGCCGATGCCGCGCCATCGTGCACCATCTCGACGACGTCGGTGAATTTCGGCAACTACAACGTGTTCACCGGATCGGCAACCGATTCGACCGGCACCATTACGATCGATTGCAACGGCGCGGCCCACGATATCTTCGTCACCTTGAGCAAAGGCGCGAGCTCTAGCTACAACCCACGCACGATGCTCAAGGGCTCCGAAGCGTTGTCATACAACCTCTATCGCGACGCCGCGCGCACGAGCATCTGGGGTGACGGTACCGGCGGAACGTCGACCTACACGAACGCTAACCCACCAAACGGACCGATCAACGTCACGATCTATGGTCGCGTCCCGGCAGGACAGGACGTCAGCGCCGGAGCCTATTCAGACACCGTTTCGGCGGTCGTGAATTTTTGAGCGACGCGCCGAATCGATTCTAGAAATCGAGCGTGAGAACTCGCAGCTCGCTTTGTGCGGTCGACGAAGCGGGCGATGTTGGCGCGACGAGCTCAGTGGCCTTGCCGCCTTCTGTCAATCTCATCGCCGATTGACCGATCTGAAGGCGATTCATCCGAAGGCCGCTCGTGGCGCCGGCCGCGCACGATAGTTTGAGACGAGACGTCGTCGATGAGGTCGCCTGGGCATCGACCACACAGGACCTCACGACCGTGACACCGACAACAAGTTGAGCGTTAGCGGAGCCGGCCGCGAGCGCAACCGGAATCGTTGATGCGGTCATGACGGCGAACGCCATCAACACACGGCTCGCGACCGACTGCCCCGAGGACAATTTAACCAAGTTGAGGTACTCGCACGATCTGCGGTGACGCATCGTCGCCGAAGTGAATGGACGGGAGGAATGCCATCAGCGCATCGAGACTGAATGATCGCGGAAGTCGCAGCACGGCGCTGTGTGCATCGTCATCGTCGCGTTGAAGTTGAAGCCAGATATACGGGCCATCCTGATGGATGCCCTGCACGCGTGAGTGCCACAATCCACATTCACCTGGCACGGACGCGCCGTCGAGTGTTGCAAACAAACGATCTACTTCGGACAGAACGGGTCCATCGACCGTCTTGCTGACAACCTGGGACATCGACACCTCCGACGGAGCACAAGCTCACGAACAGTGATGTTCACAAACGTGGCCATTCTCGATTGGAGGGGGAGGGTGCCCAGTAACCTATTGATTCATCGGACGGTTGTCAACGGGAATCCGTAGATCGCGCGGGACCGGTCGGTGGGCGAAGTGTGCGGAATCGGCAGACATTAGGTCGTCAATTTGTAACGGATCCGCACACGCGACCAGCTACGTGATCGCGCTCGAGACAGACGGGGCGGGGTTGCCGGAACCCGAGCTAGCGGTTCAACCCGCGAAAGCGATCAGTGCTCGTCCTGATACTGGTCCTTCAATTTCGCGACGACCGCGGGATCGGCCAGCGTGGTCGTGTCGCCGAGCGCTTTCCCTTCTGCGATGTCGCGCAGCAAACGACGCATGATCTTGCCCGACCGCGTCTTCGGCAAATCCGCAGCGAAGATGATGTCGTCGGGGCGGGCGATCGCGCCGATCTTCTTGACGACGTGCTCCTTCAGTTCGGCGATCAGCGTTTCGTTGCCGTGCATGCCTTCTTTGAGCGTCACGAACGCGGCGACCGCCTGCCCCTTGATCTCGTGAGGACGGCCGACGACGGCCGCTTCGGCGACGCGCGGATGATCGACGAGCGCGCTTTCGACTTCCATCGTGCCGATGCGATGACCCGCGACGTTCAGCACGTCATCGACTCGACCGAGCAGCCAGAAGAATCCGTCTTCATCGCGCTTCGCGCCGTCACCAGTGAAGTAGATATCCGGCGTCCATCGGCTCCAGTATTGCTTGACGTAGCGATCGGGATCACCGTAGATGCCACGCAGCATCGACGGCCATGGGCGGGTCAGCGCGAGGAGACCACCACCGGCACCTTCGATGCTGTCGCCCTTGTCGGTCTTGATCTCCGCCTTGATGCCGGGAAACGGCCGCGTCGCTGATCCCGGCTTCGTCGTCGTGAGCCCGGGCAGTGGCGTGATCATGATCGCGCCGGTTTCCGTCTGCCACCACGTATCGACGACGGGGCATCGCTCACCGCCGATATAGCGGTGGTACCACACCCAGGCCTCCGGATTGATCGGCTCGCCGACCGACCCGAGTAGTCGCAGGCTCGTGAGCTCGCGCTTCTTCGGCCACTCGGTTCCCCATCGCATGAACGCGCGGATAGCAGTTGGTGCCGTGTAGAAGATCGTGACGCCGTAGCGCTCGACGATCTGCCACAACCGATCCTTCTGCGGCCAGTCGGGTGCGCCTTCGTACATCACAACCGTGGCACCGTTCGCGAGCGGACCGTAGACGACGTAGCTGTGCCCGGTGACCCATCCGATGTCGGCGGTGCACCAATACACATCGTCTTCTTTCAAATCGAAGACCCACTTGGTGGTCGCGTACGTGCCGACAAGATAGCCGCCCGTCGTGTGGACGATTCCTTTCGGTTTGCCGGTCGTGCCCGAGGTGTACAGGATGTACAGCATGTCCTCGGCGTTCATCTTCTCCGGTTCGCACGTGTGGTTGGCTTCCTGCATCAACCGGTGGTACCAGTGATCGCGGCCCTCCTTCACGTTGACCTCGAGTGGCGATCCATCCAGCCGCTGAACGATGACGACGTGCTTGATTGATGGCGTGGCTTCGAGCGCTTCGTCGGCCATCCTCTTCAACGGCACGATCTGACCGCGGCGCCAGCCACCGTCCGCCGTGACGAGTACCGTGGCCTGCGCGTCGTTGATGCGATCGCGAAGCGATTCGGAGCTGAACCCGCCGAAGACGACTGAATGCACCGCGCCGATGCGCGCGCACGCAAGCATCGCGATCGCGAGTTCGGGAATGAGCGGCAGATACAGTGCGACGCGATCGCCGCGCTTGACACCGAGCGACTTCAGGACGTTTGCGAACTGACTGACCTGACGATACAAATCGAAGTAGGTGAGCGTCCGGCGATCGCCCGGCTCGCCTTCCCAGATGATCGCGGCCTTGTTGCGGCGCGCGCCGCGGACGTGACGGTCGACACAATTGACGCTGGCGTTGATGGTGCCGTCGACGAACCACTTCGCATGCGGCGGCGACCACGTGAGGACGTGCGTCCATTTCGAGAACCACTCGAGCTCTTCGGCAAAGCCCGCCCAGAACGCTTCGGGATCGCGTTCGGCGCGCGCGTAGACATCCTCGTCGCGAACAGTGGCTTTCGATCGAAACGCGTCGGTTGGAGGAAACGTCCGGTCCTCTCTGAGCAGATCGGCGATCTCGACGGGTGGTGTGGGCTGGGCCATAAGCGGTCAGGATCTTGCCACGAAGAACACGAAGATCACGAAGGTCTTCTCATTGCGGCGGCAGGGGCGGTGGACCACCGAGCGCAGGAGGCACATCGTTGCGGAAGAACACGGCACCGAGCAGGCCGCCGAGCGTCGAAAAAATGCCGCCAACGAAGAGCAGCAGCACGAAAGCCACCGTGGTCCACAGTGCGGTGCTCGAGCCGATGTTGTCCAGCACCGCACGAGCCTCGGGCGGCATGTCGGGCGTCGACCGCAGCACCGCCTGCGCGAGTTGATTGCGGAGCGGTGCGAATAGCGCGTCGAGCGCGATCGTGGCGACCAGCCACACCACAGAGCCGACGACGCCGGCAAGCAGTCCCGCCAACGCGCCACGTCCGGGCGTGATCGGCTGCGGATCGTTCTGCTGGTTGATGTAGGCGGCGACGAACCCGCCGCCGATGATCCAGATGCAGCAGCAGTATTTGATCAGGGGCAGCGCCGACAGGATGCCAATGAACAACCCGCCGAGCAGCGCTGCCTGGGCCACGACAGATCAGTCGTAGTATTCGCGGCCGAGGTGTGTGATGAGCTCCTCGCCCTGCATGTAGCGAAGGGTGTTCTTCAACTTCATCAACTGGATGAACAGGTCGTGCTCGGGATAGACCTCGGGCGCGTGCATCGGGCTCTTGTAGTAGAACGACAGCCATTCTTGAATGCCGGCCATGCCTGCGCGCTTGGCCAGATCGAGCAGCAGTACCGAGTCCAGCACGATCGGCGCGGCGAGAATGCTGTCGCGGCAGAGGAAGTTGATCTTCAGCTGCATCGGGTACCCAAGCCAGCCAATCAGATCGATGTTGTCCCAGCCCTCTTTGTTGTCGCCGCGCGGCGGGTAGTAGTTGATGCGCACGACGTGACAGAGATCGGCGTACAGATCCGGATAGAGATGCGGCTGGAAGATGTACTCGAGCGCCGACTTCTTGCTCTCTTCTTTGGTCTTGAACGACTCGGGATCGTCGAGCACTTCGCCGTCGCGATTTCCCAGGATGTTGGTCGAGTACCACCCCTTCACGCCGAGGAGCCGGGCTTTGAGACCTGGCGCGATGATCGTCTTGATCAGCGTCTGTCCCGTCTTCATGTCGTTGCCGGCGAGCGGCGCCTTCATGCGCGCGGCCAACTCCAGCATCGCCGGAACGTCGGCGGTGAGATTCGGCGCTGAGTTGGCAAACGGCAGCCCTTCGCGCAGCGCCGCGTACGCATAGACCATGCTCGACGGAATCGAGTCGTCGTTCTGTTCGAGCGCTTTCTCGAACGACGTGACCGTCGCATGCGCCGCGGTCTCCTTCATGTAGACCTCGGTGCTGCCGCACCAGATCATCACCATGCGATCGCAGCCGTGCTTGCTCTTGAAGGCGCGAATGTCCGCGATCACTTGCTCGGCGAGATCGCGCTTGTTCTTGCCCTTCTTCACATTCGGGCCGTCGAGCCGCTTGACGTATCGCTGGTCGAACACCGCCGGCATCGGTTTGACGGCTTCGAGCTCGGATCGCACCTGATCGAGCTGCGACTGCTCCAGCACACCGGCCGTTCGGGCAGCTGCGTAGCAGTCTTCTTCGAAGATGTCCCACCCGCCAAAGACGATGTCGTCGAGAC
>Ga0075423_10007017_pt1 | contig 10608 bp, 10 predicted proteins | sample SoiMethybrSBSTD2_FD_80114 | JGI IMG/M metagenome (GOLD analysis project Ga0075423, IMG submission 80114) | Bulk soil microbial communities from a Populus tree surrounding site in Tennessee, USA - Soil MetaG P. TD hybrid SBSTD2 | ecosystem: Environmental > Terrestrial > Soil > Tree plantation...
AGCTCTGAGCAGTTGATCGCCCTGGTCAGCCGACTGACTCAACGGCCAAGCTGATGGCTCTTGCCCGAGGGTAGGAGTGATGTTTACACTTCGGCCACGCTGTTCATGTTCCACCCGCTACCGAGGAGGTGATCCATTGTCTACAGAGTCAAGGGTCGCCTGCGGCCGTTAGCCAACGCTGCATGCTGAGACCCGGGCGAACCTTCGAACCTGGGGGGGCCGCTAAGCGCGGCCCCTTTTTTTAGCTGACCCCGTCTGTCAGTGGTGTGTCTACTGTGGTAACCGGCTACTGGCGGGCCAGCCGAGCCCCGCGTTACAGCCTGACCTTCGCCTTCCCGTTGCTCCTGGCGTATGAGCTGCTCGCGTTCCTGCTCAGCCACGACGCTCTCGCCGGAGTACGTAACGGCGCCGATGTGCTGCTCAAGAGCCTGTTCTATACCCTCGGTGGACGGAACGGGCTCATTGCGTTTGGTATCGTGATGGTGGGCACCGCCGCGGTGCTGGTCTGGCGCGACCGCCGCCGGAGTGGGCCTATCGAGCTCCGGTTCTTTCCGCTCATGGCAGCGGAATCCGTGCTCTACGCTCTGGTATTCGGTCTGGTTGCGGGGACCTTGACCGGTCTGCTCCTGCAGGGTCTGGCCGCCTCAGCCTCACGCCTGGCGCTACAGGAAGGGCCGAGCTTGGCGTTGCCGGCCCGACTGATGATTTCTCTTGGCGCTGGGATCTATGAGGAGCTGCTGTTCCGGGTCCTGCTGGTCGGGTCGCTCGCTTGGCTTGGCCGGAGGGCCCTGGGCTGGAGCGCGGGCGCAGCCGGATTCACCGCGACGGTGCTCGGCGCCCTCGTTTTTTCCGCGTTCCACTACGTCGGACCCTATGGTGATCGATTGCAGCTGGCCTCGTTCACCTTCCGCGTGATTGCGGGCGTGCTCTTCAGCGCGCTCTACCTGCTGCGTGGCTTTGGCATCACGGCGTGGACCCACGCGTTGTATGATGTGTTCCTGACGCTGGGGGGGCGGTAAGCCTACCGTCCTACAGCTTTACCGCCTGCCTTCACGGCATAGATCGAATCCAGCACCTGCTGGAATACCGGCAGCGGTTGAGCTCCGACCAACAATCCCCCCTCGATGTAAAACGTGGGAGTACTGCCAGCCCCGGAGCGCTCGGCTCCGGCGGCATCGGCGCGAACTTCACCTTGGGTACCCGGTGCCCGCACGCAGGCGAGCAACGCCGGCTTGGAGATCCCGGCGGAGTCGGCGAGGGAGAGCAGGAATGGCCCTGGCTCCTTGAGCGGTGCCCAGGTGTCCTGGTGCAGGTACAGCAGGTCGTGGACCGCCCAGAACGCTCCTTGCTTGCCCGCGCACAGCGCCGCCTCGGCGGCAGCCACGGCGTTAGGATGGACGCTTGTCAGCGGAAAATTGACGAAGACCCAGCGAACCTTACCGGTGGCGATGTAGGACCGCTCGAGCAGGGGAAAAGTCTCCAGCGCGAACTTGCGGCAATAGGGGCACTGAAAGTCGGACATCTCGTACACCGTCACCGGGGCGGCAGGTGAGCCCTTGGTTCTGCCGGCGAGGGGGTTCGAGGATTGACCCGGTAGGGCGGTAAAGGTGGTAAGGACGGTATGGACGGTAAGGACGAAGACACTGCAGATCTGGTTTGCCATTCGCGCGCATTCCCCTCTATTCGTTACCGTCTTTTCCGTCTTTCCCGCCCTTACCGCACTCTCAATATCTCGGCCGCCGCTTCCCAGTCCGGCTCGAAAGCAGGACGGTGTCCCCACTCACCGGCACGTTCCAGTACCACTCCGCGTTCGGATCGGTCGCATCCCACGAGCGGGCGTAGATCCACCAGGAGCCGGATGCCAATCGAAAATGGGCCCAGCCATCCGGTCCTGTGGTATCAGTGGCCGCCTCACGTCCTCGGGAACGAGCCAATCGACTCACGATGCTGTCGTACCCATCATAGGTGCTATCTTCCCAATGCCGAATCGCGGCGCGGAGGCTTTCGCTGCGCGCCACGAAGCCGGTGCGGGCCCGGTCGAGCTCAGCCCGGGCGTGCTCGGTACGGCTCTGGGCAACGGTGACCGAATCGGAGAGTCGCCCGAAGACCGCGTAGAGCTGGCCATATTCGGGCGCGTTGCGGGGAAGTGAGTCCAGTCGCGACTTCACCTCGGTCAAGGAGTCGCGCAGTTTCCCAGTCCGGTAGGTGGCCGAGGCGTAGCTGTTGAAGGGCGCGCGAAACGCCTGAAAGAGGCTGTCTAGCTCGGCGGTGCCGGGGCGCCGGCTGTGCGACTTCGCCTCGAGCGCGGCCAAGACGCTGTCCCGGTCGTACGGTAGCGCGACCAAGCCAATGCCGGTCACCGGCGTCTCGGCCGAGTCGGGCCCCGGGATGGAGACCCGGACGGCTACTTCGCGGGCGCGCTCGCAGGCGACGAGGCCGAGCCCGGCCAGGGCCGCGGCCACTATCAGGAGAGCGATTGAGCGGGACACGAGCCAAAGCTACCGTCCTCCTCGCGGCGCTTCAACTGAGCGCCGCTCTCGTACGTGCCCAGAATCCCGAGGTCGATCGGCTCTTTCCCGCCCAGCCGACCGGATACGTGACCGATGTCGCCGGGGTGTTGGATGAGGCCTCGATCTCGCAGATGCAGAGCCTGATCGAGCGCCTCCGCGCGGCGACCGGCGCCGAGATCGCGGTCGTAACCCTCCCCACGATCGAAGACCGATCCGAGGCCGAGGTGGCTCTCGCCATCGGACGGAAGTGGGGCGTTGGCGCCAAAGCCGGGGTGGGAGATCCCCGGCGAAACGCCGGAATCGTCATGCTACTGGTGCCGAGGGTCAATCATCAGCCGGGCACCGGCCATCTGCGGATCGAGGTGGGACAGGGACTCGAGGGCGTCATCACCGACGCGACCGCTGGCCGTATCCGCGATGGGATGGCGCCTGAGCTCGCTCGCGAGGCGTACGGCCCGGCCTTGCTCACCGGCGTACAGATGCTCACCAGTTTGATCGCGCGGGGCTACGGGGTTTCGGACTCCACCCTGGCCAACGCGAGCCCGCGGACATCCCCCCGATCGGTGCGCGGACCTCAGACGCTTTCCTTCCTTCCCATCCTTCTATTCGTCCTATTCATCATTCTCGCTAGTCGAGGGCGACGCGGTCGGCGGCGGGTATATTGGGGTGGACCTTGGATTGGAGGCGGTGGCTTCGGTGGGGGCGGAGGCTTTGGTGGGGGAGGAGGCTTTGGCGGGTTTGGCGGCGGAGGCGGTTTCAGCGGGGGTGGTGCTGGAGGGAGATTCTGATGCATGAGTCGGTCGACCGAGTGGTGTCGCCTCTGCTGTCCGAGGCCGACCGCATGTTGGGTGGCCGATACAGCGCCGTGCTGTACGGCTCGGCGGCACGAGGGGACTTCATACCCGGCCACTCCGATGTCAATCTGATGCTGATCCTGGAGGACGCCACGCCCGAAATCCTCCGTTCGTTGGGGCGAGCGCTGACCCAATGGCGCAAGGCGCGGTTGGAGCCGCCGCTGCTGATGAGTCGGGAGGAGTGGGAGCGCGCCACCGATGCCTTTCCCATCGAGATCACCGACATGCGGGCGGCCTATCAGGTACTGCGAGGCACCGATCCCCTCACGGACGCCGCGGTACTCCCCAGCGATCTTCGTCGAGCACTGGAAAGAGAATTTCGGGGCAAGCTGCTGCGACTGCGGCAGGGCTATGCCGCCGCCAGTCCCGATCCGGCGGCGCTGGGAGCCCTCGCCGCCCAAAGCTCCGGCACCGTCATGGTCCTGCTTCGCGCCCTGCTCGCCCTGCTGGGCAAGCCGGTGCCGGCCAATCCAATCGATCTGGCACACGCGTCCGAGGAGGCGGTCGGAGCGAGTAGCGAGTCGGTGGCTCGGGTGGTGCAGCACCGGGGGAAGCGCGGATGGCGCTGTGGCGTAGTGGAGTTCGAGGACTATATGGGCGCGGTCGAGCGCGCGGTGCGTTTCCTCGATCAACTTCAGCTGGGAGATCGGCAATGAAGCGTTCGTCAGTGGTCTCGACCTCGTTCCTCGTCGCGCTGGTGATGCTCGCCCCTGGATGCGGTTACAACACCATTCAGAGCCTCGACGAACGAGTGAACCAGGCGCAGGGACAGATTCAGACCCAGCTGCAACGGCGCGCCGACCTCATCCCCAACCTGGTCAATACGGTGAAGGGCGTGACCAAGCAGGAAGACACCATCTTCATCTCGATTGCGAACGCGCGCGCCCGGCTGAATGGGGCGGTGCAGTCGGGCGACGTGGCCCAGATGTCGACCGCCAACCAGGCACTCACCCAGGGCCTGGGCCGTCTCCTGGCGATCTCGGAGAATTATCCTCAGCTGCGTTCCAGCGAAAACTTCCGGCAGCTGCAGGATCAGTTGGAGGGTACCGAGAACCGGATTTCGGTCGCACGCCAGGACTACAACGCCGCGGTGGGGGAATACAATGCCTACATCCGCCGCGTCCCCTACAATCTGACCGCCAAGATCTTCGGCATGAGCAAGCCGCGCGTGTATTTCGAGGCTGCGCCCGGCGCGACGGAGGCGCCGAAGGTGCAGTTCTGAACTGCGGTGAACAGTGAACCGTAAACAGTAAACGGGGGCCAAGGCGGCCCCCGTTCACTTTTCACCGTTCACCGTTCACCGCAGTCAATCGGTCACCACGCTGTCCGGGATCACGTACTTGAGCGGGTCGACCGGCCGTCCGTTGACATGCACTTCATAGTGCAGGTGTGGACCAGTGGCCAACCCGGTATTCCCCACCAGGGCGATCCGCTCGCCGCGGGCGACCCGCTGGCCGGTCTTCACCAGGATCTTGGACGCGTGGGCAAACTTGGTGACGATACCGAAGCCGTGATCGATGGTCACCGTATTGCCGTAGCCCGATTCCCAACCCGCATCGAGCACCACTCCGCCCGCGGGAGCCTCGATTGGGCTTCCCATGGGCGCGGTCACGTCGATGCCCTCATGGGGACGGGCCACGTGCAGGATCGGATGCGTCCGCATGGACGAGAAGGCGCTGCTCAGCCAGCCCTTGGTGGGCATGATCGACGGAGTGGCCGCGAGCCGAGCCGAGTGGACCGACAGACTGTCCGCGGCCTCTTGGAACGAGGACGCCAGCAGGTTGGCCCGGCGGATCAGCGCGTTCAGGTCGACCCGGATTTCCTCAGTCCGGCCTGCAGGCCCGGCCACCGCTGCCCCAAGAACATGGGTGAACGTCGGGCCACCGATGCCCGCAGCTTGTACCTGGGGATCAATCGGCTCCAGGTTGGCGAGCACCCGGATGCGGGCGTCGCGCTGGGCAATTCGAATAAGGGTGTCCGCCAGGTTGCTGAGCCGGCCACGAAGCTCGCCGATTTCCTGCGAAAGAAGTGAGTTCTCCCGCTGCAGCCTGGCTGCCTGGGAGAGATCGGCGGTGCGGGAGATTGTCGCGTACCCAACGAGCAACGCGACCACCGCTGCCGCCCCGATGCCGGCTGCCACCATCCTCAGCACGCCATAGGAGACCTCGATAATCCTCGAGGGCTCCGATCCGTGCGGCACCAGCACGACGGTCCAACGGCGCTTGGCCATCTACATGATCCTCAGTATTCGCTTCACCCAGAGACTACTAGTTTCCGCAGACCAACGGCCTAATTTGAGTCCAACCGGGACCTTAGGGAGTGACCTGAATCACGATACGTCCCGCTAAAGTCATCCTTGAAGGGCCCACTGTCAAGAGCACGCAAGTGCGCATAACTCTTTGACTGTCAAATAGTTTTGCTCGAACTCCCGGTAAATGCTACCCCGGAACCGGCTTGGGAAATAACACCTCGGAACGCGCGGTTGGCTTGCCCGCCACGGGAGGCGCTCCGAACGAGCTCCACGGCGCTTCACCGGCTCTACCGCTCATTCCCAGAGATTCCCAGAGAAGTTGAGCCTTTCCAGGAATAAACGGGCTCGTCACCAGCGCTAAGCGGTAGAGGGCCCGGGCGAGCGCCGCGAGTGTAGCATCCAATTCGTCCTGTTTGTCCTGCTTGGCCAGAGTCCACGGCGCGACCTGCTGGATGAACAGATTGGCAGTGTCCACCAGACGCCAGGCCGCCGCTGCGCCACCCCTCAAGTCGATCGCGTCCATCGCTTCCACATAATCCTCGCCGGCCGCTCTACCGGCTTCGTCCAGGGACAGCGGCTCGTCCGCATGGGGAACCACACCGGCGCGATACTTGGCCAACATTGCCAACGACCGGGACGCGAGATTGCCGAGCCCGTCCGCCAGATCCGCCGTATACCGCTCGTCGAAACGGTCCCAGGTAAAGTTGCCGTCGGCCTCGAAGCCGACCTCACGCAGGAGAAAGTAGCGCAGCGCATCGGGTCCATGTCGCTCGATCGCCTCATCCAACGTCACCACCGTCCCGGCTGTCTTGGACATCTTGGTGCCTTCCCACTGGACATAGCCGTGGGCCCACACCTGACGCGGCAGCGGGAGCTCCGCGCTCAACAACATGGCCGGCCAGATCACGCTGTGAAATCGGGTGATCCCCTTACCGATCACGTGCAGGTCCGCGGGCCACAGCCGCTCGTAGCCCGCGTCGGGGAAGCCGGTGGCGGAGAGGTAGTTGATCAGGGCATCGAACCAGACGTAGACGGTCTGCTCCGGGTCATCCGGGAAGGGAATTCCCCAGGGCTGGCGTAACCGCGAAACCGAGATGTCCTGCAACCCGGCCTCGAGCAGCCGGGTGATCTCGTTTCGGCGGATGGCCGGCTCGACCCGGAACTCCCCCTTGCCGATCAGGTCCAGCAGTTGATCGCGGTAGCGGCTCAGCCGGAAGAAATGATTGCGCTCCTTTGTGGGCACCAGCTCGAGCGTGGGGTGCTCGATACAGTGTCCATTGACGATCTGGCTCTCCTGTTTGAACTCCTCACAGCCGGTGCAATAGAGCCCCTCATACTCCGCGACGAAGAGATCGTCCGGATGATGGGCCTGGATACGCCGGAGCAGCTGGGTGACTCCCCGGGCGTGGCGTGGCTCGGTGGTGCGGATCCAGTCGTCGTTGCTGCACTCGAGCCGCTTCCAGAAGTCGAGAAACCGGCTCGCCATCGAATCCACCCACTCTTGCGGAGACACTTGCGCCCGGGCTGCGGCCTGCACCACCGACTGACTGTGCTCATCCATGCCCATCAGGAAGTGGACCGTGTCGCCGCGGAGACGGCGGTATCGGGCGATGCAGTCGGCCCCCACCTTCTCGAGGGCATGCCCCAGGTGGGGGTCGCCGTTGGAATAGTCGATTGCTGTAGTGAGATAGAACTTCGGCACTCGGTGAGCTCCTGGTCGGTCGGCGGGGAATTTAACCTGGGTTGTTGTCCCCCCCCGGGCCGCTGCCGCCCCCGCCTCCGCTCCCGCCCCCCCGACGACGGCGCCGGCGCCGCCGCGAGCCCCGCGGCGGAGTGGGGCCGGGCACCGAGCTCGCTGGCTCCGCCGCCGTCTCACCCAGGGCCGCTACTTCCTCCTCCAGGCCTGTCGCCTTCGACTCGGCTTCGCCGGCGACGCCCAGGCCACAGCGGGCGTCGGCCGTGACCAGCACCTCGCCCAATTGTTCGACTTCTTCGCGAAGCTGAACCAGGGGGATGATGCGGGTGGCGTTCTCCTCGCTCCGCAGGAAGACCCGCTCGCGGAAGATGTCTACCGCGATGACCTTTTCCGCCCCGACCGAGGTGCGGATGGTCTTCCCCTCCTTGGGGAAGCGCCGCCGCGCGGTCACGTAAAACTCGTGCTCGTACTTGAGGCAGCAGAGCAGCCGGCCGCATCCACCAGAGATCTGGGACGGATTGAGCGAAAGGTGCTGGTCCTTGGCCAGGCCCAGGTTCACCGGACCGAGCTCGGTGAGCCAACTGGAGCAGCAATATTCCCGGCCGCACCGGCCAACGCCGGACAACCGGGCCGCCTCATCCCGAACCCCGATCTGCCGGAGCTCGATCCGGGTGCGAAAGGTCGAGGCGAGATCGCGCACCAGCGCGCGGAAGTCGACCCGCTTCTCGGCGGTGAAATAGATGGTGAGTTTGTTGCGATCCCACTGCCACTCGGTGTCGCTCACCTTCATGATCAGCTCGTGGCCCCGAACCCGCTGGATCACCTTCAGGCGGGCGTCTTCGTCCGAGCGGCGGATCTCGGTGTGAATCTTCAGGTCATCGGAGGTCGCGCGGCGCAGGACCGGCTTGAGCGGGGCGGGGGCATTGCCGTCGGTTACCTCGTCTCCCAGGGCACAGCCGGAGCAGCTCCCGGCGCACTTCTTGGCGGCCACCTCGCCCACGGCCGTGACCCGACCGAGGTCCCGTCCCCGCTCCACCTCGACGATCACGGGGTCGCCGACGTGGATCGGTTCGCCGCTGTCAGGCCAGGTAAAGTAGCCTTTGCGGGTGCCCTTGAATCGGACCTCAAGCGTCTGTGTCACTCAGGCCTCGGAATATGCGCCCATGGCAGCGTACTTCTCGGCGCGGCGGCGGACCAACTTTTCCGGGCGAAGCTTGCGCAACTCGGTCATGCCGCGAATGAGCGCCACCCGGAGCGCCTCGCCGGTGGCATCGGGGTCGATGTGTGCCCCTCCGATCGGCTCCTTGATGATCTCATCGATCAGCTTGAGCCGCAGCAGATCTTCCGCCGTGATCTTGAGCGCCTCCGCGGCGCGCTCCCGCTGGCTCGCATCCTTCCAGAGAATCGCCGCGCAGCCCTCGGGCGAGATGACCGAGTACACCGAGTTCTCCAGCATGAGAATCCGGTCGGCTACGCCGAGCGCGAGCGCCCCGCCGGAGCCGCCTTCGCCGATCACGACCGCGATGATCGGCGTCGGGAGCATCGACATCTCCAGGATGTTGCGCGCCAGCGCTTCCGACTGGCCCCGCTCCTCGGCCCCGAGCCCGGGATAGGCCCCCGGGGTGTCGATTAAGGTAATCACCGGGGCACTAAACTTGGCTGCGAGCCGCATCAGGCGGAGCGCCTTGCGATAGCCCTCCGGGTGGGGCATGCCGAAATTCCGCTTCAGGTTTTCCTTGGTGTCGCGGCCCTTCTGATGACCCACCACCATGACCGAGACGCCGGCGAGGCGGGCCCAGCCACCCACAACGGCCGGGTCGTCCATGTAGAGCCGGTCGCCGTGCAGTTCGATGAAGTCGGTGAAGATGGTGCTGAGGTAATCGAGGGTGTAGGGGCGGCGGGGGTGGCGGGCAACCATGACGCGCTGTATCGGTGTCAAGTTGCGGTAGATCTCCGCTCGGAGTGATTCCAGCTTGCCTTGAAGGCCCTGCAGCTCGCCCTCGATGTCGATCTGCCGCTCGGTGCCGATACGCTTGAGATCTTCGATCTGGCGCTCCAGCTCGAGGAGGGGCTTCTCGAACTCCAGCGTGTACGCTGAGGGCATCGGGTCACCCCGCCTTGACGTAGTGGACCGAGTCGGCCCCCAGCAGGTCGCGCAGGGCGCGGACCAGATCCTCCTCCGCCGCGACGCGGATGCGCCTGGAACGCAGGCGGATCGCCTCTCCGTTCCCGTCGCTCCACTCAATATAGAGCGGCGTCGGGCCAGGATGAGCCGAGCAGAGCGCCGCCGCGGCCTTCATCGCCTCGGGCCGGGGCGCCGAGGGCGCGCGCCAGCGGAAGCTCAACCCGAGAGCTCCAGTGGCCTTGAGCTCCCCTAGCAGGCGAGCCGACTCCACGATGAAGGGTGCGTGATCCTCTCCTCGATCCCGATCGCTGTAGCCTCCGTTGAGCAGGAGGGCCGCGTCCGGAACGATCGTCTGATTGAGCTTGGCCCAGGCGTCGGGAAAGACGATGGCTTCTGCGGTGCCGTGAAAGTCCTCCAGGGTCAGGCGCGCGTATTCCTTACCGGTCTTCTTGGAGATCTGGCGCTTTACCGCGGTGACCACGGCCCCTACGCACACCTGGTGCTCGCTCCACTGGCCCAGCGTGGCGCTGGTGCGGGTGCCGAAGAGCTCGACCTCCTCGCGAAACCGCTCCAGCGGGTGTCCGGAGATGAAGAAGCCGAGCACTTCCTTTTCCTTGGCCAGGCGCTCCGCTTCGGTCCAAGGCGGGACGTCGGGGTAGTCGGACATGGCGGTCTCGTCGGACAGGGCGGACGCAGGAGCGGGACCGACGAGTCCGCCCCTACCGCCGAGTCCGCCCTCTCCGAACAGCGAGCCTTGCCCCGCCTCGCGCTCCTGCTGTAGCAGTTGGGCCTCGCCCAACGCGGGCTCGAGCGCCTCGATCAGCTGTTTCCGGTGGCCACCCAGTGAGTCGCACGCGCCGGCCGCAACCAGTGACTCGAGGACCCGTTTGTTGCACAGTCGGAGATCGATGCGCTCGACCAGATCGGCGACGGTGAGAAACGGGCCGGCGCCCCGGCCGGCTATGATGGAGTCGATCGCTCCCTCGCCCACGTTCCGCACCGCGCCCAAGCCGAAGCGGATCCGCCGGTCACTCACTACCGTGAACTTGAACCCGGACTCGTTCACATCCGGTGGCAGGATCTCGAGCCCCAACTCCCGTGCCTCGTTGATATACTGCACCACCTTATCGGTGTTGCCGATCTCGGAGGAGAGCAGGGCCGCCATGAATTCG
>Ga0075423_10007018_pt1 | contig 10607 bp, 6 predicted proteins | sample SoiMethybrSBSTD2_FD_80114 | JGI IMG/M metagenome (GOLD analysis project Ga0075423, IMG submission 80114) | Bulk soil microbial communities from a Populus tree surrounding site in Tennessee, USA - Soil MetaG P. TD hybrid SBSTD2 | ecosystem: Environmental > Terrestrial > Soil > Tree plantation...
CAGACGCCGGAGCCACGGGCGAAGCCGGATGTTGAGGAAGCCCTCCATCACGATCTGGCCGGCCAGCGTTCCCGTCAACGTGGAGTTCTGACCGGATGCCAGCAGCGCCACCGCGAACAGCGTGCTCGCGACGCCGACGCCGAGCGTCGGACTCAAGAGCGTGTAGGCCGCCTGGATCTCGGCGACATCCTGATGGCCCGACCAATGGAACGCGGCGGCCGCGAGGACCAGGATCGCGCCGTTGATGAACAGCGCGAACATCAACGCGGCGGTTGAATCGATCGTGCCGAAACGGACGGCTTCGAGCCGGCCGGCCGGCGTCGGCTCGTAGCGCCGCGTCTGCACGATCGACGAGTGCAGATAGAGGTTGTGCGGCATCACCGTCGCGCCGAGGATCCCGATGCTCACGTACAGCATCTCGTCGTTGCGAATGATTGCCGGCGACGGCGCGAATCCGAGCAGCATGCCGGTCAAACTCGGCTTCGCGAAGAGGAGCTCGAGCGCGAAGCAGCCGCCGATTGTCAGGATCAGCGTGACGACAATCGCCTCGACGTAGCGGAATCCCCGGTTTTGAAGATAGAGGACCGCGAGCACGTCGAGGCAGGTGATGAGGCAGCCCCACACCAGCGGGATGCCGAACAGGAGCTGCAGGCCGATCGCCGAGCCGACGACCTCCGCGAGATCGCATGCCGCAATCGCCAGCTCGCACAGGATCCACAGGAACCAGACCGTCGGCGTGGAATAGTGATCGCGGCAGGCCTGCGCCAGATCCCGGCCCGTGACGACGCCCAGCTTGATGCAGAGGTGCTGCAGCAGGATCGCCATCAGGTTCGAGATCAGAATGACGCTCAGCAGCGTGTAGCCGAACTTGGCGCCGCCCGCGAGATCGGTCGCCCAGTTGCCGGGATCCATGTAGCCGACCGCCACCAGGAATCCCGGTCCGGCGTACGCCCACATCTTTTTCCAGGGGGGGAGGTCGCGCGGGACGGCGATCGAGCTGTGGACTTCCGGCAGGCTGACGCCCGAGCGTTCGCGGCGCCACGCTGCGGGTTGCGTCGTCACGCGTTCCCACGAAGCTGACGCGCGAGGTTGAGTGCGAGCACGAACAGCACCGGAGCGGTCGCCACGCCTGGAGTGTACGCCAGTTGGCGTAGAGACCAGAGCGGATGCACGACGCCGTTCACCAGCTCGACTATCACCCAGCCCCAAGCAATCGCGGCAGACGACGGCCAGCGCCGTCGGATCGGGACGAGAAAGCACCAGAGGCCGAACAGGGCGATGGCGATGTTGAGGATGACGAAACCACGCGTCAGGTCGTTCGAGACGAGGCCGCTGAGGAAGCGGGCGGGAGGAAAGTCGTCGTACAGCCGGCCGTGATACTCCTCGAACGAGTGCGCCGCTTGCGCCAGGACGAGGGCGAGGAAAGACAGCTCGAAGCGCGTCACGCGCCAGGCACCTCCGCGATACTTACTCCGCCTGGAGGGCGGTCGACGGATCCACGCGCGCTGCGCTCAATGCCGGCAGCGTCGTCGACACGAGACCGGCGGCAGCGGTGACGAGCGCAACGGCGCCGAACGTCGCTGGGTCGACGGGCGTGACGCCGAAGAGCAGCGCCCCGAGGCCGCGAGCGAGCGCCATCGAGATCGCCAGGCCGACGGCCGTGCCGATGCCCGTCAGCAGCGCGCCTTGCGTGAAGATCGTCCTTGCGACGTCAGCCGGACGCGCGCCGAGCGCCAGGCGCACACCGATCTCGCGCGATCGCTCGCGAACGTTATACGCCATCACGCCGTAGACGCCAACGAACGCCAGCAGGCACGCGGCGCCGGCGAAGATAGTGAGCACCGCCATGCTGGAGCGCCGCCACGCCCACGTCGATGCGGCGAGATCGTCCAAGGTTTGAAACCCGCTGAGCGGGACATTCCTGTCGACCGCTCCTCCGATGTCTCGGATCGATCGCTCGAGCCCGTCGGCCCGCGTATGGGTCCGGACGACGATGCCAAAGAACGGCCAGTAGGCTTGATAGGCGGGTCGATAGACCTCGGGCTCCGGATCGCGCGCCAGATCGTGATGGCGCGTGTCGGCGACGACGCCGACCACGGTTCGTGGAACCGGCGTCATCCAATCCGACACCATCAACGTCTGGCCGATCGGATCGGCGCCGGGCCAGAGCCGCCGCGCGACGTTCTCGTTGACGATGACGACCTCGGCCGCGCCCGCGCGATCGCGATCGTCGAAAGGCCGCCCGCGCCGCAGCGGGATCGACATGACGCGGAAGTAATCGGGCGTGACGATGCGGAATTCGGTGAAGCGTTCCTGCGCCGGCTGACCGGGAAGACCGTAGGGCCGCAGCGCGTTGAAGCCGGTGAGCGGAAGGGTGTTGATCGCCGCCGCGGATTCGATCCCTGGCAGCGCGCGAATCCCGTTCACCAACTGTTCGAGAAAGCGACTCACGTCCTCGTTCGTTTTGTAGCGATCGCGGGGCAGCACGAGCTGCGCCGTCGCCACGTCGGCGGTGCGGAATCCGAACGAGCGATCTTGAAGGTGCGCGAAGCTGCGAAGCAGCAGGCCGGCACCGATGAGCAACGCAACCGACAGCGCAATCTGTCCGGCGACGATCGTGTTCCTCACGATCCGTGTTCGCCGGCTGCCGGTCGCGCCGCGTCCACCGGATCGGAGCACGTCGATTGGCGAATCGACTCGTCGGACGAGCGGCGCGACGCCGAGCACGATGCCAACCACCATCGTGATGAAGACCGTTGCCGCCAGGACTCGGACATCGAGCCATTCCGCGGACGTTTCCGGGAGCGAGAACGACCTCAACTGCGTGGCGAGCAGTGCCGGCAGGACGGTCGTGCCCCAGAGGGCCAGCAGCAGTCCAGCGGCGCCGCCGAACGCCGCGAGCGTGAGGCCTTCCGCGAGTTGATGGCGGAACAGATCGAAACGGCTGGCGCCGAGCGCGACGCGAACAGCGAGCTCGCGTTGGCGTCCGTTCGCTCGGACCAGCACGAGGCTCGCGACGTTCGAGGCCGCGATGATCAAAAGGATCAGCGCCGTTGCCTGGAGAATCCACAACAGTCTGGTCGCGCCGCCGGAATACAGCTCGCGGATCGGTCGGACCGTCACGGTCCAGCCCGCATGCGTATCGGGATAGTCTCGCGCCTGCTGCTGCGAGAGCGCCTGCAGCTCCGCCTCGGCGGCCTCGCGCGTCACACCGTCACGCAGTCGAGCGACGACGCGCAGCGCGCGCTGTTTTCGATCCTGGAGGATGTCGCCAGTGACGGTCAGCGGGGTCCAGAGCGCGGTGTTTGGATACGGATGCGCGAACGTCGCCGGCATGACCCCGACAACCGTGTGCGGTCGTCCGTCGAGCTCCACGGTGCGGCCGATCACGTTCGGGTCGGCGTTGAATCGCCGCCGCCATAGCGAATCGCCGAGCACGACAACGTTGTCGCGCCCGGGCAAGCCGTCGTCGGCTACGAACGTGCGGCCGAGCGCGGGCTGCGCGCCCAACATCGCGAACAGGTTCGTCGTGAACTGCCAACCGGGAAGAGATTCGGGATGATCGGTTCCAGTGAACGTGTACGGCCGATCCCAGTACGCCGCTACCTGCTCGAACGTGCCGCCGCGCTGCGCCCATGCCGCATAGTCCCAGCCGGAGCTCTTGGAGTAGGTGCCGCGTTCGGAGTGCCAGGAGCTGATCCAGACCAGTTGATTCGGCTGACGATAGGGAAGCGGCCAGAAGACGACGCGATTGACGACGGTAAAAATCGCGGTGTTGGTGCCGATCCCCAGGGCCATCGTGAGGATTGCAGTCGCGGTGAACCAGGGGCTGCGAAGCACGGTTCGAGCGGCAGTGCGGAACATGGTGCTAAGAAAATAGCACACAAGGGGCCTTTTCGAGCCCTCGTAGCGCAGGCCTTCAGGCCTGCCTTCCCGCTACCCTCAACCCAATATCGCTTCTTCTAAACGCGGAGCCAGGAAGTGGGTGTGTTGACCGCAGATCTCCTCGACGGCGGCATCCTTGTAGAAGTTGCCCATCGAGTAGCCGCACAACAGGGAGAACGAGTGGTGCAGGGCGAGCTCGTTCCAGAGGATTTCCAGCCGGATCGCCGCGTGGCTCTGGCCGGCCTGCCAGAGCACGTCAACCATCTCGCCGTAGGCACGGACCACCTTGTTTCGCCGTCCACCGGTCGCTTTCGTCAGAATCGGCGTGACCGCCTTCGTGAACAAATGTGCATCCGGCTCGCCGTCGACCATGAACCGGTCCAGCGTCTTTTGCGCGTCGAGAACGAAGAGCGAATGCTTGTGACTGCGATTCGGACTCCGGTGAGTATGCAAACGCTGCACGATTCCGTCCAAATGCTCGGGGGTCGCGATGACAACGGCAGGCTGAGCTTGGCGGAACCCCTCTTCGAGGAACTCAGCCACGATGCCGCACAACGAGTCGGCGTCCTTGTAGAAGCGGACCGCGTGGAAGTGCCCGATCTCCACAACCTCTTTGCTACGAGACGATAGAGAAAATCTGTCGTTCATCCTCGTGAACCCCGGGCCCGGCGGTTGAATGATTGAGCGCCTCGTTGTTATCGTGCCGCCGACGGCTGGCCGTCGGCCGCGTACTCAGCGCCGCCGCCGACCAATGCAGAAACCCCGCCACTTACTGCGAACTCTGAGCGCCGCTCCGACGTAACACAGCCATGCGAAACGCTCAGTTTCACGGCGCTGAAACCTTTCTGTCCGATCTGCGCTACGGCATCCGCCTTCTCAGGCGCAACCCGCTGTTCGCGTTGACCGCCGCACTGTCGCTGTCGATCGGCATCGGTGCAACCACAACCGTTTTCACGGTCGCCAACGGATTGCTGTTTCGTGCACCCTCGGGCGTCGGTTCCCCTGAGACGCTCGTCGACATCAGCCACACGCAGGACGGCCGGACGCTGGTCAATCCGACGAGCTTCTATCGCAACTACAAACACATCCGTCAGACCGTAACGACGGTCGGAGACCTGTATGGCTATCAGCTCGATGCCGCCGCGGTCAGCCTGAAATTGCCCGGAAGCTCGAGCGCCGAACGAACGTTCGTCGCGGCCGTGACCGCGAATTACTTCAGCGCCCTCGCCGTCCCACCGGCCGTCGGACAAGTGTTTGCCGGCAGCGAGAGTGACGACGCTGGCGCCGCGCCGGTCGCCGTGTTGAGCCATCGCTTCTGGAAGCGCCGATTCGACGGCAATCCGTCGATTGTCGGTCAGGCTCTTCGCCTCAACGGCCAGACGTTCACCGTGATCGGCGTGACCAAGGAAGGGTTTCTCGGCATGGGCGTCATCACGCCCGACATCTGGGTGCCGATCGCGACGTCTCCGGCGATCAATCGCGAAATGGTGACCGACTGGTTCAAGCTGATGATCGGCGGCCGCCTTCGCGACGGCGTGTCGCTTGGCCAGGCTGCCGCGGAGATCGACGGCATCGGCCGCAGCCTGGAGACGCTCGATCCGATTCGCAACAGAGGGTTCGGCTTGCGTCTTGTCGCTGCCTCGCCGATCCCTGGCAACCTGCGCGCCGCTGCCGGCGCATTCTTCGTTTTGTTGATGGCGCTCGTCTCGCTCGTGCTCGTCATCACGTGCGTGAACCTCGCCGGCGTGCTGCTCGCGCGATCCACCGCGCGCCGCCGCGAGATTGCGATGCGCCTGGCGATGGGCGCCGGCCGGGGCCGATTGATCCGTCAGCTGCTCACCGAGACCGCACTCCTGTTCCTCCTCGGCGGAGCAGCGGGACTCTGGCTCGCCCGTGCGTTGACGTCGCTGCTCCTCTCTCGCCTCTCCGTCTTCCCGCTACCCGTTGACTTCTCGCTCCCGCTCGACGGCCGCGTCGTCGCCTTCGTCACGGTCGTCTCGCTCGTGTCGGCGGTCCTGTGCGGTCTCGCGCCCGCGCTGCAGGGCTCGAAAGCCGATCTCGTCTCGGCGCTCAAAAATGACGCGGAAGGGCTTTCCGAACGCTCGCGCCTTCGCAGCGCGTTCGTCATCGCCCAGGTCGCGTTCAGCACGTTGCTCGTCGTTTCCGCCGGTCTGCTCGTGAACACGTTGGGCCACGTCGCCTATAGCGACCGCGGGTTCGATCCTCGCGGCGTCGAGACCGCATCGATCGATCTCGCGATGGCTGGCTACACCGACAGCTCCGGTCCGATCTTTCTTCGAGAGCTCAGCGATCGTTTGAGCGCGCTGCCCGGCGTCGAGGTCTCGACGCTGGCCGATCGCGTGCCAACCCCGACGATGACGGTGAACATAATGAGGGATCAAGGCCTCAGCGTTCCCGGCGTCGCGCCGCCGGGAGGAGGCTCCCTCTTCAACGTGAATTGGACGAGCGTCGCGCCCGGATACTTTTCGACCATGCGCATGTCGATCGTCTCCGGCCGCGAGTTCACACCGTCCGATGGATCCGATGGGCAGCGCGTCGCGATCGTCTCGCAGTCAACCGCCCGTCTGTTGTGGCCTGGTCAGGATCCTGTCGGCAAGATCGTGCAGTGGCACGCGGGCCTGGTCCAACCGACTCAGACGATGCGAGTGATCGGCGTCGCTCGCGATCTGAAGTCCGACGGCGCGCGCGGTCCGATGGTGCTCCTGACGATGTACGCGCCGCTGCAACAGCGATACTCGCCGCGCGTGACGATCCTCGCGCGCTCGACGCGAAGCCAGCGCCTGACCGGCGAGCTGCGCGCGCTGCTCGCCTCGATGGATCCCAATCTCGTCGTGCTCGACGCACAGACGCTCGAGCAGCAGCTCGTTGGTCCCGTCGAGTTTCAGCTGCGTGTGTCCGCCGCTGTGTCGGGCGCGCTCGGCGTGATTGGTCTGCTGCTCGCCACCATCGGGATTTACGGCGTCACCGCCTACGCCGTCTCACGGCGCACGCGCGAGATTGGCATCCGCCTCGCGATCGGCGCGAATCGCGCCGACGTCCTGGGCATGGTTATGCGCCAGGGCATGACGCTCGTCATTTGTGGATCCACGATCGGGTTGATCCTCGGTGCCGGCGTTGGCCGAATCCTCGCCGGCTCGATGTTCCGGATGGCGCCGTTCGATCCGTTGATCTTCGGCGGCGCAGCGTTGCTGTTTACGCTGATCGGCGTGGCCGCCTGCGGCCTTCCGGCGCTCCGCGCAACGCGGATTGATGCGATGAAGGCCCTCAGGTACGAATAGCGAGGTTTCACGGGTTCCCTGGTTCCCCGGTTCTCGGGTTCACAGGTTCGAGAAGGTTCTCAGGTTCTCGCACCCGTGAACCCGCGAACGCGCGAACGAGTGACCCCGCGCTCACGCACCAACTGTGTGCGGCAAGTACCGTTCTGACACAGGCGACGGTAGAGCTGAGCCACCTTCCATTTGCAGAATTGCTCGGAATTTCCTACTTCATTGCCCGACATCGCTCCCACAGCAGCCGGTCCGGTTCTTGCGATGTTCGGGGTCCGACTTTTCCCCGAGCATGACGGATCCGACGAGCCTGGACGTCTCACGGCGGCGGCTTCCCTCGTGGACCGGCACGGTGCTGCCCTATCTTCCTGCGCTGGGCTGCATCGCCACGGCCGTCCTCCTGCATTCGGTCTGGCCGCACGCCGTTGGCGGCGGCGACCGCGCGTTGTCGGTCCTCCTCATCCTCATCCCGCTGCCGATCGCGCTCTATCTTGCGGTCCGCATCTGGGTCAGGCGCGTCAACGATCAGATGCGCTACCTCGCCGATATCAGCGACCAGGCGCGGCGGCTCCAGCAGCTGCAGAGCGAGCAGCTGCAAGCGGAGATCGCGCTGCACGAGCGCGACCGTCAGTTCCTTGCCGTGTTCCACTCCGCGCTCGATGCGATGCTGCTGGTCGACGACAACCGCTGTATGGTCGACGCGAATACGGCAGCTTGCACGTTGTTTGGCGTCTCGCGAGACGGCGTACTGCTCACGCCGATCGATCGCTTTCTCACGCCGGCATCGTCACGAGAGATCGCCGACCAGTGGCAGAAGATTCTCTCGAGCGGAGAAGATCAGGGTGAGCTCGTGGTCGCCGCCGGCGGCGACGAGCACGTTGTCGAATTCAGCTTCAAGGCGAGCGTCGTTCCAGGACGGCATTTGTTCATCTGGCGCGATGTCTCCGAGCGAAAGCGCCTCGAAGCGGAGCTGCGGCAGTCGCAGAAGCTGGAGACGGTCGGCCGTCTTGCCGGCGGCGTCGCGCACGACTTCAACAATCTCCTGACCGTCATCCTGGGCAACGCCGGCCTGGCGCTCGAACGCTCGGAGGGCACGACGAAAGAAGCGGTCATCGAGATCATCGGCGCCGCCGAGCGGGCCGGGAATCTGACGCGTCAGCTGCTGGCGTTCAGCCGCAAGCAGGTGCTCAAGACATCGGTCGTGAATCTCAATACCGTCCTCAGCGACATCGAGAAGATGTTGCGCCGGCTGCTCGACGAATCGATCGAATTGCACACCGTGCTGGATCCGTCGCCCTGGGCCGTGAAGGTCGACACGACGCAGGTCGAACAAGTCATCGTGAACCTCGTGGTCAATGCGCGTGACGCCATGCCCGCGGGCGGACGCCTCGTGCTCGAGACGGCAAACGTCGAGATCGGCCCTCGAACGTTCGGCGCGCACGCGAGTGAGAGCGTCGACATCGCGCATGGTTCGTACGTCCGCCTGACGGTCTCGGACACCGGCGTCGGCATGGACGATGCGACCCGGTCGCACATCTTCGAGCCGTTCTTCACGACGAAAGAGCAGGACAAGGGCACCGGCCTCGGCCTGGCGACGGTGTACGGGATCGTTCGGCAGAGCGGCGGCTATCTCCTCGTCGACAGCGCGCCAGGTCGGGGCTCGACATTCAGCATCTTTTTCCCGCGCGTGGAGCAGACCGTGGCGCAGCGCACCGATCGAGACGACGCCATGGCGCCGTTGAGAGGTGCGGAGACGATCCTGCTGGTCGAAGATGAAGAAGCCGTGCGCACGCTGGCCAGTCATGTGCTGCGGCGATATGGCTACACGGTGTTGACGGCCGAGTGCGGCGAAACGGCGTGTCAAATAGCGGCCGACCAACACTTCGATCTGCTGGTCACCGACGTCGTCATGCCGCGGATGAACGGCAAGGAGCTGGCGGTCGCGCTTCGGGCGCGGAGCGAGCAGCTGAAGGTCGTGTTCATCTCGGGCTATACGGGCGAAGCCGTCTCCCTCCAGACGGCGATGCCGGACGCGGTGTTCCTGCCGAAGCCTTTCACGTCGGTTGGGCTGGCACGAACGGTCCGCGACCTGCTCGATCTTGAGCGGCCCGAGCGGGCGCCCCAGCCCGCGTCGGCGGGCCGTTGAGCGCCGCGGCTCTGCTTGATCCTCTGTCCTCTCACTCTTTAAGCTGAACGGAATGGGCTTCGCTCAATGGGCCGGTGTGCTCGATACCGTCGGCGGGCTGGTGCAGATCGCCCGCCGTTTCCGGCAAGGCGCGGCGGATTCTGCGGTGGCGCCGCCGACGGTTGGCGGTCTCGGGCAGATCGAGGCGCGGCTCGCGGGGGTCGTCGTCGCGGCGTTGAAGGAGGCGTTCGATCGCGACAGCGCACGACTCGAGCTCGAGCGGTCGCAGATCGATGCCGAGCGCCGGCGGGCGGAGCAGGCGCTTCGCGCCGAGCTGCGGCGGCAAGCGGCCGATCGTCTGCTCGGCCAGCTCCGCCTGGTCGCAATCATTGCCGTCGTCGCGTGGGTGCTGTCGGCCGGCCTCGGCGTCTGGATGCCGGGCATGCGCGAGAGTCTCCCGCGCGCCCTGCTGGCAACCGGCTGGCTTTTCAGCCTGGGCACCCTGGGAGCGGCCCTTCTCGGGTGGCAGCACATTTCGCTCCGGGCCTCGGACCCGACGTCCGACGCGCCGTTGGAGCATCCCGCCGCCACGTTGGCGCCCTGGCTGCTGCTGGCTGCGCTGGCGCTGACGGGCGCCGGGCTGCTGACTGCCCTATGATGTCCCTATTGTGATGTCTGCGCTGGACGCCATCGCCGCAGCCCGACACGCTGATCCCTTCTCGGTTCTCGGACCGCATGTCGAAGACGGCGGATTGATGATCCGGACGGTTCAGCCCTCGGCGGAATCGGTGTCCGTCGTGCGGCGTGGCACCGCGCCGGCGGAGATGACCCGCCGACACCCGGCCGGCATCTTCGAGGCGACGTTCCCGGACACCTCCGACGTGCCGGCCTATCGTCTGCGCGTCACGTATCGCGGCGGCCATGTCGCCGAGGTCGACGATCCGTACCGCTTCGGCCGTGTCATCAGCGACTACGATCTCTATCTTTTCGGCGAAGGCAACCACACCCGCATCTACGACAAGCTCGGCGCGCACTCGCTGACGATCGATGGCGTCGACGGTGTGCACTTCGCGGTCTGGGCGCCCAACGCTGCGCGTGTCAGCGTCGTCGGCGACTTCAACGGGTGGGATGGCCGCGTCCATCCGATGCGGCAGCTCGCATCGAGCGGCGTCTGGGAGATCTTCGTTCCGGGCTCTCATCCGGGTCATCGCTACAAGTTCGAGCTGCGCACGCGCACCGGCGCGATTCTCGTCAAGTCCGATCCGTTTGCCTTCGCGTTCGAGGTACCGCCGCTGTCGGCGTCGATCGTC